>Ga0105046_10014739_pt1 | contig 12049 bp, 13 predicted proteins | sample MAT03_FD_78385 | JGI IMG/M metagenome (GOLD analysis project Ga0105046, IMG submission 78385) | Freshwater microbial communities from Lake Fryxell liftoff mats and glacier meltwater in Antarctica - MAT-03 (megahit assembly) | ecosystem: Environmental > Aquatic > Freshwater > Ice > Liftoff...
CATGGGAATGCCGTGCCGCGCTGCCAGCCAATGCACCTGGCGGAAGGTCCATGCGCGTTTGGGCTCGATCTCGGCCGGACCCTTGTGCTGGTGATGCTGCAGCAGCCCGGCAAACAGCACCGGACGGTACTCCACCGTGTAGCTGCGGCCTTCCAGCGCTTGCGGCAGGTGCTCGAATGCCAGGTAGGCATAGGGCGAGATGAGGTCGAAGTGAAAGACGATGTGCTTCATGCGGGCAGGGAGTGCCGAGAGTTCAGCCGCCAGACTCGGCCAGTCAACGCGCGCTTCGTGGCGGCACCGGCGAACGATTCAGCGCTTGCCAACGCACCCGGCGGGCGGGCAACTGCGCGATGACCGCACGCTTGCGCTCGTCGTCCAGGCGCGACCAGCCGACAATCTCGTCGATGCTGCGCAGGCAACCCGCGCACCAGCCGGTGGGGGCGTCCATCTGGCAGATGTCCACACAAGGCGATGGCACGGCAGTGGTCGGCGACAAATTCATGACGCGGCCTCCGCGTTCACGGCCACGCCCCGCTTGGCCAGCAGCGCGCGACTGACCCGCGAAACCGGCTGGCGGCCCAGGCTGCCGCTGATCCAGCCGGCGGTGTCCACCAGCGCGTCCAGGTCCAAGCCGGTGTCGATACCCATGCCGTGCAGCATGAAGACCACGTCTTCCGTGGCCACGTTCCCGGTGGCACCCTTGGCATACGGGCAACCACCCAATCCGGCGATGCTGGTGTCGAAGGTGTGCACGCCAAGTTCGAGGCAAGACAGGATATTCGACAAGGCTTGGCCATATGTATCGTGGAAGTGCCCACTCACATCAATAAGCGGATAGTGGCGCAAGGCACGTTCCATGGCGGCCTGCACGGCACGCGGCGTGCCGACGCCGATGGTGTCGGCCACGCCGCAATGGTCCACGCCGATGTCCTTCATCAGCCGCACCACGCGTTCGACCTCATCGGCGCTGACCGCCCCTTGGTAAGGGCACCCCAGCGCGCAGGAAATTGCACCGCGAACCTTCAAGCCGACCGCGTGCGCCGCTGCCACCACAGGTCGGAAACGTTCGAAGCTCTCGTCGATGCTGCAGTTGATGTTGCGCTGGCTGAAGGCCTCGGTGGCGGCACCGAACACCACGATCTCGTCTGGGCGACTCAGCAGCGCGGTTTCGAGACCCTTCATATTCGGGGTCAACACCGAAAAGCGCACGCCGGCCTTGCGCTGAACGCCGGCCATCACCTCGGCGTTGTCGGCCATTTGCGGCACCCACTTGGGGCTGACAAAGCTGGTGACTTCCACTGCGCGGCTGCCGGCCGCTTGCAAACGGTGTATGAGTTCGATCTTGGTTGCCGCGCTGACGGGATGGGTCTCGTTCTGCAGGCCGTCGCGCGGACCGACTTCAACCAGAGTGACTTGGGCGGGAATCATGGAAGGGACTTTGCGGGTTGTCGTACAGACAGATGGGCTTAGGGGGGACCAAACTCTTTGTGGGGATGGCCATTGTCGTTCCGCCTAAGCAAACTAGAGGCCGCATGGACAAACGCCTTTCACTGAAGATCGCCCGCCGCATGAACATGCTGCTAACCGAGTCCCTGGATGAGGGTGTGCTGCCGCAACGCATGTTGGATGATCACCTGTACGCGCGCGATGTGCTGCTGGTGTGCGACGCCATGCATGACACCGAACTGCCCAAACTGGCGCGCATTTTCCGCCAAGCGCAATTGGATATGGCGTACCCGGTGATGAGCCACGCACCGCTGAGCATCAGCGGCATGCTGAATTCGATCTTTGGTGGCACCGCACCATCTGCAGACGCCGACAACCCCCACCCTGCTGGCCGCACCGGCCTGCGCCGGTGGTTCGGAAGCGGTATGGGCCAGGCGCGCGACGCCGCTTCCAACGGGTCTCAGAAGGTCTCCTGAGAGTTCCTGAACATCGGTCGCTGCGCATCGACTGAGCCGACGCAAAAACTCACACGGGCTCAAGGCGCAGCAACTCGCCACCTTCGGCCACCTGGTCCCCCACGGCGTACAGCAATTCGGCCACCACGCCGTCTCGGGGCGCTGTGATGGTGTGCTCCATCTTCATCGCTTCCATCACGGCCAGGGCCTGACCGCGTTCAACACGGTCGCCGACCTGGGCCAGGAAGCCCACCATCTTGCCGGGCATGGGCGCGGTCAGCCGACCCCCCTCCGCCGCGCCTGCACCCAACAGGGCGATTGGGTCGAACGCATTCAAGTGCGCGGAACCCGCCGGCGTGAAAACAGCGTAGCGGGTGTCGGCCCTGCCGCGGGCGTAAACCGTCGCGACATGGCGCTGTCCAGCCACCAGCAACTCGAACTGGTCGTCGCCCAACGACCGGCTTTCAAACGGCCATTGCGCGTCGTCAATCTGCAGAACGTCGGCCGCGCCAGGTGCTGACTTGCGCACCTGTTGCAACTGCACGCTGAGTGCCTGGCCGTGCAGTTCCAGGTGCAGCGAGCGCTTCGCGTTGCCATGCAGGCGCCATCCCTGGCGGTGGCTCCAGGGATCGGCGTCTTGCAGGGCGGCATCGGCCGCCAGGGCGTGGGCGAACACGGCGGCCACGGCCAATTCGGTGGGCAGAGGTGCCGCGCCAAACAAGGCGGCGTGTTCGCGCTCGATCAAGGCCGTGTCCAGATCGGCTGTGGCGAAGGCGTGGCTGTTCACTACACGGCGCAGGAACGCCACATTGGTAGCCGGCCCCAGCAGGTGCGTGCCGCACAGGGCCTGGTCCAGCCGGGCCAGCGCCTGCGCCCGGTTTTCGCCCCAGACGATGAGCTTGGCGATCAGCGAGTCGTAATGCGGGCTGATTTCATCGCCTTCGCCAAATCCGCAGTCCACCCGTGGCAGCACCTCGCTGCGGGTGAAGGCCACGTGTGCAGGCCAGCGCGCCACGCTCAGCACGCCGGTGGCCGGCAGGAATCCAGCTTCCGGGTTTTCTGCGCAAATGCGCGCTTCGATGGCATGGCCGTGCATCTGCAACTGTTCTTGCCGCAATGGCAAGGGCTGCCCGGCGGCCACTCGCAACTGCCATTCGACGAGGTCCAGTCCGGTGATCGCCTCCGTCACCGGATGCTCGACCTGCAGCCGCGTGTTCATCTCCATGAAGTAAAAGCGAATGTCGCCATCTTCGGCGGGCTCGGCAATGAACTCGACCGTGCCCGCACCCACGTAGCCCACGGCCTTCGCGGCAGCCACGGCGGCGGCGCCCATCTCGGCGCGGCGGGCCGCGCTCAGGCCCGGCGCGGGCGCTTCTTCCAGCACCTTCTGGTGGCGGCGCTGCACCGAGCAGTCGCGTTCGAACAGGTGGATGCACCCGCCCTGGCTGTCGCCGAAGACCTGGATCTCGATGTGCCGCGGGCGTGTGACGTAGCGTTCGACCAGCACGTGGGCGTCGCCAAAACTGCTGCTGGCTTCGCGCTGGCATGAAGCGAGTGCGGCTTCGAAATCTTCGGCCCGGTCGACACGCCGCATGCCCTTGCCGCCACCGCCGGCACTGGCCTTGATCAGCACCGGATAGCCGATGCGCAGCGCTTCTTGCGCCAGGAAGGCCGACTCGTTGTTGCTGCCGTGGTAGCCGGGCACCAGCGGCACGCCGGCCTTTTCCATCAGCGCCTTGGCGGCACTCTTGCTGCCCATGGCCGCGATGGCGCTGGCGGGCGGGCCGATGAACACCAGCCCGGCTGCCGTGCAGGCGGCTGCGAAATCGGTGTTCTCGCTGAGGAATCCGTAACCCGGGTGCACAGCCTGCGCGCCGGTGCGCAAGGCCGCGTCGATGATGCGTTGCCACTGCAGATAGCTGTCGCGCGGCGCGTTGCCGCCGACGTGCACGGCCTCGTCGCACGCGTGCACATGACGCGCCTGCGCATCGGCGTCGGAGTGCACCGCCACGGTAGCGATGCCCAGACGGCGCGCGGTGGCAGCCACCCGGCAGGCGATCTCACCGCGGTTGGCGATCAATATCTTCTTGAACACAAAAACACTCCTCAGGCGACAGCCCGCGGCCGCGCTGGCGACAGACGGGCCAACAGACCCCGCAGGAACTTGAACAGCACCACGATCAACGCCACGGCCAGCACCACGGCCAGCGCCAGCACCGGAAAGAAAACCAGCGGGTGGACCCAGGCCAGCCACAGCAGGCCGGGCACGGCGGCGTCACCCAGCAGCGACAGGCCGATATTGGAAAACGGCTCGGGGCTGGTGTTGACTGCGGCGCGCGTGGTGGCCTTGGCCGCATGCGCGGTGGCTGCCAGACTGCCACCGGCCAAAGCGGCCAGCACAGCCCAGGTGGCGTTGTCGGCCCCGAACACGCCGGCAGCCAAGGCCGCGCCGGCTGGAATGCGGATGAAGGTGTGCACGGCGTCCCACAGGGTGTCGACACCGGGAATCTTGTCGGCGAAGAATTCGACCGTGCTCAGTAGAAAAGCCACGCCCATGACCAGCGGGTTCTGCAGCACCTGCAAGCCGCCGGGCAGTGGCACCCAGCCCAGGTAACCCGCCGCGCCGGTAATGAACACCACGGCATACAAGCGCAAGCCGCTGGCCCAACCCAAAGCCGCAGCCAAGGCCACGAGGTGGCTGAGATCGAGTTGCTGCAGCGTGGCGGGAATCATCAGCGTGGCGTCAAGTCGACGGGATCGGCGTTGGCGCAAGCGTCGGCATCCATGCCGGTGCGCGCTTGTTCAGGAAAGCCTGCACCCCTTCGCGGCCCTCGGCGCTGGCGCGGATGTCGGCGATGCAGCGGGCCGTCTCGTCACGCAAGACTGCGTCGATGTCGCGGCTCGCCACGTCCTTCACCAACTGCTTGCAGGCTTTCACAGCACAAGGGCCGTTGACCACCAGCGCGGCCACGATCTCGGCCACCTTCGCGTCCAGCGCCTCGGCCGACACCACTTCGTGCACAAAGCCCAGCGTATGCGCCTGCGCAGCGCTGAACCGTTCGGCCGTGATGAAGTAGCGGCGCGCGGCCTGCTCGCCCATGGCTTTCACAACATACGGGCCGATGGTGGCGGGCAGCAAGCCCAGCCGGGCCTCGCTCAAGCAGAAGGTGACGGACTCGGCCGCCACCAGCACGTCGCACACCGCGGCCAAGCCCACGCCACCGGCGTAGCAGTCGCCGTGCACGCGGCCTACAACAGGCACCGCGCAGGTCCAGATGGCCCACAGCATCTGCGCCAGACCGCCGGCGTCGGCGTGGTTCTGCTCCCAGGTGTAGTCGGCCATGGTGCGCATCCACGCCAGGTCGGCCCCGGCGCAGAAGGCCTTGCCGTGCCCGCCCAGCACGATGGCGCGCAGTTCAGGGTCTGCGCCCAGCGTGGTGAACGCCGCGGTCAGTTCGGCAATGACGCCGTCGTTGAAGGCGTTGCGCACATCGGGGCGGTTCAGATAGACCTCGGCCACGTGGGCTGAAGGGCGGCGGATATCCAGGGTGTTGGTCATGAGAAGCCGCTTTCAGTTCCGCCAGCCACGCAAACCGCGCAGCACCTCGAACAGCACCAGATCGGGCACGACGATGGGAACTTCGCCATGGTCGAGCAGTTGGTCGATCATCTCGCAAGCCGGGTGATCGACCTCGTTGAAGTCGTCGATCCAGACGCCGGAATCAGCGACGCGCACGGCGTTTTCCTGGTGCGGGTTCTTGCACAGCGACAACCGTGGCGGCATGCTCGGCCGGTTCGGGCTGATCGGGTTTCGTCCGGTCGATGGACTCGTCGCGTTCCCATTTCAGCTTGCCGCGCCACTTCAAGATCTCGCGGTAGGCCGCCTGACGGGCCAGTAGCTGGAGTCCGGCCTCCACGGCATCTTTCTTTGTCTTGTAAGGGCAGGCGGCCATTGCCTGGGCCATCAACTCATCGTCGATTTCGATGTTGGTGCGCATGATGTGTACCCAGTCAAACCTATGAACACATCGCACGTCACATGCGGAAAACGCCAAAACGCGGCGCGTCGGGAATGGGCGCGTTCAGCGACGCGCTGAGACCCAGCGCCAGCACACGTCGGGTGTCGGCGGGGTCGATGATGCCGTCGTCCCACAGCCGGGCGCTGGCATAGTACGGGTGGGCCTGGTGTTCGAACTGTTCGGTGATGGGGCGCTTGAATGCGGCTTCTTCTTCCGCGCTCCACTGCCCGCCCCTGGCCTCGATACCGTCGCGCTTGACGGTGGCCAGCACGCTGGCGGCCTGTTCGCCGCCCATCACGCTGATGCGCGCGTTGGGCCACATCCACAGGAAACGCGGGCTGTAGGCGCGGCCGCACATGCCGTAGTTGCCCGCACCAAAACTGCCGCCGATGATGACCGTGAACTTCGGCACCGTGGCGGTGGCCACGGCCGTGACCATCTTCGCGCCGTGTTTGGCGATGCCTTCGTTTTCGGCCTTGCGCCCGACCATGAAGCCGGTGATGTTCTGCAGAAAGACCAGCGGAATCTTGCGCTGGCAGCACAGTTCGATGAAGTGCGCGCCCTTCATGGCGCTTTCACCGAAGAGGATGCCGTTGTTGGCGACGATGCCCACCGGCATGCCTTCAATGTGGGCAAAGCCCGTCACCAGCGTGGCACCGTAACGCGCCTTGAACTCGTCGAACGCACTGCCGTCGACGATGCGGGCAATGATCTCGCGCACATCGAACGGCTTGCGCGCGTCGACCGGGATCACGCCATGCAACTCGTTGGCAGCGAACAAGGGCGGGCAAGGTTCGCGCTTGAGCAACTGGTCAGGCTTGCGCCAGTTCAGGTGGCCGATGCTGGCCCGCGCAATCGCCAGCGCATGCGCGTCGTTTTCGGCCAGGTGATCGGCCACGCCAGACAGGCGGGTGTGCACGTCGCCGCCGCCCAGGTCTTCCGCAGTCACCACCTCGCCCGTGGCGGCCTTCACCAGCGGCGGGCCGCCCAGGAAGATGGTGCCCTGGTTCTTCACGATGATGGCTTCGTCGCTCATGGCCGGCACGTAAGCGCCGCCGGCGGTGCAACTGCCCATCACCACGGCCAGCTGCGGAATGCCCAGCGCACTCATCTGCGCCTGGTTGTAGAAGATGCGGCCGAAATGGTCGCGGTCGGGAAAGACCTCGTCCTGGTTGGGCAGGTTGGCACCGCCGCTGTCCACCAGATAAATGCAGGGCAGGCGGTTCTGCTGCGCCACTTCCTGCGCGCGCAGGTGCTTTTTCACCGTCATCGGGTAGTAGGTGCCGCCCTTGACCGTGGCGTCGTTGCACACGATCAAACATTCAACCCCACTCACACGGCCGATGCCGGTGATCAGCCCGGCACCCGGCGCGGCGTTGTCGTACAGGTCGAGCGCAGCCAGTGGTGCCAGTTCCAGGAAGGGCGTGCCCGGGTCCAGCAACTGTTCGACCCGGTCGCGGGGCAGCAACTTGCCACGGCCGATGTGCTTGGCCCTCGCGGCCGCACCACCACCCTGGGCAATCTGCCCCAGCCGGGTGTTCAGGTCTTTGATGAGTGCGCGCATGCGCTCGGCGCTGGCCTTGAATTCGGCCGAACGGGCGTTCAGCTTGGATGGGATCACGGGCACCGGCTGTCTCCTGCGGCTGCGCCGCCCTGCTGCAAATACGCCAAACGCGCATGACGATCGTCGAAACCGGGGGCGGTCGATTTGGTTGACGTTGACGTCAATTGGCGACGAGATTCTAGGGTCGCGCTGGGACGTGGGGCACAAGACGTGGGACATCGAACCCGGGGCTGAGGCAAAGACAGAAACGGGGCCTAAAGTTTCTGCAGGCACTGCCGATACCCGGGATTAGACCGAACGGTGATCGCATCGTTCGGTCGTGCACCCCCCGCATCACCCCAGCCGATTTCCTCCAGGACACGGCTCTCACCGGAGAGTTCTATGACCGCATCCTCACGCCGCACCTTCATGATCCAAGTCGCCGCTGGCGGCGCCGTGCTCTGCGCGGGCAGCCAGGCGCATGCCGCACTGAAAAGGTTCGAAGAAGGCGAACCCAAGGCCGTTTCCTTGGGCTACAAGAACGACACCGCGCAAGTCGACAAGAAACGCTTTCCCAAGCACAGCGCGAGCGAGAAGTGCAACAACTGCATGGCCTGGCTGGGCAAAACCGCTGACCCGTTCGCTGAATGCGACCTGACGCCGGAACGCCTGGTGGCCAACGCCGGTTGGTGCAGCTCGTACGTCAAGGCCGGCTGAAGCGCGCTTCACGACCCACCGATTCAAACAAATGGCCTCGGCGTGAAAGCGCCGGGGCCATTCCTGTTTTCACTTTCATGTCCAGTTGTCGGAAAGCTTCTTGGCTTTGCACAGCCACAGGGCTCAAGACCTTGCTTGGGTGGCCGATAGAAGTTCAACCCACTGCGCGACCCGGCAGTGCTTGTGGGCGTGGCTTCCTGATCCCTCCTCAGCCTTTTCAAGCCAAGCATGCGCGACACCACCACCGCAAACTCCGTAGAGCACCCACAGCGGCCAGCGCAGCTTCGGCGTGACCGCATGCGCTGGGCAGGGTTCCTCGCCGCCTGCACGGCAGTGGCCGCTGCAGGCCTTTGCGCACCCGGCAAAGCCCGGGCCCAGGACAACAACGTCTATCGCTTTTCCCCCGTGAACCAGTACGGCATCAACGTGACGGCGGCGTACTGGAATCCGATCATTGCTTACGTTTCGGAGAAGAGCAGTGTGCAGCTGCAGCTGAAGATCGGTCGCTCCTCGGCAGACACGACAGCCTTCGTCTTGGCGCAGGAGGTTAAGTTCGTGTTCAGCAACCACCTGTTCAGCCCCGATCGCGAACACCTGGGCTGGAAGGCGTTCGGCCGCCGCTTGACGCCGCCGGTTCAAAGCCAGCTGATCGTGTCCGATGATTCGCCCATCACCGACTTGACGCAGCTGGCGGGCAACGAAGTGGCCTTTCCTGGCCCCGAAGCGTTGGTGGCGTACAAGATGTCGGCCGCGCACCTGATGTCGCGGAAGATCGAGTTCAAGACCGTCTTCGGCGGCAAGGTGGCAGCGGTCGGCGCGAACTCGCAGCTGGCTGAAGGCTATGCCAGGCGCGAAGGCCGCAAGTACCGCGTGCTGTGGAGCGGCCCGCCTGTGCACGACTTGGCCTTGATGTCGGCCGCCAAGGTGCCCGATGCCCACTTCGTCGCCTCGGACGGCAGCGAGTACGCCAGCTACCGCGACTTCTACCGCACGGCACCCGCTGCCTTGCGCTGAGCGACACGGCTCGCAAGCACGATGTCCTGGACAAACCGACTGCTGCCGCGCTCACTGGTGGGGCGCGTTTTCGCGCTGTACACCGTCGTGCTGGTGGCGTTCGTGACTTCGGGCTTGGCCGCGTTCTATCACCACCAGTTCACCGTCGAATTGGAAGACGCACAACACCGCGCCGACGCCATGCTGCAAGTGTTGACACCCACCGTGTCTGACAGCGCCGTCATCGGCGACTACGACACCATCCGCCGCAGCCTGGAACGCGCAGTGCACCTGAGCGCGTTTTCATCGGCCGCCTTCATCGACATGCGGGGCGGCAAGCTGGTGGTGCCGCGCGCTGAAAAACCCGCTGTTGCGCCGCCCGACTGGCTGCGCAACGCTTTCGCCGAACGGCTGTACGACACCCACCACACCATCACTGTGGACGGCCGTGATTACGGCGTGCTGCGCTTGAGCTTCTCGCACGAGCGCATCGCTGGCGAGTTGTGGCAGTTAACGCGGATGGCACTGGCCCTGGCGCTGGCGGCTGTGGTGGCCGGCCTGGTGCTGATCCGGTTCCCGCTGGTTCACTGGCTGGGCAAGCTCAACCGCATCAAGTCGTTCGGAGAGGCGATGGAAAGCGGCGAAGCGATGCCCGAGCTGCCGGCTGCCAACGAAGCGCCTTCGGAATTCCGCGACGCCTTCGAGGTCTTGAGCCGGGCCGCGGCCACCCTGCAGGCCCAACGCGCGCAAGCCGCCGTCACCCTGGGTGCCATTGCCGACGGCGTGATGACCCTGGACAACACAGGCTGCGTGGTGCTGGCCAATCCGGCCGCCTGCGCCATGACCGGCAAGCCACTGCAGACCCTGATTGGCAAGCCTCTGCACGAAGTGGTTCCGCAGCTCACAGGGGCACCTTCGAGGGATGCACTGGTGCCATGGAAAGGCCGACGCGTGACCGTCAGTTGCGGAGCCATCCTCGACACCACGTTGTCGCACGTGCAAGGCCCTGACGGTCGGATTGCGGGCTGGGTACTGACTTGCCACGACGTGAGCGAGCAGCACGAACTCGACCAGCGGCCGCGCGCCGAACTGGCTTCCCGCGAAGCTGCCATGGTGTCCTTGCGCCAAGTGCTGGAGAGCCTGCCGCACGAAAGCGGCGCGCCCTTGCTGGCTGCCGACACCGACGACCTGGCTGCGGTGTCCAAGATGATTTCGAAGCTGGTGGCCAGCGTGCAGGTGCGCGGCGAACAGCTGAATGCCATCTTCGCTCTCAGCCCCGACGGATTTCTATCTTTCGACGACCAGCGGCGTGCCAATTACGTCAGCCCGGCCTTCTCGCGCCTGACAGGCCTGCCCGAGTCGCAAGTGCTGGGCGCTTTGGAGTCGGACATCGAGGCGGCGCTGCGCGCCCAGATGAAACCGAACGCCACCTGGCCCGGCTTTGCCGGCCTGCGCGGTGAAGGCTTGGGCGGTGGTGGCGACGAAGCCAGCCAGGCAGCCCCGAACTCGGCCAACGAAGACGACCCACAACGCGAACAGATCGAGCTGTTGCGCCCAACCCAGCGCGTGCTGGAACTGGGTCTGCGACAGGGCAATACCTCGGTCATATCGCAGGTGCTTTCGCTGCGCGACGTGACGCACGAGTCCGAAGTAGACCAGATGAAGAGCGAGTTCCTGTCCACGGCCGCACACGAACTGCGCACGCCGATGGCCAGCATCTTCGGCTTCGCCGAGCTGATGCTGCACCGCAAGCTCAGCCCCGAGCGCCAGCGCGACGTGCTCGACACCATCCACCGGCAAACGCAGCTGATGATCAACATCGTCAACGAACTGCTCGACCTGGCGCGCATTGAAGCGCGGCGCGGCAGCGACTTCGTGCTGGAAACCGTCGACCTGTGCGGCCTGGTGCAAAGCGTGCTGCATGACTTCAAACCCCCCACCGAACGCGACCTGCCGCAAGTGGCGGGGCTCGACCGCGCGCTGCCGGTTTGCGTGGACCAGAACAAGATCCGCCAGGCGCTGGGCAATGTTCTGTCGAACGCCTACAAATACTCGCCCGAAGGCGGCCCGGTGTCGTTGCGGCTGGTGAACGGTCTGGAGAAGGCCGGCGAAGCACGGCGCACAGTGGGCGTCGAAGTGCGCGACAGCGGCATCGGCATGACAGCCGAACAACTGGGCCGCGTCAGCGAGCGCTTTTACCGCGCCGACGCGTCCGGGAACATTCCCGGCACCGGCCTGGGCATGAGCATCGTCAAGGAAATCATCGAACTGCTGGGTGGGCGACTTGCCTTGTCCAGCACACCCGGACAAGGCACGGCCGTCACCATGTGGCTGCCGCTGGCTCTGCCACCCGCCGCACTTGTTTCACCTGAACTGGAGACCCCATGCACCGCGTCCTGATCGTCGAAGACCAAGCCGACATCCGCCGCCTCATCCGCTGGACCCTGGAGTTCGAGGACTTCGAGATCCACGAAGCCTCCAACGGCCCCGACGGACTGGCTGCCGCGCGTTCGTTGCGCCCCAACATGGTGTTGCTGGACGTGATGATGCCCGGCGGCCTGGACGGCTTTCAGGTCTGCGAACAACTCAAGGCCGACCCGGACTTGAAGGGCATCGCGGTGGTGATGCTGACGGCCCGTTCCCAAGAACGCGACCGCAAGGCTGGCGAACTAGCGGGCGCCGACGCCTACCTCGCCAAGCCCTTCAGCCCGATGCAGTTGGTGGAAACGGTCAGCACCATCTTGAATAGCCACGCCAAAGCAGCCAGCACGTCGGCCAGCGCGGGCTGACGGCAAGACTCACCGGCTCCCCCGGGGGGGGCTCGATACTGGCGCTTGGCGTGAACGTTTCAGGCGAGTCACGCGTTCAGGCTGGTC
>Ga0105046_10014742_pt1 | contig 12048 bp, 7 predicted proteins | sample MAT03_FD_78385 | JGI IMG/M metagenome (GOLD analysis project Ga0105046, IMG submission 78385) | Freshwater microbial communities from Lake Fryxell liftoff mats and glacier meltwater in Antarctica - MAT-03 (megahit assembly) | ecosystem: Environmental > Aquatic > Freshwater > Ice > Liftoff...
ATATTAATTAGAATTTACGAGCGCCATTACACGCGCGCTTTTTTTCTTTTGTGGCTTGACACGGTTGACCACCAGGCCTTTGCCCATTTGTAATCTATCTTTGAATGCATTATGCTCTAGTACAGCTATGGAAGCTCCAGTTATGCCAGTTTTGGTCGATGCATCAGGTCTTACAGACATTGGCCTTGTCCGGCAGAACAACGAAGATGTCTGGGCCGAGCTACCGGCGCATCGGTTTTTTACCCTAGCCGATGGAATGGGCGGCCATCGCGCGGGAGAAGTGGCTTCTCAAGAAGCCATTTCCTTCCTTTGTGAAACAGTCGCTAAATCTCAGCTCAAATCCAAAACTTTAGGTGAAATGCGAGAGTGGTTACGAAAAGCCATTCAACAAGTCAACCAGTATGTCTATAAGCTAGGGCGTGAATGTCTCGAATTAAGAGGAATGGGGACGACTCTTTGCTGTGTGTGGGTGCATGATCAGGGAGTGATTTATGCCCATGTGGGAGATAGCCGAATTTATCGCGTGCGGAAAGGAAAGATTTCTCAATTGACAAACGATCATTCGTTAATGCGCGAAATGGTTTCCTATGGGTTGGATGAAGAAGGGGATTACCTCTACAAGAATATCATTACGCGCGCTGTGGGCACAGAGCTTTCTGTGGAACCGTCAGTCGATATGGCTGATGTGCAACCGGGGGACGCCTATTTATTATGCACGGATGGGTTGTCCGATTTGTTGGTTCCTTCAGAAATGGAGGCGATTATCAACCAAGAGGGTGAGTCCCAAAAAGCGGTCTATAAGCTTGTGAATAAAGCCATTCAAAAAGGGGGGCACGATAATATTACCGTGATCCTTCTTCGCCTCAAAACAGAATGAAATCCATCTACTTAGACCATAATGCAACCACACCGTTGGATCGCCCCATCGTGCAAGCCATTGAAGATTTTCTCGTCACCTCACTTGGTAATCCTTCAAGTACCCATGGGCAAGGACAGCAAGCGCGCGGTCAATTGACCGAAGCACGTCGTTTGATTGCCAAAAGTTTAGGCGTGCTTCCCCAAGAGGTGGTCTTCACAAGTGGAGCTACAGAAGGGATGAATTTTCTCCTCAATGGATTGACTGGGCATATTATCACCTCCAATGTGGAACATGCGTGTACAGAGGCGGCTTTAAAACGGTTGGCGGCCGACGTTGACTATTTACCAGCCGGTCTCTTTGGAGCCATCACTGCAGAGCAAGTGGCGAAAGCCCTACGTCCTGAAACGCGGGCTATCGTCTTAATGGCAGTGAACAATGAAACGGGGGTGATCACCCCCTTGCCAGAAATCGCAGAGATCGCTGAAAAAGCGGGTATTCCGTTGATTGTGGATGCGGTGGCATGGCTCGGAAAAGCTCCTTTCCATATTCCGCGGGGTGTCACCGCTTTAGCGATTAGCGGACATAAGTTGCATGCGCCTTCTGGGATTGGAGCTGTTTTTATCCGGAAAGGATTCAAACCTAAACCTTTGATTGTAGGGGGACCTCAAGAGTTAGGATGGAGAGGGGGGACCGAAAATATGTTGGGGATTGTGGCCTTGGCCGCAGCCATGAAAGCCATCGATCCTTCTCAATTCCAACACATGACTCTTTTGCGCGATCAACTTGAGCAAGGGATTTTAGCGCTTTATCCTGGGGCCCTGATCAACGGACAAGGCCCTCGGATTAGTAACACGCTTAACGTCGCTTTTCCCGATAAAGATGGAGAGACATTGCTCATGTCACTCGATCAAGCGGGACTGGCTGTGAGCCTTGGGTCCGCGTGTTCGTCAGGTGCTCTGGAACCCTCCCGTGTTTTATTGGCGATGGGACTTCCGACAGTACTAGCGAAAGCCTCTCTGCGCTTTTCTTTGAGTCGTATGACAACCTCTGAAGAGATTCAAGCAGCACTTGCCATTTTAAAAAGTGTGCTTCGCTAAATAAAAAAGATTTGTTAGGGTCATTCCAGGGAGAATGATTCATGCAAAAATGGGTGTATTTCACCGCATGCACACTGCTCATGACAGCGGCGCTTCAAGGGAAACCTTCAGGGCACCAGGTCAAACATGGGCGCGTTTCCGTTTCCCAACACTCCAAAGGCATCCAAATTCACCAAGAGAGTAAGCATGCGGTTATTCATTGGGAGAATTTTTCGATCGCAGAAGGGGAATTGGCGGAGTTTTTCTTAAATCAGGAGGGGGCCACTCTCAATCGTGTTACAGGCAATCAACTCTCGTCTCTTATGGGAACTCTTCGATCCAATGGAAAACTCTATCTGATCAATCCGCACGGTATTTTAATTGGTCCTAAAGGGTGTATCGACACCAAAGGTTGCCTTTTATCTACGCTCGATCTTTCGGACTTTGATTTTTTAAACGACAAAGAGATGTGGTTTAAAGGGAATTCTGAGAAAGGCATTGTCAATCTGGGCACCATTCGAGCCAGCCAAGGCGATCTTTTTTTACTAGCCCGTGTGGTGGACAATCAAGGACAAATCGAAGCTCCTCAAGGGGTTGTGGGATTTGGAATTGGAACGGAAGTGCTAGTCGTTCCCGCCGGCCAAGAGCGTTTACAGATTAAAGTTCCTGTTCCCACCGGTTTAGCTACAAATACCAGCGTGATCGAAGCGGCCTTTATCGAAGTGCAAGGAGCTGCCGAAAATCCTTATGGGCTGGCTGTCAAACAAACGGGGACGATGCGCGCTCAAGGCGTAGAGAAGCATAATGGCAAGGTACTGCTGACAGCAAAAAATGGAACCGTGGATGTTTCCGGCAGCATTTATTCGACGGGAGATATGACAGTCTATGGCGAAAATTTAGCAAGCTTAACAGGAGAACTCCTTTCAGAAGGGGGAACGATTGAGCTCTCAGGGAATGAAGTGGAATGGAAAGGACGTGTGGATGCTCAAGGGGGCTCCTTTACCTTGGATCCTTACAATGTGTGGATGGGAGTTAATCCTGCCCTTCGTCCCGCTTTATGGAGCTATGTGGATGTCAATCCTGGAGCCCCTCTTTTATTAACCTTAGGGATGGGCACCGATGTGACGATTACGACAGCCTCTTCGGCAGGTTATGATGAAGTGGGAAGTAGCGCTCTTCAAGGAGATATCACGATCAATGATCCGATTTCATGGATTGGAGACGGCTCTTTAGACTTAATTGCGGATCGAGACATTGCGCTGAATCAAGCCATCTTTAATGCGGGAAATGGACAAGTGACCCTTTCTGCCGGGCGCAATCTCACGCTTGATCCCGATCATGGATCGATCGGGACTCAAACAGGAAACATCATCGTCTTGGTAGATAATACGTTAACAGCGGTTCACAATGGTTCGGGCCCTCTTTTCTCTGCAAGTGATGCCGATGTGATTTTAAACAGCACGAATGGAGATATTACAGTTGTCGGTTCGATCGTCTCGAACAATTTAACCATCGAAGCTTCACCCACAGGATCGTTATGGATTGGAAATGATGCGACAGGCGTCTTATCCACAGGGGCTTCTACGCTCTTTCAAGGCCCTTCTCTTGGGTATGAACTTTGTTTAAATGCGGGAAACGTGACGATTCGTGCAGGGGCGGCGACTGGAGAAAATGTGAGAGCCGACAAAGAAACGACCTGTATTGAAGCGTTGTTTGGAGATTTAATCGTACAGGGAGGCGCTTCTAATAATAGTTCCGTTGATCTACGTTCTTCCACTGGAAATAGTCTTCATACCTACGCAGCCGCAGGAAATTTGCAGTTTTTAGGGGGGCAAAGAGACAACAGTCCGGTTTTGATTGGAAACTATGGATTAGGCGGTTTAGGAAGTTTACTCCTTTCTTCAGGATCTGATTGCATTTTGACGTCGGGGGGAAATCTCTCACAGGTGGATATTCGTTCTTCAGGAGGTGCTGGGGATGCTTTAAAAGTGGGAACGGGAGGAGTCGGCAATTTAGTAGTTACAGCGCTTGAAGCCTCTGTGATTCTCTCGATGAATCAAGGGAATAGCGCACCGGCGACGTATTCCATTTTAGGTAATCTCAATGTGACAGGAGGAATAGCTCCTAATGCGTCTGCGCAACTCTTTTATGCGGGTGGAGGGCTGAATGTAGGCGATATTACGACTCCAGGTAATGTCTCTTTAATGGGGGGGAGTGCATCTAATGCGGGAGCCAGCCTTTCTATGTCTGCCGAAGTGGGAGATTTTCACACGATTTTTGGGGATGTATATGTAATAGGGGGAAGTGGGGAAAACGCTGTCGCATTTTTAGAAATTCCTACCTTAGGTAACGCGATTAATGTGGCCGGTGATGTCGATGTGATAGGGGGAATAGGAAATTTTGCAGAAGGAGTTATGGACATAGGGACATCTATTCTAACGGTGAATGGGAGTCTGAGTGTGGCGGGACAAAATGGGGCGGGTTCCTTTTTGATGAACAGCACAGCCACCCAAATAGCAACCCTTCTTGTAGAAGAAAATCTTTCGGTCTTCGGCGGAAATTCAACATCTGCTGGAAGTGTGGGGGAGGCGGCGATTAGCTGTACCGGTTCTTTCTACGCGGAAGTTGCGGGGGATTTAACGGTGACAGGAGGGATAGGGACAGGGGCGTCTGGGCAAATTGCGAGCCTATTTTTCCCCCCATTTACAGGGACCGCCGAGCAAACAGTCTATGTGAGAGGAAATGTGAATTTAGTGGCGGGTAGTGGAGATGAAGCAACGGCCACGATTGATTTTTTCTCCTTCGGCTTCCCGGGCGAACAATATGTAGAAGTGGGGCAGAACCTCATTGTGTCAGGAGGGAGTGGCCAGCAAGCTATAGCCGGGATTCGCAATAGTGGCATTTATGATCCGAACGGATTGATCTTCGGAGCCCCAATTGATGTGATAGCTCCTCTCCTCAATATTCAAGTGCTTGGCAATATTGTGGCAACAAATGGAAGTGGAAATGGAGCGTTGGGCGTGATAGGGACCACGACGGGCTTGAATCCGCCGGCACCCGGTGTCCAAATTGTTTCGGGATCTTTATCTGCCGCCGCAGGTGGGGATGTGCAAGTCAGTACCTCGCTTGATAAATCTTTTCCATTTGGAAATGCGAATTTAAACAATCAAATTTCAATCGTTGCCAATCAGCGGTTCACCCCGGGTCAATTATGGCCTGGAAATAGCATTTTAGGCGTGTCGGGCCCTTCACTTTATCCTTCAGGAGAAGGCGCTTTTATTGCAGGTGCTCCGCTTTCACTTGCGACCTATAATGGGTCTATACAAGTTTTTACTGCAGCACAAACGACTACCGGAACACCCTCTCATTTTGCCCATATTCCTCTCACAACACATGCGGGCAATGTGGCTTTAATAGGCTTTGACACGATTTCCATCGATTATCCTTTAATAACGGTTGGATCTACCACATTGTTTCCCTGGACTGTCCGACAAGTGCAAATACAAAGCCTTTCAGGTTTGACTGTGAATCAACCGATAACTCTCACAGGAGCCAATTTTGGGATCCGTTTGTTCGCAAATAATGGCAACCTTGAGCTCAATAGCGATGTGGCCGCCAGTCCCTCCTCCGGACTTGTAGAACTCTCCGCCTTTTTAGGAAGCATCGAACAAACATCAACGAATGTGAGTGGTTATAGCGTCAAAACGATTACCAATACAGGGCTCGAGTTCAACGTTTCGGCGACAGAATTAGAGTCCGTTAATTTGGCAAGCGGTGATCTCAATGTGGTCAATACCCTGGCTGGGTCTCATGCTATTTATTCTAAAATTGACTTATACAATGGGGCTGGGGGAACTTTTAACGGACAAAATATCACGTTTACGCAATTAGGCGGAACAAGTGCGCGTATTGTAGGGGCTACAGCCAATGGAGATATTCAATTAGGTGTTTTAGCAGGTGTAGGCGATCTTCTCATTCAAAGTATCATAAGGCCCGGTCAACATGTTCTGGGGGTCGCAAATGGAAATTTAGAAATTTCCTCTGTAGGACAAATCCACGGAGTGGATGAGGTCACACTGATTTGCGATCAAGCTTACCCTCACTATTCAGGCCCTGGTTGGTTCCGTAATCATAATGGTGTGAATGGTGTCACGACAGATAATCCTGCCCAAAATATAGCTATCTATACCTCTTCAGGGCCTCAAGGATCGACTATCCAAGCACCCAATCATGTGATCTTAGGAAATTTAGGAACTGTTGCGATATGGGATGATCCCAACCTCGATGGGAAATATGCCACGACCTACTCGGATGGGGGAGTGGTGCATGGTCCAGGTTTTGGAACGGATTATACGGCAGGGAATGGGGTTTTTGGGAGTCCTGTCATCTGGTATAAATTTCCTTTAGAAGCTGCTATCCCACCTGTTCCTCCTATTCCTCCCCATGTGATTCCTAATCTCACACGAGCTATTTTCGCCATGCAAGGGCTCACTTTACAACCTTGGGGATTTCCTTTTGCCGATTGGATCCGTTTTTCCTTATGGGATCAGCATCTCCCCTTCTATCATTACGGGTTGATGGTCCCTTTCAACACTCACATTCCTCACCCCCTCGATCCTTATGAATATGCGCTGGATATTTAGTTTGTTTTTAGGAACCTTCTTGTGTGCGCAAGAGGTGATTGTGGAAGAACCCACTTCTTTGCGGTTGGTCGCAACTTCACCGTCACTTTGTGAAGAGCGATGTGTGGAAGGGATTTATTTAAATGGAGTGGAGTTAGATCCCTGTTTCTTAAAAAGACTCCACAATCAGCTACAGGTGGGCCCCCTCACTTGGGACGCCTTGGAGTCACTCCGTTCGATGATTGTGCGTGACTATGTCGAACGGGGATACCCTTTTGTCGTGGTGACCATTCCTGAACAAGAGGTTGAAGGAGGGATCATCCAGATTCATGTGACCGAAAGCTGTTGTGGACAGATTGCTTATGAAGGAAATTGCTACTTTTCTGACCTCTCTTTTGGTTGCGCTACAGGAGATCCTCTTTATCTTCCCGCCCTCTTAGATGAATTAGCGTGGTTGAACCGCAATCCATTTCGTCGCATTGATGTTGTTTTTACTCCAGGCGTGGTTTCCGGTTCAACTGACTTGATTTTACAAACGACGGAAAGAGATCCTTTGATCGTCTTTGGAGGGATTGACAACACGGGTACGCGTACCACCGGAAGTGAACGTCTTTCAGCGGGTTTCCGTTATGGAATGCCGTGGGATCATGTGTTGACCTACCAGTTCACATCGGCTGCTAGTTTACGGAAATTTCAAAGTCACAACGTCGATTATCTGATGCCACTCCCTTGGAGACACACACTGGATCTCTTTGGAGGTTGGGTCACCACTGAACCGAATGTGGGGAAAGACTTAAAATGTACTGGAACGAGTTGGCAGATTTGTGGTCGCTACGAAATGCCGTGGAACCTACAAGCCGACCGTTTGCAAAATGTGGTCCTGGGCGTGGATTTTAAACGGACAAATAACGACCTCGCTTTTGGAGGTGAAACGATTATTCACCATCTTTTGGATAGTGCCCAATTCATGTGTGGATCTAACATCGCTAAAATCGACGATTCCTATCAATGGATGCTCAATACGGAAATTTATTTCAGTCCCGGTCATCTCACTCCGCACGATACGACGAAACTCTACAAACAACTGCGTCCAGGTGCTAAAGCGGCCTATGCCTATGCGTGGGCCGACCTCAGTGCGGCTTACACGCTCCCTTCCTGCATGGAAGTGACTTTTAATGGAGCGGCACAAGGATCTACCACCAATCTCCTCCCTGCTGAACAACTCGAGCTTGCCGGTTATTATGCTGTGCGTGGGTATCCGGAACATGAAATCAATGTCGACAATGGTGTTTTCTTCAATCTCGAACTCCATTCTTCCAGTTACGCGTTTTTCAGCTGTGATCGTCTTTTTGGGCTTCTCTTTTTTGACTATGGATATGGGTGTTCCCATACCCACTTTCAGGGAGAGCCCAAAAACTATGAGTTGATCAGTATCGGTCCTGGCCTTCGCTATAATGTGAGTTCCAACCTCGCTTTCCGCCTCGACTTTGGGTGGCAGCTTAAAAGCGCCCGACCCCATCAAGATCGATCCTGCCGCTTGCACGCAGGCCTTTTTCTCGATTTTTAAGGAAAACTTTTTTTAAAACTTAAGCCGTGGAGGCCCAAGCAGGGTCGCTGACGCGATCTTGAAAAGCGATCGCGAGATTAAGATCGATTCCATAACGGTCCAAGATGTCCTGAATCACGCCGAGAGCCGTATCGGGATGATTGCATTCGCTTGAGAGGTGAGCCAGATGCACTTGTTTGAGACCCGGATGGGCAATTTTGGAAAGAAGGGTGCCCGCCTCTTCATTTGAGAGGTGACCACTTCGCGAGAGAACGCGCTGTTTATAGACGTAAGGACGATGAGAGGAGTGAACCATAGAGATTTGATGGTTCGCTTCCAAGACGAGGAAATCACAGTCGCGTAGACAACTTTCGACTTGGCTTGTCGCAAAACCAATATCGGTACAAAAGCCATATTTATACCCTTCTGAACGGATTGTGAAGGCTACAGGGTCAGGGGTATCGTGTTGAATGGAAAAAGGATGAATCTCGAGGTCCCGAAATTCGAAAGTCTCACCCGTTGTGAAGATTTTGAATTTCGGACAATCGTGAAGAGCATCGACCACACCTTTCGCCGTCTCATGATTTGCGAGGAGGGGAATTCCGTATTTCAACGCCAAGACTTTAAGACCGGCAATATGATCCCCATGCTCATGGGTGAGAAGAATGGCGTCAATCTCACCGAGAGTAATGCCAAGAGTAGCCAGTCGTTGTTCTGTCATCCGTGCGCTAATCCCCGCATCGATCAAGATTTTAGTTTGGGAGGAAGCAAAGAGAAGACAATTCCCTTTAGAGCCCGATGCGAGAGGGCAGTACCCTTTCATGCTTTGAAACAGTAGATAGACATAGCCACAAAAATAGCAGAGACCGCATAACTTGTCTCCTGTTCGGTTGGAGAAAGCATCCAAAAGGCTGTAAGAGAAAAACCTACGGCTAAGGCAAGGAAAGTGGCTCCCATCCGGTATTTAGTCGTCTTCAAAAAGATCTCCCTGTGTCCGATGAGACGCTAAAATTTTGCGGGGCTTAGCACCTTCAGAAGGACCCACAATTCCCCGTTGTTCCATGAGATCGATCAAACTGGCCGCACGGGCATATCCGACTTTCAATTTGCGTTGCAAAAAGGTGGTCGAAGCATTTCCTGTGCTGAGCACCGTGTCAACCGCGGTATCGTAAAGCTCATCGCCAGGAGCCTTGTCACCGCCGCCTTCTTTGTTCGGAAGAGGCATCCGGTCAAAGTTATCGATTAAATAGTGGACAGGAGCTTGTTCACACGCAATCTGAATGACAGTGTTAATATCTTCATCTCGGATATACGCCCCTTGAGCACGGATGAGATGGGAGGTTCCAGGGGGAAGAAACAACATGTCTCCATTCCCAAGAAGCGTCTCTGCGCCCACTTCATCCAAGATAATTTGGCTGTTGATCCGGCTGGCGACTTTGAAGGCGATACGTGTGGGGAAGTTCGCTTTGATCAAGCCCGTGATCACTTCACGAGAAGGACGTTGGGTGGCCAAGACGAGGTGAATCCCGACCGCACGCGCCATTTGGGCGATACGGGCAATAGGCGTTTCAATATCTTGGCTGGCCACCATCATCAAATCGGCAAGTTCGTCGATAATTCCGACGTAATAGGCCATGTGAGCGGGAATTTCCCGCCCGAGGTTCTGTTCGGCTCCTGGATTGGGTTTACGGTTGTTGAAGGCTTCAATATTGCGGACACCTAGCAGCTTGAGAATTTCGTATCGGTTTTCCATTTCCTTCACGAGCCAATTAAGGGCCGCACAAGCACCCCCTGGCTCTGTGATGACCGGAGCTAGCATATGCGGGAGTTTGGAATACCCCGTCAATTCGACTTTTTTCGGATCGACCATCATTAACCGGATTTCATCGGGTTTGTGATTCATCACGATCGACATCACGATCGTATTGATACAAACCGATTTACCCGACCCCGTAGCCCCGGCAATAATACAGTGGGGCATTTTAGCCAAGTCAGCCATCACATAATCGCCATTAACAGCCTTGCCCAATAAGATCGGAATTTTGTAACGTTGTGTCCCTTCTTGATAGGCTTGCAACATCTCTTTAAAGCCTACTTCTTGAGGTTGGGGATTGGGCACTTCCACTCCCACCGCCGCTTTCCCTGGAATGGGGGCGATAATCCGGATGGATTTGGCTTCCATATTCAGGGCAATGTCGTTTTCCAATGTTTTGATTTTTTGCACTTTCACCCCTACCGCGGGATGGACTTCAAACGAAGTAATTGTAGGACCACAGTTAATTTGTCCTACCCTCGCTTCGATACTAAAACTTCGCAGCGCCTCTTCCAATACTTCGGCTTGCCGTTTGAGATCTTTTTTTAAACTGCTTTGATCGATTTTTTTCGCGTTGGTGAGTACTTGTGGAGAGGGGAGTGTGTAATGGTTAAACAAGGAAGAACGAGGAGGCCGAGGGGGTTCTTTCTCTTTTTCTTTCTCCTTTTCTTTAGGAGCTGAGACAATCCGAGGAGTCCGTACCGGTTTGGCTTCAGGTTCCACCTCTAAATCGGGAGCGCGGAGCTTTACATACCGCATAAAGGCACTTTCGGTCGGTTCTGTCGTTTTAGGTTCTTCCCGTATTTTAGGAGCGTGTGCTGCGGCCACAGGCAGAGGAGAAGGCACCCATTCCCATGAGGGGATCCATCTCCAAAGAGTCCATTTTGTGAGGAGATAAAAACTGCCCAAAAAAAGAGTCCCTCCGACGAGGGTAGTTCCCACCACATTCACCATCGCATGGAGATTAATCCAGGGAAGATCGTGATAAATATAATAGAAAGGAGCGCCTCCTAAATGAAACTTGACTCCTTTGTAAGCCAGTTTGGAACCTAGAATGGGCCATTCTAATTCAAGGAGATTGAGAAGGAGGGAGCTCGAAAGAAGTAATGTGCCCATGTAGAGAAGTTTAAGCCCCGGTGCATTCACAGGCTTATCAAAGAGAAAACGCCAGCCAAACCAAAGTATAAACAAGGGGATGAGGTAAGAGGCCTGTCCAAATGCTGCGTGCAAGGCCCATCCAATCGCTTGGCCGGTGATGCCTAGCATATTGCGAGGGCCCGCATAGGCAAAGCTATAAAGACTGACCAGGACCACCAAACTACAGGCGACTAGAATAAGTCCCCATACATCGCGGGGTAGAGAGGTGTCGTTTTGTTTCTTCTTTTTTTTCTTAGCCATTGAACCAATACAGTGTGAAAATTCCCAACACACTGCAGTAAACCACAAATGGCATCAATTTGTCTCGTGTTGCCATCCAAATCAGACCTTTAAGGGCAAAAATACCTGTAAGCGGGCTCGTGAGAAAACCAAGTAGGCTAGGTATCCATTCCGAAGCGGCGGCATTTTCAGGGTGTTTCCCTAGCATAGCTATCTCAAGTACCGTTCCTCCTAAGATGGCGGGAATGGTTAAGAGAAAAGAAAATATCACGGCTTCCCTTGGGAACCAGCCTAAGAGACGTGCCGCTGTGAGAGTGGTCCCACTTCGAGACACACCGGGCAAAATCGCAAACGCTTGTGCACATCCTGTCAATAAAGGGTCGAGGGAGGGCCATTTCGGTCGGCTTTGGCTGAAGCTAATGCCGGTATACAGGATGGCAGCCGTGGTTAAGAAAAAGAAGCCGAGAAGTTCAGGTTGATTAAATAAACTCTTAATAGGTTTAAGAAGAAAGACTAAAGGAAAAAGGGGGGCTGTGCCTAAAGCCACTTGTCTGAGTTTGACCTGATCAAGTTCTTTTAATTCTGGCCATAAAACAATTAAAACAGCGAGTAAGGTCCCAAGAGGCCTTGTAGGATAAGTCTCACTTAAAGAATCTGAAGAAACTCAAAAATCTAAGAAAAATGTTGTCGATGGGATAAAAAAATTGTAAGCGTCTCTCATCAATCACAACTAAAGAAGCTTACAATGGTTCAAT
>Ga0105046_10014743_pt1 | contig 12047 bp, 11 predicted proteins | sample MAT03_FD_78385 | JGI IMG/M metagenome (GOLD analysis project Ga0105046, IMG submission 78385) | Freshwater microbial communities from Lake Fryxell liftoff mats and glacier meltwater in Antarctica - MAT-03 (megahit assembly) | ecosystem: Environmental > Aquatic > Freshwater > Ice > Liftoff...
GCGCGCAGCGAGCGAGCCGCGGCGCACACCGCTTGACCCGCGGCGGCTGCGGCTGCCTGCGGCTGCCTGCGTGTACCTCTGGCTGCAGGTGCCTGCCGCTGCCACCACCACCACCGCCACAGCTACACTGCGCGCCCGCCGCATGGCGTAACAAGTGAGGCGGCCCCGTGGCGCAAGAGAAAAAACGCATCGATTTCGCGCTGACAGGGCGCGTTGTCGTCATCACTGGCGGCTCGCAAGGCATCGGCGCAGCCTGTGCCCGTCGGCTGGTCGCCGATGGCGCGAAAGTGGCGCTCTGGGACGTGGCGGACAAAGCCGGTCAAGCACTGGCCGCCGAATTGCAGGCTTTGGGCGGCCAGGCGATCTACAGCCACTGCAACGTGGCCGTCAAAGCGCAGGTCGACACCGCATTGGCTGACGCCGTGGCGCACTTCGGTCAGGTCGACGGCCTGGTGAACAACGCTGGCATCTTCAAGGCGGCCAACTTCCTGGACATCACGGAATCCGACTGGGACGCCGTGCTCGACGTCAACCTGAAGGGCTCGTTCCTGGTCGGACAGGCGGTTGCGCGAGAACTCGTGCGCAGCGGTCGGCCGGGTGCCATCGTCAACATGAGTTCGGTGAACGGCACGCTGACCATACCCAGCATCGCCAGCTACAACGCCAGCAAGGGTGCCATCAATCAACTCACCCGCGTGATGGCGCTGTCGCTGGCCGACCAGGGCATCCGGGTGAACGCCGTGGCGCCCGGCACCATCGCCACCGAGCTGGCGCAGGCGGCGGTGCTGACCAGTGAAGAAGCCAAGGCCCGCATCATGAGCCGCACGCCCATGCGCCGCCTGGGCGAGCCTTCGGAGATCGCCGATGCCGTGGCCTACCTGCTGAGCGACGCCTCCAGCTACGTCACGGGCGAGATCCTCACCGTCGACGGTGGCCGCATGACACTGAACTACACCGTGCCAACCGCGTGATCGAAGCGTTTTTGGTGTCCACCGGCGTCGTGGCACTCGGTGAAATGGGCGACAAGACCCAACTGCTGGCCCTGTTGCTGGCAGCGCGCTATCGCAAACCGCTGCCGATCATCGCGGGCATCTTCGTGGCCACCGTCTTGAACCACGCTGCAGCCGGTGCGTTGGGAACCTGGCTGACACGGGTGCTGGATCCCATCTGGATGCGCTGGGGACTGGGCCTTTCGTTCATCGCCGTGGCGATCTGGATGCTGGTGCCCGACAAGGTCGACAACCTGGAAGACAACACCAAGAGCCGCATGGGAGTCTTCGGACTGACCGTGGTGGCCTTCTTCATGGCCGAGATGGGGGACAAGACGCAGATCGCCACGGTGATGCTGGCTGCCCGCTACAACGAACTCATCGCCGTGACGGTCGGCTCCACGCTGGGCATGATGGTGGCCAATGTGCCGGCCGTGCTGCTGGGCGACAAGGTGGTGAAGTGGGTGCCGATTGTCTGGGTGCACCGCATTGCCGGGTTGGTGTTTGCGGCGCTGGGTGTGGCGATGCTGGCCGGCGTGGGCAGCTGAATCGGATGGCTGCGAGCTGCGCTTGTGGCGCGGGCAGCCTCACAATCTGATGCATGAAATACCTACACACCATGGTCCGCGTGACCGACATCGAAGCATCGCTGAAGTTCTACCGCGACGCACTCGGCCTTGATCTGCTCTCGCGCCGCGACAGCGAAGTCGGCAAGTTCACGCTGGTCTTCCTGGCCGCCCCCGGCGACACCAGCGCACAGATCGAGTTGACCTACAACTGGCCGAACGCCGAAGGCGTGTCAGAGACCTACTCCGGCGGCCGCAATTTCGGCCACGTGGCCTACGCGGTGGACGACATCTACGCCACCTGCCAGCGCTTGATGGACCATGGCGTGACGATCAGCCGCCCGCCACGCGACGGCCGGATGGCCTTCGTGCGTTCACCCGACAACATCTCCATCGAACTGCTGCAAGCCGGCACTGCCCTGCCCCCGGCCGAGCCCTGGACTTCGATGCCCAACATCGGCGCCTGGTAAGCCGCAGCCGGCCATGTACCTGCCCCGCCACTTCGAGCAACACGACAGCGAAGTGCTGCACGGTCTGATGCGCGAGCACCCGCTTGCCACCCTGGTGACCCTGCAGGACGGTGCACCCACGGCTGACCATCTGCCGCTGGAGTTCGACGTCGAAAGCCGAACGCTGCGGGGGCATGTGGCGCGCGCGAACCCTTTGTGGCGGCTGGCTGCGGCCCAGCCGGTGGTGGCCATCTTCAGCGGGCCGCAGGCTTACATCTCGCCCGGCTGGTACCCGAGCAAGGCCGCAACCCACAAAGTGGTGCCGACCTGGAACTACACGGTGGTGCACGCGCATGGCACGCTGCGTGCCATCGAAGACGCACCCTGGCTGCACACCCTGGTCAGCCGCCTGAGCGACCACCACGAGGCACCACACACGCAACCCTGGGCTGTCAGCGATGCGCCCGACGATTACGTGCAGCAGATGCTGCGCGCCATCGTGGGCATCGAGATCCCGGTGGACCGGCTGATCGGCAAATGGAAGGTCAGCCAGAACCACACCGAGCGCGACCGCACGGGAGTTGCACAAGGGCTCGCCCTGAACGGCCACGCCGCGATGGCCAGCCTGGTCGCGGCACCACCCGAGAATTCGCCACCCTGAAGGAGCCGACATGAAGCCGAAGACACGCACCGCCCTGACCACCATCACCACGATGGGCTTGCTGGCCCTATGTGCCCACGCACCGGCGCAGGCCCAGAAGATGAGTCCTGGCCTGTGGGAAAACACCGTGACCATGAAGTCGCAAGACGGTCAGATGGAAGCCGCGATGGCCAAGATGCAGGCCGAACTGGCCAAGATGCCGCCCGAGCAGCGCCAGAAAATGGCGGAAATGATGGGCAACAGCGGTATCGCCCTGGCACCGGGTGGCGGCAGCACGGTGCGGGTCTGCGTCAGCAAGGAAAGCGCCGAGAAGATGGAGCCGCCCGAAGAGATGAACGGCAAGTGCAAGCGCGAGAGTTTCGAGCGCAGCGGCAACAGCATCAAGTTCAAGATGAGTTGCACCAACCCACCATCGACCGGAACTGGCGAGTTCACCTACAGCACCGACAAGGCCTACAAGGGCAAGATGCTGCTGGAAAGCCAGGCCAAAGGCCAGGCGATGCGCATGGAAATGACGCAGCAGGGCAAGTGGATCAGCGCCGATTGCGGCGCGCTGAAGTCCGTCGGCAAGTAAGACCAGCAAGGCAAACAGGGCTTGGTTCGCGGCCGGTGCGAAGCCAGCGCGGGCCGGCGTGGTGTCGGCCTGAGCCACGGGACCTGAGTCGAAACTCAGCGCAGCGCCGTAGCCTCGCGGGCCAGGGCGGTGATGCGGCCCCAGTCCTTGGCATCCACCGCGTCTTGCGGCGTCAACCACGAACCGCCACACACCTTCACGTTGGCCAGCGCCAGGAACTGCGGTGCGGTCTGCAGAGTGATCCCGCCCGTAGGGCAGAAGGCCACGTCGGGGAAGGGCCCGGCCAGGGCCTTCAGCATCGGGATGCCGCCGGCCGCCGTGGCGGGGAAAAACTTCAGGAAACTCAGCCCATCTGCCTGCGCGGCCATGACTTCGCCGGCCGTGGCCACACCCGGCACCAAAGGCAGGCCCGCTTCCCGGCAGGCAGCACCCACCTCCGCGGTGTAACCCGGGCTGACGGCAAATTGGCTGCCCACGGCCTTCGCGGCACGGGCATCCACCGCGCTGCGGATGGTGCCGGCACCCACGATGGCTTCGGGCACGTGCTGTGCGATGGCCTCGATGGCGGCCAGGCCCATCGGCGTGCGCAGCGTCACCTCGAGCACACGCACACCGCCGGCCACCAGGGCCAATGCGAGTGGCACCGCGTCGTCCAGACGCTGGATCACGATGACCGGAATCACCGGGCCGAAACTGACGAGTTCGAGGGTGGATTTCATAAGCAAAACTCCTTCATGCCAGGACTTGATTCAGGTCGCCACCATCACATCCACGTCAGCGCACCTTCCTCGGCGCTGCGGACGTTGCGGCGCATGCCGGCAAAAAGTTCGCGGCCCAGGTCGTGACCGTTGATGTCGGCTTGAGCATCAGACAGCACGGCGTTTGCACGCGCGGCCCATTCGGCTTCCGGCACCAGTGCCTGCAAAGTGCCCGCCACAGCGTCCAGGCGCAGCAGGTCGCCATCGCGCACCTTGCCCAGCGGGCCGCCGGCCAGCGCTTCGGGGCTGACGTGTATGGCAGCGGGCACCTTGCCACTGGCACCGCTCATACGGCCGTCGGTCACCAGCGCCACCCGGAAACCCTTGCCTTGCTGAACGGCCAGTGGCGGAGTCAAATTGTGCAACTCGGGCATGCCGCAGGCCTGCGGTCCCTGGAATCGCATCACAGCGATGAAGTCGCATTCCAGTTCGCCGGCCTTGAAGGCAGCTTGCAGTTCTTCCTGCGTATTGAAGACCCGCGCCGGCGCTTCGATGACCAAGCGGTCGTCGGGCACCGAAGAAGTCTTGATCACTGCGCGTCCGAGATTGCCGGTCAACAAGTTGAGCCCGCCGTGGTCGCTGAAGGCCTGCGCAGCGGGGCGCACCACAGTTTCATCGCCGCTTGTCGACGGCAGGTCTTGCCACTGCAGCTTCTGTGCGGAGTCCCATGCCGGAACACGGCCATATTCGCGCAAGCCCCCGGCAGCCACGGTGGCCACATCGGCGTGCATCCAGCCGCCATCGATGAGCTCGCGGATCACGAAGCCCGGGCCCCCTGCGGCCTGGAACTGGTTCACGTCGGCACTGCCGTTGGGATAGATCCGCGTCAGCAGCGGCGTGGCGTGCGACAAATCGGAAAAGTCGCTCCAGTTGATGCGGATACCGGCCGCGTGGGCGACCGCCACCCAGTGGATCAAGTGGTTGGTGCTGCCGCCAGTCGCCAGCAAGGCCAGCATCGCGTTGACGATGACCCGTTCATCCACCAAGCGGCCGATGGGCGTGAATCGCGAGCCCGGCACGCCCGGCGTGATGGCCAGCAGCGTGTCCACCGCCTGCTGCGTCAGTGCGGCGCGCAGACCGTCGTGCGGGTGGATGAACGCGGCACCGGGCACGTGCAGGCCCATGGCTTCCAGCAGCATCTGGTTGCTGTTGGCGGTGCCGTAGAAGGTGCAGGTGCCGGGGCCGTGGTAAGCAGCCGATTCGGCCTGCAGCAGTTCGTCGCGACTCACCAGGCCCTGCGCGTACTGTTCGCGCACCTTGCCCTTGGCGTTGTTCGACAAGCCGCTGCTCATCGGCCCTGCAGGCACAAACACACAGGGCAAATGACCAAAGTGCAAGGCACCGATCAGCAGACCAGGCACGATTTTGTCGCACACACCCAGCAACAGCGCCGCGTCGAACACATCGTGCGTCAGGGCAACAGCCGTGGCCATGGCGATGGTGTCGCGGCTGAACAGACTCAGCTCCATGCCAGGCATGCCCTGCGTGACGCCGTCGCACATCGCAGGCACGCCCCCCGCCACCTGCGCCGTAGCGCCCAAGGCGCGTGCGCGTTCGCGGATCAGCGCCGGATAATTTTCGTAGGGCTGGTGGGCCGAGAGCATCTCGTTGTAGGCCGTGACGATGCCGATGTTCGGCGCCTTCTGCGCCACCACGCGCAGCTTGTCGTTGACAGGCAGCGCGGCGAAGGCATGGGCCACGTTGGCACATCCCATGCGCGTGGGGCCGGGCGGGCGGCCGACCAGCCGGTCAATGCGCGCCAAGTAGGCCGCACGGCTGGCAGCACTGCGTTCGGTGATGCGTTGGGTGACTTCGAAGACGGCAGCTTTCATCGGATCTCCTTGTAACCAGTTGAACGATTGTTTCGTAATCGAGTTACATCGTCAAATCAAATCCCGGCCCTGAATGTTGTGCTCAAGGTCATCCTCAAGGTCGTCCCCAAGGTCATTCCCAAGGTCATGCGATGCTGTCGGGCATGAATGACGATTTGAAGACGGCCGTCAACGCGGACATCGACCGGGCGCTCATCGTGCGCGACCCGGCGGTGGCGCTGCAGGTGCTGCGCGCACTGTGGTCACAGCACAGCGACTGGTGGGTGTTCGGCTATGCCTCGCTGATCTGGCGGCCGGAATTCGACGCTGCCGAACACCGCCCGGCCCTGGTGCGCGGCTGGCACCGCGCCTTGCGCATGCGTTCACGAGTGAACCGCGGCACGGCGCAACAACCCGGGCTGGTGTTTGCGATGCTGCCGGGTGGTGCCTGCCGCGGCGTGGTGTACCGGCTGAAACCCGCGCAGGCGCAGGCCGAACTGGACCGCCTGTGGGTCCGCGAACAACCCACGGGCGTGTACGACGCCCGCCTGCTGCCTTGCCACACCTCCCATGGGCCGGTGGTGGCCCTGGCTTTTACGCTGAGCCGCCGCAGCGAGAGCTGCCTGCCGCGCCTGGACGACGCGCAGATGCTGCACATCCTGCGACATGCCCGCGGGCGCTACGGCAGCACACTGGACTATCTGGCCCAAACCGCCACCGCGCTGCGCGAACGCGGCGTGCGTGACCGCGAAATCGAAAGGCTGATGCGGCTGGCGCAGGCCCAAGGCTTGCGCTGATGGGCGTCAGCAACCCGCCTGTGCCATCCACCCTTCGGCGACGCCAAGATCGGACAGCACACCGCCGCTGAGGGTGTAGATGCGCGCATCGGTGCTGTTCCAGCCCACATAGAACTCACCGACATAAGCGCGGTACAGATACGGGCTGCTGCTGGCGGTGGTGGTGGTGAAGGTGGGCGCATGGGGCTTCAGCACGTCGGGGTAGATGGTCTGCGCCCAGTCGAACAGGCAGTCGACGCGGGCGCTGTTCGGGGCGGCCTGCACCACCAAGCCGGCGCTCCAGGCCGGCCACTGGCCATACATGCCAGGCCGGGCCTGCACCAGCCACCGGCCAGCGCTGGGCAGCGACAAGGTCTGGCTGGGCCCGCTGCTTTCAACGGTACTCGCGGCACCGGTGAAGTTGACGGTATCGGCATCGACGAGACGCAGGTCATCGATGTACCAACCGACGCCGTCACTGCCTTGCGGGTAATAGCTGGCCGTAGGACGGGCATACCGCAGGCGCACCTGCAGCGTCTGGCCAGCGTAGGCGGCCAGAGACACCTCTCGCTGAACGAAGTTGCGTTCTCCAGCGTCGCCGGTACCGCTTTGCCGGTAGACGGTGGCCCAGTTGCGGCCTTCGTCGGACGATGTCTCCACCAGCGCGTTTTGCGCTGCGGTGGACAGGGCCAGCCGGCTGGCGAACCGCAGACGGGTGCCGACACCCGGCACCACCACAGGCCGCAGCGTGATCAGCTGATCGGCCGCCTGCGTGTGCGCAAGGTGGAATGCGCGGCTGCCCTCCGACGCGATGCCGGCTGGCATGGCCTCGTAGCCGGCGCTGGTTTGCAGCAGCACGCCGGCACCACCCGCCTCAGCCCCTTCAATGAACACCAGCGGTGCCAAGGGGCGGCTGCTCCACTGATAGGCGCTGGCACCGGACACGGCAGGGAGGTCGAAACGGGTGGCCGTGGCGGTGCTGACCCTGGCGCTGCCGCGCACGCTGCCCACGGCGGCCCAGGGCGCCGGGGTGTCGGCATCGAAGACCGTGACCGCATAACTGAAACTGCGCGCCACGCCACCCACCCGCACATTGGCCACCGTCACTTGGTAGCGCGTGTCGGCGGCAGGGCGGGGCCAGTCCGCGCCATCTCGCACCGTGCCGACGAACCAGACCAGGGTGTTTTCGCCATAGCCCTGGGATTGCGGTTCCAGCTGCGTGGCAACGGGCTTACCGTTTTCGGTGACCGTCACCGTGGCATCCAGGAAGACGGCGTCAGGGTAGGAAATCGACCAGCGCGGATACACGGTGGTGTGCGGCACATAACCGGGCGGCGGCCAGGCGACGAACTCGTCGCGAACGGCGGGCCGGCTGGCGTTGATCTGGCTGTCGAAAACCCACAGTGCATTGGCCGCAACGGTGGTTGGGCTGGGGCCAGATCCACTCACGCCCGAAACGTCTCCGGTGCCCATGCTGCGTGTTTGCGGATACAGCAGCCAGCGACGGTGGCCGACAAAGGCGTTGTTGTCGCCGAAGTCGTGCATGTAGTCGTCGGTGATGGCCGATGCGCCGGCACTCTGGGTCAGGTTCGACTTGCCCGCCGCCTCGAAGCCCACGCTGGTCCAGCACGGCCAAGTATTCGGCGGCGTGTGGCTGAGCTGCCCCTGCGCCGCCATGATCAGTGCCGCCTGCTGCGCCTGCTGGTTCAGCGTGCTGTCCAGCCGAACGGCGGCCGGCACGCCGGCCATCGCTCGCGCCCAGTTGATGCGGCGTTCTACGGCGGCCTTGTTGGCGGCCGAACTGTCGCCGGCATTGCAGTTGCTGAAGTTGCCCGTCCAGCCCACGGGCACCCCAATGGAAGCGTCGTGCACGCTGCGCAAGAACAGCAACACGGCGTCGCGCTGACTGGTGTCGACGCGGTAGCCCTCTTCACCAGCCGCCAAAGGGCGCGACGGGGCCATGAACTCGCCGTCCAGCGGGCGCTTGGGCGCTGCGCTGAATCCGAAAGAAGCCGCGGCACCGGCTTCAAGCAGCGGCTGCTCACCCGCCGAGGCGATCAGCCCAGCGCGACTTGCCGGAACCGCAACGGGTTCGCTCCCGCCGCAGGCGCTTAGCAGCAGCGCTACGGGCACAGCCCACGCGGCGCAGTGCCTCAGGCTCGCTACCGGTCGAATACGACGCAGCCGTTGCGGCGCTGACTTGCGGGTTGCAGTCGATGTCACGGATGTAGGCGCTTGCGGATGAGGATGCGGATGCGGATGCGGATGGCGATTCTCGGCGAGTCGGGATTGAACCACCGGTGCCCACGCTGTGCGCACGATGACCCGGCACCGGGCGGGTCGCAGCAGGGCAAATGTCGCGAAGTGCCGGGCAGGTACAGCCGCTTACATAACCGTCGAGCGCTGTTGCAGCCTCCTCGTCAACCCCGCTCAAACGTCTGCGGGCTTGAGCTTCTGTTCACGGTCGACTTGGCGCAGTGCTTCCAGATCGGCCGCCGTGTCCAGATCCAGCAACACGCCGGGGTCGAGCACATCCACGCCTTGCGCCGGATAGCGCAGCATCACGCGCCGCGCGCCGTCGTCGCCGTTGAGCTGGATGAGTTCGGAATACAACTCGGCCGCAAACGACACGGGGTGGCCGCGCCGACCCTGGAACTGCGCGTAAGCCACAGGGTGCTGATCCAGCGCAGCACACACCGCCAGCATGGTGGCAGGCTGGATCAGCGGCATGTCGCCCGGCAAGACCAGCCAGCCCGGTGCACCGGAACGTTCCGCCACACCGCCGGCGATGGTGGCCCCCATGCCGCGCGCAGCTTCATCGTCGCTGAGCACCACGATGTCGCGCCGCGCCAGCACTTGCGACAGCAACGGCAGCCGCGCAGCCACCGTCACCACCACCACCGACAGCTGCGTGCTCACCGCCTGCCGCACCGTGCGAGCCAGCACCGTGCTGTCACCGAAAGGCTGGTCCAACTTGTGCACCGGTCCGCCAAAGCGGCTGCCGCGACCTGCCGCTGTGACGATGATGGTCGGACGCGATCGGATCATGGGCTTGTTGGCAGGGTCACGGGCAGGGTCACGGGCAGGGTCACAGGCAGGGTCACAGGCAGGATCACAGGCGGGGTTGCGGGCGGGGTTGCGGGCGGGTTGGCAAGTCAGGAAGGTTCGTCGTGACAGCGCAGTCCAAAAGGGGCTGAAACACACGGAACATCACCGTCAGCCTCGGCAAGGATGCGGGCTCCATGCAAGCGCCGAAACTGGGAGCTTCACTTACGGCCTTCCACCTAGGCAATTTCAAGCAAGCGCCACCCACGCTTGTCCCCCACGTTGCACGCTGGTCCTACACTGGCCCGATGGACAACATCGCCGACCTCCGCAAGAGCTACGAACGCGACGAGCTGGACGAAACCGCCTCGCACGCCGACCCGCTGCGGCAGTTCCAGCAGTGGTTCGATCAGGCCTTGGCCGCGCAGTTGCCTGAGCCCAATGCCATGACTCTGGCCACCGTGGGCACCAACGGCCGACCCAGCACCCGCGTGGTGCTGATCAAGGGCATGGATGCACGCGGTCTGGTCTGGTACACCAATTACGACAGCCGCAAAGGCCAGGAATTGCAGCACCTGCCGTTTGCAGCGCTGCAGTTCCACTGGGTCGAACTCGAGCGCGTGGTGCGTGTGGAAGGCCGCGTGGAGAAGGTGTCCGATGAAGAATCCGACGCCTACTACGCCAGCCGCCCGCTGGATTCACGACTGGGTGCCTGGGCTTCGCCACAGAGCCGGGTCATCCCCTCGCGCTCGGTGCTGGTGACCGCAGCGGCCAAGGCAGCGGCCCTGCACTTGCTGAACCCCCCGCGCCCGCCGCACTGGGGCGGCTATCGCCTGGTGCCCGACACCTGGGAGTTCTGGCAAGGTCGCAAGAGCCGTTTGCACGACCGCTTGCGTTACCGCCAGGAAGCAGGCGACTGGCTGCGCGAGCGACTGGCACCCTGACCGGACCACCCGCGCGGCCCGCCAACTCAGAACCGGCTGCGCACACCCACGGTCAGCGCCCGGCCAGGCAAAGGGGCCAAGCCACGAATCGTGGCGCTGCTGCCGGCGTTGAAGGCCAGCTTGTCGGTGGCGTTGTTCAAGCGTGCGAACCAGCTGGTATCGGACAAGATGTCGATGCGGCCGCTGGCCCACAGATCCAGCATCTGGTAGGCAGGCGTGGTGGTGTCGGTGGCGGGCACGCGGTCCTGCTTCGCGCTGTGACGCCAGACGATGCCCGCGCGCATGGTCTGATAGCCCGCGTCCAGGCCCAGGCGCAGGCGCTGCGGTGCGAGGCGCGGCAAGGGTTCGCCCGCGTCCAGGTTGTCGCCACGCGCGCGGTCCAGGCTGCCGTGCAGGTCCAGCGTGTAAGCCCCGTTCAGCAATCGGGTGCGGCCCTCCAGCTCGAATCCCTGCAGGCGGGCTCGAACCGAACGGAAGTCGTAAACCGGGAAGCTGTGGGCTTGCTCGCCTTCGGCACCGGCTTCTTCGAAAGTCTCCCCAGTTGCATCCAGCGAGATGAAGCGCGCGAAGCGTGTCTGGAACACGCTGGCCTTCAGGCTGTGCGCACCGCGCGTGTAGGTCAGGCCGGCTTCTGTGTGTGTGCTGCGTTCGGTGTCAAGCTGTTTATCGCCCCGCTCATAGGCCGCTGTGGCGACGTGAAGGCCATTGGCGAAGAGTTCGTAGTACGCGGGCGCACGCTCGGTGCTGCCCAGGCTGGCATGGGTCTGCCAGCCTTGCGCTGCGCCCCATCGCGCGCCCAGTGACAGGCTCTTGGGCGTGAACCTGCGCTGGCTGGCCGTGCCAAAACGTGTTTCCTCAGCCCCTGCCGCATCACCGGCAGAGGTGACCTTGACACGCTCGACGCGCGCGCCCGCACTCAAGGCGACGGAGCCCAGCGTCAGTTCTTCGAGCAGGAACACAGCCTGTGACCGCGTCTGGGTGGCCGGCACAAAGGCTTCGGCACCCAGCGCTTCGAAATCCAGGGACTCGGTTTGCATACCGAACACACCCTGCCAGCCCCCGATGGCCGCGTGCTGGGCCTGCAGGCGGGCTTCATTGCCGCGGCTCGTGAAGGTTGTGCCGACTGCGCCGCTGCCCTCGATTTCCAGGTGCTGATAACGGCTGTGGCTGGTTTGCCCCGAGACCTGCGAGATCCAGCCGGGCAGCTTGCGCCACTCACCCGCCAGGGCAGCACGCTCGCGTTCCATGCGGATGGTGACGTCGGGCTCCACCGTGACGCCATAACGGTTGCGGCTGGATTCCAGCGAAGCACCAATGAAGCCGTCCTGCGCCGCCCAACTGGCTCCCAAGGCACCACCCGACGCGCGTGACGCCGAGTTGCGCACGCGCCGGTTGGGGTCCAGCGCAGTGCCGTCCTCCCGGGGCGTGTACAGCGGCACTTTCAGGTCGTCGGACTGGTGACCGTAAGCATCCA
>Ga0105046_10014745_pt1 | contig 12046 bp, 9 predicted proteins | sample MAT03_FD_78385 | JGI IMG/M metagenome (GOLD analysis project Ga0105046, IMG submission 78385) | Freshwater microbial communities from Lake Fryxell liftoff mats and glacier meltwater in Antarctica - MAT-03 (megahit assembly) | ecosystem: Environmental > Aquatic > Freshwater > Ice > Liftoff...
CCTGCGCCGCCGCTTCAAACGCTTGCTGCTGCAGGGCAGCGCGCAGACCCAGTGCACGCGCACGGCCAACACCTGCGCCAAGCTGCTCAAGCTGGAGCCTGCGCTGTGGACCTTCCTGGCCAACCCGGATGTGCCACCCACCAACAATTCCGCGGAGCAGGCCATCCGTGCGCTGGTGCTCAAGCGCAAAATCTCCGGCCCCACCCGCTCGCGCCGCGGCGATGAGTTCATCGCGCGCGGCTTCAGCGCCCATGAGACGTGCCGTCGTCAGGGCCGCGACCTCTGGGATTACCTGCACTCGGCCGTCGTCGCCTGGATCGACAAGACGCTGCCTCCCAGCCTCTTGCCCGTCGCCGCACCCTCCGGGTAGGCCGCGCCGGCCCGCTCACGCGGCCGACTCGAGCTTGACGCAGCGACCGCACTCGATCGCGGTCCCAGCTTCGCTACCCCCTGAATACGTACACTCCGAAGGCTGCGCCGCAAGCCTCAGGTGCCCGAGCGGTCGGGCCATGGGCCGAAAAATCGCGTTTGAAATCCTATCCTCCCACCCGCTGCCGCTGACCCGGGGGTGCCCGCCGAGCCCGATACCCGCGCCGCGCCGCGCCGTTGTAGTCGCGCTCCACCCATTGCCGCTGGGCGGGATGCAGAAAGGTGGTCCACTTTTCCCACGGGCAGTCCAGCGCCCGGGCCAGCTCGTCCACGTCGCGCATGACACGGAACCTGCGCTGCGCGTCGGGATGGCTGAACGGATCGGCGTCGCGGATCGGTGCTGCGGCCTTTGGCTTGCCGCCGGTGGCGATCTCCAGCAGCGCCTCGGCAGCCTCCGCCGGCAAGTGGTCCGCCAAGCTCAACAAGCTGTCCTCGGTCGCCAGCAGCACGGTGGGAACCCAGTCCTGCGGCACGCCGTAGCTCAGCAGCTCGTCAACCGTGCGCTGAGCAAACAGTGCTGGCTTCGCAGCAGCCACGGGCGGTGTCGGCGCCGCTGCACGAACCACGACCTCCTCAACCCGCTCGCGTACTTCCACCCATTGCGCCTCGCCAGTTGACGGGTGGGTTTCAAGCCGCCGCCGAGCTGCCCACTGGTACGCCTTGTCGTGGTGATCGACGCAACACAGCATCAGGCTGCCGGTGGTCTTGTGGACGATCAGCCAGATGTCGCTGCTGACCCTTACCGACCAGAAGTTCTTGTCCTTCGATTGCTCGATCTTGTGCAGGCCCATACTTGGGTGAGCCGGGTTTAACTGCAAGTCAAACGCGGTCGTCTTCACCGCCTTCTGCTCATCGCCCGTGAGTTTGGCGAGGCTGTCGGTGAAGGTGTCGGCAATGCGGAAGTCCATGGTGTCGAGTTCGCTTCAGGCCACCAGCCGCCGCAAGCCGTCGCGGAACCTGCAAAAGCTGGGGGATAGGTTGTTGGCGGGGTCCATGTGCGGCCCGATGTTCTCGACCCACCCGTGCTTGATCGTGCCCGGCAGCGGCCAGCCCGCCTTCTTTACGGCTTGTGAGCCGCCCGGATAAACCGCGTCTGCCAACAACTCCCATGTGCCACAGACACTGTCTTGCGCGTAGCGCGCGAGCACATCTTTCTTGGCGCGCGGGTAGGCCGCCAAGAGGGCGGTGCGATCACCCAGAAACCAGGCCTCCATTTCCTCGATGGCCAATCGGAACAAGGTATTCGGCGCTGCTTGACACCGATCCAAAAGCGCCTTCAGCTCGACCAGGAAAGCTTTGCAATCGCGACTGTCACTGTCGAGCACAACCACCACGGCGTCAATGCCATGCGTTTTGCCGTAGCCCGACAGCAGCCGCGGCAGTTGGCTCAAGAGGGCGCGCTTGGCCGGATCGGCCTTCGCCGACAAACCTGCGGGAAGCCGGCCGATGCCCTTGTAGGCGTGTATTCGCCAAGTATTTGGATCGCCCTGCCGGCCGATCAGGCGGGGCAGCAAAGTTTCGATCAACTTGGCCCCGGAGCTGTCTTCCACCAGCACTTCAATGTGCATGGCTTAGGCCGCGTCCAGATAGTTGCTGTACCAAAGCCCGCCCAAGGGCAGGCCCTCCTCCACCAGATTGCGTACCAGTTCAAGATCGGAAACACGTCGGATTAGCGAGAAGCCGTCGGCGCCTTTCTCAAGAATCCACACCTCGCTGGGCGACAGCGCATCAACGAAATACGGTTGGTGCGTGGTCACAAAGATTTGCGGCGCGTTCTTCCTGCCGGTGGCATGTGAGCGCAACTCGGTCGCCAGCGAGTCCAACAGCTGGTGGTACAGGCCGTTTTCGGGCTCCTCAATGCAAATAAAGGGCGGCGGCTCTGGGTCTTCCATCAGTAACAGGTAGGCAAAAATCTTCAGCGTGCCGTCAGACATCTGGCCAGCGTAGAACGGGTCGGTGAACGCGCCATCGTTGAACTGCAACAGCAGGCGTTTGTCAGGCGTCGGCACGGTCTTGATGCTTTGGATGCCGGGGATCTTGCTGGCGATGCGCGCCAGGATGGTTTTGAAGCGATCCTTGTGCTCGCGCTCCATGTACTGCACCACGTTGCCGATGTTGTCGCCGTGTACGTTCAAATGCCGCTGCGCGCCAGCCGACGGAATGGAACGCGCCGCATCCGGATGGAAGTAGGACAGGTACCAACCCTTTAGAAAGTCGCGGAAGCGTTTGATTCGCGGGTGGTCTTTGAGCGTGCCTAGCGTGGCGATTCCCAGTTGACGGAGATCCGTCAGTTCGACGGCTTCCTTTGCGGCATCCTCTTCGCCGCCGCTCGTTTCTACCGCCTCTTCACCCGCCCATACCGTGCCCTTGCCGTGGTGCAAACGCAAAAACGGAAACGGCCGGCCATTTTTTGAGCCTTTGCGCCGCTGTTTGAGTAGCTCCGACTCCACGAACGGCCTGCCGCTGTCGTCCAGGTTGATGGCCAGCTCATAGGTGATGGGCCGCTCACCTTTGCCTTCGCGGTAGTAGATCTCGAACTGAATCGGCGCTTGCACGCCGAGTGACCGCATACGTTCGAAGCCGCCCCGTTGTTTGGCATCGCAGGCGGTCTCGACGTCGGTCGACAGGCAATCAGCCACAAAACCGAAGGCGTCGAACAAGGTGCTCTTGCCCGAGCCGTTCTTGCCAATGACCACGGTAAACGGGGTCAAAGGATTTGCCTTTTGATCGGCCGACAACTTGCCCAGCGTCACGTCGCGCAGCGCCCGGTAATTGCGAACGCGAAATCCCTCAATCAATGCCATGTCGTGTCCTTTCTTTGTGGGCCGCTCTGCGCTCACTGCACCCAGAATGCCTTGCCGTGCTGACCAAGACGGCACCGCAGGAAGCTGCCGGTCGTCTTGAGCAGCATCAGGCGGATATCGCTGCTGACCCGCACCGACCAGAAGTTCTTGTCGCGCGCCTGGTCGAGCTTGTGGAAGCTCATGCCCGTGCTGACCGGGTTTAGCTGCAAATCGAAGGCTGTCGTCTTGACGGCCTTTTGCTCATCACCGGTCAGCCGCGTCAGGCTGTCGGTGAAGGTGTCTGCGATGCGGAAATCCAAGGCGGCGTACCGGTTGCCTACGGAATCGGCCACAGATCAACTGCTGCCGCTGCCAGCGTTTTCGACCGTTTCTCCACTTGGAGGAATTTGAACTGAGAATATTGGCAAAGCGCTAAGGTCAATTTGATTCCAGAATCCCTATACCCACTCTTCTTTCGAGAGAATGGATTATTCGAGAGTCCGATATTCAATGGTTTAGCCAGCAGAGTCAGATTACCAATTCTAGAAATGTACCGTTGATGTTTGGCTTCGGAAGATTGACCCAAGTACGTCACCCAGTCCCCGAACTCATCTTTAGCGGCAATTGTCTTGATCTTCTGGGGAATGATATGCTCGACGTGAACGTCATCGCCGCCTAAAACCGCAAGTTCCGCATGTGCGCCATGCTCGGCTAACTCAATTTCCTGAAGGCAGTACCTGGCGCGATCAATCAGGTTTGGTGGAAAGGAGGTGCTTGCAAATTCTTCTTGAAACTTATCATCTGTGGGGCAAAGTTCACGATAGTACGCTCTTGTTTCAGCCACGGGGTTATCTACATCGACGGCGCACATGCCCGCGAATAGTGTTTCCGTCTCGTTGGCGCGCTCCTTGCAAATATGTCGCCGCAACACGAAGCTCTCAGTAATCTTGAGAACAGCGCGCAAATTCTTGTCGGTACAGCCGTTAACGCGAAGATGCATCAAGAACCCATAGGTCTGTGCGGCTTTAATCATCTTCAAATTCGATAGGTGCCGGTCAATTGGCGCATTGCCTGTATTAGCGCGAACTATATCGCCGTACACGCGAGAATAGTCGACAAGAGAGGCAACAAACTTCTTGAACGGAACTGCCTTTGAAGAGTCGGTTGCGGGTATGACAACCATCTTTTCTTGTGCATGCCCTTCAACATTCTCGTCCCCCTCTTCGCCAACTACTTCGTCAGGAGATTCATATAAATGCTGACCCGGTAGACTCTTCGCCTCTTTAACGCGGGTATGAAAAAGTACTTTGAATTGGGTCGTGACCTTCGACGCAACAATTCGCTTGTTAGTGACTGCGGTGAGAAAATAGCGAAAAAACGTATCGGAGTCAGTGCCGTCGAGATTAACGACCAGTTTTGCCCAATTCGACTCAGCGTACGCAAGCTGTGAATCACCTAACCGGGCAGAATTCCCGAGAAGAAAGTTCTTAATAATGTCCGTATGACTCAGGCGAAGACCACGGTTGTTGATGGTCTCGAATAGCTTGAACGCGTCCTTGGCATCACTGACATCTAATCGAATAATTATCGCCTGATTCACAAGTCGGTACCAAAATCGCTTTAACTCTATGAGGTCGGTGTCACCTATCCATTGCCGAACGTAAACAAATGCGGCAGCCAAGCACTTGTTCTGAACGTCGGCATCGCCATTGATCAGTGCGTCGTAGTCCTTCCTGTCTATCGAGTTTAGCTTGATCTTGACCGAAACCTTCCCGGTTACACTTTTGGCAACAGCGAGCTTTTCAATGTCGGATGCTGTTGACTGTTCACCGGCACCAGCTGCGATAAAGCGCGCCCTCAAACATGCAAGCAGAATACTCACCGTTGTCAGTCTCTGCTGTCCGTCTACAACCTCTAACTCATTCAGATCCGCAACGTGACCCTTAGCCAAGCACACGATGCTGCCAAGCAAATGTGTGTCGTTGGATTCGATATTCGAGATATCGTCAATAAGCTCGCTAATCTGTTTTTCAAGCCACGAGTACCGGCGCTGATAGGGTGGAATGACGTAGCGCTCATTCGTTTGCCCCAAGAGCTGGCTGACAGTAAGTGATGTAGGCGTTATTTTCAATCTGCTCTCCCTTAGATACGAAATACTTTCATCACCTCATCCCCAAGGTGATTGATGACCTTGACGCAATCCTCCCCGACTTCGGTTTGTCAAACGGCCGTGAGGTATCACTGTTGAGCGTGGCCCAGGCGTCTTCGTTGATCTCGGCCTTCAGCGTGGTCTTGAGGGCCTTATAGGGGTCGTTGGCGCCCAGGAAATAGGCGTGGCGGACGAAGAAGCTTTCTTCGTTGTAGTCGGTGTCGATAAACCAGCAGGCGATGCCGTCGGCGCCATCGCTGCGGACCTCGCCGGTGTTGGGGTGGAAGACGTCCACGCCGTTAACCTTGACCTGCACCTGGCCGCCTCCGGCCGAATTTGCTACCGGCAGGATGTCGATATCGGGCTCGCCGAAGATCACGAACAGGTTGCCCTTGCCAGTGTTCTTCAGGTCCTCGGCCATGTGCAGGTCGGCGTTCCTGCGGGCCTTGAGCACGGGGATGCGGCCGAGTTTGTTGAACTCGGACGAATGGCCGTCGTAGTTGAAGGCGCAGGCGATCAGCACGTCGAAGCCGGCGTCGCCCGCCTCTCGGGCGGCGGCCACCGGGTCGGGGCGCGAGACGGTGCCGAACTCGGGGCCGATGAAGACGGCGGCGCGTTTCTCGGTGCTGCCCTCGGTGTAGCGCCCGTCGGCGCAGACCAGGTCGCCGGGCCAGGGCGTGAGCGACGTGAAGGTTATCTTGTCGTCTTTGTGGGCCTGCTGTACGCCGGCGGCATCCTCGCCCGGGTCGCGGCACTTGGTGTAGAGCAAGGCGCTTGGTCAGGTGCATCAGCAACGTGGAGTGGCGCATGTCGGCCAGGTGGGCCAGGCTCAGGTCGACGGTCTCGCCGATGATGCCGGCGTTTTGGGTGATCGACGGGCCGACCAGGTCGGGCGTGAGTACCAGTTCAGAGTCGGCGGTGAACTCGGCCGTCAGGCGGTCCTCGGGCAACTCGACGCGGTAGCCTTCGACGCGGGGGAAGCGGATCTCCAGCGCCGACCGCTCGGGCATCGCGCGAACGGGGATGGTTTCACGTGGCGGCTGCGGCTTGGACACCACCGGCTTGGCGGTGAAGTCAAAGGGGATGCCCAGCACATCGGCGTACTCGACGTTGAACAGGCCGTCTTCGTTCAGGTCGTAAGACTGGCGGCGCAGCGCGCGGCCGATCACCTGCTCGCACAGCAGCTGGGTGCCGAAGGCGCGAACCCCCAGCACATGGGTCACGGTGTTGGCGTCCCAGCCCTCGGTAAGCATCGACACCGACACCACGCAGCGGATAGCCTCGCCCAGCTTGTCGGTCTTGCCCACGGCGTTCATCACCTCGCGCAGCAAGTCCTGGTCACTGATGTTCTGGCCGGCTTGGGTGTCGCCGCTGCGCTCGACGATGTCGCGCCGAAACTGTTCGATCTCGGCGGCGGCCATCGCGCGGAAGTTGTCGTCCAGCGCATCGCCAGACTCTAGCTGCTCGCTGTCGATCAGCAGGGTGCGGGGCCGGCCGTAGGCGTTGCCGTTCTCGTCGAAGTTGCGGAACAACGCCAGCCGGCCGTTGACCAGGGTGCTGCTGCCGTCGTCGTTGACGCGCTGAAAGCCAGAGATGAAGTCGTAGACCAGCTTGGACGTTGACGTGTTGTTGCACACGACGATGAAGCACGGCGGCGCCTTGATGCCTGCGGCTTGCCAGAGCTCAAACGTCAACTTGTAGTGGCCGTACAGGGCCTCCAGCGCGGTCTGCAATTCCACCGGCAGGCTGAGCGGGTCGAGGGTCTTGGCCGTGCCACGGCCCTTCTTGGGCATGCGGGTGCGGATGTGCTCCCAGAGGTTGCGGAACTTGGGCATCTCGCCGCCCGGGATGTTGTCGGCCACCGGCACCCGGGGCAGCTTGACGATGCCGCACTCGATGGCGTCCATCAGCGAGAAGTCGCTCATGGTCCAGGGGAACAACGTGCCCTCGGCATAGCCCGAACCGGCCAGAAAGAAGGGCGTGGCCGACAGGTCGATCACCCGCAGCAGGCCCAGTTTGCGGTTCACCGCCTCCAGGCCGTTGATCCACATGCGGGCGGCTTCGTTGTTCTCCTCGGCCTCTTTGCGCTCGTCGCCTTTGAGGGCTTTGGCTTCAGCGTCGGGCTTCTCGCGGTAGCAGTGGTGGGCTTCGTCGTTGATGACCAGGATGTTGGACAAGCCCATCAGGCCGGGCAACACCCGCTGGATCATCTGCCCCTCGGTCTCCAGCGTGTCCAGGGTGTCGCCACCGCGCCCTTGCAGCAGCAATCGCCCGCCCTTGGACAACTCAATGCGCTCTCTCAATTTGAAGGCGTGGTAATTGGTGATGAAAATCTTGGCCCGATTCAGGTCTTCCATCATGTCGCCGGGCACCAGCTCACGGGTCTTGAAGTAGCTGTCGGGGTCGTTGGGCAGCAGCACGCGCTTCAGGGCCAGGCGCATCAACTCCGGGTTGGCATCGTGGTTGGCGCTGGCAAGGTGGTCGAGGAAGGTCTGGCCGACCTTGCCGATATGCGGAGCTACCTCCGACAGCCAGATCGCGGTTTCTGCGGCTTCGACCTGGCAGAAAAACGGGCGCACGCCGCTGAATTGGTGATGACGCCAGTGCTGCAGCAGCCGGGCGGTCTCGGGCGTGACGCGCCAGTCGGCGGGGTTCTTCAGCGCCCGCCACTTGTCCACCTCCTGCCGCACCGAGTTGATGACGGCGGTGTGGTCGTACAGCTGTTTTTGAGGCGACAGATCGTCGTCGAAGATCAGCGAGTCTTGCTTGGCGGCAGCTTTCTGCTTTTTCGCATTCGGGATGGGGGTGATGAAGTCCGCGGTGCAGCGCCGCTCGGTGATCTGCTGAGTGGGCTGGCCGCTGCCGTCAAGCTCCCAGTGCCGCCCGGGGTAGTGGTGGGGCGAATTGAGGATCGGCTTGTCGAAGAATGGGTTACTCATCGGGTTGGCGCGGGCAGAAATGCGGGCAGAAATACGGGCGGTTTGGCGTGGCCGGCCTGCAAGCCTGGGTGACCCGCCACGGAGAGCGCAACGCTGACTTTGCTGCGGGCGGATCCGAACGGGGCGGCCGGGCGTTTAGATCGGTTCACAGGGCGCTCCGGCAGGCCAGGCGCGGCGGTCATCGATCAAGCTGACAGGCATCCAGCACTCCCCGTATTGTGTTTTGCTGAGACTAACCCAACGACGGCGCGATCTGACCCAAGGTTGACCATGCTCGTCTAAATAGCCCGGTAGCCCGGTAGGTTGGAGTGGCAACTCCAACAATTGTATGCAGGGGTCTGATCATGCCAAACGTGTCGCCGATGACATGGAATTGCCGTTGGAGTTCACTCTGTTCACGCCAACCTGCCGAACTCGGCAAGGCGCAGCAAGTGTTGCTTGGGCTGCGCGAGTTCATCTGGATGCTGCGGCGCCGCGCCGCGCGGCCCAATCAGTTTGCGCATGGCGTCGTGATCGGCCAGCAGCCAGGACTCAGCCGACACCAATGTGCCGGCGCCTCGGACGGCCAGCTTCGGCCGAAGGCAAAGAGTGGAAAATATGCCTACCCGCGAAACGCGCATTGATGCAAGGAATTGCGATGCTTTGTGGCCAAGGTGGGCAACCCACTTGGCCAAGCCCCCCCTGAATGAGGGGGCAATGATCGCCAAGGCGATGGCGGCCGCATCCAAACCGTGCGCGGCGCGTATCCACTGCAGACCAGTCGGCTTCGGCGATTCCCGGTGCGGGCTGGTGAGCTCACCGCCTGAACCAACTTGGAGAACCGCATGCACCCCTTCACCCGCACAGCACTTTGCGCCGCCGCTACCGCACTCACCACCCTCAGCGCCCAGGCCGTCACCCTGGTCGGCATAACCAGTGCCAACGAGGTGGTGCGCTTCGACACCAACCCGGCAGTGGCCGAAAGCCGTGTCGCCATCACCGGCCTGGCGGCTGCCGGTGAGCGCCTGGTCGGCATCGACACCCGGCCCAGCAACGGCATGATTTATGGCGTGAGCACCGCCAGCAAGCTCTATACGCTGGACGAGATGACCGGTGCCGCTTCCTTCGTGGCCGACCTGAACAACCCGGTGGTCAGCGCGGCCAAGGGCTACGGCATCGACTTCAACCCGGTGGCCGACTACAACGGCGGCACCTCGCTGCGCCTGGTCAGCTCCACCGGCGACAACTACGCCATCAATGCCAACAACGGCGGCGTGACGGTGGCCACGTCGATTGCGGCGGGCTACAGCGGCGTGGCCTACAGCAACAGCATGGTGAAGATGCCGCCGGCACCGGCGTCCACCACGCTGTACTACCTCAACAGCGGCAGCGACATGCTGGCCAAGGCAACGACTGGTTTCAACAACCCGACCATCACCCAGGTCGGCTCGCTGGGTGTGGACGTGCTCAAGGCCAACGGCTTCGAAGTGTTGGGCAACGGCATGGCCTTTGCTGCGTTGACGGTGGACGACGCCAGCCTGAGCACCGGCATCTTCAGCATCGACCTAATGACCGGCGCCGCCACGATGCTGCGCCCCTACAACGGCACCTTGTCGGGCCTGACGGTGTCGGCCGTGCCCGAGCCGACCAGCGTGGCGCTGCTGTTGGCAGGTCTGGCGGGCGTGGGCTTCATCGCCCGGCGCCGCAGCACCCATTGAGTTGCCACGCCCGGCGTCAGGGCCGTGCGTGCGCCAGCACCTCACGCACGGCCCCCAACTGCCGGCGTGAGACGGCCAGCCAGTCGCCGTTGGCCAGTTGCAACTGCCAGCCGTCGTCGGCCTCGCCGGCGGCGGGCGTGCTGTCTGCCCCGGCTGCGCCACCGCGGGCCAACGCGCGCACGGCCGCCACCGCCACCACCGCGTTGCGGTGCACCCGCAGAAAGCCGTCGCCCAGCCGCTTTTCCAGCTCGGCCAGCGGCTCGTCCAATAACCAAGTGCCGTGCATGCTGCACAGCGTGACGTACTTCAGCTCGGCCTTCAGGTAGACCACCTCGGCCACCGGCACCCGCAGCACACGCCCGCGGTCACTGACCACCAGCACCGGGCCGGCGGGCGCAGCCGGCGGTGCGGCTGCCCGGCGTTGCGCCACCCGCAGCAGCGCGGCCTGCAGGCGCTCGCGGCGCACCGGCTTGGTCAAGTAGTCGGCGGCGTCCACCTCGAAGGCGCGCAGCGCATGCTCGGCATGGGCGGTGACAAACACCACCATCGGCGCGGGCTGCGGTTCGGCCTGGCGGCGCAGTTCATCGGCCAGCTTCAGTCCGCTGCCGCCGGGCATCACGATGTCGAGCAGCACCAGGTCGCACGGTGTGGCGGCGATCTGGCGCAGCGCCTGCGCCGCGTCGCCGGCTTCGCCCACCACCACCGAGCGGGGCTCGGCCATGCCCTGCACCAGGCCGCGCAGGCGCAGCCGGGCCAGTGGTTCGTCGTCGACGATCAGCACCCGAAGCGGCAGGTCGGGCGGGTTCACAGCGGCACCTCGATGCGGGCGTTGTACAGGCCATGTGCCACGCCGGTGTGCAGCGTGGCGGCCACATCGTGCAGCAGGCGCAGGCGGTCGGCCACGTTGGCCTGCGCGATGCCGTTGCCGGTGCGGCCGGGGGCTTCGGGCAGCGTGTTGGTCACCATCACCACCGCCATGCCGCGCGACGCCCGGGTGCTGATGACGATGCGCCCGCCGGCCAGCGCCGGCTCGATGCCGTGGCGCACCGCGTTTTCAACCAGCGGCTGCAGCACCAGCGGGGGCATCGGCGCATGGGCGGCGGCCGGGTCCAGGTCCCACACCAGTTGAAGCCGGTCACCGAAGCGCAGTTTTTCAATCGCCAGGTAGCGCTGGGCCAGGTCGATTTCATCGTCCAGCGTCACCGCCTCGCCCGATTCGGCCAGCGCCACGCGGAAGAGCTGCGCCAGGTCCTCCAGCACGGTTTCGGCCTTGTGCGGGTCCACCTGCACCAGCGCCAGCGCGGTGTTCAGCGTGTTGAACAGGAAGTGCGGCCGGATGCGCGATTGCAGCTCGGCCAGCCGCGCGCTGGCGTCCACCGGCTGGGCGGCGGCGGCACGCAGCGCCAGCCAGCGCCAGACCACCAGCGCCAGCGCGCCACCGGCCAGCGCACTGCCCAGTCCGGCCACCACACCAGCCGGCACCAGGCCCAGTGCCGCCACCATGCCCCAGCCCAGAGCCGCGGCCAATGCGCCCAGGCCGGCCAGCACCGCCTCACGCCGCACCCGGCCCTGGCGCGCCAGCAGCGGCCGCAGCGCGCACACCAGCGGCAACCACAGCCCGCTGCCGGCCAGTGCGGCAAAGGCCAGCACCGCCGCACGCGCGGCCGCATCGGTACCGCTTTGCGCCAGCGGCAGCGCGGCCAGCGCCACCACCCCTTGAACAAACAGCAGGATGCGCAACGCCAGCGCCGGCCGGCACAGGTCAAACTGCGTGGCCAGGCACCAGCGCTCACGCGCCTTTTGCTCATACAGCGGGTCGAAGCGGCTGGCCTCGAAATGCGAACTGGGCGAGCCCGCCCGTTGCCGCGCGGTGTCGGGCCACAGGCTGGCATCACGCGACACGGTGTCGCCGGCATCCGCGGCAGGATGGTCGGCGCGTGGCGCGTTGGGGGTGTTGGAGTGCTTGGACTTGGCCATGAGCCCTGCTTGAGTGCACCGGCAGGAAGGGGTGGCCAGATAATACGGTTTGACCCGGCCTCGGCCCCGGCC
>Ga0105046_10014747_pt1 | contig 12046 bp, 9 predicted proteins | sample MAT03_FD_78385 | JGI IMG/M metagenome (GOLD analysis project Ga0105046, IMG submission 78385) | Freshwater microbial communities from Lake Fryxell liftoff mats and glacier meltwater in Antarctica - MAT-03 (megahit assembly) | ecosystem: Environmental > Aquatic > Freshwater > Ice > Liftoff...
ACATGCGTGCCACGCGTGCCACGCGTGCCACGCGTGCCACGCGCCCACAGCAAGCCCTCATCGAAGCCAGCCCCCTCGAAGCAGCCTCACTCGCACCTCAGACCGCCGTCGTCGCCGGTGCCGCCATCACCGCCATGCTCCTCGCCTTCCCCCTCATGAGCGGCGAGTACTTCATGCGTCTCTCCCTCATGGCGCCCGTCCCCGCCTCCATCGTCCTCACGTTCATCCTCGTCCGCCGCGCCCAGACCGGCCACCGCGCCTGGCCAACGCCCGCCCTCGGGCATGATCCACGTCATCGTCGCGGACGAGGCCGCCCCAGAGTTCCGCTCCATGAGAGCCCTGATCGGCAAGAGCCACGCTCATCGCGCCGCAACAGTCGTCCTTGCGCGCCAGGGCCTCCAGTGGTGGGCCAGCTACTTCAAGGACGTGCCAGTGCGCGAGGACCGCGTCGACGAGTCCGTCATCGCCAAGTACCAGCGAGTCCTGATGCTGGTTGAGAAGAACCAGCGATTCTTCGGCCCGGCCCCCAACGGCCCCGAACGAGCCGAAGCCAATCAAACTAGCGCCAATCAAGACGGCCCCGCGCCCCAGGCTCGTGACGATCGCCCCCGCCAGCACGGTGGCCCCGCCGCCGCCAAGCCCGTTCCCGCCAACGCAATCCTCCTTCACGAGCGCGAGCACTTCAAGCTCTTCGAACTCAGGAACCAGCTCCAGCACGAACTCCATGCCAACCCGCCAGCACCGGAGGTGACGCTTCATCAACGCACCCAACAGAAGTCTCATCCCATCACGCCGCGCTCGCGCACCGCGAGTCCTCCCTCGCGCCAGGCTCGATGAGCCACGGCCGAACAAGCGGCGCGCCGTGCCCCAGCGGCGCAGCCGCGTCCAGCATGGGCCCCGGCGACAGCGTCGCCACCACCAGCGCGTCCGCCGCGCGCGTGTCATCCGTGATCGCAATCCCGCGTTCCTCCACGGCCCGCGCCACCACGCCCGCGTTCTTTCCAGCCGCAACCAACGCGACCGATCGCGGCCGAATACGCCGAACCATCTCATCAACCGCCGCACGCGCCGCCGCCAGACCGATGAACCGATCCCACATCGCCCCGGGCATCGCCCGACGCGGCTGCTCGCGCCAGCTCCACGCAAGCTCCATCACACCACGCGCGTAACCGCCCAGCGCACCCTCCCGCTGCGCAATCACGCCGTAGCGAACAACCTGCTCAGCCACAGCGCTCGCGCGCCACTCATCCGGCGCATACCGAAGCCCGACCCACGCGTTGTTGCGCACGAGCCGCGAAACGATGCGGCCAAAGTCGCGCCCCGCAGTCACCTTGCGGTGCAGCACCCGAAACCGCCGGTCGAACCCCACCCGCATCCCGGACACAATCGCCCGCGCCGAGAGGTCGTACTCCTCGGCGTAGTAGTCAAAGCGTTCGTCGTATCCACCTTGCTCGCGGAAGAACTCGGCCCGGATCGCCGCGCCGCAGCCCACGAAGACCTCGGGCAACCCGCCCGACTCGTGGCGCAGTCGCGCTCCCTGCTCGGACGGCAGAAAGATCTCCGCCGCGATGATCGCAACGTCGGCGCTCGCATCGCAGAGTGCGCCAATGAACCCAAGGTCGAGCGGCGCCGAGTCGTCGTCGAGCATCACGAGCCAGCGGCTCGAAGCATCCGCGTGCGTGATCGCGACGTTCCTCGCCGCGGCCCCGATGTTGGAACCAAGTCGCACGATGCGGCACGGCACGCCCGAAGCAAGATGCGCCGGCGCAGCGGCGGGGGGCTGCGAAGCGTTGTCGACGATGAGCACCTCGGCCCCATGCGCACCCAGCAGCGCGATGGCCGCGAGCGTCTCGGCGAGGATCGCGGGCCGGTTGTGCGTGGGAATGACGTAGGTGATCATGTGAAATCGCGTGAGGTCATATGAAATCACGAGGCCTGAAGCCCAAACGCTATTGGCCGCGCCCGAGCAGAACCGCGATCATCCTGCGGCGCGTACACGAGTCGCGACGTGTGAAGCCGCGCGATGCTGGCGCGAAGGTCGCTCGCGAAGACCGGCACGTTGCCCAGTCGCTGCGCCTGCACCGCGGCACCAACCGAACCAACGAAAGATGCCGCCAGTGGCGATGCGCCAGCACACATCGCCAGCGTCGCGCCCGCGAGCAGCGTGTCGCCGCAGCCCAGCGTATCGATGGGGTGGCCAGTCAGCGCCGGCACATACTCGCTGCGCACACGCGACGCATCGCCCGGCAGGTTCTGATCCGCGCCGTGCTCGGCCCGGAGTTCCGGCCGCCGCTCGAAGCTCACGAGCCCATCGGCCCCGAGCGTGATCGTGACATGCCGCGCGCCCGTGGTCTGCATCAGCCGCCACGCGACTACGGGCAGGCTCTCATCAAAGCACTGCATCGCGCTCCGGGCCTCGCGCTCGCACGGTGTCAGAAGATCAAATCCGCGGAAGTGCCGCAGCGCGGCACGCTTTCCAGAGACATCTCCCGCCAGCACCGAGACTCGCGGTCGCAGCGCACCAGAGAGTCGCTCCAGCACGCCCGGCGAGAGCAGGCCATTGCCAAAGTCTGTGACGATCGCGCCATCAAGCCCCGCCGCGTAGTGCGCCGCCATCTCGACAAGCCGGTCCTGCTGCTCCGCATCGAGCACGCACGGCTGAAAGTTGTTGACCTTCATCACCTTCTGCGGCCCCACGAGATAGCGCAGCTTCTCCGGGATCGGCCCGTCGGTCGCGATGCTCGCAACCTCGACGCCCTCACTCTCCATCCGCCGCGTGAAGGCCTCGGCCTCGACACGGCGCGGCAGGCCCGTCAGCAAAATCGGCCTCCCACCCATCGCGGCGATGTGCCGCGCGATGATCGCGGCCCCGCCGTCGTACTGCCTCCGCTCGAGCGGCCGCAGCGTCATGACGGGCGACTCGGAAGCAACCTCCGGCTGGTCGCACAGGCAGTACGTATCAAGGATGGTCTCACCAACCACGAGCACGCGCTTGCCCCGAAGCTCAGAGACCAGCAAGTTCAGCCGCGGCCCATCAAGCTCATCGCGCTGCAGGAGCTGCTGGAGCTGCGTGTGATACGGATCCGCCGCGCGTTCGAGCGAGCCAATCAGCGCCGTCGAAGAGAAGACCACGTCGCCACTAGAGAAGACCACACGCCCGCCAGCATTCTCCACCGCGCGGCGCTCCTCCGCGAAGCGCGGGTCCGTGTTCTGCTCGTACTCCTTCCCCTTGACGTACACGTCGGGGCGAAGATCACTCAGCAGCTCGGTCGCGGTCGCGCGGCGCTCGATGTACACCCAATCAACACAGTCCAGCTCCGCAAGGTTCTCAGCGCGAAGCTCCTCGGGAATCAGCGGCGCACCCTGACGCTTGGTCCACGCCTCATCGCCCGTGATCGTGACAAGCAGGACGTCGCCGTGCCCCTTGGCCTGACGCAGGTGCCGGATGTGCCCCGGATGAACAATGTCAAAGCATCCATGGCACTGCACCACACGCTCGCCTCGCGCGCGGGCCTGCTCGCGGCGCGCGCGAAGCTGTTCCAGCGTGAGCACCTTGCGGCCTGCGGCGGTCGACCCCGCGGGTCCTGGAGCCCCCGATGATCCTGATGATCCTGATGATCCTGATGGTCCTGATGGTCCTGATGGTCCTGACATGTGCGTCATGGCAACCGCTTGATCGGCTCGCAGCGACCGAGAATTACACGCAACGCGGCACTTGTCACCACTTCGTCCGAGAATCGTCAATTTCAAGAGCGCGGCGGGCGGCGATGTCGATAAAACTTGTACGGGAGATGTTGCCCATGGTCGGACCAGACGCAGGAACTGCGCAGGATCAGCAGTTACGCAGTGCGCTGGAGGGCAACCCTTGGCAGGCTGTGCCGTTGGTCATGGCGCGGCTGGCCAGGTCGCCCGGAGAGAGTGAGCTTCGGCTGCTCGTCGCCCGCGCGCTCGCACGGCTTGGACTTGCGACGCTCGCGCGTGAGCAGCTTGCGCTGGCGGCGACTGGACTCGGAAGCGATCCGCGTGTTGCGAGCGTCCGCGATGTGCTTGAGGCGTTGCCGGATGATCGAGTGCCAGCCGAGTGGCGTGCATCCACCTGCCGCGGCAATCTCGCCGCGATGGTGAACCGCTTTGGACTCCCCGGCGGCCTCGATGCACACATCGCGCGATGGGAGGCGAGCATCGGCGCGAATCGCGCCTTTCGCACTTCATCAGGCGCGGTTGTGGTGCTCATGGGCGACGGCGCGGCGTGGTCGCACTGGCTTGATGACGTCACGATGGCCCGCGGCTTCACGAGTGCGGGTCTCGCTTCTGAACCACTCTGGCTTGATGGCGTTCACGCGCCAGCGCTGATCCGCCGCGTCGCCTCGGTCACACCCGCAGCCGCCTCCGGCGCGCGGACCAGGATTACGCTGCTCGCGGCCAACGTCGATGAGCTTCTTGATGGACTATCGCTCGCTGATCTCCGTGACATTCTCGCCGATGATCGCGTCTCATGCCTGATTGGGCGCGATGTGCCAGCTCGTCTCGCGGCAATGTGGGAGCAACGGCCCGAGGAGGTTGCCGGGCTCGTTCTAGGCGTGCCGATGCCGCCGCGGCCGCAAGAGCGCTGGCCGCGCGGCGCCATCGCCGCAGAGTTGGAGCGCGCAACGACATCACGCACTCGCCTCGCAACCACGCTCCAACGCGAGCTCACGCAGCGATACGCCGGGCGCACCGGAGCATGGTGGTCCGAGCGATACCGCGCCGCGCGCGCGGGCGAAGCCCCGGCGCTGCGCGTGCTGATCCCTACGACGCGCTACAGCACGTTCATCAAGCACTCGGCCGAGGACCTTGCAAGTGCGCTGCGCGAGGCAGGCTGCGAAGCGCTGGTGCACATCGAGGCCAGCGACACGGTGCAGCACTCGGCCCTCGCGCTCCCACGAGCCATCGCGGCCTTCGAGCCCGACGCGCTGGTGATGATCAACGTCACGCGCTCGTGCGCCAGCGACGTGATTCCCGGCACGCTCCCCGTCGTGACATGGTGCCAGGACGCGATGCCGCATCTCTTCAGTGAGAAAAGCGGGCGCTCCATCGGCCCGCTCGATCTCTTCTGCGGCCACCTGCTCACTCAGCTCTTTGATCAGTTCGGCTATCCGCGATCCCGCACGCTCGAGTCGACCGTGGTCGCGAGCGCGCGAAAGTTCCATGCCGGAGCGGTCTCATCGATGATGCCATGCGACATCGCTTACGTGAGCCATCAGAGCGAGCCGCCGCGGGCGATGTGCGACCGGCTCATCGCCGAGGCGCGAGGCACCGGCGACGCGTTGCTGCCGGAGATCATCGGCGGCGTGTACGACGAAGTCGTGCGCCTCGCAGGATCGGCCGCGAGCGGGCCGCGCGTGGACCATGAGTTGCAGTGGCTCACGGAACGAGTGGTTCGCGCCGCGATGGGCAGCCGCTTTGATCCGCGCGTTGTGACGTCAACGCAATTCACCATCGTGCGGCCACTCGCTGAGCGCGTGATACGCCATCAGATGCTGGAGTGGACGCGCGCAATCGCCCACCGCCGCGGCTGGTCGCTGCACCTCTACGGCAAGGGCTGGGACAAGCATTCCACGCTCGCACCGCACGCCCAAGGCGAGATCACGCACGATGAATCGCTTCGTGCGTCGTACCAGTCCGCGAAGGTACACCTGCACGCGAGCATCAACGGGTTTATGCACCAGCGCGTGATGGAGTGCGCCCTCTCGGGCGGCCTGCCGCTGGTGCGCGTCAATTGCGATGTCCTCGCCGCGATCTCCCTTGCGGTGTCGAAGCGCGTCTCGCTGCGCCAGGATCCAGAAGCGCAGGCAATCTCGGATCGTTCGTGCTGGATGTACGTCGAGCGCGATGAGGAAGCCATGCGGCTCGTGCCGCTCATGGCGGCGTGGGGCATCACGCAGCACGAATCGATCCAGCTCTTCCCCGAGCTTCGTGAGCAGGTCGGCGCCGATGGACACTCGCTCGTTCCGAGCGAGGGTACCGCGTGGATGCTCGGGCCGACGTGCGACCTCGGCTTCGACTCCGCCGCGGCGCTCGAGCGTGTGCTCGAGCGCGCGATCATGCATCCGCAGTGGCGTCTGGCTCGCGCGGCGGCGCTTCGCGAAGTCGTCGCAAAGGAGTTCACGCACGAAGTTCTCGCGCGCCGCCTGATCACAAGCCTGGAACGAGGCTTTCGCCACGCGGCGACCGCCGCTGGAGTGCGAGTGCCCAGCGGGTAGTCGTGCGGTCGTTGTTTGCACTGAATCGCATGGTCTGAGAATTTCACGCTTCTGCCCTCGTCGGGAGTGAATCAACGCCGCTTCGTGGCCGATAACGCAATGGCCTCTACCGCGCGATCACGAGCCAGTGCGAGCGCGAACCAGGCACGATGGAGACATGGAAGATGAGCACGAGCGAAGTCTGGTACGCGATTCCGTCCGCCAACGTCGAGCGCTGCCGCGAGACGCTGCCCAAGTGGCGCGAGATGGGCTACAAGATCGCGATCCTGCAGAACCAGACGCGAGGCGAGATTCCCGCGGACATCGTGGTGTGGTCCGACCACTATCCGGGCTGGCCGGGGTCGATCAATCAGTTGTGCGCGTCGATTGTGCCAAAGTCGGCATCGATCGTGGTGAGCGGCGGCGACGACATGTTGCCGGACCCGAACCGCACGGCGCAGGACATTGCGAGCGAGTTCCACGAGCGGTTCCCGGACGGCTTCGGGATCATGCAGCCCATCGGCGATGAGTTCTGGGGCGCGAGCACGTTTTGCGGCTCGCCGTGGCTCGGGCGTGGATGGATCGAGCGGGCGTACGGCGGGAACGGGCCGATGCCCGCGCAGTACCGCCACAACTGGGCCGACAACGAGATCTTCTGGGTGGCGCGGTGCATGGACGCGTTGTGGCTGAGGAAGGACCTGACGCAGTACCACAAGCACTTCATCCGCGAGGGGGGCGTGGAGCCGGAGTATTGGACGAAGAACGTGGAGGGCTTCGACCGGCACGACATGCTGCTGTACATCCTGCGGTCGTGGCAGCGGTTCCCGGGGTGCGAGGTGCTGGACGTGCCGGGCGCTGCGGCGCGGCTGTACGACCACGCGATCTACGAGAAGCAGTACACGGGCAAGGCCGAGGAGTTCTTCTTCGCGAAGTTCGGGGCGGGCGTTGTGGCCAATAGCTGCGTGGCGAAGTTCAGGAAGGCGCTGGAGGCGTGCGCGAAGGCCGGGCGCCGGGCCGTTGCGGTGTATGGCGCGGGAACGCACACGCGCTCGATGGCGCGGATCCTGATGGATGCGCCCTGCACGGTGCGCTGCATCATCGACGACAACGCGAAGCTCTGGGGCAAGACACTCTGGAACTTCCCGATCGTCTCGCGCGAGGAAGCGCTGCGGCTTGGCGTGGATGTCGTGGTGCTGAGCAGCGACTCGATGGAGCAGCGGCTCTTCGACAACGCGCGGATATTCATGGATGCGGGCATCGAGGTGCTGCGGCTGTATCCGCCCGAGGTGGCGGAGGGAACGACACCGGCGATCAACGGAGCTACGAGCGTCGCACGTGATCTCGCCGCCGAGCTTCAGGCGGCGCGAAGTGGCGTGATCGGGCGTGAACAGGACGGATGCTCGGAAGAGCTCGCGCCCAGGCAAATTGTGGAGCTTGCACGATGACCGAACTCGGCTATGACGCGTACGCGATGCTCACTCGCTCGGTGGACGCGAGCGCGCCCGTGACGATCGTTGATCTGGGTGCTCACCACGGCGTGACTGTGAAGCGCATTCTTGAGGAATTTCCGAACGCGACGGTGCACGCCTTTGAGCCCGTGCCGGATGTCTACGCCGTGCTGCGGGAGCAGGTGGGCGCGCTCTCGAAGGTCCGCACGATCCGCGCGGCGGTGGGGGACCGCGTGGGGCACATCCCGATGCACGTGACGAAGAATCGCTGGTGCAGCAGCGTGCTGGCGCCCAGCCAGGCGGGCAAGGACCTCTACGGCGACTGGTACGACACGCAGACGACGGTTGATGTCGAGATCACGACGCTGGACGCGTGGGCGCAGCGGTCGGGGATCCGCAAGATCGACATCCTGAAGATCGATGTGCAGGGCTTTGAGATGGCGGTGCTGCGCGGCGCGAGGGGGCTGCTCGAGGCGGGCGTGACGGGCATCGTCTGCGAGGCGCAACTGATCCAGGAGTACGACGGCGCTTCGACCTTCAACGAGATCGACGTGTTCCTGCGGAGTGCGGGGTACACGCTGCACCAGATCCATCAACTCTCGCACCAGGGGCCAGAGCTCCAGACGTCTTGCCTTGATGGCCTCTGGCTGCACAACGCCGCGCTCGCGAAGCTTCGGGCGAATCCAGTCACGGTTGAGGAGTGCTCGGCTCGCGCCGTGCGCGTGCGCGAGGTTGCGCGCGAGCTTGCCTCCAGCCCGAGGGCCAGGATCGCTGTCTTTGGAGCGGGAAAGCACACACGCCGCATCGCACGAACGCTTCGCGACCAGGGACTCAACTGGGTCGCGGTGATTGATGAGAACCCGGGCCTCATCGGCGCGCAGGTGGCCGAGCGCGATGTCGTCTCGATGGCGCAGGCGCTCGCGATGAATCTGGACGCGGTGCTGCTCTCGTCGGACACGTTTGAGGCGCAGATGTGGGAACGGACGCGGCCGTTGCGCCATGCGGGAATCCGCGTGGTGCCGATCTACGGGTCTTTTATTGATGCGGCGTAAGGGTCGCGGTGGACGCGTGGTGATCATCCAGTTGGGCAAGCCTCAAGGAAGCAGCACATGAACGTTCTTGTCACTGGTTCGAGCGGGCTGATCGGTTCCGAGGCGGTTGAGTTCTTCAGCCGCATGGGATTTCGCGTGCTCGGGATCGACAACAACATGCGGGCGGACTTCTTCGGGCCCAGGGGAGACACGACGTTCAACCTGCGCCGGCTCCAGGCATCGTGCGAGCGCTTCGAGCACACGACGCTGGACATTCGCAATCGCGGGGGCGTTGACGCGCTCTTTGAGCGCGAGGCCATCGACCTTGTGATCCACGCCGCGGCTCAGCCGAGCCATGATCTCGCGGCCAAGCGAGTCTTTGATGACTTTGAGGTCAACGCGATGGGGACGCTGAACCTGCTGGAGGCGACGCGCCAGCACCGGCCGGAGTCGGTCTTCATCCAGGTCTCGACCAACAAGGTGTACGGCGATGCGCCCAACCATCTTGCGCTGAAGGAACTGGAGACGCGGTACGACTTCGCGGACGCGCGCTGGGCCAACGGGATCGATGAGAAGCTGTCGATTGATCAGAACACGCACTCGCTCTTTGGCGTCAGCAAGGCCTCGGGCGATCTGCTGGCGCAGGAGTACGGGCGTTACTTCGGACTCAAGACCGGTGTGTTCCGCGGCGGGTGCTTGACGGGGCCGCAGCACGCGGGGGTCGAGCTGCACGGGTTCCTGAACTATCTTGTGCAGACCGCGCTGGCGGAGAAGCCGTACACGATCTTCGGGTACAAGGGCAAGCAGGTGCGCGACCAGATCCACTGCCACGATGTGATCAACGCGTTCTGGCACTTTGCGCAGGAGCCGCGGCCGGGCGAGGTGTACAACCTCGGGGGCGGGCGGCAGAACGCGGCGAGTGTGGTGGAGTGCATCGAGATGATCGCGCATCGCACGGGGAAGCGCCCGGCGTTGTCGTATGACCCGACGAACCGTGTCGGCGATCACATCTGTTACTTCACGGATCTGTCCAAGCTCAAGGCCCATTACCCGGGCTGGAAGCTGACATACTCGCTGGAGCAGATCGTGGATGAGATGATTGGATGCGTCCAGCGGCTGCGGAAGGCGGCGTAGCGGCTCACGCGCCTGCGCGTGGACATCGGTCAGTCGTTGAGCTGCCACGCGTAGATCCGCAGCACCGGCACGCCGCGAGGCTTGAAGATTGCGAGCGCCAGGTCCGCCATGGAGTCCTCGTGCGCGTCTGAGGAGATGAGGACGGCGTCGAAGCCCGCGCGGGCGTGCGCGGTCTGCACGAGCGGCACGCCCAGAAGAGAATCACCGTTGGGGGCGTCGTCCAGGATGCGGACGACGCGAACGCCCGCTCGCTCGAAGGGGGCCAGTCTCATCTCCCGCGTGTGCCGGCCCGCGCCATAGAGCGCGATGCGGCGGTAGCCGCGCACGCGGCAGGTCAGCGCGGCGTTGTTGATGAGTGCCGCCTTGATCTGCTCATGCGTGGAGGCGTGGGGCGGCAGCGTGAGCGGGTCTGGAGCGTGAGGGGCGATGGTTTGGGGTGGCGGCAACGGCGCGGGCACGAGAGAGAGCGCGCGGGCCGCGATGGTCAGTGCGCGGGCGTGCTCGTCGGTTGAAGCGAGGCCCGCGTTGATGAGTGCTTCCACTGCGGCTGGCAACGCCTTTGGCGCGAGGTGGACCTGATCGCAGAAGAACTCGGGACGCTGGTGTCCGGCGCGGGTGGTGATGGCGCGGGTAATGTCGAGGAACGCGGCGTCGAGCGTGGCGGCGGCGGCGGCGAGAGCGGCGTTGAATGCGAGTGTTGCGCGGCGGCGCTCGACGAAGGAGCCGACGGTCGGATACTCGGGGTTGGGGACGCGTGCGTCGTTGGTGGGCGGGGCGGCCCAGAAGGCGAGGAGGCGCGAGCGTGTGAGGGCGCGAGCGGCGCGGGCGTAGCGCGTGGCGAGATCGCGGGCGACTTCCTCGATAGCGCGCTGCTGCGTGTGGGCCTGCTTGATGACGTGGTTGCGGCAGTCGATCTCGCCGAAGCAGAGGAGGATTGGATCGCGCGTGGGGATCGCGCGCAAGAGCTTGGTGAGGAGTGAGCGCGCTGGGTGGCGGGGCTTGGTGAGGCTGTGGGCGAGAAAGTGGCCGATGCGGTAGGAGGCGATCCCGGGGAGCGCGTGCACGACGGGCGCGGGCCAGTGGTCGTGCAGGCCGCGAAGGCCGGAGAAAAAGCAGGCGTGGCTCTCGCCGATGCAGTGGATGATCGGATCGGGACGTGGTGTGCTCGCGGCCAAGGCGGAATCTCCGTGCGTACCTCTATATCGGCGCACTTGTATCGGCGCACTTGTATCGGCGCACTTGTATCCGCGCACTTGAATTGGCGCACTAAGGGAGAGGCCGCGAGCCTTCGCGGCGCATCGGGAGTGGTTGGCGTTAGCGACTGGTCTTTGATGTGCCGGGTGTGGTGTACCGAAGGCGGGCGTGGACGGGATAGTGATCGGAGATCAGGCGGCTCTGCGGCGTGCGCCGGTCGATCTCGGCGGACATGGTTTCGAAGGTGTCGGAGGCGACGATCCAGTCGATGCGGTCGCCCGCGATGGTGAGGGGGCGTGCGGGCGGCGTGTTCCAGGTGCTGAATGTTGCTTCGTCGATGTCGCGGCTGGGGTAGACGCGGCGGAACGTGTCGTGGAGTGCCAAGGCGGGGTCGGCCACAGCGGCGAGGAGGGCCGGTGCGGGCGGGGCATCGGCTGAGGTGTTGAAGTCGCCGGTGATGATGACGTGTGCGCCGCGAGCGAGATCGGCGGCGCGGGCGCGGATGAGGGCGAGGCTCTGGGCGCGGGCTTCGGTGCCGCGGTGGTCGAGATGGGTGTTGATGACGAGCACGTGATGTTCGGTGGCGTTGTCGAACAGGCGGACCCAGCTTGCCATGCGCTCGAGCGAGGCGTCCCAGCCTTTGGAGCCGACAACTTCGGGCGTTGGGCTGAGCCAGAAGTGGCCGGAGTCTTCGAGCGTGAAGCGATCGGTTCGGAAGAGGATTGGTGCGAACTCGCCCTTGCGTGCGCCGTCGGTGCGGCCGACGCCGTGAAAAGTGTGCGTCGAGAGGAGGGCCTGGAGCCAATCGGCCTGGACCGCCTCGACTTCCTGGAGGCCGATGATGTCGGCTTTCCACGCGAGGATGGCGGTGGCGACGCGATCGCGGCGGAGGTCCCATGCGTTGGGGCCGTCGTCGGCGCTGGCGTAGCGGATGTTGAAGGAGGTGACGGCGAGGTCGTTGTCCGGGTTGGCATTTCTATCGAAGCGCAACGTGCGGGTTGGCCGCACCTCCGGTATG
>Ga0105046_10014748_pt1 | contig 12045 bp, 13 predicted proteins | sample MAT03_FD_78385 | JGI IMG/M metagenome (GOLD analysis project Ga0105046, IMG submission 78385) | Freshwater microbial communities from Lake Fryxell liftoff mats and glacier meltwater in Antarctica - MAT-03 (megahit assembly) | ecosystem: Environmental > Aquatic > Freshwater > Ice > Liftoff...
CCGTCGCGAAGGCAGCGCGACCCGAATGCGGCATCGACGACGTTCGAGATCGAAGGCGACTCCATCCGTGCTGTGCCGTCCGCGCAGCCGCCTCCGATGCCGGCCCCTTGGCCTGGCGGCGGCGGCGGGGGAGCCCCGGTGAACGGATTTGCCGTACCTGGCGCGCAATCCAGCGCGACGGGCGTCACGCGCAGGCAAGGGATCATCGCGATCGTGGCGGCCGGCGCGCTCGCCGCGCTCCTGATCGTCTGGCGCACGCGTGCGGAGATCAAGAGCCGGCCCGCCGAAGTCACCGGGCACGTGGTATCCGAGCACCTGGGCGTCTCGATCGAGTTCGCCGAGCCGTGGACCCATGAGCGCAAGAAGGACGATGAGAACGGCGACCACGGCTTCCGCCGGGCGACCTCGACGTACTACCAGGGCGCCACGCCCGAAGACTTCGTGATGCAGCTGACCTTGGCGAGCCTCACGCCGGAGAACCACCCGGCGACCGAGGACGACGTGCGCAACGTCGGCGCCTTCCAGCTGTCGAGGACGGTCACCGATCGCACGTGCGTCCCCTTCGCGCGGGCGGGAGCACCAGCCTTCCGCTGCGTGTCGCGCACGACGTACAAGGCGCGCGGCTTCGCCATGCTCGAGGAGTATTTCCTCGTCGGCTCGCGCGTGCTGTACGCCGGAGCGCTGGTCGAGGCGTTGGCCGACGAGGTCGCTCCCCTGCCGCGCAAGGGCGACGTCGAGGTGGCGGGGCCGCAGAGAGATCGTAAACCCTCCCCGATCGCCGAAGTCGACGAGCGCAAGATCGACGCGATTCTCGACTCCATCGAGCCGCTCTGACGCCGCCCCAGCGTCGCTACTTCCCGACGACGACCAGAACGATCACGGCGCGGCGTCCTTTGTCGTCGCGCCCTTCGGCCGCTGCGACGCCCATGGTGCGCGCCCCCGGGTCGAGCGCCGCTGCCGGCGCTTCGTACATCGACGTGTGAAGGAGGAGCGAGCCTGCAACGGTGACGGCATTCACGTCGCGCGCCCTGGCCACCTCCACATCGTGGATGGTGGCCTGCGCCACCTCTGCGAGATCCTCGCGCACGATGGCATCGCCGAGCCCTTCGACGTGCTTCTGCGCGATGTCGGTGAGCAGCCCGAGCTCGGCCAGCTTGCCGAGCCCTTTGAGCCGGCGCGCGTCGTTGATCTTCTGCATGACGTCGGCCACTGCCTCTGCCGTCGACTGGGCACCGAGCGGCGACGCGAACACCTGCACGAAGAGCAGGTTGTCCGGATCGGCGACGCCTCCTTGCACGATCCCCACGCCGATGTGGGTGATGTCGCCCGCCATGATGTTCGCGTAGTGGCCTGGGCTCGCCAGCAGGCCAGCTTGCGCCTGCGATACGTCAGGCGCTTCTGCCAGGTTCTCGCGTGCAGTCGACGCGTTGAAGCCGGCTGCAGCCAGTCGGTCGTCGAGCGACCCCGAGCTCGGCGACTCGTGGGCGAAGAAGCGATGCGTCCGCATGTCGGATGCATGGAAGCGCGCGACCTCGGCGAGCGCCGGCTCGTAAGCGAGGGGCGGAAGGCCTTTGGCCGCGCGGTCGGCGTTGACCCGCTCGGCCATCATGCGCTCCATCCCTTCGTGGGTGGCAGGGACGCGAGCGAGGCGGCTGCGAGGTCCGCTGGCAGCGCCGCCGCAGCCTGCGGTCCCGGCGCACGCGAGACCCAGCGCGAAAGCGAGCGTCCCGCGACGAGACACCGAGCGGCGCGACATGGGCCAGACTCTACTGTCCAAGCTGCGGGTCGGCAGCGGGTAAAAGGGCTGGCGCCGCGGGACGACCGAAGTAGGCTCACCGCGTCATGAGCACCCCCGAGATTCAGAGCCACAAGCCGAGCACCGCCGACGACCCGTGGACGGGCGAAAGGCTCGTCGTCCTCATGTTCGGAACGCTCGCGCTCGCGTTCATGATTCTCTACATCATCTCGATGAAGTGACGTCGCTCGCCATCGAGCCGACGGCGTTGCCTGGCGTGGTCGTGTTGCGACCACGTCGATTCGAAGACGTACGCGGCTTCGTGAGCGAGCCCTTCAGCGGCGTGCACTTCGCTGCTGCAAATCTGCCGGCGAGGTTCGATCAGGACACCCACGCGCGTTCGGTGGGGCGCGTGATTCGGGGGCTGCATTTCCAGCGGCGACCGGGTCAGGACAAGGTCGTGTACGTGGTGCGTGGCGCCATCTTCGACGTCGCCGTGGACCTGCGCATCGGATCGCCGACGCGCGGTCGACATGTCGCGATCGTCCTCGACGCCGCGTCGGGTGCGCAGCTCTTCATCCCGCGTGGCCTCGCGCACGGCTACGCAGTCCTCGGCGATGGCGCCGACGTTCTCTACAAGGCGAGCTCGCCGTACGATTCGTCGGAAGAGCGCGGCATCGCCTGGGACGATCCTGCGCTGGGGATTGCGTGGCCGACGCGCGAGCCGATCGTGTCAGACCGCGACCGCGCGCTGCCGAGGCTCTCGGACTTGCGCGAGGAGGATCTGCCCGCGGCGTGAGATCGTCGCCCCTGCGACGCATGCTCGGCGACGTCGCAGGGGGATGCTGGGAGCGGCTGCTCGGTATGCGCAAGAGACGCGGACTTTGCGGATACTCTTGGGCGTGCGGGTTTTGCTGCTCGGCGCGACGGGGCTTCTGGGGAGCGAGCTGAAGGCCGCGCTCCAACCGATGGGCGAGGTGATCGCGCCGACGCGGGTCGAGCTCGATCTGTCGCGGGCCGCGGAAGTGGAAGCGCGGGCGCTGGCGATCCAGCCCGACCTCATCGTCAACGCTTCGGCCCAGGCCGACGTGGATCGCGCCGAGCTCGAGCGTGAGATGACGCAGGCAGTGAACGTCGATGCGGTGGCGGCCCTGGGGCGTGCCGCAAGCCGCGCTGGCGTGCCCATCGTGCACGTCTCGACCGACTACGTGTTCGCCGGGGACAAGGGCGCCGCTTACGTCGAGACCGATCCGCCAGGGCCACTTTCGCACTACGGCGCGACGAAGCTCGCGGGCGAGGAGGCGCTGCTGGCGATCGACGCCGACGCCGTCGTGCTGCGCACCGCGTGGCTCATCGGCCGCTCACCGCGCTCGTTCGTCAGTCGCATGCTCGCGCTCGCCGCGACGCGCGACGTGCTGGAGGTCGCCGACGATCAGTCGAGCTCGCCGACCTCGGTGATCGAGCTGTCGCGCATCGTCGTGGCCGTCGCACGCCGTCTGCTCGAGGCTCATCCTGGCGAGCGCGATGCTCTGCGCGGTGTCTACCACGCGGCCGGTGCGGGTGCGGCGACACGCGTAGATCTGGTCCGCGCGGCTCTCGAGCTGTCACCGCGCCGCGCGCAGCTCCGCGCCCGCGAGGTCGTCCCGGTGTCGGGCGATCGCTTTCCACGGGCCGCGTCCCGCCCGCGTCACACGCCACTGTCCACGGAGAAGCTGCGCGCCACGTTCCACGTGGACCTGCTCCCGTGGCGCGAAGGTCTCGCCCGTGCGCTGGCAGAGCCGGAGACGCGCGCGTGAGCGATCGAAAGACGGCGCTGGTGACCGGGGGTGCCGGCTTCATCGGCTCGGCACTGGTGCGGCGCCTGGCGCAAGATCCCTACTATGGGCGCATCGTCGTGGTCGACGCCCTCACCTACGCTGGCAGACGCGACAACCTCGATGGCCTCGTGCTCCAGGGCGGCACGCCGATCGAGCTGACGATCACCGACATTTGCGACGAGCCTGCCATTGCCGCGATCGTCGACCGGGTCCGACCCGACGTCGTCTTCCACCTCGCAGCGGAGAGCCACGTCGACCGATCGATCGACGACGCTGGGCCCTTCTTCCGGACCAACGTCGGCGGAACCCTGTCGGTCTTCGAGGCGCTGCGTCGCGCGCGTCCGCTGCTCGGCAAGGACGTGCGCGTGGTCCACGTTTCGACCGACGAAGTCCTCGGCGAGCCAGCGCACGGGGTGTGGCTCGACGAGACCGCGGGGTGCGCGCCCCGCTCGCCCTACGCTGCCAGCAAGGCTGCTGGCGAGCACGTCGCGCGGGCCTGGGCGATCACGCACGGGATGCACGTGGTCGTGGTGCGCCCGGCCAACGTCTTCGGCCCGCGCCAGCTTCCCGAGAAACTCATCCCGCTCGTGACGTTGCGCGGTAGCGCGGGCCGGAGCCTGCCGGTCTACGGAGACGGCAGCGCTCGGCGCGACTGGATCCACGTGGACGACGCGTGCGACGGACTTGTCCTGGCCGCGCTGACTCCATCCGGCACCGTGGTGCATCTGGCGTCCGGAGCGGAGCGCTCCACCGTCGAAGTGGTAGAGGCGATCTGCGCCGCGCTCGACGTCCGGCACCCGCGCGCGGTCGGAACACATCGCGACCTCGTCGAGCTCGTCGCCGACCGCCCCGGGCACGACCGGCGCTACGGGATCGACGGCGCGGCGACGCGACGCCTCCTCGGCTGGCAGCCACGCGTCGCGTTCGACGCTGGCATCGACGCGACCGTCGGCTGGTACCTCGACAACGAGGCTTGGTGGCGCGACCTGGGCCCGATCGGCGAGCGACTCGGCCTGAGCACCACGTCCGACACGACGCCGGGCCCGTCGCCGCGGGCGGCCACATGAAAGGGCTCGTGCTCGCAGGCGGCGAAGGCAAGCGCCTCCGTCCCTTCACCCACTCGGGGACCAAGCAGCTCGTTCCAGTCGCCAACCGACCCGTCCTGTTTCACGCCATCGATCGCCTCGCCAAAGCCTCGGTACGGGACGTCACCATCGTCGTCGCGCCGGCCACCGCAGGCGAGGTGGGGCGCGCACTCGGGGATGGCAGCGCGCTAGGAATCCGCACGACCTACGTCGTGCAGGACGCGCCGCGCGGCCTCGCCCACGCCGTCGCCACGGCGAGCGCACACCTCGGCGAATCGCCCTTCGCCATGATCCTCGGCGACAACGTGATCGGCGCCGATCTCGCCCCGTTCATCGCGCGCTTCACCGCTTCGCGAGCCGCTGCAGCGTTGTGGCTCGCCGAGGTCGACGATCCGCGATCCTTCGGCGTCGCGGTGGTCGGCGACGGCGGGCGGGTCCTCCGGCTCGTCGAGAAGCCAAAGGAGCCGCCGAGCCGTCTGGCGCTGGTCGGGGTGTACCTGCTGCGTCCAGTCATCCATGCGGCCATCGACCGCATCTTCCCTTCCGAGCGCGGCGAGCTCGAGATCACCGATGCGATCAACGTCCTCATCGATGCTGGCGACGAGGTCATCTTCGAGCGTCTTCAGGGCTTCTGGCTCGACACCGGCAACAAGGACGATCTCCTGCGCGCCAACCAGGTCGTACTGGACGCGTGGCTCGAGCCGGAGGTGCTCGGCGACGTCGATGATGCCACGACATTCGACGGTCCGGTGCGGGTCGAGGCTGGCGCGCGCGTCGTTCGCTCCTCGCTTCGCGGGCCGAGCATCATCGGGGCGGGCGCCGTCGTGGTCGATTCGGTGGTTGGTCCCCACGTCGCGCTAGGCGAGCGAGCGTGCGTGGAGCGGAGCACGATCGAGCGCTCGATCTTGTTCGAGGATGCCGCGGTGCGCGACGCGGGCCTCGTACGCGACGCGGTCATCGGGCGGCGCGCCGTGGTCCGACGCGGCGTCGCACCAGCTCTCGCGCTCTCCATCGGAGACGATGGCGTCGTCGAGATTCCTGGCCCCGCAGCCGAAAACGGAAAGTTTTAGTGCTCGCTTTCGTCCCCGACGTGATTCGCCCCCTGCTCGACGCGCTCGATCCGCAGGTGATCGTCGAGATCGGCTCCGAGTATGGCAAGACCACGCGGCACCTGGTCGATCACGCACGCTTCCGTGGCGGCATCGTCCACGCGATCGACCCGGCACCGCTCTTCGACGCCGCCGCCTGGCAGGCCGAGCTTTCGCCGACGCTCGTCGTGCACCAGAAGACCAGCCTCGAGGCGCTGACCAGCGTCCCTCGCTTCGACGCGGTGCTCATCGACGGCGATCACAACTGGTACACCGTGTTTCACGAGCTTTCGCTCATCGAGAAGCTCGCGCGGGATCGCGGGCATGCTCTGCCTCTCGTGCTTCTGCACGACGTGGCCTGGCCGTATGGCCGCCGCGACCTCTACTACGACGTCGAGTCCATCCCGGTCGCGCATCGCCAGCCCTGCGCGCGCGGCGGGATCTCGCCGACCGCAGCCGAGCTGCTCCCTCGTGGCGGATTCAACGCGCACCTCATGCACGCCGTGCTCGAAGGCGGCCGGCACAACGGGGTGCTCACTGCGGTCGAGGATTGGGTCGAAGCTTCTCCTGCTGCGGTCGATCTGATCATCATCCCCGCGGTGTTTGGCCTCGCCATCGCGATCCCGAAGGAGCTGTCGGCGCGCGTGCCCGCGCTGTCGAGGATCGCGTCGGCTTGGGCCGTGCCCGAGGTCTCACGGTTCATCGAGCGGCTCGAGATGGCCCGCATCGCGATGCTCACCGGCGCGCGCTGAGACCGGCCGCCGAGGCTCACGGCACGACAAGCGACCAGGCCGCGACCTCGGGGCGAGCGGCGATCGCCGCCGCGACGTCGGCGTCGGTCGAGAGCGCGTCCAGCGAATCGCAAAACCCCAGCGCTGCGCGCGATCGCGAACGCACCGTCGTCAAATGAGACGCGGAGTTCGGAGCGTCGATGGCATAGACGTTCACGGCGCGCAGGAAGGCCTCCTCGTACGCCGCTGGTGCCAAGCGCAGCGCGAGATGATCCAGCGCAAGGTGTGGGATCCCGCACCCGGCCACCCGCGCGACCACCTGGTTTGCGAGGTTCATTGCGATCGATTGGTTGGCGCAGCGGAAGGGATGCAGGCGGACGAAGCGCGCGTGGAAGCGTGCGGCGGCCGCGATCGCCGTGACGCGATCCGGCGCGGCATGCGCTTCGCGCAGCGCATCGCAAAGTGCCGCCCAGTGTTCGTCCTGGATCGGACGCGGCGGGATGAACCACAGCTTCGCAGCGTCGTCGCCGTCACCGCGCGCCAGCGTGACGCGACCCCACGCGACGCCGGCATCGACGATCTCACGCGGACCGCGGGCCGCTTCGGCGTCGCCCACGCTCGCGCAGAGGGCGGCGAACGCGCGCGTTCCGCCCACTGCCGGGGCGAGCACGCGAAGCCCGTCGAGGAACACCGCCGCGCTGCCGTCACGTTCCAGAATGCGCGGCGGCGCGAGGTAAAAGCTCCCCGGGTCCACGCCTCCATCGGTCGACGGGCTGGCGGGTCGGTAGAAGCTGTCGAGGCTCGCGCCGAGAATCTGCAAGACGTGCAGCTCGCGCAGCGCCGCAACGAAGCTCGACACGTCGCGGGTGAGCTCGCCGCGCAACGTCACCGCTCGCTCCCGCACGTCGGCCGCGTTGTGCCAGTAGGTCCGCTCGACGGCGTAGGGGCTGGTCGGGTAGCGCACGATCTCGACGGACGAAAGACGCGATTCGAGATCGGAGACTGCGCCCGGTGCGAAGACGACCAGCCCGAAGGTCGCGCGGAGGATGCGCGCGGCCGCGTCGACCGGCAGCTCGGCGATCCAGCGAGCCTCAAGCAACGTTCGCTGGCCGTCGATCGCCGCGAGGAGCCGCTCGACCGAGCGGGGCTGCACCCCCGGCACGGCCAGCGAGATCGGCGGCGCGCCAGCCGTGGCGAAGATCACGACGGCCTCCTTGCCCTTGCTCGTGACCGACAAGCCGGGGGCGACGACCGCCACATCATCACGCCGCGGCTCGAAACGCGGGCGCCCTTCGAGGAATAGGTAGTCGCGCAGCGGGCGGTCCGCCGCCGAGGCAAGAGCGGACGCGGAGCCGGACCCCGCCAGGACGGTGCGGCGCTGCGCCTCCAACCATCGCGAGAACGAAGCGAGCTCGGGAGACGAAGCGAGAATCCGCGCGAGTCGATCGCTCGTACTCACGTATCCGGGTCGCTTCCGGCGATCGGATCGGTGACGAACTCCTCGAAACGTCTGCGGCGATCTTCGTCCAGCGCGATCTTTACCTCGAGGCCTCGCACGTTGGTGTCGGTCACCACCCGGCGCACGCGCCCGTCGATCTCGAAGACGTCGTCGTTGATCGGATGAACGATCTCGAGCCCGACGCGATCGCCCACCGCGAGCGACGTCGCATCCGCCGCGAAGAACAGCGCGCCGCGCACGATGTCACGGGCGAGCGCGGTCCGCAGATCGTTTAGGCTACCAAAGGTGACGCGCACGATGGCTACGTGCGCCGCGTCTCGTTTGAACTCGCGATAGACCGCGAAGCCTCGCGCCAGCGTCGCCCTGGGACTGCTCCGCAACCCTGCACGCGATCTCATCGCGACGACGAGCCTGTCCCACCGATCCTGATCTTCGCGCCCGACCCCGTAAAACTGCACGCCAACCCCGGCGCCGTGAGCCTGGCCGTCGATGGGCCGCGAATGAACGAGCCAGCCGGTCGCCGAGAAGCCCTGATCGTCGGTCGGCAGGATGAGCTCGACCCGGACCAACTGGCGAAGATCGAGTGCCTCTTCCGTGAGGACGAAGAGACCGCCATGACTGACGTCGGCCGTGTTCAGGAGCAGTCGCCGCTTGCCCAGACGAAGGGCCACCGGCAAGTCGGCCGCCACGCGCTCGTCGACGCGGCGGCCGGGCGCGGGCGTCAGCTTGCGCAGCGGCTGCGGTGTGAGCTTGCGTGGCATGCCCGGCTTGCGCGACGGCGGCCCACTCACCGGGGGCACGGTATCAAGACCTGCGCGTCTCCGCTCGCGTTGCTGGCGAGGCGTTCAGCCCGACGCGCGGCGCTACGCCCTCGCCGAGCGGACGCTGAGCTCGCGACGCACTTCCTCGAGAGGCCGTTCCCAGTGATCCTCGAAGCGAATCACCGGCAGAAAAGCGGCTTCGCGACCCCGACGGTAGCCGTCCAACACACGCCTGGCCTCGCCGGGCGCGCGGAGCGCGGTCCCCAAGGTAGCGATGAAGAGGGACGTCGGCATCCTCAGCTGGGCGAACGTGAAGCCTTGCAGAGCAAGCTCGCCGGCGATGTCAGGTCGGTAGCCGGTGAGCACGTGCCAGACATCGTGAGTCTGCCGCATGCGCTGCGCGATGAAGCGCGGCGCCGGCGGCAAGCCCGGCGGCGGCTGGAAGAGATCGGGGTCGAGCCCGTTGTCTTCGAGGTAGCGCGCGTAGGCGCCGCCCAGCGTTGTCGCTGGCAAGGTGCGCAGGTGCTCGAAGTCCACCGTGTGCGAGTCGATGGTGGGCGCCTCGGCGAGGATGCGCCGGCCCTCCGCACTCCGTTCGATGCGAGCGAGCAGCGCCGGAAAGAACGGCGCGCTGAGCGCGAGACCGGCGAGCAAGACCTGCGTGGTGTCGTCCGGGTCGCGAAAGAGCCGTCTCAGGGCGCGCACTCCGAGCGACACCCGCTCCCACGCCGTGCCGAACATGGCGACACGCGCTGCATCCAGCTCGCTTGCGTGCCCGCCATCGGCGCCGAGGCTCTCCGACCACGACGCGCGAGGTCCCCTGTCGACCGTCTCCATGAATCCACCTTTCATTGTCAGTGATGACAATAGCGACGTTGCGACTGTTGTCAACGACACCAATAGCGAGCGCCATCGATCCTGTACGCTCTGCAGTCCGTTGGCTCGTCACGCCCGCCCTACCCTCCAAGCCCCTCCCGCTCGACCGGCTTCCCCTCGCGTGCCGACGCAGAAAAAGCCGGTCCAGAAAACGCTGACCAAGAAAAGTTCCGGCGAAAAGGCGCCGACCCAGAAGGAAGCGAAGCGACCTTCCACCACCGAGGCGAAAGCGGCGGACACGCCGCGCCTGGCGCAAGCTCCACGCGTGCGTCGAAGTCCCGACGAGGCGCGCGCGCTCATCCTGGACGCAGCGACGGAGTTGCTCGGGCAACGGGGCCCCGATGGCGTGGGACTGAAGGACGTCGCACGAAAGGCCGGCGTCAGTCACGCGCTGGTCACGCACTATTTCGGCACGATCGACGGGCTCATCGACGCCGCGCTCGAATCACACGCCGAGAGGCAGCGCAACGTCCTGATCGCCGAGATCCTAGGACGGCCGGACGCCGGTCCGCGCGAGTGGCTCGAGCGATGGTTCGTCTGGGTGAACCGACCTGCGCCGGCACGGCTTCTCGCCTGGTCGTTCATGACCGGTCGCATCGCGCAGCGCGACTTCTTCTCCCGTCGGACCCGCGGCGCGAAGCGAGTCGGCGACGCGATCGAGGCCCGTCTGGCGAGCGAGCCCGGAGCTCTCGCCTTGCCCCGCGAGGATCTCGACTTTGCGATCCTCCTCATCATGGCTGCCACCCACGGATACGCGATCGGCAAGGAAGGTTACTGGCCTGCGCTGGGTGTCGACGAGGTCGGCGACGAGCAGGACCGCTTCTTCTTCGATCGCCTGGCCGACCTCGCGCTGGGCATGCTGGCGCGGGCCCGCGACCGGGCGCCCGAAGCGACCAGCTTGGCAAGCCGGCAGCTGTAAGGCGGCGGGCGCGGCGTCAGATGCCCGACGCGACGACGTAGCGCCCATCCGGCGCGACGCGGATGGTCGGGACGCGACCCGTCGCCTCGAACGCCGCCTTGCCCTCGTCGAGCTCGCGCCAGAACGCGTGATGCGGACGGTGTGCCGGATCGGCGAGCAGCGCACGGATGTCGCGAGCCGGGAAGCTGTGCACATGCGTGCGGGTCCCGCGATCGCGCCAGGTGGACCAGGCCATCAGGTACAGCTCCTCCATCCGCTCGTCGGTCATCGAGATACACCCGATCGACGCGCAGCTGCCGTGCATCATGATCTGTCCACCGGGCGTCGCGCTGCCGCGAATCTTGTCGGAGAGGTTCGGGTAGTCGACGAGCGCGGCCAGGTAGTAGGCGCTCTCGGGGTGGAAATAGGACAGGGTGTAGAAGCCCTCGGGCACCTGCATGTCGCCCTCGGCGCGCTTGGGGCCGAGCTCGCCGCTCGCGGCGCAAATTCCGTACGTCGCGACGCGCGCCAGCGGCTCCTTCCCTCCCCCGGCCCAGACCTCGACCTGCGCCTCCTTCTTGAACACGCGGAAGAGCAGCTCCTTCGCCGGGAAGGCGACGCCTGCCGTCGCGAAGAGCCGGGTCACCTCCCCGAGCTTGGTGTTCTTGGCGTGCATGAGACGCGCTGAGCCGCGCAAGCTTCGCTCGGCGCGCCACTCGGTCGGCTCGCGCACCGCGTCGCTGGCATGAGCTGCGACCGCGTCGAGCGCGGGTTCGATGTGCACCGTGTGCTCGAACCCGAGGCTCGGCGGCTTCGATGTCTCGGTCTTTGCGACCCGCTCCATGTCGATGCGTCGCACCGTCGGCGACCGCGTGTCGGGTCGAGGCGTGTCGCACCCCGCGAGCATCCCGACTACCAAGAGCCCCACCAAGCCCCGACCCACTGAGACCAGAGCCCGATCCAAGCGCATGAGTGGTCATCGGCCGACGTGCGCAGATCGTGACAGGGTCGTCGCACGAACTTCAGGACCCTGCCGAAGGAAGGCCGCACACCCCGGTCACGTAACAGCAACGCCGTGCGGCTTCGGCTTACCCTCACGGTCGCCCTCGCGACGTCCCTCGCCGGATGTGGGATCATCGAGGCGAACGTCGCGGCGATCGAGACGCTCGCCGATGAGGACTCGACCAAGGCCGACAAGGGCTTCGCGACGGCGGTGGTCGGCGGGACGATCGCTGCCATCGGCGCGCTCGCGGTGGCCGGCACGATCTCGGTGACGACCGGTTGGTCCCCCGACGACCCGCCGCCCAAGGAGTACGTGGCCGACGAGCTAGGGTGGAACCTGGAGATGAAGGGCGACGAGGCGACGTGGCTGCGCTGCACGTCTCGCATCTTCTGCACCGAGGAGCGCATCACCGTCCCTCGGGAGGACCTCCTCACGCACGGGGCCGTCGGGCGCGTCGTACCCATCGCGATGGGTGGCAGGACGCTCGGCGAGGTCGAGCTGATCGCGCTGAAGGTCCGTCGGCTGCGCTGAGATTTGCGCCATCGGGCGCCGCTGCTGCGCTGGCCGGCACGGTCCTGCCACTACGCCGACG
>Ga0105046_10014749_pt1 | contig 12044 bp, 9 predicted proteins | sample MAT03_FD_78385 | JGI IMG/M metagenome (GOLD analysis project Ga0105046, IMG submission 78385) | Freshwater microbial communities from Lake Fryxell liftoff mats and glacier meltwater in Antarctica - MAT-03 (megahit assembly) | ecosystem: Environmental > Aquatic > Freshwater > Ice > Liftoff...
ACGGTGGTGATTAGTGCGGAAAATCCCGACCTCAAGCTGCTGCCCGGGATGACCGCCAACCTCAATCTGGTCATTGATGAGCGGTCGCAGGCGCTGCGCGTGCCCAACGCCGCGCTGCGCTTTAATCCACCCGCAGGCGCCGCGGTGGTTGCAACAGCGCAGGCCGCGCCAGCAGCGCCTCCGGCTGCCGGCCAGCAACCGGGCGAACGCATGGTCGCTGAGCTCGGCTTGGATCCAAGCCAGGCCGCGCGCCTGCGCCAGATCATGGGCGGGATGCGCGGCGAAATGGCGGCGATTGCGCAAAGCAATCCCACGCCTGAAGAGCGGCGCACGCGCATGCAGGGGGTATTCGCCAACGCCGCGATGGCGCTGAAGCCTGAGCTTGCACCCGCGCAGCAGGAAAAGCTCGACCAGTGGCTGGCCGAACGCGGCCGCGCGAGCGGAAACCGCGCCCGGGTTTTTGTGCAGACCGCGCAGGGACTAAAACCCATCTTGCTCAAGATCGGGATCAGCGACGGCTCGCAAACCGAGGTTTTGGAGGGCTTAACGGCGGGGCAGGACGTGGTGATCGGCGTTAACACAGCGAGGCCCAGAGCATGAGCCTGATCCGGACCAAAGGGCTTTGCAAGACCTACTCTTTGGGTGAGCAGTCGGTTTACGCGCTGAAGGCGGTTGACCTCGACATCGCGCAGGGTGAGTACGTTGCGATCATGGGCCCATCGGGCTCGGGCAAGAGCACGCTTTTAAACCTGCTTGGCTGCCTTGATTCGCCAACATCAGGCGAGTATTGGCTCAATGGCGAAAACGTCGCCAACCTCGACGGCGACGCGCTGGCGCGGGTGCGCAACCAGACCATCGGCTTTGTCTTTCAGTCGTTCAATCTGCTGCCGCGCGCGAGTGCGCTTGAGAACGTGATGCTGCCGCTGATGTATGCGGGCGTGACGCGTGCGAACCGCGCGCCACGTGCGCTCAAAGCACTCGCCAAAGTGGGGCTTGAGGAGCGCGCCAAACACCATCCAAGCCAGCTTTCGGGCGGGCAAAACCAGCGCGTGGCGATTGCGCGCGCTTTGGTCAACGCACCCAAGCTGCTGCTCGCCGATGAACCCACCGGCGCGCTTGATTCGGTGACCGGGCTCGATATTCTGGCCCAGCTCGACACCCTCAATAGCGAGGGCCTAACTGTGGTCATGGTGACCCACGACGAAGCCGTTGCGGCGCGCGCCGCGCGCATCATCCGCTTTCGCGACGGCGAGATCGTTTCCGATCAGCAGCAGCAAAGGGCCGCGGCATGAGCTTCAGCGACGCCTTGCTGGCCGCACTCGATGCACTGCGCGCCAATCTGCTGCGCAGCATGCTCACCGCGTTGGGCGTGATCATTGGCGTGGCCTCCTTGATTGCGATGCTCGGCGTCGGCAATGGCGCGACCGCGCGCATCGACTCTCTGATTTCAAGCTTGGGCTCGAATATCCTGACGGTAACCGGCGGCAGCTCGCAAGGCGGCGGCGTGCGCGGCGGCGCGGGCTCAGTCAGCACGCTTACCGAAGAGGACGCCAAAGCCATCCTCACCCAAGTGGATGGGGTCGAGAGCGTGTCGGGTCTGGTCAATGGCCAGGGCCAGTTGGTTTACGCCGACAGCAATTGGTCCACGGGTATCTCGGCCGCCGGCGAAGACTATCTCGCCGCCACGGCGTGGGTTCTGCAAAGCGGGCGCCTGCTGGATACCCAAGACGTCAAAGGCGCGCGCAAAGTGGCCGTGATCGGACAAACCGTCGCGCGCGAGCTGTTCGCATCGGAAGACCCCATCGGCAAGTCGATCCGGATCAACCGGGTACCGGTCGAGGTGGTTGGGCTGCTCGAATCCAAGGGCCAGAGCACCTTTGGGCGCGATCAAGACGACGTTGTATTTGTGCCGCTGTCCACCGGCAAGCGGCGCTTGCTGGGCGCTGGCGCCATCAACAACGACGCGGTGCAGGCGATTGTGGTCAAAGGCAGCGACGGTCGCGGCCTTGATCTGATCGAAGCCGACATCCGCACCCTGATTCGCGAGCGCCATCGGATTCCACCCGGCGGCACCGATGACTTCGACGTGCGCAACTTTGCCCAGTTCTTGAGCGCACGCACGGACACGCTGCGGATCATGTCCACGCTGCTCGCGATCGTCGCCGGCATCTCGCTGATCGTAGGCGGCATCGGCATCATGAACATCATGCTGGTCAGCGTGACCGAACGCACCCGCGAGATCGGCCTGCGCCTGGCATTGGGCGCAACCCGTCAGGCGGTATTGCTGCAGTTCGTGCTTGAGGCGCTGCTGCTCTCGCTCGGCGGCGGCGCGATCGGCATTGGGTTGGGCTTAAGCATCGCGCTCGTCGTCAGCCAGCTGGCCGATCTGCAAATGGCAATTGGCGCCGGGACCGTGCTGCTGGCGGCGGGATTTGCGGCGGCAACGGGGCTGTTTTTCGGCTGGTATCCGGCTCGTCGCGCGGCCAGTTTGCGCCCAATTGAGGCGCTTCGCCGAGATTGATCGCACGTCACGAGCGCGGAATCCCAAGCTCGCGTTCGAAGAGTTTGTAGATGCGCCGGTACTGATCAAGCCAGGCGTCGGCGTATTGATAGCCGTGGCGCTCAAGCGGGTAGGCCGCCAGCTCCCAATTTTCTTTCTTGAGCTCGATCAGGCGCTGCGAGAGCCGCACGGAATCTTTAAAAAATACGTTGTCGTCGAGCATGCCGTGCGAAATCAGCAGGGGTTTCTTGAGCCCTTGGGCCCATTCAATTGGCGATGAAATTCGATAGGCCTCTGGATCGACATCGGGGCTGTTCAAGATATTCGCGGTGTACTCGTGGTTGTAGTGGGCCCAATCGGTGACCGGGCGCAAAGCGGCGCCGGCGGCGAATAGATCCGGCGCTTTGAACAGCGCCATCAGGGTTAAGAATCCGCCGTAGCTGCCGCCGTAAACGCCAATCCGCGATCGATCAACCTGCTGGTTAGCAACAAGCCAGTCGACCGAATCTTTGAGGTCTTCCAGCTCCGGCGTGCCCATCTGCCGATAAATCGCGGTGCGAAAATCGCGGCCGTATCCTTCAGAGGCGCGGTAGTCCGGCACCAGCACAACCACGCCGCGCTCGGCCAACAGGTGGTGAAACATCTGCTCGCGAAAGTAATACGGCCAGCCCGCGTGCACGTCTTGGGTGTAGCCCGCGCCGTGTACAAAAATCACCGCAGCACGCAAACCGCTCGCCTGCGCTTTGGCGGGCACATAGAGCTTGTTGAGGAAATCGCCTTTGAAGTGGGTTGATGGGATGTGGACAATTTCCGGTTGTTGCCAATCGACTTTGGAAAACTCGGGGCTCACGGTGTTGCTGAGCGCAATCGGCGCACCGCCAATGGGTTGGAACTTGAGCTGCGGCGGCAGCCAGCTCTTGGAGTGGGTGATCAGCAGGCTTTTTTCATCCAGCGACAGGGTGAACGCGTTGACGCCGCCGAGATCGGTCAGCGGCTCAATATCGCCGCCTAAGGTTCTAACCCGATAGATTTCATAGCGCGTCGGGTTGATCCGGTTGGCGACAAAGTACATGTGGCGGCCGTCGCGGGCGAGCTTGGGCTCGCGAATTTCAAAGCCGCCGCGCGTCAGGGCCTTGAGCTTGCCGTTGAGCGGTTTCAGATACAGCTGTGAGTAGTTGCTTTGCTCGGACAGCAACCACAGCGTCTGGCTGTCGTTGAGCCAGCCAAAATCGTTGAAGTTCCAGTTGATCCAGGCCGGATCGGTTAAGCGCTCCTGCAGCGTAAGCGCACCGCTTGAAAAATCAACCGTTGCCAGCCAGCGGTCCTTGTTGTCGATCGCGCGCAGCTGCACCGCGAGCTGTTTCCCATCAGGCGAAAACTCAGCGCCGAGCAGGGTGATTGAGCGCGGTTTTTTATGCTTTTCGGCGGGCTTGTGTTTGGCGTTTTTCGCGCGCAGTTGAGCCAGCGGATCGTCATTCATCCCCTGGAGCGAAGCGGGCTTGATCGATTTGATCTTGAGGGTCTTGAGATCGATCAAACGCAGGCGCTGCGGCGCCGGCTGCTCCTCACCAACCAGGGTCCGCACGTCTTCGATCTCGACGTAGGCTGACGCGCTGACGTAGTGCGGCATCTTGTCAGCGGTGCCCGGGGAGAGCTCCCCTTTCGCCTGGGTGACCACCAGCAAATGGGCGCCATCGGGCGCGAGGATCGAATCGACCAGTTGATCGTCCTCGCCCAGATAGACAGCAGGCGTTGGCCTGCTCGGATCCGCTTGCGCGTCGCTTAGCTCGCGCAGACGCGCTGCTTGGACCTGCTCGCGCTCATAGCGCAGCGTGGCGATGAACTCCATCTCCTTTTTCTCAAGGCGCGAATCATCGGGCTTGAGCGGATCGCGCTCGAACTTGAGCGTCGCAACCGGCCCGACCGCACCGCTGTTTAGGTCAGCAATGAACCACTGCGCGTCGGCGCGAAAGCGCACGCGGCCGTCGCTCAGAAAATCGGCCGCTGACTCGATCTCCGGCGTGCGCGTGAGCTGGCGCAGTGCGCGCGTTTGTAAATCGCGCACAAAAACATCGCCCGAGCGGACAAACACCGCGTGGCTTGCCTGCGCATTCAATTTGGGATCGGGCCCATCAATCAGGGCCTGCTGAGCGGCCGAAACGGCCTCAACGGCGCCACCCGTGACGGACGCCCGGTACGCGTCGCGGAGCGTCGAACCCGCGCGTTTGAGTTCGAAGTGGGCGGTCGTCCCGTCCACCGAAAGATACGGGCGCTCCACGGATGGGCCGATCCAGTCGGGATCCTGCATGATGATTTCGAGCGTTGTGCGGGCGCTCAAACTGCTGGTTAGCAGCAGCAGGGCAAGAAGACTTAAGCGCATCAGGGCAGTCACAGTGGCGAATGGACGCGCAATGTTAGCCGAGGGCTGCATTGCCCGCCCGTGCGCGATGGGCTACTGGTGAAAGTGCGGACTCAAATCGTGAACAGCGGCGAGCAGGGCACCGAGGTGTTCTGGGTCAACGTCTGGGGTGATCCCGTGGCCCAAATTGAACACGTGGCCGTGGCCGTGACCAAAGCTCTCCAGGGCTAGCCGCACTTCGGCGCGAATCCGCGGGCGATCGGCCAAGAGCACGGCCGGATCTATATTTCCCTGCAGCGCGACCCGGTCTGCAACCAAAGCGCGCGCCTGATGAAGCGAGATTCCCCAATCCAAGCCCAGCGCATCGGCACCAATACGCGCCATGGGATCGAGCATCGCGTGGGCGCCTTTGCTGAAGACGATCACCGGCACATCCGGGTGGACCGCTTTGAGACCCTGCACGATGCGCTGCATGGGGTGCAGGGAAAACTCCAAATACAGCGGCGCACTCAGCGCACCGCCCCAGGAATCAAACAGCATCAGCGCATCGGCGCCCGCATCGGCCTGCGCGATCAGGTACTGAGTGATTGCGGCGACGAGCTTGTTGAGCAGCGCATGCGCCGCGTCTGGCTCTCGGTACAACAGCGATTTGGCGCGCTTGAAGTCGCGGCTTGAGCCGCCTTCGACCATGTACGTCATCAGCGTCCACGGTGAACCCGAAAAACCGATCAGCGGAAGGCTATCGCCAAGCGCTTCGCGGATCCGCGCGACGGTTTCAAAGACGTAGCTCAGCTCGCTTTTAATGTCGGGCACTTCGAGCGCCGCCACCTCATCGGGGCTGCGCACGGTGCGCTGAAAGCGCGGGCCTTCACCTTCTTCAAAGTAAAGCCCAAGACCCATTGCGTCGGGAATGGTCAAGATGTCCGAGAACAAAATGGCGGCATCCAGCGGAAAGCGCCGCAGCGGCTGCAACGTCACCTCGCAAGCAAGCGCCGGGTTTTTCATCAGCTGCACAAAACTGCCCGCTTGGGCGCGCGTCGCGCGGTACTCCGGCAGATAGCGCCCGGCTTGGCGCATGATCCAAACCGGCGTGCGCTCGGTCGGCAGGCGCTTGAGCGCGCGCAGCAGCAGATCGTTGCGTAGTTCTCTCAACGCCATGCTCCGAGCAAAGTGGATACCTGCCGCGCCCACGCGCCGCCCTTGATGAATTCATCGGGCAAGCGCGCAATCGCTGCGCGGGCCTCGGCTTGGTTGGCGAACTCGCCAACAGTCAGCACATGCCAGGGAGCCCCGTTGCGCTCGCTGCGCAGGCGATAAATCGGCAAACCGCTGCGCGCTAGGCGCGCCGCGACGACTTCGATCCCGCGCTCTTGGCTCAAGCCAATGATCTGCACGGTGTACGCCGCGCTCGGCCCGCGGCCAGCGCTGGCCCGAGGTGCTGCTTGCGGCAAAGACGGGCGCGCCTTCAGTGCGGGCGCGACGTTGACTACGCTCGGTTTGGCGATCGGTGTGCTTGGCGCGACGCCGGTCGCGATCCGCATCGACTGCGGCGCCGCTGCGGGCGCCGTCTTGGTTGACGGGGCAGTGATGCGCCGCGCAGGCGTGGCCGGCAGCGGCGCAATCCCGATCGGGCCGGCTTTGCCCGGGTCAGAAAATCCAAGCGGTGCGCCTTGGCTGCTGCGCGTACCGGAAGGCCCATCGGGCGTGGCGAGAAAGCGCTGCTCGGGCTTGTCGCGCCCATAGCCACAGTCCCAGGTCTTGCCGTCGAGAGTTGGCACACAGGTCCAATCTCGGCCTTGCTCCTGCGCGTTCACGCTTAGCGCCACCAGGGTGATCGCCAAAATCTGCACTTCACGCCGCATTTTGGTCTGCTCCTTTGGCAAACATGACTTTGAACCCGCCCTTGAGCTGCTGGTCGCGCCAGCGCATCAGCGCCGCTTGCGCCGATTCGAGATCCGGATAGTGTTCTTCTTTGAGCGAACCGCGATTGCCCTGGTCGCCCCAGTTGCGCGTCAAAATGAAGCCACCGAGCAAATCCTGAGCCAGGATCAGCTGATAGAACTTGGGTGGTTTGGTGCGATCTTGGGTCGCCTGCATGAATATGCGCATGCCTGCAAGTATAGGTCGGCTGGGTGCAACTGTATGGCCCCGATCGCAGTTTCAAGAACGCAGGCTTTGCTGTATGTCCGGCTTGGCCCCCCGCGCGCGCATAATCCGTGTCATCCAAATAGCGGGCAGTGTGCCCGGCCAAAGGCATTCTATGAAATCCAAACTGGGTCATTACGATGTGGTGAGCGAGCTCGGCCGCGGCGGTATGGGCGTGGTTCTAAAGGGCTTCGAGCCGGCATTGAATCGTCACGTCGCGATAAAAGTCCTCTCTGAAGCGCTGGCGCATGACCCGAGCGTGGTTGAACGCTTTTCCCGCGAAGCGCGCGCGATGGCGGCTTTGAACGACCCCCACATCATTCAGGTTTACTTCATCGGCGAAGACCAGGGCCAGCCTTTTTTTGTGATGGAGTACGTCGAAGGCGAAACGCTTTCGGCCTTGATCAAACGCGAACACAGGCTAACCCCTGAGCGCGCCCGTGAGATCCTGCTGCAGGCCGCATCCGGCCTCGCCACCGCGCACGACATGGGCGTGATCCATCGCGACATCAAACCGGGCAACCTGATGCTGAACGCGCGCGGCATGGTCAAGGTCGCAGATTTCGGCATCGCGCTGGCAACCAAGGACCTCTCCAAAAAACTCACCTCCACCGGCGAATTTGTTGGCACGCCCGGCTATCTCTCACCCGAGGTGTGCCTCGGCAAAGTGGTCGACGAACGCTCGGATATTTTTTCCCTCGGGATCGTTTTCTTTGAAATGCTGACCGGCAAAATGCCGTTCACCGACGAATCGCCGCTCGGCCTGATGCTTGAAGTGGTGCGCGCAGAAGTGCCCGATGTGCGCCAGCTGAATGGCTCGGTGGATGACAACACCTACAGCATTCTCAAGCGGATGATCGCCAAGAACCCAGACGAGCGCTTTCCGAACTGCCACGAGCTGGTCGACGCACTCAAGCTGGCCGGCACAATGAGCCCATCCACGGTCAACTCACGCGCCGCGATGGCAGTGCCGCCGGTTGCGCCCGCAGGCGCCACCGCCGCTTGGTCAACGCCCGTGCCGCAGGCGCTGCAGCCACCCACGCTTAATCCCTCTCGGCAAACCGCACTGCCGCAACCAAGCGTGCAAACCGCGCTGCGCAATACGCCTGCGCCGCCGACCCTGCCGCGATTCGCGACCGACGCACCGCCAATGCTTGGTGCTGTTGAGGTCAAGGTGACGCAGGCTGCGCCGCGAAAATCAGCGCTGCTCGCAGTGACCGCGCTGGCGGCATCGGTGCTGGCGCTGCTGGGCGCTGGCGCTTGGGGTTACAGCCAAGGCTATTTCGGCGGCGGCACACCGCCACCCGCTGTTGCAGCGGCGTCCGCCCAATCCGGCAGCGCCAAACCGTTTACCGGCGCGGCGCTGGCGGCCGCCGCAGGCAGCGCGCAGGCCGGTACGTCTGAATTCAACGCATCTGCGCAAAACAGCGCCCAGCCTGAGACGCTGGGCGCCGCGATCCCCATGCCGGCTTCAGCCGCTGCGACCGCTGCCATTGAGCCCAAGCCTGCCACACCCAATGAAGACGCAGGCGCGATCGCCGCTGAGCTTGCGGCACTTAAGGCCGATATCGCCAAGATGCAGGCCGCACAGACCGCCACGCAGAGCGCCGCCGCCAACCCGCCGGCGCCTGCACGACCGGCGTTGAGCCGGGACAGCGATGTCCTCGACAAACGCGTCGCCATCCGCGAGTCAAGGCCGCCGATCAGCGCCGGGCCGCCGCGGATTTTCGTGATGTCCGCAGGCGATCCCACGTTAGCCCAACCCGCAGAGCAGGCCATTGAGGCGGCCCTGATCAATGCGGGCCTGCCGATCGCCGATGAGTCGTTCCAAAGCGGCATCGGCGGCTTGCTGCGCAGCGGTGGCGGTGACCTGCCCGGCAAGCTCGCCCAAGCGCTGAACGCGCGTCCAAAAGACATTCTGATCTTGGTTCGCGCCGTCCCGCAGGGCTCGCAGAACATCACCTTCTACGGGCAATCGAGCACGCTTAACAGCGCCAACCTTACCGTCCAGGGCTATTTGCTCAACGAGCGCCGGCCGTTCAGCGGCGCGCGAACCGTGCGGGTCAATTTCACGTCGCTGAACGCGGCCCAGCAGGCCGAGATCGCGGTTAAGGACATGCTCCCGCAGCTGGTGTCGACGGTCAAACGCAACCGCGGCTGAGCCGGGGCATTCACGAGCGCGGGTCGGTGGCCGATCTGGCTACAATCAAAGCACGCGCTCGCGCCCACCTGAAGGTTGCCCGATGATTCCATTTGCCAGCCGTTATCTCACGCTGTGGGCCTGTCTTTTCCTGTTTTTTCTCGCCCTCGCGCTGACCGTTTTTCGCGCCGTTCATCTGGAGTGGCTGGTGGTGGTTGCGGGTGCGCTCTGCGCCGTCGGATTGAACGATCTCCGCCAAACCCGCCAGTCGATCCGGCGCAACTATCCGATTCTTGCGCACTTCAGATTCCTGTTCGAAGCATTCCGACCCGAGATCCGACAGTATCTGTTGGAAGACGACACCGTGGAGACGCCGTTTTCGCGGGTGCAGCGCTCCATCGTTTATCAGCGCGCCAAGAACGCGGTGGACAAGCGCCCGTTTGGGACGCAGCTTGACGTGTATGCCGACGGTTACGAGTGGATCAACCACTCGATGCTGCCCACAGACATCGACAGCCACGATTTCCGCATCACCATCGGTGCGCACGCCGCCACGCAGCCCTACTCGGCCAGCGTGTTCAACATTTCCGCAATGAGCTTCGGCGCGCTTTCCGCGAATGCCATCTTGGCGCTGAACGAGGGCGCCAAAAAAGGCGGCTTCTACCACGACACCGGCGAGGGTTCGATCAGCAGCTACCACCGCGAAAAAGGCGGCGATCTGGTTTGGGAGATCGGCTCAGGCTACTTCGGCTGCCGCAACAAAGACGGCAGCTTCAACGCCGACAGGTTCAAGGAGAACGCGCTCAATGCGCAGGTCAAGATGATCGAGATCAAGCTCTCACAAGGCGCCAAGCCCGGCCACGGCGGCGTGCTTCCAGGTGCCAAAGTGACCCCTGAAATCGCCAAAGCACGCGGCGTCGAGGTGGGCGCGGACTGCATTTCGCCGGCGCGTCACAGCGCGTTTTCAACGCCGCTCGGCTTGCTCCAGTTTGTGCAGCAGCTGCGCGATCTTTCCGGCGGGAAACCGACCGGGTTCAAGCTCGCGATTGGTCATCCGTGGGAATTTTTTGCGATCGCCAAGGCGATGCAGGAAAGCGGGATCCTGCCGGACTTCATCGTGATTGATGGTGGCGAAGGCGGAACGGGAGCCGCGCCGCTTGAATTCACCGATCACGTCGGCGCGCCGCTGCGCGAGGCGCTGCTGCTGGTGCACAACACGCTGGTGGGCTTAAAGCTGCGCGGCAAGATCAAGCTCGGCGCTTCCGGCAAGATCGTGACCGCTTTTGACGTGGCGCGAACGCTGGCGATTGGTGCGGACTGGTGCAACTCCGCGCGCGGCTTCATGTTTGCGCTCGGCTGCATCCAGGCGCAAAGCTGCCATACCGGCAAATGTCCGACCGGGGTGACCACGCAAGACCCGATCCGGCAGCGCGCGCTGGTGGTGCCAGACAAGGCGGTGCGGGTGGAGAGCTTTCACAAAAACACGCTCAAAGCGCTAAAAGAGCTGGTCGCCTCAGCCGGGTTGAGCCATCCCGACCAGCTCGGGCCCGAACACGTGATTCGGCGGGTCTCGTGCACCGATGTGCGCTCGCTGGCAGCCTTGCACCACTTCGTCAAATCCGGCGAGCTGCTTGACGGCACGCCGGAACACCCGGTTTTTAAGGTGTTCTGGGCGCACGCCCGCGCCGACACCTTCAGTGCACCGCCGTCGATCCTGTCGTTGCGCACCTCGAAAGCGGTTTGAGCATGGGCACAGCTGCGGCATTTATTGAACTGGCTCTCGCCCGCGAGGTGATTCGGTTTGGCCAGTTCACCCTGAAATCCGGTCGCGTCAGCCCGTATTTTTTCAACTTGGGCGCGATCTCAAGCGGCGCCGGATTGAGCCTGCTGGCGAACTGCTATGCAAACGCGGTGCTTGATAGCGGGCTTGGGTTCGACATGCTGTTCGGCCCGGCCTACAAGGGCATTCCCTTGGCCGCGGCGCTGAGCATGGCCCTGCACGCGCGCACTGGCCGCGACGTGGCTTTTGCCTACAACCGCAAAGAGGCCAAAGCGCATGGTGAAGGCGGCAGCTTGGCGGGCGCGCCACTGAGCGGGCGGGTGTTGATTGTCGATGACGTGATCACCGCAGGCACCGCGGTCAGCGAGGCGATCGCCATCATTCGCCGAGCGGGCGCACAGCCGGTTGGGCTGGTGGTTGCGTTTGATCGTGAGGAGCGCGCGCCCGATGCCGCCGCGTCGGCCCTCAAGCTGCTTGCTGCAAACGAGCGCATGACCACGATCGCGGTCGCCACCTTGTCTGACTTGGCGGCGCAGATGGCCCACGATCCGGCGCTGACACCCGCGATCGACGCCTACCGCGCACGCTACGGCGCTACAGATATTCACAGGCCCGAATCATGACTTTAAGTTCTGATTCAGCTGTCCACTCTTTATACTCGCGTTATTTCCTGATTGAGGCATGCCTCCATGCGCTTTCCCCCTGCTTTGCATCTGTTCTTAAGCACCGTTGCGCTGGTCGCGGCCGTGGGCTCGGCTCACGCCGGTAAGCTGTACAAATGGGTAGACGCCAACGGCAACGTGCACTACTCCGATCGCGTGCCGCCCGAGGCTGCGGATAAGGCGCGCAAAGAGTTGAGCGACTCCGGCCTGGTTGTTAAATCGACCGATCGCGCACCAACCGCCGAAGAAAGGATCGCGCTCGACCAGAAAAAAGCGGAAGACGAAGCCGCCGCCGCGGTGCGCGCAGAGCAAGAACGCCAGGAGCAAATCATGATGGCGTCGTACACCTCGGAAGCCGATGTGATCCGTGCACGCGACCAGAAAATCGAAATGATCGAGCGCCAGGTCGAATCCTTTACGGCGTCGATGAAGAGCCTGCAGGTGTCACTGACCCAGCT
>Ga0105046_10014751_pt1 | contig 12043 bp, 10 predicted proteins | sample MAT03_FD_78385 | JGI IMG/M metagenome (GOLD analysis project Ga0105046, IMG submission 78385) | Freshwater microbial communities from Lake Fryxell liftoff mats and glacier meltwater in Antarctica - MAT-03 (megahit assembly) | ecosystem: Environmental > Aquatic > Freshwater > Ice > Liftoff...
CCGTTGCATTGGCAGAGTTCGTGGCCGCGAAGGACGCGATGACCGCAGCATTTGGTCCGCCGAGCGAATCAGTGAACGAGCCACTCACGCTACCGATGCCGTCACTTAAGTCCTATACTTTTGCGTGGACGTTTTCGGACCTCCGCGCTTTGACCCGGCTAATGAACATGGGCGATGGACGTCTGAGTTTAGACGAAACGATAGAGGTACCCTGGCCCGTGCGTTCGGATGCGCCCCAGCGCAAATAGAGATCCTTTGAGTCAATAGGCACCGAGGGTGCCCCGAGCAGAGGTTCGCTCCCTTGCGGCGACTCGTTTGATGAGGCGTAGCCCCACGCAATTCAAACCGAACGAATGGTTGCCAGAATAAAAAGTAACACATACGTACGTTCGTTATTAACAAGCAGTGGCACACTGCTCGCGATGAACGTGCGCCTCCCTCTGTGCTTCGCTATCGGCTGGCTAGTCGTGTTGCTTCCGCAGATCGTGCGAAGCCAAACGATAGCTCCCATCGAGTGGGTTGCACCTGAGGGTTGCCCCAGCTTGCAATCCTTCCAGGCCGAGGTGGCGCAGTTGCTGGGAGGAGCCGATCGGTTGGCTGCCAGCGGTTTGCGAGCCAGCGCTGAAGTCGACGTGAGACTTGTCTCAAGCGGCGGGGCACGTTATGAACTTCGCCTTCGAACACAGCTAAATGGTGTGAAGGGCGCACGCGTCTGAGCCGCCACCGATTGCGGGACCATCGCTCGAGCCGCAGCATTGATATTGGCAATGACCATTGATCCAACGGTGGGGACAGGAGCGACTTTGGCGAAGTCTAACCTTGCTGCGGTCAGTCCTGCTCTGTTATCCCCGCCTGCACACTTTGCAGGCGGCCTGATCTTCGGCGCCTTGCAGGGGACGCTGCCCAAAAGCGTCGGTAAAGTGGGTCTGCAAGTAGAACGATTTCGCTCGCACTGGGGCGCCCGGTTAACCCTTGGCACTAGTGCCAACGCGCACTCGGTGGTGCCCGATCGCACGACCGTCGCCGCCGCGTCGGCTACGTAGTCGCCTTCGGTCGTCGGGGGAGACTCTGACGCTCGCGCCGATGGTCTCGTCGAACGCTCAAGGCCTGGCATTGTCGCTTCGGTTCTGATGCGACATCTCGTATGATGAATTGTATGAAGACGTTGGTGAGTGTTGGATGGCTGCTGATTCTCTTCTTGTTGCCAGCCGCACGGGCCACCGCCCAGCCCGACCCCGCATCGTCCGTGCGTTTGTTCGATCTGGGTCTGCGCCGGCTCTTCTCGTTTCCCGAAGCACTGGGCGTTTCTGTTGAAGTGCATCCGCTGGGCGGCAAGCTTGCCCTTGAAGGCGGGGTTGGGATGTCCCCGGTGCAAAGCCTTACCTACAACGCTGCCTTGAAATACCGATGGGCGCTTTACACAGGGCCGTCGTTGCAGCTTTCGGCTGGGCCTGGTGTTGGCACGCATTTGTTCTTCGAGCGGGGGTATCCCTTCAACGGCCAGCTGATCTCGGCGTTCGCAGCAACCGAGGCCGTTTGGTGGGGCAAACGCGTTGGCTTTCGCATCGGTCTCGACTTGGGCGTGGCCTACCCGTTGTGGGACGATCCCGGCAACGCAAACCTTTCCACTTGGCCGGTGTTCAACAGCAGCGTGGGCCTCGCGTTCCGAACGGCACCGGACCTCGCAAGGGAGCCGTAGCCGGACGCCCGTTTCTGGGAGCCGTTAAGCGTGCTATTTTTTTAAACGCGTTTCATCCACTTTGCCTTTTCGTCGGCGGATAGATGTTCGATGGCGTAGCGCAGCGCGGTCCTAGGCATGATCGTGGCGTGTGACGACAAGAACGATCGCAGTTCTTGCATACCCACGCGCTTGCCTACTTCACGCAGCATCCACCCTACCGCCTTGTGCATCAAATCGTGCTCGTCCTTTAACAACAGTTTGGCGATCTCAAAACAATCTTCGTGTTCGCCGTTGCGAATGAAAGTCTGGGTGGCCACCATCGCGATGCGACGCTCCCAAAGCAGCTTTGACTTCGCAAGCTTGCGCAATAGCTTGCGATCTTTATCCAACAACCAATGGCCCAGAATGTAAGGAGCGCTGCCGTCAACAAGATCCCAGTTGTTGATCTGTGCGGTGTTGGCCAAATATAATTTTACGATCTTGGCTTGCTGCTCAACGTCGCCTTTTTCGTATTGGCGAACCAAGATTAGCACTGCGGTTACGCGTTCTTCATGCACTTTTGAATGCAGCAGTTTCAACAGTTCATCGGTGGGAAGATCGAAAAATGCGCGAGCCACAACGCGTTGGTCTGGCACGGTAACGCCTATGAAGACATCGCCCTCGCCGTACTGACCCTTGCTTGTCTTGAAGAACGTTTGCGACACCGCAGCACGTGCAGGGCTAGCGCATTTCTTTAAAGCGGCACGAACAGCTGCAGCGGTAGGGGAAGCTTTGGGGATCACAGCGGGGCAGGGTATCACGGCTTCTTCATCACGCACGGAGGCGCCTGCTATTCGATCTCTGCATCAGTTAAGTAAAAGCCATTGCGGCTGGGATCGTTATACGGGCGGTAATCGATGCGCCATGGAACGATTTGCGCCTGCCCTTCGTGCCATGTCAACGTCAGCGCCATGGGGGTGACTGTACGGTAGCTGCTGTCTTCGGGAAGATCCTCGTTGTCGGCGCCGCCTGACGAAAACAGGGAGATCAGCAGTTGCCCATCTTCGTCGTAAACGCGCCGAAAACCTTCATCAATCTTTTCGTGCCCACGGATAAGGGTGTGGCAGCCGATCCGTTGCATAAAGGCCAAACTTTGCAAACGGCCAAAGGGAAACCGCGCGGTCTGCTCTTGTAGCGCCGCGGGGATCACATCCGCAAGACTCGGATCGCTCCACATCATCTCGAATCGAATGTCCCAGTGGTTCAAACTTGATAAATCCTTGTACTTTTCTTTCATCGTGCGATCGCGCGGTATGCCGCCGTGGACGAAGAAGAAGCGATCGAAGAAAACCATATTTGGCAGAGCATCGAACAGCTGCATGTAGTGCCGGAACACTTCCACAGAAAAGTGCGACTTCAGCGTGTCCATCGCCTCACTGGGGCGCACAGCGCCGTAAACTTTACCTTGGTGCTCGATGTAATACTCGTGATTGCCTCGCAGCAACACCACGTGTTCAGGGGCTCGTAAGTACAGCTGCATCGCGGCCCGCAAGATGCCGTGGTAGCTGAACAGGCCGCGATCAATATAATCGCCAAGGAGGATCAGCAGCGGGAAAGGATGCTTGCCCGGCTCGGCACGATACCGATTCACTTTGCCAAAGAAGTCAGCCTGCATCAGCGCGGCCTTAAGGCAACTGTAGCACCCGTGTAGATCGCCCAGCACCGTCAACTCGTAAGTGAGACCAGGCGCAGGAGGAATGACGTGCACGTGGCCGTCGAGAAATGGCTGCACAGGCGGCGTTTGCTCAAGAAAATCAAGTACGCTTTCTTTGCCCGCCAAACGCCCCTGACCGGCGGACCGTTGTTGCGCAAGGGATTGAATCACGGCGTCGATCAATTTTCGATCCGCGGCCACTTGAGCCTGCAACCGATCGGGAGCGGCCGTGTAGTGATGCTCGAACTGTTCGAAGAAGGGATGGTTCTCGCTGGCAGGCGCAAGCTCAGCTGCGATGCACACTTCCACGGCAGGCCGTTCCGCTGTGCTTTCATTCAGAAGCTCGATGCCTAGCTCCGCATGTAACAACTCTGCGAGTTCGGCACGGAACTTTTCTTCTGCGGGATGCACCTGGCCATCGGCGGAAACCAATTCGTCAATGGTCTCCATTAACTGTTCTTGATTGGCCTTGTCGAAGCTCTTGAAAAACTCGAAGCAACGCAGCTTCAGCTTGGCGTGCACAAACACGTCCTGCTCTTCACCCTCGGCAACAGACTCGGTGAACAAATCTTTCACTTGCGCGTCGGTGCTTTGGAAAACTTCACCGAAATGCTTCGTGTATTTCGCAATCAGTTCGTCGCGCAGTTCTCCTTGTGGCGGTGACGCGGACGTATCAATGCGGTGACGGATCAGCCGACCTATGTAAGCGCTGACGAAGGCCTTCTCAGACAGGTCAAAGTCACCATCAATGTAGCCGAAGGTCGTGAGGTAAAAAATCACGGCCCTCATCTGGGTCTCGGCGGTCATGGCATCGGGTGAAAAGGTCAACATTCGGCTGCGAGCTCCAACAGGGCGGCCAATTCATTTCGCCGGCAGGGCTTAACCATGTAGGCGGTCAAGCCGGAGGCTAGGTATTGAGCTTGGCTCTCCACCATCGTGTCGGCCGAGACACCAATAATCGGCACTTTGGCGATAGGCATTGGCAGCGCGCGAATGCGCCTCGTGGTCTCTTCGCCTCCCATCACTGGCATTTGCATGTCCATCAAGATCACGTCGAAGCTGTGAGTCCTAACACGTTCGAGGGCCTGCGCGCCGTCCAACACGTGTTCGGTTGTGTGCCCCAACGACTTGAGCATTTTGGTGAGCACCATCGCATTCACCTCGCTGTCTTCGACGACGAGCACGTGAAGACTGCGTGTGGGTTTGACGGGACTCGCCGCCACTGACAACCTCGGCGGACAAGCCACAAGGGGAATACTGAACGACAGCTTCGTGCACTTGCCTTCCTCGCTTTCCATCTGCAGTTCGCCCCCCATCAGCTTGACCAGGCGACGCGAAATCGCGAGGCCGAGGCCGGTGCCACCGAACCTTCGGGTCGTCGAGGAATCGGCCTGCTCGAAGGGTAAAAACACCCGCGCCAGGGCTTCTGTCGACACGCCTATTCCGGTGTCCTCGACGAAGACGCCGAGGCGCGGGGGTGAATCATCGTTGTTGCCTGACCACGTGATCCGAACGGTCACGCCGCCCTTCTGCGTGAACTTGATGGCGTTGCCGATCAGATTGATGAGAACCTGCTGCAGGCGCGCTGAATCGCCTCGGACCCGCGGCGCAACGCCTGGATCGATTTGCAACATGAGGCTGAGCCGCTTGGCATGAGCCGAGGCGGCGAGCAGCGCCACCACGCCGCGCACGGTCGCTTCAACGTCCATCTCCACTTCTTCGAGCACCAATTGGCCCGCCTCGATTTTCGAGAAGTCGAGGACGTCGCCGACGATCGCGAGCAACGTTTCCCCTGATTGCCTCAGTGTGGTGACCAGCAGGCGTTGCTCAGGGCTCAAGGTGGTGTCGTTGAGCAAGTCGGCCAGACCCACCATTCCCGAAACGGGGGTCCGCAGTTCGTGGCTCATGTTCGCCAGAAACTCGCCCTTGGCGCGGCTTGCGGCGAGCGCGGCGTCCTTGCTTTCGCTGAGCTCACGGGTTCGTTCCAGGATGCGGCTCTCCAAGCTGGCATTCGCGTGAACGAGCCGGTCTTCTGACTGTTCTGAAAGACGCCGCGCGGCCTCGAGCTGCGCCATGGTGGTCCTGATGAGATCGGCGAGCCACAAACTCAGTGCGCCCAGAAAAAGCGTGCGTCCGAATGGATTCGGCACGCCGTGGCCGGGTTCGACGATGCCAGATTGGTTCAAGGCGTACAGGGCCACCAGGGAGAACAAGCACACTAAGGTGGTGACCCACAAAAACAGGGTCCGCCCCATCAGGCCCGAGGCCACGATCAACACCAGATACACAATGACCGCCGGCGCGGTGGCTCCGCTGCTGGTGCAAGCCAGCGCCCCGATCCCAAGCCACCACAAAGTCAGTACCAGCACGGCCGCGACGTAGGTGTGTCCGCGCCTAAGGAGCCAAAAGGGGACTGCGAACACCGCGCCAACGCCGAGCATCACGCCGTCGCTGCGTATGCCTGTCGACGGGAACACGAGGCCTATGACGAAGAAGAACATCGCCACACCCGCAGGCCACACACACAGCTTGTTGGTGACGTGAGCCACGCGATCGCGCTCACGATCTCCGGAGAGGGGCGCTGCGATCAGGCCTCGAAGGCGGACAATGCGATTCAAAAGAGAAGCATACCACGACGCGAGCACGCCTGATTTACCGGGAAGAGTGCGCCGCTACTGCGGCACGGTCGTGAATTCAAGTTCGGCGTGACCACCTGCAGGGTTGGCTACGTTTGGTGCATGGTCCGAATGTAGCATTCAAGCACTTCGAGACTCCCAGTGTGCGTGGCTTCCAAGGGAAGCGGCGCATCCGGTGTTGCATCTGGCGACATGTCAGGGGTGGCATTAAAGATCGAGCGCCTTGCCGTGACGGTGGGTTCATGACAAAGATCCCCTAATCTTCGTCATGAACCCAACTTTGCCTGCGCGAATCTTCGCCGGAGTCGACTTGATCATTGTTCTCTTTCAGCTGGCTTTGGCTGCAGGTGCGCCGTGGGGGCAGGTGGCTATGGGTGGGAAGTTTCCGGGAACGTTTCCGCCCGCCATGCGCGTGGCGGCTGCTGTGCAGGCCGCGGTTCTGCTGTTGATAGCGGCCATCGTGCTTGTGAGAGCAGGGGTTCTTTGGCCGCGCTGGTTTCGCGCGTCTCGTATTGGTATCTGGTTCGTGGTGGGCTTTTCATCCTTGGCCACGCTCTTGAATCTCATCACAAGCAGCACGTGGGAAAGGCGGTTGTGGGCCCCCGCAGCTGTACTGATGCTGGCCTGCAGTTTGGCCGTCGCTGTGTTGCCCCGCGCACAGCAAAACGGCTGATGGTCAAGACACTTGCCTCCCATGTTAGGCCATCATCCGAAGTGGTAGGTCTAGGCTTTGGCGATCTATGGCCGTAAACCGCGGGATCTTTGCAAACCGAAGGGGGGATCGCTAACCATGCACCGTGTTTCGATGCTAACCGAAAGCCGGGCTGCTTGTCCCAATGTTTTCGGTGCACACGAATTCTAAGCTGACTTTCCGATCGCGTCAAAGATGGCAACCCGACGGCAAAAACGGATCACAGTGTTGTTAACATAACGCTACTTCTTGGACGTTCTCCCGGGCCATCCGAGAATGACAGCGATCCGACTACGGCAGCAGACGGGACGAGCAGAAGGCCTTGCTATTTCTGAAGGGTTCGGGCTCAGCGCTGGTTGAATCGATTTGAATGAAGTACTGGCCGAGTCGTGTTCCGCACGAGCCCGTGCGAGCCTGCGGGAAGGAGACGTCATGAGCGAGGTTTACGCCAACCAATTGCCCCGCGGCCAATGCCCATGTCGTGAGGTTGAGGTCGGCTGCTTCTATGAAGGCTTCGACCGTGTAGCCAGAGGCGGTTGGCGAGGCCACGTACTTTTTAGAAAGGAACAAGCCGCGCGGCGTGCTGCGTTCGTAGATGGCCCCCTCGGCCCGGGCGGCGTCACTGGTCAAGGGCGCGCCGATGACAAATTGGCGGGCGCCTTCGCTGTCATATTTTGGTGCGATTGGAAATATGCCATCGCTGTCGATGAAAAGCTCAACGGCATCGGCGCAGAACAGCTGCATCGGATCCACTGACGCCACACGATCGGGATCGGTGACATCGACAAAGATGTAGAGCCCATCGCTGCGCCAAGCGATGGCATAGGCCGCGTTAACGTCGGCGGGAATGGGGGCGGCGCCGCCCCAACCTGCGGGCTTGAAGAATTGCAGTGTTAGGCCCGGATCTAGTTTGCCATCAATGACGGGTGTGGCCCGCAAAGCGGGGAGCTGCAAACAGTGGTCGACGGCAGGAGGCGCATCGCGTTCGGGCATGGCGTCGGCAGCGAGGGTATCGTCGGGGGCGGGGGCGGGGGCGTCGACCTCGCTCGGTAAGTCGCCCGCGTCAGTCGCGGCGATGGCGACGTCCGCGGTAATCTCGGGCGGAGCTGCGTCATAGCTGGAGTCGGAGCGAGCGTCGGCAGACAATATCGGTAGCTCCTCGTAACCCAGCCGCCCACATCCGGCGGCGACTGACATCGCACACGCGACAAGCAATGCGTCTGTGGTGGCCCTGGACATTGATTGGGGGGTACATCGGCAGCTTCGAGCCAAAGCTAATCCCAGAGGGCGAAATGGGAATTTTCGCCGATGACGCCTTCAACCCTACCGCTACACCTTGGTGGTTTCTCCACTCATGGTGACGTGCACTTGGTAAAGCTCTTTTCGTCTGTCGTCCCAATTTCGCACGGTGCCGCCGCGACGGGCGCGACGCAGAAGTTCAAGGTCAAGATCGTAGGTCAACACCGCTTCGAGGTTGGGCGATGATTCAACCGCGATGCCATCGCGCGCGAACGGAATGTCAGAAGGCGTGAAAATAGCCGACTGTGAATAGTGGATGTCGGCATTCTCAACTTGTGGAAGCGATCCAACACAGCCGCTAAGCGCCACGTACACCTGGTTTTCAATGGCGCGCGCCTGCGAGCAAATTCGAACGCGCAAGTAGCCGTAGCGGTCTGCGGTGTTTGAGGGCACGAAGAAGATCAATGCCCCTTGCGCCGCAGCCAAACGGCACAATTCAGGAAACTCTATGTCGTAGCAAACGAAAACGGCCACGGGGCCTAGATCGGTATCGAACACACGAAACTTGTCGCCACCTTGAACGCCCCACCAACGTCGTTCATTCGGAGTCACGTGAATCTTCGACTGTCGATCCAAAGTGCCGTTGCGGCGAAATAGGTACGATACGTTTTCAAGCCGCCCCGTTTCGTCAACCGTGAACTGCGAACCGCCGATTATGTTGACGTTGTATTTCACAGCTAGGTGCGTGAACAGCTCCAGATAACGCGGAGTCATCTCGGCCAAGGCGCGCGCGGCCTGGCCCGGACGTGTGCCTGTAACAAGCGAAAGAAGTTGCAACGTGAACAGTTCCGGAAACAACAAAAAATCGGCGCGGTTGTCGCCGGCCACATCGACGAAGAAGTCGCACTGGCGCTCGAACTCTTCCCAACTGGCCACCGGCTTCATTGGGTATTGCACCACAGACACGCGCACCAGTTCAACAGCACGACGAGAGCGTCGCGTGGGCTTCGGCACGAAATCGAGGTTGGGCCACTCAAGACAAGTGGCGTACCCCGCACTGTCTTCGTCGCTTGGCATGTAGTCTGGAATCAGTTGAATAAGCACGAAGCCATTGGCCAACTGAGTGGTCAACACGGTGTCAAACAATTCCTTGTTGATCACGCGCCGCACGTACTCTTGCGCGCTCATTTGGTTTTTGTGCTGACCGTAGCCGGGAATGCGCCCACCGATAACCATGCGCGATAGATTGAATTTGCGGCACAACTCTTTGCGCTGTTCATAAAGCCTGCGCGCAAGCCGCAGCCCGCGCGAATCGGGGTGAACCATGATCTCGATGCCATAAAGGGTGTCTCCTTTAAGGTCATGGTTCCGGATGTAGCCCCCGTCGGAGATGCTTGCCCAATCATGCCAATCTGAATGGTCGTCGTAGTCGAGGATCAGGCTGCTGGACGAGGCCACGAGTTGGCCGTCGATCTCAACGCAGATCTGGCCTTCAGCAAACGTGGCCAATTGGCTTTCAAGGTGGTCCCGTTGCCACGGCTTCATGCCGGGGAAGCAAACGCTCTGCAACTTGACCAAGTGATCAAAATCGCCAAGTGTCAAAGGGCGAACATGGACTTCCTTCGCAAAACTCTCAAGGTCAGATGACATTGATCCCACAGTGCCACGGATACGGGAACAAATCGACGTTGTTACACCTGCCCGGGCAAGACACTGCAAGTAAACGCAGATGCCTTGGGATGCGGTACACTGCCTTTATCCAATGGCTTCCTATTTTCGCGCTATCGCAGTCGATTACGATGGAACCATCACGATGGCAGACAGGCCTGGAGATGCGGTCCTGGAGGCCATTCGGGATGTGCGCGGCAGCGGTCGGAAGGTTGTGCTCGTCACAGGTAGAATGCTTTTTGAACTGAGAGCTGATTTTCCAGAAGTCGAGCAGCATTTCGACGCGATTGTCGCTGAAAATGGCGGCATGCTTTGGCGGCCAAACCTGAACAGCAGAAGGCTGGCCGAGCCGGTATCTGCAGCCTTGCACGACGCCCTATTGGCGCGTTCGATTGCCGTGCGCAAAGGGGAAGTGTTGCTGGCCACCGACGCCACGAACGACGCTGTTGTGCTGCAAGAAATCAGCCGTTTGGGTTTGGATTGTCAGATCGTTCACAACCGAGGAGCACTGATGGTTTTACCCGCCGGGGTTTCGAAAGGCACGGGGCTGTTCCAAGCACTGGCAGATTTGGGTATCTCGTTTCACAACTGCGTCGGCATCGGTGACGCTGAAAACGATCATTCACTTATCGACGCGTGCGAAGTGGGCGTGGCTACAGCAAATGCCATCGATTCGTTGAAGGCGCATGCCGACATTGTTTTGCCGGAACCAAACGGCGTGGGCGTAGGTCGATTTCTTCGTGGGATGATTCTGAATGAGTGCAAAGGTGTTGAACCCAAACGTTGGAGCGTTGTCATCGGCACGTCCACGGATGGCCAGCCCGTAACGATTCCGGGCTCACGAACGAATTTGCTGATCACGGGCGGGGCCGGATCGGGCAAGTCTTACCTGGCCGGATTGGTTGCGGAACAACTTTTGCGTCTACGCTATTCGCTATGCATTCTAGACCTCGAAGGCGATCACGTCGGTTTGGCCGGTATGCGCGGAGTGATTGTCCTGGGTCAAAGCGATCCCCTTCCAACCCCCGAGTACCTGGGAAAACTTTTGCTTCACCGCTTCGGCTCTGTGGTGCTGGATTTGTCGACACACACCGACGATAAGAAACGCACCTATGTCCGCGAAGTCCTGGACTACCTGCAACGACTAAAGCAAGACACGGGCTTGCCCCATTGGATTTTTCTAGAAGAAGCGCACGTAGCACTCGGCGACGAAGGCGCCCTGGGTTTGGCGGAACACGGAATTTGCCTAGTGACGTACCACCCGCAGGATCTTTCGGAGAAGGCCTTGCGCAGCGCGGACCTAACCATCGACCTCCAAGAAATGGGGGCCACTTTGCGCCAACGCGACCAAAGTGTCGCGACGACCTTTACGCTTGGACACCGCACAACGATGCACCTACGTCACCTGCACAAGTACGAGCAGGCGCTGCTGCCCGAAAATAGGCGCTTCTTCTTCCGCGATGACAAACGTGCAACGGAAACTGTGGCCGCTAACCTCGCCGAGTTTGCCGCGCTGCTGACCCACGTACCCGAAGCGGTTGTTCGACACCACGCGCGGGGAAGGGATTTTTCGCGCTGGATTCTCGACGTGTTCCGAGACAGCCATCTTGCCCACGAAATTCGCGACATCGAAAAAGAACTCGCATCAGCGTCAGTGAACGGAAACATCAATTCGCTCCGCAACGCGATCATTTCAGCAATCGAAGCACGTTTTTCTCCGCCTATCTCTTAAGCAAGGTTCGCTGAGCCGCTACGCCGGATATACGACTATAGCAAAGGTGAACAGCTCGACGCACCGGAGTTTCTTCGGGTAAAACGCCACTGCTCGACTTATGGTATGCACGCGCCGAACACGACGTGAGTCGGGTTGGTCAGGGGTTGGCACGTGCGCCCCGCCTGGCATGTGGTGGGCTGATCTAAGCGGCAAATGGGTCGGCAAACGGGTGCACCGGTGTTCACACAGATCAAGCCGGGCGCGCACATGCTGCTGTCTGTGCAAGATGCACCATCTACGCCCACACGCGCAGGAAGAACGCATTCGCACTCCGTCGATTCTCCAGGCATCACCAAACAACGTAAGTTCGCCGCACAGCCCGTCTGTGCCATTCCCCTGGGATCGCAGGCTTGCGAACAGAGCCGCACGACGTTGGTGAGCGGCATGGGACACGTCACGTCAGTGGAGCAGCTTGTGCGAGCTGGGCAGTCCCCGTTCGTCGCGCAATAGCGCCGGCATATGCTGATACCGCAGCCTTTGTCGTAACATTGTGAGCCCGGCGCGCATTCACCGACGCCGCTGCAAACTTCTCCAGGCTGCTTCGTGCCGGCGGCTACACAGCTTGATTCGCCCTGCCCTGTTGCCAAACACTTCAAGGCACATGTCTGGTTTGGCCCGCAGCCTGCGGCCGTGGAGGGGGTGCAACCTGTCACGGTGCCAG
>Ga0105046_10014753_pt1 | contig 12041 bp, 13 predicted proteins | sample MAT03_FD_78385 | JGI IMG/M metagenome (GOLD analysis project Ga0105046, IMG submission 78385) | Freshwater microbial communities from Lake Fryxell liftoff mats and glacier meltwater in Antarctica - MAT-03 (megahit assembly) | ecosystem: Environmental > Aquatic > Freshwater > Ice > Liftoff...
CTGGGCATCGCGCATGGCCGCGAATATGCGGGCTCTGCCGCCACCCGCACGATGGTGCTGCCCTTGTTGAACTACCAGTGGGCCAGCGGCTGGTTCGCCGGTACGTCCAATGGCGTGGGCTACAACTTTTCGCGCCAGCCGGACATTCAATACGGCTTGCGCGTGACAGCCGACTTCGGCCGCAAGGAAAAGCGTTCGCCGGTGCTGCGCGGCCTGGGTGACGTGGATGCGAGCCCTGAGGTGGGCGGCTTCTTCAACTACAGCTTCGACCGCGCTTTTTTCCTGACCTCGTCGCTGCGCGTCGGTCAGGGTGAAAAGAACAAGGGCGCGCTGCTCGACCTCGGCGCTGGCTACTCGCTGGAACTGGCACCGAGCTGGCGGCTGGGCACGGGCGTGGCCACCACGCTGGCCAATGCCGACTACATGCAGACCTACTTCGGCGTGACGCCCGCCCAATCCACGGCCAGCGGCCTGCGCCGTTACAGCTCCAGCGCCGGGCTGCGCGACCTGCGTCTGAACCTGTCGGTCAGCCACCGCTTCGACCCGCGCATCGGCATCACGGCAGCCATGTCCAGCACCACGCTGCTGGGCGACGCCAAAGACAGTCCGATCGTGCGCAAGAAAAACACCATCGGTGGGGTGCTGGCGGTCAGCTATTCGTTCTGAGCGCCTGAAGAGACCTGACATCGCCCATGACCACGCGCGCACTGCGCATCGGCAGCGGCGCGGGTTACGCCGGGGACCGCATCGACCCCGCGCAGGCGCTGGCTGAACGCGGCGCGCTGGACTGGCTGGCGTTCGATTGCCTGGCTGAACGCACGGTCGAGCTGGCGCAACTGCGCAAGCAACAGCAGCCGCAACATGGCTTCGACCCGCTGCTGCAGGCGCGCCTGCGCGCCGTGCTGCAGGTGGCGCGTGAACTTGGGGCTGCCGCGGCTGCGCGTGGCCGTGGTGCTGGGCGACGACGTGTTGCCCTGGATGCAGGCCAACGACCCACCCTTTGCTGGACAGCCCGCACAGCGTGCGCAGCCTGGACGGCGGCCTGATTTCCGCCAACGCCTACCTGGGTGCCGAGGCCCTGTTGCCGGCCATCGCCAGCGGGGCCGATCTCGGCTGGGCCGTAGCGTGCTGGTGGGCCATCTGCTCGAACGTGCGGCGCAGGTCAGCGGCGGCTACATCGCGCAGCCGGGGGTGTTCGATGTGCCGAATCTGCACGCGGACGGCTTCCCGCTGGCCGAGGTGCAGGCCAACGGCAGCGCCGTCATCAGCAAGCTGCCCGGCACCGGTGGCCGCATCAACCGGTTGACCTGCACGGCGCAACGGTTGTACGAAATCGAGAACCCGGCCGCATACCTGCAGCCCGACGTGGTGGCCGATTTCAGCGCCGTGCAGTTGCAAGAAGAAGGAGAAGGTCTGGATCGCGTGCACGTCAGCGGTGCCAGCGGCCACGCCCGCCCCGCGGCCTTGAGGGTGACGCTGGGCTACCTCGACGGCTGCATCGGCGAAGGCCAGATCGGCTACGCCGGCCCCGGCGCGCGCGCACGGCGAGTTGGCCTTGTCCATCCTGTGCCACCGGCTGGAACTGAGGGGCCTGAGCGAAGCGCAGGGCTTCGAACACCGTGCCGAACTGATCGGCGTGAACGCGTTGCACGGTCCGCAATGCGGCGCTGACCATGAGCCCTGCGAAGTTCGGTTGCGGCTGGCGGTTCGCACCGCCAGCCGCGAGCAGGCAGAGATCGTGGGCCAGGAAGTCGAAGCGCTTTACCTGAACGGCCCGGCCGCCGGCGGCGGCGTCACCCAAAGCGTGCGCGAGGTGGTGGCCGCCGCTTCGACGCTGATCCCGCGCAGCGCGGTGACCCCGCGAGAGGTGGTGTTGAAACTGAGCGATACCGGCAGCGGGCTGGGCGGGTGCCAACGGCATGCTGGGCGCCGACATCGTGGCCAAGTCCCCGGCCGACGGCTACACGCTGATGGTGGGCACCAACAGCACCAATGCCGCGCTGAAGAGCCTGATGAAGAAGCTGCCCTACGACCAGGACACGGCATTTGCGCCGGTGGCTTACCTCGGCTCGGTGCCGTTGATCGTGGCAGTCAACAACGAGGTACCCGTCAAGACGCTGCGCGAACTGGTGGACCTGGCCAAAGCCAAGCCGGGGCAGGTCAGCTTCGCGGCAGCCAGCACCTCGCAGTTGGTGTCGTCGGAAATGCTGGCGGGCATGACCGGCATCCAGATGAACCACATCCCGTACAAGAGCGGCCCAGCCGCGATGACCGACCTGATCGGCGGGCAGGTGATGAGGTTCACGGCCGACTTCGCAGTCACGCTGCCGCAGGTCAAGGGCGGCAAGATCCGTGGCTTGGCCGTGACCTCGTCCGCGCGTTCGGCGGCCATTCCTGAACTGCCCACGGTGAACGAGGCCCTGGGCTTGAGGGACTACGAACTGATCGCCTACTTCGCCGTCTACGCACCACCCGGCACGCCGCCCGACATCATTGCCAAGCTGAACCTGGCGCTGAACGCCGCGGCACAAAGCAGGGAACTGCAGGCCCGGTTCGCTGCGCTGGGCTTCGTGGTGGAACCTGGAACGCCCGAAGCGCTGGCGCAGCGTGGCAAAACAGAAACCGCCAAGTGGGCCAAGGCGATTCGCGAAGCGAAGATCGAACCGCCATGAGTTGATTCGGCGCTCAGGGCCCGCCGCGGGTTGCATCCTGGCGCCCATCTCGGCGCTGTTCACGCAGCATGAACAGGTACAGGCTTTCCACCTTTTCACGTGCCCAGGGGGTCTTGCGCAGGAACTTCAGGCTGCTGTTCACGCTGGGGTCGTGGGTGAAACAACGCAAGGGAATGCGTTCACCCAGGCCGCGCCAGCCATAGCCAGCCACCAGGGCTTCGAGTGCCGCTTGCAGCGTCAGGCCGTGCAGGGGGTTGCGGGGCTGCTCCATCAGGGCAGCCGGGCGCGGATGGTGGGTTCTGTGGCCTTCATCGTTTCGATGTTAGGGGCTGCCTCAGCCGCGGCGGCGCTTGAGTGACTGGCGAATGCGGTCCAGCGTGGCCTCGACCGGGTCGTGGCGCGATACCTCAAGGCCCAGGCCACGTGCGATGTCGTTGACGCGGGCGGGGTTCAGCGGGATGCCGCCGGCATCGACGGCCGCAATCAAGTCCTGCGCGCGGCGTTCTACTGAAAGCGGTACCGCCGACCCGGCACGTTGCAGCCAGGGCACGGTCCTCCGCAACCAGGTCAAGGTGTCGTGCAGCCAGCGCTTGATCACGTCCGGATCTCCAGGCGATTAGGCGATTGAGGGTGCGGCGCAAGGTCCTTCGCGCTCACCAGCCAGTGCTGCCCGGATCGCCCTTGAAAGGCCCAGCCAGGTCTGCAGTGATCCAGCCCCCATAGAAGCCGCCGGCCTGGGGCCGCACGGTCTGGCCATCGACCCGGCACTCCAGGTCGGTGGCGTACAGGGCCACGCCGTCGGCCAGCGCCTGCGCACCTGGCATCGGCTGCGGGTAGCTCCAGGCCACACGTGGCAGCGCGTGCACTCCGTCGACCAGCGACCAATAGCATGCGGGCCCCTTCCATTCGCAGAACGACGAGCCGGCCGCAGGCTGGAACAGCGCGCGGTTCACATCGCACCAGGGCAGGTAGTAAGTGGGCGGGTGCGCCGTTTCCAGCACCCGCACGGCCAGCCGCGTGCGCGCCACTTCCACGCCGCGCCAATGCACGGTGATTTCGCGCGGGTCGACCAGCAATTGCGGCGGGCGCGGGAAGTCCCATACCGAGACCTGGCCCGGTGCAGGCGCGTGCGCAAAGGCGGGCCGTGCGTCGCCGCGCCACTTCCAGTGCTCGCGTGCATCGCGCAGCCAGTCGGGCATGTCGTTCATGGCAGCTTCCTCAGGGGCGATCCAAAAAATTCAGGGTTCAGGGCACCGTCCGCGTCGGAACACCGCACGGCGTCGAGTTGCAGCAGGCTTTCGAAGTGACGCGGGCGGCCGCTGATGGGGTCGGTGAACGAGAGCGTACGCGCCAGCAGTTGCAGCGGCTGCGTGTAGTCGGGCAGCGCATCAAGCGGCGGCTCGGGCCACAGGCGTGGGTAGATGCGGTCGCCCAAGATGGGCAGGCCCAGTGCGTTCATGTGCACCCGCAGTTGGTGCTTGCGGCCGGTGTGTGGGGTGAGGCGGTAATGGGCCAGCGGCTCCGGTGACGCCAACGGCAAGTCCGGCGCCGATCTCGCATCCAGTCGGCGGATCAGCGCCACCGTCGTCTGGGCATTCGCATCACCCTGCAGGGTCTGCATTTGCATGAAATCGCGGCCCGCAGGTTCTTCGATGCGGCTGCTGAACAGCAGGGGCAGCGCCAGATCAGCCCGCCAGGGGGCGACGGCTTCATAACCCTTGTGCACCTGCCGATCGCGCAGCAGCGCGTGATAAGCGTGGCGCACCTCGGGTCGGACGGTGAACATCAGCAGGCCGGCGGTTTCGCGGTCCAGCCGGTGCACGGGCACCAGGGTGTCGATGCCCAGTTGCCGCTTCAATCGCACCAGCACGGTTTCCTGCAGGTACCGCCCGCCGGGAGTCACGGGCAGGAAATGCGGCTTGTCCACCACCACCAGGTCGGTGTCGTGGTGCAGCACCGTCACCTCGAAAGGCACACGCGGCTCGGGCGGCAGGGCGCGCCAATACCAGAGCACGGCGTTGGACACACAAACGTCGTCGGCGCCGACGGGCTGGCCCGCATCGTCCAGCACCTCACCGGCGGCCAGGCGTGCCGGCCATTCGTCGGCCACCGCCGGCAGCCGGGCGCGCAGGAACTGCAAGAGGTGGGCCCACGGGCCGGCGCTGACCGCCACGCGGCTGGCGCTGACGCCGTCGCGCATGGGCGGCGTCCAGGGCGCGCGCGGGCGGCTCAAGTGGAATCGTCCAACTGCCGCGCACGCTGCAAGCGCCAGGCTTCTTCGGGCAACTGCGGGTCGTAGACGTCTTCGGCGCGGGTGTCGGTCTCTTGCAGACGTGTGTCAAGCGCGATGCGCTTGTCGAACACAAAACACTCGCCTTGCCAGTCGCGTTCGGCGTCGGGCATTTGCCGGAAATAGTTCAGTACACCGCCTTCGAGTTGAAGCACCTGCAGCCCCAGGCTGCGCAGCCAGGGCGCGGTCTTGTCGCAGCGGATGCCGCCCGTGCAGTACATGGCCACGGGTCGCCCGGCCTCGCGCCAAGCCGGGGCGTGGGCCTGCACATACGCCACGAAGTCGCGGAAGTGGCTGACTTGCGGATCGAGCGCGCCTTCGAAGTGACCCAAGCGGAATTCGAAGTGGTTGCGGTTGTCCAGCAGCACGGCCTGGCCTTGCGCCAGCAGCGCCCGCCATGCGGCGGGCGACAGGTGGCTGGCGTCGCTTTCGTCGGGTGCGGGCAAGGTGTGGGCATCGGGCAGCGCCAGGGCCACGATCTCGGGCTTCACGTTCACCTTCAGCAGGCCAAAAGGTGGCGTGGTGCAGGCGCTGTGCTTGAAACGCAGGCCCGCAAAGGCAGCGCCGAAATCGGGGTGCTGCTGCAGGTGCTGCTCGAAGGCCGCGACGGCTTGCGGCGTGCCGGCCACCGTGCCGTTGATGCCTTCATGCGCCACGACGATGCTGCCTTGCACCGAATGCTGCGCCGCCGTTTCAGCCGCGCCCGCAGCCCACCAGCGCAACGCCTCGGCCACCGCCTGCGGGTCGGGCAACGGCACGAATCGGTAAAACGCGCTGTGGCGCATGGCGGGTGCGGTGTGGGGCATCAACACTGATTCTCGCCCTGCGCCAGCTCGCCGCACGGTGGCGACGGATGCGAAAGTCGGCATCGGCCAGAGTGGTTCGAGACCAAGGCCCGCCGAGGCCGTCACGTCAACCACCGTTCGGAGACACCATGAGCCTGCACACCCTGCACCCCCTGCACCCCGCAAAGTCAGCCCGCGCCCTGACCCACCAGGCCGACGTTGCCGCCGAGACAGCGCAGTTGCGGGTGCACCTGGCCGCGGCTTTGGGCCTGGCCTGCCTGGACGGTTTCGATGAAGGCATCGACAACCACTTCACCGCGGAAGTGCCGGGCCAACCGGGGCAATACCTGCTACTGCCCTTCGGCCGCCACTGGTCGGAAGCACGCGCCAGCCAGCTGATTGGAACGCGCCTGCCACCCGCAAGTGCTCGCCATGTCCACCGGGCAGCCGCTGAACGTGCTGGGCGAAGACGTGATCGCCCGCGTGCGCCCGCCCAGCGGCGACGACCGCCATCCGCGCGAACTGCGCGAGCGCCTGTACTTCGAAGCCATGGTGCGCGTGGTGGACCGCGAGTTGCCGGGTTACGCCGACTGAAGGGGCGCAGGCTTGGGCTGCCCTGCAGCTTGCGGATGGTCGCGGTCCGGACGTCGCCAAGGGTCCACGTGCGTCATCAGGTTCAGCACGCGGTGGCGCTGCAAGACCCGTTCACGGGACTGCACGGCGATGTCGTGACCGGCCTCCAGGCTGAGCGTGGCGTCCACTTCCAGATGGGCAGCCACCACGATCATGTCGCCCATCTTGCGCGTGCGCACGCCGTGCAGCGCGTCCCACGCAAAGCCCCAGCCCATCTTGGCCACCATGAAGCCGACGGTCAGCGCCGCGATCGGGTTCAGGTCGGATAGCCCGATGGTGGCATTCGGTTGGTTGGGGCTGGTGCTGACGGACAGACGGACAGACGGAAAGACGGAAAGACCCATGGCCCTGGCGGTGCCGGTGGCGCTGCCCGGCACACCGCTGCCCAGGTTCTCGAAGCCGATGTCGATGTAGACGCTCACCGGGTCGTTGAGCCGGCCCGACCAGTCGTTGCCGGCGGGCTGGAAGGCAGACAAACCGACTATGGTCAGCAGCAAGGTCTGCACCGGAGCTTGCGACAAGGTTTGCAGGCGGCGCTTGCAGGAGACTTGCATACAGGCGAATTCGGAGAAGATTGCGTGCATGTTCAGCAAGGCTTCGAGTTGGCCCCAAGATGGGCCAGCAACGGTCGGATTTTCAAGCGGATACGGCCACTCAAGCTCACCCCCACGCCCCACACCGGCCCTATGGATATCGCATTCGACAACACCTACGCCCGCGAGTTGACCGGCGCCTACACCTACTGGCAACCCGCCAAGGCCCCTGCCCCGCGCCTCTTGTTCCTGAACCGAGACCTGGCCGCTGAGCTGGGGCTGGACCCGCAAGCGCTGGCCGGCCCGGAAGGCTTGGCCATGCTGTCGGGCAACACCGTGCCGACCGGTGCCGAGCCGCTGGCCCAGGTGTACGCCGGGCACCAGTTCGGCGGCTTCTCGCCGCAGTTGGGCGACGGCCGCGCGCTGCTGCTGGGCGAGGTGATCAACCGCCACGGCCAGCGCCGCGACATCGCCTTCAAGGGCTCGGGCCGCACGCCGTATTCACGCGGCGGCGACGGCAAGGCTGCGGTGGGGCCGATGCTGCGTGAAGTGTTGATCGGAGAAGGCATGCACGCGCTGGGCATACCCACCACGCGCGCGCTGGCCGTCGTCGGCACCGGCGAGATGGTGCTGCGCGAGGGCCGGTTCCCCGGCGCGCTGCTCACACGCGTGGCGGCCAGCCACTTGCGGGTGGGCACCTTCCAGTTTTTCGCGTCCCGCGGCGAAACCGAGACCTTGCTGCGTTTGCTGGACTACAGCGTTGCCCGCCACGACTCCGAACTGGCCGCACTGCCGCAGCCCGGGGAACGCGCTCTGGCGCTGTTGCGCGCCGTGGCCGTGCGGCAGGCCGCCTTGCTGGCGCAGTGGATGAACGTCGGTTTCATCCATGGTGTGATGAATACCGACAACATGACGATTTCGGGCGAAACCATCGACTACGGCCCCTGCGCCTTCATGGAAGCCTACAACCCTGCCACCGTCTTCAGCAGCATCGACCACGGCGGCCGCTATGCCTACGCGAACCAGGCGCCCATCGCGCGCTGGAACCTGGCCCGGCTGGCCGAGGCGTTGCTGCAACTGATGGCCACCGGCGACGACGAAGCGCAGGTGCAAGAGGCCGTCGCGCAGGTCAGCGCCGTGATCGACGGGTTCCCGGCGCTTTACGCCCACAAGCTGCTGCAGGGCCAGCGCGCCAAGCTGGGCTTGCAAGACGCAGCGGCCGCAGCAGACGACAGCCGCACACGCGAGTTGGCCGATTCTTTCCTGGCCCTGCTGCAAGCCCACCAGGTCGACTACACGCTGGCCTGGCGCCGACTGGGTGACGCTGCCGCTGGCGACGCCAACCCGCTGCGTGCGCTGTTTGCCGAACCCACGGCCGTGAACCCTTGGCTGCTGCACTGGCAGGCCCGCTGTGCAGCCGAAGACGCGGCATTGGGGGTGGACGCCGCCACCGGTGCCCAGGCCCGTGCCAGGCGCATGAACGCGGTCAACCCCTGGATCATTCCGCGCAACCACCATGTCGAAGACGCACTGGCTGCCGCGTCTGAAGACCAGAACCTCGTGCCTTTCGAACAACTGCTGGCTGCACTGCAACACCCTTTCGACGAAAACCTCGCAAACCCCGCCCTCGCGCGGTTTGCCGAACCCGCACCCTTGCAGGTGACCGCGGGCTACCAGACCTACTGCGGCACCTGAGCCGCCGACAGCCTTGCAAGCCAGAGCCGATGCGGTGTCAGCGCCGGCTCACGACGACCAGAATTCACCCCTCAACTTCCGGGCAATTTCATGATCTGGCTGCGTCGAATTCTTCTGCTGTTGCTGACCCTGATCGTGCTCCTGGCGCTGGCCCTGTTCATGGGCTTGCGCGGCAGCCTGGCCCAGCTCGATGGACAGGCGAAGAGCGGCGTCAGCGCGCAAGTCGAGGTCAGCCGCGACGAACGCGGCTATGTGTCGGTGAACGCTTCGAGCCAAGCCGATGCGGCGCGGGCGCTGGGTTTCGTCCACGCGCAAGAGCGGTTTTTTCAGATGGACCTGATGCGGCGCAATGCCGCGGGCGAGTTGGCGGCGCTGGTGGGCGCGAAGGCGCTGCCGCTGGACAAGGGGCGGCGGATTCATCGCTTTCGGCACCGCGCCGGCTTGGCTCTGGCCGCCCTGCCGGCCGCGCATCGGGCGCTGCTCGACGCGTATACGGCAGGCGTCAACGAGGGCCTGGCTGCACTGGCCGTGCGGCCGTTCGAGTACGGCCTGTTGCGCCAATCACCCAAGCCCTGGGCGGCCGCCGATTCGCTGCTGGTGGTGCTGAGCATGTACCTCGACCTGCAAGGCTCGCAAGGTCGCGACGACCTGGCAACGGGCGCGCTGAAGGCTGCCGTGCCACCCGACTGGTACGCGTTCCTGACCCAGCACAGCGCCGACTGGCAGGCTGCCATCGATGGCAGCACCGTCACCGCCGTGCCGATACCGGCGTCACCGTGGCCACCGGCACTCGGGGCCAGCGCCAAGGTCGCCTGCATCGATTGCGGCCTGCTCGACAGCCGCGACATCGGCAGCAACAACTTCGCCGTCAGCGGCGCACGCAGCCCGCACGGCGGCGCGATTCTGGCGGACGACATGCACCTCGCCGGCCGCGTGCCGGGCACCTGGTTCAAGGTGCAGCTGCGCTGGAGCGAAGCCGGCCGGCCTGTGCGCATCACTGGCCTGAGCCTGGCGGGGGCACCAGCCGTCGTCGTCGGCAGCAATGGGCAGATCGCCTGGGGCTTTACCAATGCCACGGCCGACTGGACTGACGTGATCGCGCTGAAACTGAGCGCCGACGGCACGCGCTACCAGAGCCCCACTGGCCAGAAGCCGCTGGTCGTGCACAAAGAACGCATCGAGGTCGCGGGTGGCGCGGCCATCGACATGGAAGTGAAGGAAACCGAATGGGGCCCGGTGCTTGCAGCGCCCTTCGATCAATTTGCGCTGCGCTGGGTGGCCCACGATGTGGCCGGATTGAACTTGCGCCTGCTCGGGCTGGCACGTGCCAGTACGGTCAATGAAGCCGTCGCAGCCGCGGCGGGTGCCGGCCTGCCTGCGCAAAACCTCTTGGTGGTCGACACGGCCGGGCGTATCGGCTGGACCCTGATCGGCGCCTTGCCGCTGCGCGAACTGCCCGACCTGAACACCCCACAAGACTGGAGTACCGGCGCCAACGGCTGGCGCGGCTATGTCGGCGCGGATGCTGCGCCCAAGCTGATCGACCCCGCCGACGGCCGCCTGTGGAGCGCCAACGCCCGCACGGTGGGCGGCACGGCGCTGGCCTTGATCGGCAACGGCGGCTACGACCTCGGCGCACGCGGCCAGCAGATTCGAGACGGCCTGCAAGCGCTTCCCAAGCTGGACGAAGCGGCGCTGCACGCCATCCAACTCGACGATCGCGCCTTGTTCTTGCAGCGCTGGCGAAAGCTCTTGCTCGATGAAGTGCTGACCCCTGATTTCGTCGCCAGGAACAATCTGGCTGACTACCGCAGGCAGGTCGAAACCAGCGCCGACGCAGCGCGCGTCGATGCCGCTGGCTACACCTACGTGCGTGCCTTCCGTGAACGTGTTCTGGAGAAGTTGTTCGCCCCGCTGGCCTCGCTGATGGAGAGCAAGCAACTCAAGCTGCGCGACATCAAGATGGTCCCCGAGACGCCCGGCTGGGCGCTGCTGCAGGCCCGCCGCGCCGATGTGTTGAAGTCAGGCACCTGGCAGCAATTGCTGGAGCAGGCCGTGCTCGACAGCCAGAAGGCCGTGCTGGCCGTCGGCGCGCCTGCCTGGGGTGAGCACAACCGCCTGGCCCTGAAGCATCCGCTGAGCCCTGCCGTGCCCTTCCTGGCGCGTTGGCTGGACATGCCCAACACGCCGATGAATGGCGACCGCCACATGCCCCGCGTGCAGCAGCCCGTGCACGGCCAGTCCCAACGCATGGTGGTTTCGCCCGGCCGTGAAGACCTGGGCATCCTGACCATTCCGGCCGGGCAATCCGGCCATCCGATGTCGCCTTTCTATGCCGCCGATCATCCAGACTGGCTTGGCGCCAAGCCGCTGCCGTTCTTGCCGGGCGCGGCCCGCTACAAGCTCATCTTGACGCCCTAGCGGACACAACTGAACCACAGTGACGCCTTGGTCGGGCTTGGTTGCCTTTTCTGCTCGTCAGACTCGAACGACAAGATGCGACGGCTGTCCAACACCCGTGCTCGTGACGATCCACGCTATGGCCACCGGGTGTGCAAATCGATCGAAAACGGCGGCCTTGCCGATGTCTTTGCTGTCCACCAACCTTCATTCAAGGGAATTCATGAACGTCAAGAACGTGTTTGTCGCCGCACTGACCGCAGCGACGCTGATCGGCACCGCCACCGGAGTGCAAGCCCAATCCTTCAGCGAAGGCTTCAACGCTGGCACCCTGCCTACAGGCTGGGTCACGGTGAACCGCAGCACCACCCCGAACAACACCACCGGTGGTCTTTGGCGCACCATCTCTGGCATCACCGATGGTGCCTCACCACCTGCTACGTTGGTATCGTCGCTTGAAGGCAGCAGCTTCGCAGCCGTCGCCTTCAACTCGACGACTTCATCGCTCAGCGTCCGCGCGACCATCAGCAACTGGATGCTGTCACCCGTCATCGCGGGCCTCAGCAACGGCGACGTGTTCCGCTTCTTCACCACGACGACACCGGGCTCAAGTTACGCCGACCGGCTGGAAGTGCGGCTGAGCACGGCTGGCAGTGGCACCGATGTGGGCACCACCCCGTCGAGCGTCGGCAGCTTCACCACGCTGTTGAATTCCATCAACCCAAGCCTTGCTGTGGGCGGCTACCCAGAGGGGTGGACCCAAGTTTCAGCCGTCGTAAGTGGCTTGAGCGCCCCGACCACTGGCCGCGTCGCCTTTCGCTACTTCGTGACCGATGGCGGCCAGAATGGCAACAACTCGAACATCATCGGCGTTGACCAGTTCAACTATGTCGCCGCGATTCCTGAACCCGGCACTTGGTTGCTGATGCTGGGTGGCATCGCTGCCGTGATCGGCGTGCAGCGCCGCCGCAGCGCCCAGGCCCGAATGGGCCTGCCGCGCTGGCAAACGGGCTAAGCCCCGTCAGCCTTGAAG
>Ga0105046_10014754_pt1 | contig 12041 bp, 13 predicted proteins | sample MAT03_FD_78385 | JGI IMG/M metagenome (GOLD analysis project Ga0105046, IMG submission 78385) | Freshwater microbial communities from Lake Fryxell liftoff mats and glacier meltwater in Antarctica - MAT-03 (megahit assembly) | ecosystem: Environmental > Aquatic > Freshwater > Ice > Liftoff...
CAGGGCTATCGCATCTAGTTATGGAAAGTAGATGGCCAGTTTTGGTCGTCGTTTTGATCTTCTCGGTCCAAATTGCTCATGCAACGAGCAAAATTCACGATCCGCGATTGACTGAACGGAGAACTAACCATTTAATATCCGGCATATTCGAGTCGAATTCGCCGGTTGGAGTGTTTCAGAGTGCAACGATCGTCGGCGGTTGCCGTTTTTGCTAGATTTGAGCGGATTTAGATGCGATAGCCCTGTTCGAGTTTCAAGCCATCTTGACGATTCCCTGAAATCGTCGCTATACTTTTGGATGCACAGCCTTCGGGGTTTGGTGAGGCCACGAGCTATGATGGCCAAGTCCTGACCGGCGGTACAGCCCGCGAGCGAGTGGCGAGTCCACGAGCACGATCCGGTGTAATTCCGGAGCCGACGGTAAAGTCCGGATGGGAGAAGGCGCGCGACGCAGCGACTGCCTTGCTGTGTCCTGCGTTTGCGCTATCCCGAACACTCTAACCGCGTCCGATGGCTTCCTGCCCGGGCGTTTTTTTGTGCCCGTTGCGGAAGTCACTCGCACGAGGTGAGCGTGCCCATTGGCTGTTCCCTGGGAAATATCGATTTCCCGAGGTCAATCGTTGGAGACACGCGCCGTGATCGGTTTTCTTCTCAACAAAATCGCATACAGCGTGGCAGTTCTGTTCGCGGTGGTCACCGCGATCTTTGGGCTGATCCATCTCTCTGGCGATCCGACCGCGGGTTTCACCGCACCCGGGGCATCGCCGGAACAACAGGCAGTCATTCGAGAACAGTTTGGTCTCGACCAACCGCTGCCCGTACAGTATCTGACCTACCTCGAGCGTGTTGCTCAAGGCGACTTCGGTGATTCCTGGAGAGCTCGTCGTCCGGCAATGACTGCCGTGATCGAACGCCTGCCTGCGACCGTGATACTCACAGGAACCTCGATTGCTCTCGCCCTGGCGGTTGGTCTACCGCTGGGCACAATTGCGGCATCTCGGCCCGGCGGGATAACGAACACTCTCGCCAGCACGACCGCGTTGGCAGGTCAGGCCATCCCTGGTTTCTTTCTCGGTACGCTGTTGATTCTCATTTTCGCCGTCAAATTGCAGTGGCTTCCCTCCTCCGGCAGAGATAGCTGGCAGTCTCTGATTCTCCCTGCGATTGCGCTGGCGGCGTATCCGACAGCGATCATATCGCGCCTCATCCGCTCGTCGCTGACCGAAACGCTTGGACAGGATTACATCCGAACCGCGCAAAGCAAAGGGCTCGGCAAACGCGCAATCGTACTCGGACACGCCTTGCGAAATGCCCTGCTGCCGACCCTCGCATTTGTCGGGCTCCAGATCGGCTTCCTGCTCGGTGGAGCGGTAATCATCGAAAGCGTCTTTGCCTATCCCGGGATAGGTTTGCTCGCGCTGGGTGCGGTCGCAGATCGCGATCTCCCTGTCGTTCAGGCGGTCGCAATTGTGGTCGCGGTCGCGATCATCGTGATCAATTTTCTCGTTGATGCCCTGGCACGGCTGCTCGACCCGCGACTTCGGGATTCTCTGGGAGGCACATAATGGCCAACCAGATCACGATTGGAATGGGACTGAATCGGTCAACCTTCGCGGAACCTGCGGCCACCATCCGGATGCCGCAACGCAGAGTTCCTCGCATGACGATGGCCGGTGCGTTCGCACATACGATCCTCGCGGGTCTGATTCTTGTTGCAATGTTCGGTCCGGCCATCATGTCGACGGATCCTTTCAAACAGTCACTGCGTAACCGGTTGCTCGCGCCCGTGTTTCTCGGTGGTACCTGGACGCATCCGCTCGGTACCGACCAACTCGGCCGGGATCTCCTTGCGCGCCTCGTTGAGGGGGCGAGAGCTTCGTTGATCATCGGGCTGACGGCCACGCTCATTGCGGGTATCGCTGGCGTTTCGCTCGGTCTCGCCGCGGGATATCTTGGCGGCCGGATGGACAAGATCGTCACCTTCTTTGCCGATGTTCAGATGGCATTGCCCTTTGTAGTGGTTGCCATTGGGGTCGTTGCCGTACTCGGAAACAGCACGCGAAACGTGATCGCCGTTCTCGCGGTCACAGGTTGGGTTGGGTACACGCGGGTGGTTCGCCTTCAGGCGGCATCGCTCCGCAATGCCATGTTCGTCGATGCCGCTCGCGCGGCCGGAGCCAGTCGTTGGCGTGTGATGGGTCGACACATCATGCCCAATGTCATGGGGCCGGTCATCGTAATTGCCAGTCAACAGGTCGCGGGAATAATTCTTTACGAGGCGGCGTTGAGCTATCTCGGACTCGGCGTCTCGTCGGAGACGATCACCTGGGGCGGAATGGTGGCAGACGGTCGTGAAACGTTGCTCACGGCCTGGTGGGTATCGATATTGCCGGGAGTCGCGATAGCCGTGACGATTCTCGGGATGAATCTCTACGGCGATTGGTTGCAAGAGGGGCTCTCACCGATGGCACGTCACCGGTAGCTTCAATCTTAAATTTCGACAGTCACAAGGAGACGATATGTCACTCGAAGAAGTGCTTAGCTCACTCATAACCCGTCGCAGTCTACTCGGAAGTGCCGGCGCCGGCGGGGCGCTCGCCGCGGGAATCGCACCATCACGAACGCTGGCGAGTGCGCTCTTGCTCCCGGCAGGACAAACACCGGAGAGCCTTGTTGATGAGATCGTCATCGATCTTTCGTCTGAGCCAAGCACACTCGATCCTGCTCTAACCTATGAGGTCAATGGCTGGTCGATCGTTCACTCGATGTACGACTCGCTCGTGCAATACGCCCCGGATGGCACGCTCGAACTTCTGCTTGCGGAATCGATGGAATTCGTCGATCCGACAACGATCCAAATCAAGTTGAAGCCAGGAATCACCTTTCACAACGGGGAATTACTCGATTCCTCGGCCGTCGCGTTCTCACTTTCACATATCGTGGCTGAAGAGACCGCATCTTCCATCGCCGGCAATTTTGCAACGATCACTGAAACCAAGGTGATCGATCCGCTTACCATCCAACTGCTGCTGTCAGCTCCATCACCCTGGCTTCCGGTTCAGATCGCATCCTGGCTCGCGGTATTGCCTCCCGTGTACGCCGCGTCCGCGGATATTTCCCAATTTCCGGTTGGAACGGGACCATACCAGTTCGTGGAATGGAATCCGGGTGAGCATGTCGTTCTCGAAGTGAATCCGAACTACTTTGCCGCGAGCGCGAAGGGGTCTCCGATTGCGAAACGTGTTGTGTTCCGTTTTGTCGCAGAACCGGCAACCAGAGTCGCAGATTTATTGGCGGGGAGCGCGCATATCGTACGCGGAGTACCAATCGACCAGATCTCGGCCGTCGAAGAGGGCGGAAGCGCGGTGAAAATCACCGGACTTTCAGGGACCACATTCATCCGTATTCCAACTGATGTCGAACCATATTCCGATCCGCGCGTGCGACAGGCACTCAACCTCGCGGTCGACATTCCGGCAATCATTGACGCACTGTTTGCCGGGAATGGCACACCACTCGCCAACTTCTTCGTCCCGGGCGGACTTGGTTACGACCCTGCACTTGCGCCATATTCCTATGACCCTGAGAAGGCGAAATCGCTCCTGGCCGAGGCGGGATACCCGGAAGGTTTCGAAACCCGTCTTTCGTACGCATCGCTCGAACGATCTGATCTGGTCGAAGCGATTGCGGGCCAGTTGACCGAAGTCGGTATCAAAACTGTTGCTGAGCGGGTCGAAGTCGCGACCTTCAACCAGCAGTGGAAGGATCCCGAGGCTGCACCTCTGCGCTACGTGAGTTGGCGGCCGATGTTTGATCCATATACCCTTCTCAATCTGATCGTCTCGAACCAGGGATTTCTCTCCCGTCACGATAATCCAGGCGTACAGTCGCTTATCGATTCGGGCGCAGTGGAAACCGATCCCGTCGCGCGGGCGGAGATTTACAACGAACTTGGTCAGGTACTCCACGATGAGCCTGCCGCGATCTACCTGTGGAGCCTGACCGGTTTCTTCGGCGTGTCGAGCGATGCCCCCGCCTGGACGCCACGGTCCGATGACTACATCCTGCCAATGGTACGCTGGTAAGCATGGCGCATGAACCGACTGAACAGGAATTGGGGTTCGTCAGGGCCCGGAGGATCGGTCGTCTCGCAACGGCCAACGCCTCCGGGCGTCCGGCGGTTGTTCCATTCTGCTTCGCGCTGATCGAGGCGGGCGGGAAGCCGATCATCGTTACCGCTTTGGACGAGAAGCCAAAGTCGGTGCCTCTCGATCAGCTACAGCGGGTGCGGAACATCCGCGAAAACCCGCAGGTTAGCATTGTTGTTGATGATTACAACGAGAATTGGAATCACCTTCAATTCGTCCAACTTGCCGGACAGGCAAGAATGAAGGTCGCTGGAGAGCCAGATTTTGATCGCGGGATTTTGGCCCTGCGGTCGAAATACCCCCAGTACCAATCGATGCGGATAGAGGCGGCGCCTCTTATCTGGATCGAAGAACTCGAAGCAGTTTCGTGGAGCGGGTCCGGGGAGAACGACGGCGAACAGCGACCCACCGACATGACAGCGCTCTTGCAAGGGAGGAGGTCTGTGCGGGCACTCCGACCGGAACCGGTGCCTCGCTCACTTGTAGAGCAGGCGATCGCGGCGGCCGCGTGGGCACCGTCACCGCATGGGCGCCAACCCTGGCGGTTTGCAGTCGTTGAATCAGAACCAAGAAGACGCATGCTCGCTGACGAGATGTCTGCGAGCTGGCAGGCGCAACTGCGTTTTGACGGTCAGGATGAATCGATCGTTCAAATTCGTTTGCAGAAGAGCCGCCATCGCCTGCTCGAGGCGCCTCTGATTGTCGTCCCGTGTCTCTATCTTGACGATCTCGACGTCTACCCGGATCCGGCTCGTCAAGCCGCCGAACACACGATGGCAATTCAGAGTCTCGGCGCTGCCATCCAGAATTTTTTGCTTTCGGTTTATTCTACGGGACTTGATACCGGCTGGATGTGCGCTCCGCTCTTCTGTCCAGAAGTCGTCCGCGATGCGCTCGGACTGTCGCATTCGCTCATTCCGCAGGCTCTCTTGCCGGTAGGATACGCGGCAAAGGAGCCGGTTCGCCGTCCCAGATTGCCATTCAACGATCTCATCGCCGATTGGTCGTGACCTTGCCTCAACTCTCGACATTTCCTCGACTGTCTTGCCATCGTATGATTAATACACAGGAGAAAACATGCACCTTCTTGCCATTTATGCGCACCCGGACGACGAAGCGTTCGGCACCGCCGGTACATTTGCATCAATCACCGATAAGGGAGGCAGCGTGACCCTGGTCTGTGCCACCCGTGGCGAAGCTGGCGAGATCAGTGATTCCTCACTTTCGACCCACGAGACGCTCGGCGAAGTCCGTGAGGCCGAACTTCTGGCCGCGATGAAGCTCGTCAATGTAGAAGACATACGAATGCTCAACTATCGAGATTCCGGCATGGCAGGTTCGTTTGAGAACAATAATCCGCGATCGTTTGTAAGGGCAGATCACGCGGTTGTGACAGGTCAACTACTCTCCATCCTGGAAGAGATCAAACCAGACGCGGTGATCACCTTTGGCGCTGACGGAGTCTACGGCCATCCTGATCATATCAAGGCGCACGAAGTCGCGACCGCCGCGATGCAGTTTTTTGCAACTGGCTCAAATTCGGAACCGTACTTCTATTACAACGCAGTTCCTCGAGAGCGCATCATCGCAATGGCAAAGCGACCGAATGGTCCCTTCTCCGGGATGTCAGATGAGCAGTTGTCTGCATTCGGTACACCGTCCGAGCTGATTACGACGGTGATCGATGTTTCAGACCACTTCGATCGCAAAATGGCTGCAATTCGGGCCCACCGTACTCAGGTTGCCGCTGATGGTCCCTGGGCGGAGTTGGACCCTGCGGAAGTGCGGGAGCTCATGCGGTTCGAGCGTTTCCGACTTGTCGGCACTCCAGCAACTTCCCCCGGAACGGATTTGCTGGCTCAGTTTGTCAACGAATAACACACGATCAGGATTTGGACGAGCAATGGCCGGTTCCGATTTTTCACAACTCTATCGCTGGAGCAACGGTACGATCGTGATTTTTGCCGAACGGGACGGATCAGAATGGGCGATCTCCCGTGGCTGGCGCACGGGAGATCGGCTTGATGATGTACGCCGATGGCGATTCGAATCTGAACGTCGACTCGTGGGTCAACTCCGGAGACTTGTGCGAGAGGCGACTGACGATCATCTCGCCGCCAATGCCGCCGTTTCCGAGCTCGAAATATGGATTCAGGGTTCTCCCGAGAATCCTCAGTAGGCTAGTTGCTATCTAAACCGAGCAGGATATCTGCAATCTTTTCACCGATGACCGCCGTCGGAACATTCGTGTTTGCTCGCGTCACGAAGGGCATTATCGCGGCGTCTGCCACGTAGAGCCCGTCAATTCCGTGAACCTTGCCACGAGCGTCGACGACTGCTTCAGGATCACTCTCGGGGCCCATCTTGCAGGTGCTTGATGGGTGGTAATCATGTGTGCTGTTGGCGCGAATATGTGCCGGTAAATCTTTTGCACTCAACATTGGATCGGTCTCTGCGCCCGCAAGTGACCGTAACGGCTCCTGCAACGCGAGTTCGCGGGAGAGGCGAACAGCATCGACCAGGACAGCCAGATCGGCACCTTCCGGATCAGAGAAGTAGCCAGTATCGATGATGGGCTGAGCCTCAGGATCGCGGCCGCCGAGTCGAATACTCCCTTTGGATTTGACATCCATAACCGCCGAATAGATCGCGAAACGCCATCCGCCATCAGGTGTGCGACTGCCGAGTGGGTAGAGGTGAAGATCGAACCCATCCCCGCAGCGGGAACTCCTGGCGAGAACGATGGTGCCCTCTTCACGGGGAGGTCCACCAGCCTCAACGAAATCGTTCATACGCTTCACCAGCTCTGGCGTTCCTGAAAAGGCAACACGCGTCGCCGGATGATCCTGCAAACCCCTGCCTACCCCCTGGAGTTCGAGCACCGGTTCGATGCCGAATGGCGCCAACTCCGCCGCTGGTCCAATTCCAGACCGCAGAAGAACCAGAGGCGAACCGTACGCCCCCCCCGCCAGGACAACCCGTCCGGCTTCGATGGTTTGAACGGAACCTTCGAAAACGACGTCGACCGAGGCGACACGTGAACCGATCAGGTTGGTTCGATCAACCATCGCGTTGCCGACAATCTGGAGATTTGATCGGCCTCTGGCAGGGTCGAGATATCCGAACGCACTATTCCAACGAATGTTGTTATCGACGTTGAGCGGGCCAATAGCGATGCCAAGTTCGGCATCTACATCATTGATGTTTGGCAAGATGGGAAATCCCGCGGCTGGACCCGAGGAAAAACAGGCCTGATGCCAGGGAGTGATCTCTTCCAGTTTCGGCTGAAACACACGAAGTCCGGCATTCGCCCGGTCAAACAATGGCAGGAGTGAGTCGGTATCCCAGCCGGAATTGCCAGCCGCCGCCCATGCATCGTAGTCACCCCGCCAGCCCCAAACCGCGGCACAACCGTTGTGCGATGAGCAACCGCCGATCACACGCGCTCGTTCAATGCCCTGGTTCGGAACTCCGGTCGAGGCCGCGCTGGTGTAGTTCCACGAATGGCTGGATGTTGGCATGTACGTGTAGTCAAGTAGTTCCTGTGGCCACCCGCTACTGTCATGGGAGCCGTAATCCGGTCCAGCTTCGAGCAGTAGGACTGATTGGTCGGACTCGAGCGCAAGTCGCCCGGCGACAATAGCGCCACCGACTCCACCACCTACAACGATCGTATCCGCGTGTTTCGGCAAGCCTACCGCAGCCATTTGCTCCGCCCTTTCACCTCGCGCTGTTTTGACACTTTTGGCAAGATAGTACTCGTTTTTGTTACCGAACGGACAGAACAGCAGACAAAAAAATCGGCCGCCGTAAGTGTCCGACCACCGAGAAGGTGTGTATAGGTTCCTTATCGCAATCGGTTACCGAATCCGTTCGATCACAAAGACCGGAATTAGGCGTGTCGTGTTCTGCTGATACGTCCCAAAATCCGGGCGCTCATTCGCCATTTGCGCATAGAGTCTGTCACGCCGTTCACCAGTGACTTCAACAACATTCGCCCGATAGGTGTCAGCACCCAACTCGATCGTTGTCAGAGGATTGGCTTTCAAGTTGAAATACCAATCCGGGTTGGTAGGAGCGCCGCCCTTCGAGGCAATGATGACTGGAAGATCCCCGTCTTTTGTGTAAACCAAGGGGATCTCCCGCGGTTGCCCACTTTTTGCGCCAGTGGTTGTCAGGATGAGCATGGGCGCACCTTCGAACATCCCGCCGACGACACCGGAATTTGCCCGGAATTCCGCAATGACCTTTTTGTTGAATTCATTGAAATCCATTGTTTGTCCTCTCTGATCAAATTGCAGCCACCCTGGAAAGGAGCAACTCGTCGGCAATTGAACAAGCAGTCCGGACGAGAAATCCGCTGTTGTTTTGAACATCACAATCGAGTATCGCCTTTGTCGGGCAAAAAGCGACACGCCGGTTGCTCGACGTGTCGCTCCGTACTATTCTAAAGGTCATTGGTCTGCTGGAACAGATGTCCGTGGTAGTGCGGATCAGGCGATGCGTGTCAAGGTTACTACCGAAATGAGACGAGTGGTGTTCCTCTGGTATTCCCCAAATCCGGGCATCTTCGCCACCACCTGATCGAAGAGACGGTCGCGCTCGCTACCTGTTGCCTCGCTCGCCAGAGCCTGGAAGTTCTCGGTGCCGACCTCGACAGTCACCTCAGGATTGGCCTTGATGTTGTGGAACCAATCCGGGTTCGTCGGCGCACCGCCCTTCGAAGCGATGATTACAAACGTTTCGCCATCTCTGTCGAAGGCCAGCGGCGCAAGTCGGGACTGGCCGCTTTTGGCCCCGGTTGTTGCCAGAATCAGAAGTGGTGTCCCAGCGAACTGTCCGCCGACCACACCGCTATTCGCCCTGAACTCGGCAATCAGTTGATTGTTGAAATCATTCCATTCTGCCATCGCTGCTCTGCTTTCTATTTGAGATCGATCAGGTCCAGAACTCCTCGAGCCGAGTCTTCGCGACTACTGTTTAACGGCTTCAGCCTCTATCGAAATCTTCACCTTGTCGCCGACCAGGACACCGCCGGTTTCAAGGGCAACATTCCACTTAAGACCGAATTCCTTGCGGCTGATCGAAGTCTGGGCAGCGTATGCAATAACCTCGGATCCCCATGGGCTCCGGCCGCGACCATTGAATTCGGTGTCGAGAACAACAGACCGGGTGACACCACGAATCGTCAGATCGCCAGTGACATTGAGCCGATCTTTGCCGTTTGGTTCGACTTTGGTGCTCTTGAAGGTGATCTTAGGGTGGTTCTCGACATCAAAGAAATCTGCAGATTTGAGATGACCGTCACGTTTTTCGTCGTGGGTATCGACAGAGGCAACGTTGATGGTGACGTCGACCGAAGAATTTTCGAGATTTCTCTCATCGAGATTAATGGTGCCAGTGATTTCAGAGAAGCGCCCTTTTGTCGTCGAAACCATCAGGTGCTTGACGCCGAACTCGGCCAGTGAGTGGCCGGCGTCGATCGCCCAGGATGTTGTGGTGGCTGAAGGCGCAGTTTGAATTGACATTGATACTCCCTTGTTGACCATTCGGTCCTGCTCTTTGCCCAAAACTGACAGGTATCTGGGCTCTCTCGACGTCGCCGGTATGCCAGTACGTTGACCGGTCAATCCAGACCAGACGCTTATCGTCTGTAAGTGACTATACCCTCATAAGCTTACCCTTGTCAAGTCGCTTACACTTCGTTAGAATAAAACTATGAACACTGAACATGGGCAAAGGTCTTTCTGCCCCGTCTTCCACAAATCAGTCGAACTAATTGGTCGTCGCTGGACTGGCGCGATCATCCGTGCCATGCGGAATGACCACTGGCGCTTCAGCGATATAGCACATGCCATTCCGGGACTCAGCGACCGCCTTCTGTCGGAGCGACTCAAGGAACTCGAACTCGAAGGTATCGTGAGTCGCACAGTCATTCCGGAAACGCCAGTCAAGATCGAATATCACCTCACTGAAAAGGGCAAGGACCTGGATGCGGTGATGGTTGCCATTTCGGAATGGGCGAGTCGATGGAGCAGCCACGATGCCCCGCAGTCTCACGCGGCAGAGTGCACGGAATCCGGTATGGACGAAATCAGTCTTAGAGTCGATTCCCTGATCGCCACTCCAGGGCGTGCAGATTAGGGGTCCATGTGGTCCAAAGCAATCAACAAAGACGGGACCACTTCAACTGTGAAGTGGTCCCGTCTTTCTTAACTTTGGCTTTTTTTCTAGCTCAACCAGCGAAAGATGAAAAGCACTCCAAGGATCAGCAGCGTGAGCAGGAGTGCCATCGCGGTGCAACTAACCGCGACATAGCTTCCGGTGCCAACCGTCGTCGACACCTCTCGCTCGGTTGGTTTATCCGCAATGACTGGTAGTTCTACCAGCTCCGCATCCACCAGTTCAGCTTCGACTACGGGAATTTCTTTCCGTGTTTCTTCACTCACGATTATTCTTTACTGTCCTACTCACTGGCTGAACCGTCCCACTTCCAGCTCCCATCCTCCAGAACGAAGAGATACCGGACAAACTCTTCCTGATCAGCGGCTGTTGTGCGCACTACGGCCTCCGCTGAATTGTTTCCGGTCTTTTTAACGTCGCCAGCCCGCTCCCAGACGATCGGCACCTGCATCGCGGCTTGCAACGAGGAGAGCATATCCGAGGTTTCCTGGTCGTTTGCACCGATGAAGCTGCCCCGGAAGCCGTCGCTCAGTAACGGCAAGAATCGGGTGGGATCGCCGGTCGACCAACATGCAGTGAGTTGAGCCAGCAGGGAGTCGATTTGTCCATCGACCGAAGAAGAGGAATTTCCAGGATTTCTGCCCTCCGAAACGGGAGTTGCTTCTGCCCGGATCAGATCGGACAGAGCATCATCGAGTTCCGGGGTCGCACCGAGTTCGACGCTACTCGAGGCGAGATCAATCGGGGCGGTGGTACACGCTACGTATGTCGAAAAGTCCGATGTCGTGAAGAGAACCCGGCGAAGCGCGCACCCATCCGAAATCGCGGTCAATTTCAGGTTACCGGAATCCATTTCGTAGGTGTATTCAGCGCTAGCGACGTCGGTTACTTCGCCAGTCGACGCGGTAGGGTTCGAGCAAGAGAGCAGACCACTCTCATCGATGATCGTCAGGGTGTCGCCCGAGGCCTGATATGTCCCGGTGACCAGCACTCCCAGATCGAGTCGTTCAGACTGGTAAGTACCATCGGCGAGGAATGAAATCCTCCATCGACCGATCAGGTTTGAGCCATTCGCGACATCCGTTGGTATTTGAAGTCGAACGAGCGTTATCGAGTAATCGCCCACAATGTCCAATTCCTGAGCGCGAGAAAACTGAGCGGGCAGCAGGAGACCTAGCAGCAGGAACGTGGTGAACCCAAAAGCTGCAATTCTTCCCCGAGCGGGGCGAGACGTAGGGTGTCGCATGACTATCGGTTCCTCCACATCCATCGATTCATCGAGTTTCGTACAAGAGAGCACACGGTTCATGTGCCGGTCTCAATCGAGGGGGTCTCATCCGGGAAACGATTCAATGGATAACGGAGGTGAACGATTACCATCGAACATGAGAACCTGGACGATTACCGTATCCACTCGGCTACCACTTCACCACATGATACGTGATGAATTGACGATCTGGATGCGGCAGACTAGCATGCGGACACAGTATTGGACTTGAATTGATGTTCGTGAAACCAGCGAATTTCCCGAAGTCCTCTACGATTCACGCACGGTGGATTGTCCGAACGAGCCTCCTGGTTGCATACACCACCGATAGGGCCTGGGATGGTTCGTCAATTCAATCGATGATTTCAGTGGTTCTTCCACATCAGTCCGGGAGGCAGAATGCGCGGATCGTTGTCGATCAAGTCACACCGAAACACCAACGC
>Ga0105046_10014755_pt1 | contig 12041 bp, 12 predicted proteins | sample MAT03_FD_78385 | JGI IMG/M metagenome (GOLD analysis project Ga0105046, IMG submission 78385) | Freshwater microbial communities from Lake Fryxell liftoff mats and glacier meltwater in Antarctica - MAT-03 (megahit assembly) | ecosystem: Environmental > Aquatic > Freshwater > Ice > Liftoff...
AAGAGCGGGATGATTTCCACCTCGCCGAGGAAGCGGCCTTCGAGCTGATCGCTCGTCTCGCGGATGTCGCGTTCGCTCGGCATGAAAATCAGCACATCGCCGAAGCCGGTCTCATACAGGATGCGCTCGGCGGCCTGCACCGCGGCGTCCACGTAAGTCAGGTCGCGCTCGGTCGCGAGCGAGGCCAACTCGGCGCGCAGACCGCGGGCGAGCGTTTCGCCCTCGGAGGTTTTCCCCGTAGCCGCGTCTCGTGAGAGCGCGGCCATCTCTGCTCCGCCAGAAGTGCGGCGCTCTACCGAGACGCCGCTACGACGGTCGGTGCGCTCCACTTCTTCCTCCTCCCCCGCCACCGGCGCATACACCACCTCCACCGGGAACATCCGCCCCGACACCTCGATCACCGGCGCGTCCCCGAAGTGCCGCGAGAACGCCGCGGTATCAATCGTCGCCGACGTGACGATGAGCTTGAGATCCTTGCGCCGCGCGAGCAGGCCCTTCAGGTAGCCGATGAGGAAATCAATGTTCAGGCTGCGCTCGTGGGCTTCGTCGAGGATCAGCGCGTTGTATTCCGAAAGGTCCGGGTCGCCCTGCGTCTCGGCCAGCAGGATGCCGTCGGTCATCAGCTTGATGTAAGTCTGCGCGTTCGAGCGGTCGTCGAAGCGGATTTTGCAGCCGACCTCGCGCCCCCAGGTGACGTTCAACTCCTCGGCGATGCGCTGCGAGATGGACAACGCCGCCACGCGACGCGGCTGGGTGCAACCGATCTTTGCCTCGATGCCCAGCCCCGCCTCCAGGCAAAGCTTAGGCAGTTGCGTCGTCTTGCCGGAACCTGTCTCGCCGGCCACGACCACCACCTGATGCCCGCGAATGGCCGCCAGGATGTCGCCCTTGCGCGCCGTGATTGGCAGCTCCGGCGGATAGCTGACCAGCGGGACGTTCCGCCGCCGCTGGTCCCGCAAAGCGATCGAGGCGTGGACCTCGGCGAGCAGGCGGTTCAGCAGGGCGTCGTGCTTCTCCGGGTGATGCCGGTCCCGCAACAACCGCACCAGCCGCGAGCCCAGCCGGACCCAATCGGGCAGCAGGCAGCGCGGCAGGAGCGTCTGGAGTTCAGTGATGCGGGCGTCGGACATGCGAGGCCGCGCAACGTAGCGACCGCGGCAGGGCGCGGAAATCCGAAAGCCGACCGCGACCGAGTAAACGCAGAGCTGCAGAGGGACGCGGAGGATCGCAAAGCCGGCCAATCCCTGGCTGTTCTCTTCGCGTTCCTCTGCGTCCCTCTGCGTCTCTGCGTTTATCGTCCGCCCCCACGCGCTCCTCATCCCGCCCCGGCCCGGCCAAGCTCCACGGGGGCTTGTGACAGCATGCACAACGCGTAACCTGAGGTTTCAAGCCACCTTGACCGAACTAAGACGGGATACCACCCGGCTGTTGCGCCCGGTGATCGACGAGGGCGAGCGGCTCGTGGTGACCGAGCGCGGCGAGCCGTGCGCGGAGATCATCCCGCTGCCGGCGCTTGACCTGGCGGAAGCCTTGCGGGACTTGCGGGCCATTGGCCCGGTGGAGCTGCCACCGCGAAAATGATCTTCCTACTGGACATCAATGTGGTGTCCGAACTGTGGAAACCCGCGCCCGAAGCGCGCGTGCTGGCGTGGGTGGCGGCGGCAGACTGGCGCGTGCCGGTCCCGGTGGTTGCGGAAATCCAGGAAGGGGCGGAAGCGGTTGCCAGCGCGGCCCGGCGGAAGGAAATTAACACCCGCCTGGATGTCTTCTTGCGGCGCCATCGCGCGCGATCCTTTCGTGGGATGAAGCGACCGCGCGCACGTGGGGCCGGCTGAAGCATTCGCCCGAAGTCCGCCGCCAGCCGCAAGCCTTGTGGGACAGTCTGATTGATGCGCTGGCCGTCCGCCACGGGGCCACCGTCGCCACGCGCAACGAGGAGGATTTCCGGCACGCGAAAACCTTCAATCCTTGGGGCTAATATTACTCTGTCATGTCGAATCATTTAATTTTGGTGGGAATTTTGTTCCGCAGCAGGGACAGCATCCGAGCAACCGGATCAACCACGGCTGCATCGCGTGCAAAACCTTTTCCCACGTAGCACCAGAAGTTTTTTTTAGAGCCCAGGTAAATCACCATCACAAACAGGTACGCCACCGCCGCCAGCACCAGATGATGGTGAAAGCCTTGCCAGGATCGGCCTTCATAGTGATCCAACCCCAAATCGGTTTTGTCGCGTTGGAAGAATTGCTCAATGGGGAAGCGCCCGCGGCTGAGGCGCAAACAACGCGTTGGGGTCGGCTGGGTTTTGAGCCGCGCCAAATAGAGGTGGTAGGGCTCCGCCTCTCCCTCGGGCCAGTCCACCACCAGCCAGGTTTGTGGCCATTCACCGGTACCCCGATCCAAGTCGCTTAACACATACACCGCCAACCAAGCCATCCGGGTTTTGCGCTTGGTGCCATCCGCCGCGTGCCAAGCGACCGGGTGCCACTGCGTTTGGGGGATTGCTTGGCTCAGCGCGGCCAGCGAACTGGCCGCTGGCTCGCCTTCGGCCACGCCCCAATACTTCTTGGCCAAGCGCGGCTTCACCGGTTGGGTCCAAGCCAGTAAATCGCCGCCTGTATTCAAAAAATACTCCAGTCCTAATCGCCACAGTTCCCGCCGCAACTCACTGGACGCACCATAAACCTCGTCGCCCAGCACCGGCGCGGGACTGACGCCCTCGGCCAACACCGCTTTGATCAGATCCAACGCGATGGCGGGCTTGGTTTGAAAGGGCACCTCCGGGGGCACCCCTGCGACCTGCCGTCGCAGTTCATCCCTGGCCCATTGCTCTGGTAAGTACAAGCGTCCAGCCACGGGCGCGGCCAGCTCGCCATTACTGACCAGCACTTCCACACTGACCTGGCAGTTGGCTTGTTTGCCCACTGCCCCGCAGTATTGATGGGCGACTCCCACCGACTTCTTGCCCTGCTTAAGCCAGCCCGTCTCATCGATAATCCAAGCGACCAACGGCTCCATGACCGGCACGACCTCCCGCCGAATGGCCCGCCAGACTGCCTGCTCGTCCCACGGGCTGTCGGCGATGAATTGCTGCAGCTTTTGGCTGTTGGCCCCCAGCCGCTCGGCCATCGGTTCGATGGATTTCCTTTCCCCAGGCAGCAGTAAGCCTTGCACGTACAGGGTGGCCCCTTCGCGGCGCTCGCTCCGCCCAAGTTCCGCGACGAGCGGTTCAAGAAATTCAGGGAACTCGTCGACACTCCGCTGCCAAATCTTTTGATTCCATTGCACGCAGCCATGGTAGTGGAGAAAATAACCCCGCCAACACTTAACAGAGTAATATTAGGCCGGGCCTGCCGGCCGTCCACGGTGAATTCACCATGGACGCCGCACCCGAACTCGAGAGGGGCTTCAAGGCTGACCAGTTTACCGGTCGGTGGATTGGCGAAGCGGTCGGTGTCGGAAACGTTGACGATGGTATTGTTTTGGATGACAGAGCCGAAACTCTCCGTGCACCGGAGGATCGGCCGCGCCTGCCCCTGACACTCAATAAGGTTGTCCCGGATGGTGATGGTCTTGAAATCGCAGGCGGGAGTCAGTCCGAACAGCCCATCCTTGCGCGGCGTGGCGGTGGTCCGGGTGATGATGTGATTGTTGCGGACCTCCAGGTTATTGAAGATCTCATTAATCCAGAAGATTCCACGGCCGGGATTGCTGACGAGATTGTTGTGAAAGCTGGCAGGGCCCTTGGCCGGGGCGTTGCCGAATCCGGAGATGAGGTTGCCGTGGTCCTTCTGCACATCGAAGTTGAAGAGGTTGTGACTGATTTCGACGCCGTTGCGAACGAACTCGATCGAATAGCTGTCGAGCATCCAATTGTGGTGAATGTGGAAGGTGCGACCACTCTTGGGCACCGGTCCGCTGGCGTGTTTGGGGATCGAAATCGTGCCGTGGCAGACGTTGTGATCAATTTCCATGTCTGCGTCATTTTCAAAAGGGAACTCCATCGAAAAGTTGACCTGGATGGTGTTGTGATGGATGCGGCAGCGCTTGCCCTGGCGGCCCTTGCTGCCGTAGAACTCGTCGGCCTTGCCCATTTGTGCGCGCACGAAACCCGAACTGCACTTCCTCACCTTGAGCCGCGCGCCACCGGTCTCTTGCGGCATTTCCCCCCATCATTCGGAGTTTCCCTCCCTTGCCCTGCCGACCGCCGAGCCTTTCATCTGCCGGTGGACGAAGGCGTAATACAATCCGCCGAGCACGAGCACCGCGCCGCCCAGCCAGAGGGAGACCCGGTGCATCTCCCCTTTCATCAACGCCTGATCCTGCCCGACCTTCACGCCAAGGTAACAGAGCACCGCGGACCAGATCGCCGAGCCCAGCAAGGTGTAAAGTGAATAGCGAAGAAAGTTCATCCGCACGATGCCCGCGGGAATGCCGATGAGATGCCGCACCACCGGCAGCAGGCGCGCCACAAAGATGCCCAGCGCGCCGTAATGTGCCGCCCAGCGCTCCGCCCCGGCCACTTTCTCCGGCGAGATGAACACGTATTTGCCGTACTTCATCACCAGCGGCCGACCGCCCCAGCGCGACGCCCAATACATGGCCGTCGCGCCCAGCCACGAACCCACCGTGCCCGCCACCACGATGCCCCAGTAGCTGAAGCGCCCTGACGTGTGCGCCAAGTGCGCCGCCGGCGGGATCACCAGTTCGCTCGGCAGCGGCACGATGGAACTTTCCACCGCCATCAACAACGCGATCAGCACATACCCGTAGGCATCCAACGCACCCAGGTACCAGTCGCCGACAGCTTGAAACAATTTGAACATGCGGCGCGCGTTATACCGCACCGCCCAATCGCAGGAAAGTGCGGCGTGCGGAAAAGCGTCGAAGCCCCCCCCCGAAACCGGGAAGCAAAACAGCGCGACTGCGGGAAGCCGCCAATAGCACCAGTCCAAGCACCCCGAGCGAGCGGGGTCTCCAGCAGAGTCTTGTTGGCTGACGAGATGGCAGGGTGCGAGTGACACGCACCTGCGATGGATGCCCCCTTGCTACCACCCGTGAACCCACTCCAGGAGCCGCCGAGGAGTACCTTGCCTCGGCGCCCAACCGCGTTAATGATGCCAGGGCGTAACCGCCCGGGATGGCCCGGCGTTACTAGGACGTTGCAATGTCACCTACACTCACTCGCGCATGATGGCCACCGACGGCGACCTGCTGGGGCAGGTGGAACGCGCGCGCCAGGGCGACCCGGCAGCCTCCCGGTCGCTGGTGGAAACGCTGCATCCGCAGGTGATTCGCATTGTCCGCAGCCATCTTCCGGTCCGGACGGCGGAGGAAGACCTGGCGCAGGAGATCTTCGTGAAACTTTTCGCCCGGCTCGATCAATACCAGGCCCGCAGTGGGGTGCCCTTCGAGCATTGGGTGTCCCGCCTTGCCGTACGGACCTGCCTGGACGCAATGCGCGCGGAACGGCGCCGCCCGGAGCTGCGCTGGAGCGACCTGCCCGAGGAACAGGTGGCGTGGCTGGAGTTCATGCTCGTGGACGAATCCGCCCCGCCCGACACGACGCCGGCGTCCGCGCGCGAGCTGTTGGAAAAACTCCTGTCCCAATTGCCGCCGGAGGACCGGTTGGTGGTCCACCTGCTCGATTTGGAGGAGAAGTCCGTGAAGGAAATTGCCCAGCTCACCGGCTGGAACATTCCGTTGATCAAGGTGCGCGCGTTCCGGGCGCGCCGGAAGCTGCGGAAGCTGGCAGAAGCATTCAAACAAGCGAATCCCCATGAGAGATTTTGACACGAAATGGCAGGCCTGCGCGGCTCGGGCGCGGCAGGCCGCGCCCCGCGATGAGCAGTCCCCGTTTGGGTTCGCCACCCGGGTGGCGGCACGGGCCGTTGCGTCCGGCACAACCCCGGTGGAATTCGCCTGGGAGCACATCCTGGCGCGTTGGCTGGCCGGTGCCGCGGCTATCCTGCTGGTGTGCGCGGCAGTGGAAATGCCGCATTTTCGGGATGCGCAGCCGCTACAGCCAGGAATCGAAAATGCCGTGGCGCAATTGGTCTGGTCGCTATGAACCCACGGCGCTCCTGGAAAGCCGGCTTGTGTCTCCTCGGCATCATCGTGGCGACCGCGCTGTCCGGCGGCCTGATTGGCCACCGCATCGCCCGCCGCCAGCTTGACGCCCGGAATAACCCGGAGAACTGGAACGAGCATGTCGCCCGGCAGTTCGACCGTCTGGTCAGGCCCACGCCCGAGCAGGGCGCCCGCATCCAGGCCCACTTGGACCAGGCGGTGCGCGAACTGCAAGCCATCCGCGTGGGGACCATTGCCAGCAGCACCAACGTCATTGGGCGGCTGATTGTCGAAGTGGAAAAGGAGCTGACTCCCGAGCAACGCCAGGCCTTCGAGATCATGAAGCCAAAGTCGGCGGACCTGACGCTGGATTTGCTCAATGTCGCACCCAAGCCAGGCAGCAAACCGTGACGGCGACGGCCCAACGCACGATGCGCTGCGCCTGGAATGAACATCTACCGGGCAGGCCTCCGCCCGAAAAATCGCGGCGGGCGTGTAACCGAAGCCTTCCTCGTGGCGTTACTCAGGGGGCAGGCAGCAACGCCGCAACCCACATATTATGAAACGAATAATCCTCACCCTCACGTTACTCACCACCATCCAACTCGTCTCCGCCCAGGAGAAACTCTCGCTGACGGAAGCCCTCCCGTACGCCAAGGCCGTCAGCGCCGACGCCAAACAGCTTGGCGGCACCCCCATCGCCACCGACGTGGACGCGCAACAACCCGTCGTTGTGAAAGACGGGGAATACGGCGGCATGGTGCTGCCCCAGAAGAATCTGAAGGCGGAAGCCATTGCCCAGGCGGGCGAAACCCCTGTGCCCGTCGGCCAGTTGTGGCTGCAGAAGCTGACCCCGATGCGCAACGGTGAAGCGGTGGCCAAGGACAGTCTCCGCCTCGTCACCGTGCAGGCCGAAGGCGAAGAGGTCACGGCGCCGCAATGCGCGCTGGCGGTCCGGCGCAACGCCGGTGGGGCGCTCGAATTACTCATCTACGGCAAGAGCAAAGAGCCGGTGCTGACCGTGGCGCTCAAGCCGCTGGACGCAGTTCAATCCCTGCCCCTCGACCTCGTGGCGGAGCGGGACGGGGATGCGGGGAATCTGACCTTGAAAATCCTGGGCAAATACCAGGCAAAGTTTTCGGTCACAGAATTGGAACTTTGAGCCGGAACGGTTGCCGCAGGACATCGGCCCGGTGAAATGCCGGGCCGATCGCTTTTGGGCCCGACAAGCCGACGACGAACATTTCAGCGGGTCCGCCGGGAGGATCGCAAGGTTGCCCAACCGCCTTCGCGCTCGCTCCGCGGTTGGCGCGGTGTCGTTTGCGCGTGGCCATGCAACTGCCGGGCCTAAGCGCCCGCGGGCGGAGCTTGCGGCAGCCGAACGGTGAAAGTCGTGCCCACATTCACTTCGCTGGCGACTTGGATGGTTCCACCATGCGCCTGCGCCACCGCGGTCGCGATGGCCAGTCCCAGGCCCGTGCCGCCACTGGCACGTGAGCGGGCTTCGTCCGCCCGATAGAACCGGTCGAAAATCCGGGGCAGGTGCTCGGCGGCGATGCCCGGCCCGGTGTCCGCGACCCGGAGGACGCAAGTCTCGCTCTCCACCGAGAGGCGCAAGCTGGCGGAGCCACCGGGGCGATTGTAGCGGAGGGCGTTGCCAAGCAGGTTGGTGACGAGTTGGTGCAGTTGCTCCTCATCGCCCAGGCATTGCGCGGGCGCGAGGTCGGTCTGGACGCGGATGTCCTTCTCCGCGGCCAGCGGCGTCAGGAGTTGCGCCACGTCGCGGACAACTTGATCCAGTGCGACTGGCTGGAATGACAGCTCGCCACCGCCGTCCAGCCGCGCGAGCAACATGAGCGATTCCGTGAGCCGGGCCATGCGTTGGGCCGCGCGCTGCGAGGCGGCGAGCGCCTCGCGATATTCCTCGGCGGGGCGCTCGCGTTTGAGCGCGGTCTGGGTCTGCGACAACAGCACCGCCAGCGGCGTGCGCAGCTCATGCGAGGCATCCTCGGTGAATTGGATCTGCCGCGCCATCGCCGCTTGCAGGCGGTCAAACGTGCGATTCAGGACCACCGCGAGCTGGCCCAGTTCGCTGTCGGTTTCGCTCGGGTTGATGCGCTCCGCGAGGTTCCCCTCGCTGATGCTCCGGGCAGCGGCACTGATTTGCGCCAGCGGCCGGATGGCCCGCGCCGAGAGCCACCAGCCGACCGCCAGCCCCAGCGCGAGCACGCCCGCGCCCGCCGCCGCAAGCAGCCAGCCGAAGCGGCGCAGCTCCGCCCATTCCGGCACCGTCGAGCAACCCACCAAGGCCGAAACCATCCGCGGTCCGCCCAAGCCTCGCGGCCCGAGGCCCGCACCGATGGGCCGGCTCATCGAAATCTCCCGCAGCGTGCCGCGCGTCCGCAACTGCCCCTGCACCAGCGTCCCTTCCCGGTCCGGCGGGGGAATGTTGGCCGGCGCATTCGTGGACGCCGAGAGGATGCCGCCATCGGGCAGCCACAGCAGGTAGTAAAACTTCGCGCCCTCCGCGCCGCCGAACAGCGCCTGCTGCTCCGCGAAGAATTGCACGGCGGGTAACAGGCGCCCATTGACGTTGCGCAGCGGCAGCCCCGGCCGCACTGCGGCGGCCACGACCGCCAGCCGGCGCTGCAATTCCTGGTCCACGCGCCGGAAATGGATGTCGCGCACCAGCCAGTAGGCCGTGGTGCCAAACCCCACCAGCACGGCCAGCAACACCAGGCCGTGCCAGACCTGCATCCGCCAGCGAATGGAGCGGTGAAAGGCGGTCATTCGATGCAATAGCCATGCCCGCGCCGGGTCACGATGAATTCGTGGCCCAGCTTTTTGCGGATGTTGGAAACATGGACATCGAGCAGGTTCGAGAGCGTGGCGTCTTCCTCGTCGAACAGATGCTCGTAAAGCTCGGTGCGCGTCACCACCTGGCCGCGCCGCAGCGCGAGCAACTCTACCAGCGCATATTCGCGCGCCGTGAGCGGCAGTTCCACACCGCGCCGCCGGACCTGGCGGGCCAGCGTGTCGAGCGCCAGGTCCCCGAACTCGATCACCGGCGTCGCCTGCCCGCTGGCGCGGCGGATGATCGCCCGCAGGCGCGCCAGCAGTTCCTCGAAATCAAACGGCTTGGTCAGGTAATCGTCCGCCCCGGCGTCGAGGCCGCGGACCCGGTCCCGCAGCGCGTCCCGCGCCGTCAGCATCAGCACGGGGGTCTTCTTCAGCTTGCGCAATTGGCCCAGCAATTCCCAGCCGTCCAGCTTGGGCAACATGACATCCAGCACGATGACGTCGTAGTCCCAGTTGGTCGCCTTGTACAAACCCTCCTCGCCATCGGCGGCAGTGTCCACCGCATACTCCTCCTCGCGCGTCCTCGGGCGAGGACGGCGAGCAAGTCCGGTTCATCTTCGACAACCAGGATTCTCATGGGCAGGACCAATCGGGCAAGGGCAGCACTGGCAAAACCTCGTAGCCGTGGACGTCAGTCCGCGCCATACGCTCAGGTTGACGACGACGAGATCTTGCAACGAACTCAAAGAGGGGCGGCACGCGCATCCGTCGGCAGGCTGACAGCGCCGACCTTAAGCGAACATTAAGCCCGCCGCAGGGCCGAATGAGGCCGCGGTAGGAAGCACCCGTTCCCGCCCAGTTCACCGGGCTGGATTGCTCCCGCGGCACGCTTGCCGGTGCCAGCGCGCATGCGTGAAGGCGAGGAAGGCCCTGATGCCGGGCTGGAACTCGGTGGTTGGGAGTCCCGGCTTCAGCCGGTCGGCGCCGAAACCTCCTGAATTGCTTGGCCGAAAGGCTTGCATGCCTTCATGCATACGCGCTGTGCCGGTGCTGGCGTCGCGGACATTTGCTTTCAGTGGGGTGCGGCCTTCTGCTACGCTTCGCCATGCCATTTACCAAACTCGGGCTTTCTGAGCCCATGCTGCAAGGCGTCAAGGCGATGGGCTATGTGGAGCCAACCCCCATCCAGTTGCGGGCCATCCCGCTGATCCTCGAAGGCAAAGACATCATCGGCAGCGCCCAGACCGGCACGGGCAAGACGGCGGCGTTCGCGCTGCCCATTCTGACCAAGCTCGGCAAACATTCCGCCAAGCCCCGCGTGCTCGTGCTGGAGCCAACCCGCGAACTGGCGGCCCAGGTGGAGACGGCCTTCCGCGATTTCGCCCGCTTCACCGACTTGCGCGTTGCGGTGGTGTTTGGCGGTGTGGGTTACGGCGCGCAAAATGATGCCTTGCGCGACGGCGTGGACGTGTTGGTGGCGACGCCCGGCCGCTTGCTGGACCACCTCGAGCGCGGGACCTGCAAGCTGGATTCCGTGGAGTTCCTGGTGCTCGACGAGGCGGATCGGATGCTGGACATGGGCTTCTTGCCCGACGTGCGGCGCATCGTGGAGCGCACCCCGCGCAGCCGCCACACGGCGCTTTTTTCGGCCACCATCCCGCCGGAGATCGCCGGCCTGGTGAAGTGGGCCATGCGCTCGCCGGAGACCATCGAGATTGGTGCCCGGCGCGCGCCCGCGGCCACGGTGCGACATCAGATCTATCCGGTGGCCGAAGACCAGAAGGGCGAACTGCTCTGCGCCTTGCTGGAAAAGGTGCAGTACGACTCGGTGTTGATTTTCTGCCGCACGAAACACGGCGCCGACCGCGTCACTGGCCTGCTCAAGCGCGACAACCACGCCGTCGCCGTGCTGCACTCCAATCGCACGCAGAAGGAGCGCGAGCGGGCGTTGCAAGGCTTTCGCGATGGGCACTACGAGGTGCTGGTGGCCACGGACATCGCCGCACGGGGCTTGGACATCCTGAGCGTCAGCCACGTCATCAATTACGATGTGCCGCAGCACCCGGAAGATTACGTCCACCGCATCGGGCGCACGGGACGGGCCGAAGCCTCGGGCGATGCTTTCACCTTGATGGTCGCCGCGGACGCCCGGCATGTGGCAGCGATCGAGCGGTTTATCACCCAAAAGATCGAGCGCACCAAGCTCGAAGGCTTCAACTACAAGTACAGCGCCGTCTTTGAGCAGGAAAAAGATGGCCGCACGGAGGCTCCCGTCTCGGTGCGGGCAGCGCGTCTGAGCGGCGGGGGTTACTACTGCGGGCCTTCGCGCCGGCGGCGGCGGTAGGAACGTGGGGGGAAACCATTCCCGACATCAAAAAAGCCAGGCCTCACGGCCTGGCTTTCTTCTTGGGGTGAAACGACTTCGCGCTCAGCGAACCATCCGCAGCGCGATTTCCTTCTCCAGCGTGTGCGCCAATGGGAGGTCCGTGCCGCCCGCCGGGGTGCGGGCCTGCACTTCGATGCGCGTGAGGTTCACGTCCTGCGGCGTTACCAGGATGTAAATGTTCCGCTGGTCCACGCGACCGACAATGGTGCGCACCGTGTTGGTCGCGCTTTCGCGCACCGTGCTTTCGCTTTGGATCACACCCTTATCCGTAATGGTTTGGACGGCGGCGGTATAGACGGCCTCCACGGGTTTCTCATAAATCCCGTAAACCTTGTCTTTGGCGAAGGGCACGCCGAAGCGCGAACCACCGCTGACCTTGGGGTAACAACCGGTCGCGGCCAACGCCACGACCACACAACCGAGCAATGCGAGAAATTTGATTTTCATGGCCCTGAACAAACCAGATTCCCCGCGCGGGTCAAGCGGGAACCCGCCAGCGGTGGGAGCCGCGAAGAGAGGATGCCGGATGCCGGATGCCGGACACCCGATGAAAACGCTCTCCGTCTGCGCCAGCGGGTTTCCCATCAGCCAGCCGCCCAGTGGATCATCACAGCCTGCCCACTCGGGTCCGGCATCCGGCATCCGGCATCCGGCATCCGGTATCCGGCATCCGGTACCCGGCATCCCGTATCCGGCATCCGGTATCCGGCATCCGGCATCCGGCATCCGGCATCCGGTATCCGGCATCCGGCATCCGGTATCCGGTATCCGGCATCCGGTATCCGGT
>Ga0105046_10014759_pt1 | contig 12039 bp, 10 predicted proteins | sample MAT03_FD_78385 | JGI IMG/M metagenome (GOLD analysis project Ga0105046, IMG submission 78385) | Freshwater microbial communities from Lake Fryxell liftoff mats and glacier meltwater in Antarctica - MAT-03 (megahit assembly) | ecosystem: Environmental > Aquatic > Freshwater > Ice > Liftoff...
ACAAGCGTAGTTTAATGTTTTAAGCTCACCTGAAACTTTGCTGGCTTCATATAGCTTCCTTATCATAAAAGCTGATAGAAATATAAACTGCTCTATTTTAGAATTCATACGCGTAACGTACATATCGTGTTCTTCATCATTTAAGCCTTCTGGAATTTTATATATGGTATCCATAATTGACTGGAAAGCAGTCAATTCCTCCTGTAACCTTTCCTTCCAAACCCAAGACTCATAGATCATATAATCTCCTAAAGCTATCAAATGAATATTCGAGATGATATTTATCGAGGCTGCCCGCAAAGACTCTATTACATTATTTACGCACCCCTCACCCACACTTTTCTTGAACGTGCTCGTTTTATGCTATGATAAGGTCATCTCATACTCTCACACAGATTGTCTATGGTGCATGACACAACTCTTGCTCATTCGGCACGCGGTCAATGATTATGTCAAAACGGGTAAGCTGGCGGGATGGCTGCCCGGTGTCCATCTTAATGAAGAAGGACAAGCTCAGGCACAAGCCCTCGGTCAGCGTTTGATCGATATTCCGTTACAGGTCATCTACGCCAGCCCCCTCGAACGCACGATGGAGACGGCCCAGGCCGTTCATGCCCATCATGCCAATATCCCACTGATTCCCTATGAGCCCATTGGCGAAGTGCGCTATGGCGACTGGGAGGGCATGAGCATCTCAGAGCTGCGCTCACGCAAAATGTGGCAGGTCATTCAGGAATATCCCTCGCGGGCCTCTTTTCCCAGTGGAGAAACGCTGCGCGATGCCCAAACGCGCATGATCAATGCCATTGAGGAGATCGTTCTTCGGCATCCGGGCGAACTGGTGGCGATTGTCTCACACGCGGATATGATCAAGATGGCTGTGGCGCATTATTTGGGGACGCATCTGGATAATTTCCAGCGTATCGAAGTGTCACCGGCGTCTATCACGACTCTGATGTTGAGTCACAGCCGCCCGCATGTGGGAACCGTGAATGATGTTGCCCACTTGATTGAACTCAAGCGCCAGAAGAAAGAAACCTCCCATGCCTAAAACGGAAATCGAACTCAATCCAGTGGATTTTGTGACCATTGGCACGATTGGGCCGCGTGGTAAACGTACGTTTCATCTGCAAGCGGGGCATGACGCTCGTCTGATCGATTTTGTCATCGAAAAAGAGCAGGCGTGGGCGCTCGGCGATGCCATCCGCGATTTTTTGGATGATGTGGATGAGCGGACGCAGGAAGAAACCACTGTTGAGATGGCGGCGATGGATATGGAACTGCGTGAACCCATCCAGCCGCTGTTTCGTGTGGCGCAGATGGGTCTGGCCTACGATGATGCCATCAACATGGTGATTCTCACCTCGCTGGAGATGCTCGAAGAAGACACTGAAGATCCGAGCATTGTGCGCATGTGGTGTACGCGTCATCAGATGCGGGCCTTGAGCCTGCAAGCCCTGGATGTGGTGTCAGCAGGGCGGCCCAGCCCGAAGCAAAATGGGCGCATCACATACTACTGGACGTAGGTTTCAATCCCTAAATGGGATATATGGAACTGAGCCATTCCCGTGACAACCTATGAAACTCTAACATTTTAGAGTCTTTAGAGCAAGAATTTGAGGCATTATTCTATAGGGGCATGTAAGGGTGCGTTAAGACAATCCTTTTATCATGCCCCTACATTGCAACTCAAATGCAGTTTTAAAGTACATAGGATTATCATACAAAATATCCCGTTCCATGCGATAACATGACAAGGCTGCCCATGAAACCCTTGACCCTCTATACAGCCACTGAACTTGAAAAGCCTTGCGCCCTTCCCTATGATCGTGTTGTGACGGCCCTGCGTGACGGTGAGATGGTGGAAGAACTCGGCCTGATGCGCTGGGGGACGAATTACACCTTTCTCGTGCAGATTGTGCATGACGATGTGACCTTCCTCGCCATTTATAAGCCGCGTATGGGGGAGCGCCCCTTATGGGATTTTCCTGATGGGACGCTGTGCCAACGTGAGACCGCAGCGTGGGTGATGGCTGATGCGTTGGGCTGGGGCTGTGTACCGCCCACCATACTGCGCGAAGGCTCACGCGGGATTGGCTCGGTACAGGCCTTCATTGATCATGATCCACAGCGGCATTACTTCAACTTCGATCCCCTCCACACGGAACAGCTGCAATTTATGGCGGCGTTTGATGTGCTGGTCAATAACGCGGATCGCAAGGGCGGCCATTGTCTGCTTGATCCCGTCGATCACATCTGGGGCATCGATCATGGCCTGGCCTTTAATGCTGTGCATAAACTGCGCACCGTCATCTGGGATTTTGCGGGTCAGCCCCTCAATGAAGCCATTTTATGCGATCTGGAAGCCCTGTGCGTCAAAATGGACGACGTGAAGAGTCCGCTGCGCAAAGAACTCTCGACACTGCTGCTGGACCAGGAACAAAAGTCGCTGCAAAATCGCCTGCGCCGCCTGCTGAATGCCCGCACTTACCCAATCCCTGGCCCTGGTCCCAATCGGCCCTGGCCCGCGATTTAATGCGGATATCCTGAAATTTACCGTTTGCTCTGATTGTCATCGCGCCGTTTTTTGAGCAGATTGCCCACCGTATTCTCTCCGGTTTGCGCAGGTTTGATGGGAGTATCTGTTGAAGCATTTGGTTCCTCTTTGAACGGCGCGGCAGGCTTCGGCGGTGGGGGCGCTTGTAGACTCGTTGGGGCTGTGGGACGTGTCTGCAAAGGTGTTGTCTCTCGTTCCTCACGCGACGGGCGCGATGGAATACGCGGCACACGCGGCACATACGGGGTGGGGCCATCGACTGGACGCGATTCTGTTTCTGTGCGTTCACGGGCGCGATTGCGGGCATCCATCAGTGTTGAGAGGCGCTCCTGGGTCTGATCGTTTGCCACAGGGAAGACATATGCCCGCAAACGCTGCAAATCGCTGCGCGTGACGATGAGCCGCCGCACGGCAATATCGAGCAGGAGCAGAATGGCGACCAATGCCAGCAGCCAGGGCGCAATCGGTGCGCCTGCCGTGCGCAGTTCGCCGCGATGGATAAATGCATTTTCGGGCGTGAGTGTCATATCTTGTCCGCCTGTCGTGGTCGCAATCTGCTCTAACAACGGGCGACCGCTGGCACTCTGTATATATTCGGGCGAATAGCTCAACACCCAACCTGTGACCTGCTGTAAGGGGTCTTCATTCGCTGTCTGTCCATTCACCGCGACAAAATAGGCTCCTTCGCCTGTAGGCGTGAACGTGCCTGCATATTGCCCAGGAGCGATCTGCTGCAAAGTCAGCGGGATCGTGGTGTTATCAGGGGCCAATACCGCCGCATCTAAGGTCAGATTGTTGAGGAAAGCTCCCTCCTGGGTGCGGGCATCGACCAGCACCCGCGTCTGACCATCCGGCAGCAGCGTAATCTGCGCTTCGAGAGGACTCTGATTCGTTTCGGTGATCGTCCAATTGACAACCTGCGCCCAGAAACGCGGGTAATTCTCCCATCCAATCCATTCGCCGCTCCAACGTGAGGCGGCATCACTGGGGAAGGCCACCACGCGCCCCAATCCATACTGCCACTACACTAGAATCGGATCGCTGTAAGACTAAGGGCCGCGAAGCAGCGTTTGCGCTGTCGGCTTGGAGGTCGTGGCAATGTAACCTTTCAACGTGGGCAGCGCATCGAAGCCGTTCAAAATCGGGCTGTTGGCCGTGCGCGTGAGAGCAAAATCGCCTTCTTGAATGTATGAGCGTGTGGCGAGAACTGTCTCCTGCGCGAAGATGTTGGGAATCTGGCCGATGTCCTGCACCTGATGATAATTGCCATCCCCGACCTCAGTCATCTGGCGCAAGAAGGCAGGCGAATTCACACCCAGAGCAACAACGCTGGTCGTGACGCCGTAGTCATCGTGCAGGCGCTGTGTCAGTTCGATCAATCCGGTGGGGCTTGAGCCGCCATCCGTGAGCAAAATAATATGCTTGCGCGGCGAGGTCTCATTGATAATATCGCGCTCAACCAGCTCCATGCCCGCCAGAATATCCGTGCCGCCCCCCGGTCTCAGGGTCGCGATTAACTGCTGTAAGATGCGCTTGTCTTCAACGTTCTGGAAGGGTGCGACCCAGGCCCCATTTGAATCAAACGTGCCCACCGCTGCGCGATCTGTTGCCTGTAACAGATCAATCGAGAGATCAATCGCCCGTTTGCCCAATTCCAGAAACGGGATGCCCGACGAATCAGCCATGCTCATGCTGCCTGAGCGATCAATTAGATAGGCAATCGTCAATTGTGGGATACGCTTCTGATCTTTGATGCGTGTTTCGACAGGCAGCGTCTCTTCAATCGGCGTCAGATAATAACCGCCTGGACCATACGATTCCGGCCCGCCGATGAACACCAACCCTGCCCCCAGATCGCGCACAGCTCGCTGCATCTGTTCCATTTGCGATGTGGAAAAATCTTTGGCGGGGACATTGACGATGATTACGCTGCGATAATTCACCAGCGAGGAGGCAGGCGGCAGATTGGCAGGGGTTTGCACATCGACCTGCACGCCAGCGGTTTCCAGCGCGGGGATCAATTGGGCGATTTCACTGTCATCGTGAGCCACGACAAGGACACGCGGTTGCCCCACGACCTGACTGAAAGCGGCAAACTGATTGTTCTGCGGGATGCCATCGCCTGCCACATTGAGGCGGGCCGTGTAATTCAGATAGCCGCTGGCCTCGGCGGTCTGGCTGAGAGTGTAGCCATTTGTGCCAGCCCGTAATGTGACATTGGTGTCTTGAATCAGCACGCCATTGGCAAAAATCAGCAGTTGGGCCGCCGCTGCTTCATCGGCCTCAATCGTGACGTTGACATCGTACTGCTGGCCCTCAGCCACACGGGACGGAGTCTCAACAGAGAGAATCCGAATATCGGCAATTTGTGGGCGCTCAATCAATACCGTGCTGATCTCTACACCGGACGCTGCCGCCAATTGAGCCTTCACGGCAGCACTGCCCATTGTCTCGCGGCCATCGCTCAGGATGACCATACGGCGCACCGCATCGGCTGGAAAGAGCGAGAGGCCGGTTTGAATCGCCTCGGCCAGATTGGTATTGCCTGCCTTGACTGTGGAACGGAAGGATGTGAACTGCGACGCGGCGCTGAAAGGCTTTTCAATCGAGACATTTTCGCCAAACAGAACCACCGCCCACTCATCATCCGGCGGCTTGGTGGCGAGGGCATTCTGGATATAGGCTTCCTGCTGGGCCCGCGAGACAGCGCCGAGGCTGTCTGAGGCATCCACAAGGAAGACGACAGCCCACTTTTGTACGGGCCGCACGATCTGCACCCCGGCCAATGCCAGGATCACGAATGTCACGAGCAGACCGCGCAAAACCAGACTCAGCGTATCGCGCCGCCGCCGAAAGGCCATACGCGGCCACCCGATATACGCCAGGAAACCCAGCGCCAACGGGAGAAGAATGAGGGCCAGCGGGAACGTGATACGCATAAATAATCCCATTTCGTAGGGGCACGAGCAAAGCCACTGAAGGTATAGATCGGCCCTTACACACGACGTTTAAATATACAAATCCGTCTCGCCCTGCAAAAAGTGGCGGGCCAGAATGAAGATTTTCAGCGCATAGGCATCCAACGTTGGGATGAACATATCGCGCGTGAGGAGCCGCTGTTCGTGCTGCAAAACTCCAGCGTCATTGCGCCAGATTCCCTCAGCCATTACCGAGTCACACTCGCCTTTGAACAGTGCAATGCCCTCATGAATAGGGAAGGCAATCAGGGCGCTCACCTCTTCTTCTTGCAGACGATAGTCCGTCAGATCGCGGTTGCTGCGATAGAAAAAGACATCAGCCAGTTCCCGATCAATGAGTGCCCCCTCTTTTTTGATGCCAATGCGCAAGCCTAGTGGCGTCAAATCCTCAAAGGCAACCTTCAGGCCCAATTCCTCTTCAATCTCGCGCACACCATCACGCAGACTTTCGCCCGCGCTGTAATGCCCCGCCGCCGTAATATCGAGCATGTTAGGGAACAGGTCTTTATTCGGGCTGCGCTGCTGCACGAGGATATAGCCGTCAGGATCGATGATCCAGCAGTGAAAGACGCGATGCCAATCGCCATCACGATGCACCTGCGAACGCGGCTTGACACCAAGATGCAGGCCGTTATCGTCGTAGATGTCAAAGAGTTCTTCGGGCATGAATATGACTATCCTTAATACCTGGGAATGATGTTATTTCATTTACAAACGGATAAAGATGCCGTTTTCTATGCATTCCAAAAGAAGCCTGTAGGGGCGCAGCACGCTGCGCCCGTCGTTGCGATCATTGTTGGGCGCAACTGCGCCCCTACAATCCCGTTTTTTATCCGACTTTAAACGGGGTGGTTATATCTTCGCCGTTGAACGCGGCACGACAGGCGCACGAGTTGGAGCCCGCAGACGCCGATGATAGGCCGCCCATTCCACCAGCAGCACAATCAGGGCCAGCAGCGCCGCCAGCGGCCAGAATTCGCGCAGAGTGAACTGGGCTTCGCCTTCGGCTGCGGCGGCCTGCCCGCCCAGATTGAGCGCGGTCTGGGGCGCAATACGGCTTTCGCCCGTGCCAAACAGATTCACCGCGAACGCCTGTGTCTGAGGCGCATCGCCTGCGGCCACCGTAAGTGTGTAGAGACCGGGCTGCGTTGTGCCCCCATAGGCGACTTCGCCTGCCAGCGTCAACGTCTGCTGGGTTTGATCGGGCTGTGTGATCGTCAGAGATTGCGTATCGACAGGCGAGCGGATTTTGAGCGTCTCGCCCACGCGCAGATTGCTCTCGCCCACAACGAGACTGGCAGGCGTAAAGGCATTCATCGCATTCGACATGAAAATCGGGAAGCTGATTTGCAGCGGCCAATCCGAGTCACGCAGATCGAAGGGCACAATCATAATCTGTCGCCCATCTGTCTCTCCCGCCCAGAGCAGGCCCCCTGCGTCGGTCTGGGCAAGGGGCGTGGCCCAATCCGCCCCGCTGATCGGTGTGAAGGCGCGAATATTCACCGCCTCAAAATCGACATAGCGCAGCAAAGGATGAGCGCTGTCTGTCGTGATGGGGGTCGTGGGCAGTTCACGCGCCTCACCCACGCTAAAGATAGGCGTTGAGGCGGGCGGATTGATGAAGAGCAAATCGGCATCTGGCAGTTCAGAGGGCAGCCAGCCATCAAGGATATACAGATCATAGGCCTGCTGTGGGATGCCACGCGCCGCATCGCCGCGAAAGGTTTGCACACCGGGCAGACTGCGCAGCACCTGCTCCAAAAAGAGATTTGGTGTCTCTCCAATCAGCAGGACACGGCGCGTTGTTTGCTCGGCAGCGGTGGCATAGGCCGTGTTATCGAGGGCGAGATAATCGGTGACGCCTTCCGGCAGCACCAACTGGGCCTCAACCGTCTGGAACGGCTGATCCACCTGAAAGATAAACGCCCGCTGGCTGTTGGCGCTCACATCCGCCGATGACGACTCCCATAATTCGCCATCAAGACGAATCACGAGCGACACATTCGCTGCCTGATCGCTGTCGTTTTGCACCTGAGCGTAAAGCTGTGTTGGCTGATCAGGCAGGGCACGCGCGGCTAATGCACTCACCGCCCAATTCTCGCCGCTGCTGCCAATGGCGATGAACTGCGGCGCGGGCACATTTTCGGGCAGTTCGCCTACATCAGGGATATTGCCATCGCTCAAAATCAAAATATTGAACTGTTCAGCGCCCGCCGCTCCTGCTGCCGCCAGTGTGAGCGCCGTTGACCAATCGCCCGCGCCCTGCCCCGGCTGCATCGACTCAAGGGCCGCACGCAGTTGGGCCGCATCGGTGGTGTAGAGTGAGACAGGTTCGGTCACATCGGCCACACGAATGAGCATTAACTCATCCTGTGGGCCAAGATTGTCAATAATCTGGCGGGCTTGAGTGCGGGCGGCTTCAAAACGCGATTGCCCGCCCATATCCGTTGCGCTCATACTGGCCGAGGCATCAATGAGCAGGACGGTGCGCCCTGCGCTGATGGTCTCGATCACCTGGGCAGGCCGCACGAGGGCAAGGACCAAAAGCGCCAGAATGAGAAGTTGGAGGAAAAGAAGAAGATTGCGCCGCAGACGCTGCCAGGGTGTGTTGGCCTCTGTATCGAGGAGAACCTGCTGCCAGAGAAAATGACTGCTCACGACGATCTCGCGACGGCGCAGGCGCAGCATATACAGCAGCAGGATCGGGATTGCCAGCAGCGCGGCCAGGAGAGCGATGGGTGTGAGAAACGTCATAGTCGGATCAATTCATAAAAGAGCCATATTTGCAATCAGAGTGATCCATTTTATATCATGGATTTCTTCATTTATCGCTGAATGAATTATCGTCCTGCCACATCAAGATTCGATGAAGCGATGTTTTTTCAGCCAGGCTTCAAGTTCTCCGGCAGAGGCCTCTGTCAGCATCGGGCCGCGATCCATGCCGCGTGGACTTGCACCAGCGGGAAGAGAATCAAACTCCATATACGGCAAATCCTGGCCGGGCATGGCCGCGATCAGCGTCGGAACCGAGAGAAAGCCTGTCCATTCCAGCACGCGCTCACGGGCTGTATGATCGATGTCGATAAAGAGTTCGCGATAGGGAACATTGTGAGCACTCAGCACACGCTTGGCCGTGCTGATATAGGGGCAGCCTGTAGTCCGGCTGTACATCACAAGTTCATAGGGTGAGGGTGGCATCATCAAAATCCCTTTGTTGTGAATAGGTCAGGTGCAATGCGGGCTATGGCCCCGTCGGTGTCGGTTGGGTCGCCGTAGGAATAAATTCGCCCGGTGTTGCCGTGACCACGCCACTGTTGGTGGGGCGCGGCTGTAAGAAGCACAGAATCCCTTCTGTGATCGCCCGGCCCATATCGTCCTGGCGTGTCGTGAGCACCTCGCGATCATCTTTGAGGAAGCCAAGCTCAATGATAGCGGCGGGCGTAAACGGGTGAATCTCGCGGAAGGAATGATAATCGGTCATATCGACGGTGAGATTGTAGCGGCGCTCTAAGCCGATAATCAGGCCGTATTGACCTCCGACACACTCGGCCAGCAGGGTATCAAGACCCCCTTCGGGGCGGGCGGCTGCTTTCGCGACCAGAAAGCCTGAGACAAGTTCGCCCCAATCCTGGCAGGTGTTGGCATGTATGGAGACAAGCGCCGCTGCCTGATAATTATCGAGGCGGGCATCAAATTCATCGAGCAAATCCACCGAGTAGCCCTGCGCCCGCAAATTTTTCACCACAATCTGCGCCACTGCAAAATTGATCGACGCCTCTGTTAACCCGTCCGGGCATACCGCACCGGGATCACCTTCAGGCCCGCGATGGCCGGACACAATGCCAATTTTGCGCAAATAGTTGGGCGTTGGCAGGGCCGTTGGCTGCACAGAATAAACCCCTGTTGCGCGGGCCACTTCCAGATCAGACGCGACCCCATCATTGATGAAATCAGGTCGCGTAAACCAGGTGAAAATTGTTGAGGCCAGACCCGCCGCGATAATCACAATAATCGCTGTGCGCACAAAGCCGCCAATCATACCCGCACGGCGGCGCGATGAACGCTCTTTGCGGCGCTGCACACGGCGCACACGCTGCTCTTGAATCGCCTCGCCATCGCCTTCCTCCGTTTCCGCCTCAATCTCGTCATCCTCTGTCACTTCGTTCACAGGGGCAGGCGGAGGCGGAGCTGGCATACGGCGCACCGTCGGACGCGGACGGCTTTCTTCTAAGGGCCTCTCTGCGGCCTCAGTAGAATCATGGGTTTGTGTCTGAGGCTGGCGTGCAGGGGACTGGGACTCGTCGCCTTGAGATTGGGGCGTCTCGGCGCGGCGTCTTCTCGGTTCTGCGGGTGGTGTGGGCTCATCCGTGTTGGAGGGCTGTACGGCCTCAGCGGACTGTGTCTCACGGCGTGGACGGGCGCGGCGCGAGACGGGCAGATGTTCAGGGCGCACAGGCTCATCGTCGGTGGCAGGTGCAGGTGGCGTTGGTGGCTCAGGGGAGCGCGGCGTGGTGGCCGAACGTGAATCGCTCTTGGGCGAGACATGCTGCGGTGGCTGACGCTGCTCGGTGGGAGTCGTGGGGGCAGCAGGCGAATTTAAGCCCTGCTCGGCGCGGCGGGCAGCGGCCTGCCGCATCATCTCTACAAATATCGTAGAGGCCGAGAGATCATCACCCTTCGGGGCATTTGGATCTGTAGGGCGTTTCTCGTCGGGCATAGCGATCCTGCTGCATGGTGTCTTCTGAATCCCATTTTAAGTCAGTCAGGGCCGTTCGGCTACTATCAAACATCATCTTTCGATGAAGATGACAGAATTTTCTCAAAGCAGATGCTGTCAGGATCGCCAACATAGGGCGCATAGTTGGCGATGACGTCATAGCCCGATGTTTTGTAGAGACTCACAGCCGAGGCTTGAGGATGTCCGGTTTCAAGAATAATGCGCTGATAATCGAAATCGCGGCCACACTGTTCGAGGGCGTCTAAAATACGCCGCGAGAGCCCCTGACCCCGCGCAAGAGGTCGCACATACATCCGTTTTACCTCGGCGGTCTGTGTATCGACAGGACGCAAGGCCCCACAGCCTATAGGCATCTCATCGGCAAAGGCCACCAGAAATACAGCACGCGGCACATCAACATCAGCAGGATTGAAACGGCCCGCACCATCCTCCTCATCGTTATACAGCGCCCGCATTTCTGCCGTGAGTTCTGCGATCAGGGTTTGTGCGATGGGATTATAAGGGGATATGGGTCTGATGGTGAGAGGCATCATTCAGAAAAATTCACAGGAGATGGTTGTAAACAGTTTAAAATCGCTTGAGTTCTTTGTGATTACTGTAAGATTATGGTATTCGGCTGTGGCAGCAAGGATGCAATCGGGAAGTGATGGAGTAGGCTGATTTTTCACAAAGTCCAAAGTCTTATGGATTTCAGCGGCTCTTCTTGCAATTGTTACATTCAAAAAATATCGATTAAATGGGCGTAATACGCGAATATGCTCTACTTCTTCTCGCTTGCCGCGAATACCGATCCATAATTCGATATCTGTTATAATAGAATAATAAATATTAGAACTCATGAAAGCCGCTTGCTTCATGATATCGTGCGGAATTGGCTGATTACGCAAATAACCTAAAAAAACAGAAGTATCAAATAAATATTTAGTTGTCTTCTTCAAAATCATAGAGATTACGCAGTCTCGTATCCCAGCCTGAACGAAGATTATGCAACCAGTTATCATCCATCTCTTTGTCATCAGCCCATAAGCCAAAGAGAGGCTCTATATCTTTCCAGATTTTTTCTCCTTTAGCCTGATCTAATGCCCCATGATCGGCGGAGGGAAAGAAAAATTCCTGAACCTGTGTCTCACCAACAGCACTCGCAAAATGGATATTCGCTGTTTCCTGCAATGCTAAAATCTTTGCTGTTCCATGAGCAGGAATAGCAACAGATGTTGTAAAAAGGACGATAGAGGTAGCTATAGAAGAGGATATACGTAGCGCCATTGTTTTATCATTCTTGTTACTTGTTTAGATCATTAGAATTAGACAAAGAATGCGATTGCTGCTCAATTTGAGTAATGCCATTAGCCAACATCTCCGCGATTTGAGCTCCCAGCTTTAAAGGAAGAACCATTCTCTGAAGAAGAGTAGGTATAGTAGTTTTACCAGGAATAATTGGCATCATAAAATAGAATTCCAGAACAACTTCATTTTCCCCAACATTGACACTCATCGAATCGGCGCGGGATACCCCGCCTTTAGGCGTGGGGAGGGAGTGCGCCTTGTCCTTTCTGGTAGGTATAATTACGATGGTATCCCCGAAGAGAGGGAACGATTTAAGTGACCTACGGCTCGTTCCCACAGCCACACCCGTTTGCGCGGGTAAAGTTCACCTCGACAACGTTATGAGACGGTTTATGTGTGAACGACACTGTTGGCTCCCAAGCCTCCTGTTTAATCGTTCACCGCAGAGTTCGGAACTGGTGAGGCATTCCGAAGTGCCT
>Ga0105046_10014763_pt1 | contig 12038 bp, 11 predicted proteins | sample MAT03_FD_78385 | JGI IMG/M metagenome (GOLD analysis project Ga0105046, IMG submission 78385) | Freshwater microbial communities from Lake Fryxell liftoff mats and glacier meltwater in Antarctica - MAT-03 (megahit assembly) | ecosystem: Environmental > Aquatic > Freshwater > Ice > Liftoff...
ATGCAGATTCTGTAACGGGTTCTTCCGCAACCGGTTCTTCGACTGATGCAGATTCTGTAACGGGGATTTCCGCAACCGGTTCTTCGACTGATGCAGATTCGGTAACGGGTTCTTCCGCAACCGGTTCTTCGACTGATGCAGATTCTGTAACAGGTTCTTCCGCAACCGGTTCTGCTTCCGACACAATCGAAGGAACTTCAGCATCCGCCGGAAGTTCACTTTCCGCAGGGGCTGCTTCTGTCTCTACGGCCACTTCGTCTGTGGAGACAGTTTCTGCTTCGGCTATGTCGCCAACTTCGGCTTCCGTTTCTGCTGTTGTTTCCGGGGCAGCTTCTACTGCTGTTGCAGTAGGTATTTCTTCATTCGTAACCGACTCAACTGGTGCATCAGTCAATGCTTCTACAGTAGTCTGTTCTTCCGAGGGTACTTCGACGGGCAGTGGTGCCTCAACCGTTTCAGTTGACTGGGCAGCAGGGTGGTCTGTTACATCCTCTTGAGCAGGCTCAGCAGCAGCGTTTTCTGTCGCATCCAGTTCCAACATTTCGGCTGGCTTACTGGTCAAATCCTCAGGTCCTTTGATTTCTTTTTCTTCGTTTGCCATGTTGGTAACGTACCGATTACTTTTGCAAAAGTACAAATAAATGCCAATTAGACGGTGCTTTTCATTATGCTTGCACAGTAAACTAAACGATTTATGTCAATAGAAATAGCCGATTTACGGAAAGACTACACGCTGAACGGGCTCGACAGTGCGGATGTCATGTCCGATCCCATCGTACAATTCCGTCAGTGGTTCGATGCGGCTCTACAGGCGGGCGTTCCTGAACCCAACGCCATGCATCTAAGCACGGTAACCTCAACTGGCCGTCCGTCGGGCCGTATTGTGTTGATTAAGGACGTCGATGAGCGAGGGTTTGTGTTTTATACAAACTATGAAAGTGATAAAGGCGAGCAGTTAACCGCCAACCTAGTGGCATCACTTACATTTTTCTACCCTGAACTGGAGCGCCAAATTAGAGTAGAGGGTTTTGTTGAAAAGGTAAGTAGTGAAGAGTCTGACGCCTATTTTAATAGTCGCCCACGCGGAAGTCAAATTGGGGCCTGGGTATCGCAGCAGAGCTCGGTGATTGCGGGCCGCGACGTTTTGGAGAAACGCCAGCGTGAAATAGAAGCGCAGTTTGCTGGCAAAGCAGTACCTAGACCCCTTCATTGGGGAGGTTTTCGGGTTATGCCCGACTTGATAGAATTCTGGCAAGGGCGCCCCAGCCGACTGCACGACAGGATTCGGTATCGGTTGGAGGCAGGAAGCTGGATTATTGAGCGGGTTTCTCCGTAAGTTGGCCATTGTTCGACTCTGTATGTAGACTTATACCATCTGGAAAATGAAAAACCTGCCACTGTTTGACGTACTAATTATTGTTGTTTACCTGGTCGCGATGATTCTGGTTGGGTTCTACTTTTCCCGAAAGAACAAAAACGCTGATCAGTTTACCAGGGCATCGGGCCTGATTCCTGGCTGGGCAACGGGCTTGTCGATCTATGCAACTTTTCTGAGTAGCAATACCTTTCTGGGTGTTCCGGGCAAAGCGTTTGGAGGTAACTGGAACGCATTTGTGTTCAGCCTGTCGATGCCGCTGGCAGCCTACACTGCTGCCCGATTTTTTGTCCCGTTTTACCGCCAAACCGGCGAAATATCAGCTTACACCCATTTTGAACATCGCTTTGGTCTTTGGGCAAGAACCTACGCGGTCATTTGTTTTCTGCTCACCCAACTGGCCCGAATGGGGTCCATTTTTCTGGGTATTGCCCTTAGCTTACAAGCCCTTACCGGCTACTCAATGGCGCTGATTATGATTGTGATGGGTACCTGCATCATTATCTATACGGTTTTGGGTGGCATGGAAGCGGTGATCTGGACGGAAGTGGTGCAGGCTGTGGTGAAAACCGGCGGGGCCTTGCTTATTTTATACCTGATTGTGAATGAAATGCCGGGTGGGATGTCGAAGATAATCGACATCGGCGCTGCCAATGACAAGTTTAGCCTGGGGACGTTTTCATTCGATTTTACCCAGTCATCGTTCTGGGTGGTGCTGTTATACGGGTTCTTTATCAACCTGAATAATTTCGGCATGGATCAAAACTATATCCAGCGCTACCACACCACGGCCTCAGATAAAGAAGCCGCTAAGTCGATTTGGCTTTGTGTATGGCTGTATGTGCCGGCCTCCCTGTTGTTTTTTGTGATCGGGGCATGCCTGTTTGCCTATTACCAGGTACACCCCGAACTGATCGAAGCTGTCAAGCAAAAAGTGGCCTTGGATCGTTTATCGGCCAGTGCTACCTCGGCTGAGGTAAACCGCCTGGTAGCCACGCTACAACCTGCCGATTATGGCGATAAAGTGATGCCGCATTTTATGGTGACGAAAGTGCCTGCCGGACTGATGGGATTGATTATTTCGGCCATTCTGTCGGCGGCCATGAGTACAATTAGTTCGGGCATGAATGCGTCGGCCACGGTTTTTACGGAAGATATTTACAAACGCTACATCAATCCGAACCCGTCAGGCCGGAAACAACTGGCTTTACTGCACATTGCTACCGTTGTTTTTGGCGTGTTGGGCCTGGGCGTTGGCATTGCCATGATTGGCGTCAAAAGTATTCTGGACGTCTGGTGGACTTTGTCGGGCATATTTGCGGCCGGTATGCTTGGGCTATTTTTGTTGGGCCTTATCAGCCGGCAAACGAACAGCGCCGAAGCCCTGACCGCTACAACCATTGGCGTGTTGGTAATCCTCTGGATGACTTTTTCGGGGCAACTGCCTGCCGAGTACAGCTACCTGAGCAACCCGCTGCACAGCAACATGATTATTGTTATCGGTACGCTCACCATTTTTCTGGTGGGTTTGCTGCTGACAAGACTGAAAAACCGCTCCTCAAAGTCTTTAACCCAAGCCGCTACTCTACCCAATGATTAACCCACATGCCTCTGCAAAAGGATTTATTCCGGTAATGCTCACGCCGTTCAATCACAGTGGTGCCATAGACTTTGATGCACTGACCCGGCTTACTGAACGGTATCTGGACGCGGGGGCAACGGGATTGTTCGCGAATTGCCTGTCGAGCGAAATGTTCGAACTGAGTGAACAGGAGCGGCTTCAGATCATAGCGCATGTGGTTCAGACGGTGAATGGTGCCGTGCCTGTTGTGGCCACCGGAACGTTTGGAGGGGCCATCGAAAAACAAGCCGAGTTTGTAAAGAAAGTTCACGGACTTGGTACCGAGGCTGTTATCCTGATTACGGGGCTTCTGGCCGGGGAAACGGAATCGGATGCGATTTTCGATGAGCGCGTTTTTCAGTTGCTCGATTGCACCGAACAGATTCCGGTGGGTTTTTACGAATGCCCTGTCCCCTACAAACGGCTCATTTCTCCGCAGCAGTTGGGGCAATTTGTTGCTACCGGACGAGTCATTTACCATAAAGATACCAGCCTGGATATTGAGCAGATACAAGCAAAACTACGGTTGACTCAGGGCGCCACCTTTGGCTTATACGATGCCTATATGGCTCATGCTGTGGACTCGTTGCGGGCTGGTTCGGCGGGTCTGTCGTGCATTCAGGGAAATTACTTTCCCGAGTTGATTGTCTGGCTTTGTACCCATTACAACCACAATTCGCATCAGGAAGAAGTGGTTGCGGTGCAGCAGTTTCTGATCGATAACATGGACCTGATGCATCATGTTTATCCCACTGCTTCAAAGTATTTTTTGCAAAATCGAGGTGTCGATATTACTACCTTCACCCGGCGCGACGTGGGCCGACTAACTCCCGAAACCATGGTCAGGATAAATGATTTGTGGGGTGATTATCGGAAGTTGCACGATGAGTTAGCTCTCAACTGTTGAATGATTAACTTGTCGCCATGAAACAGATCATCGCTTGCCTTACTGCCTGGTTTTTGGTTATTGGCTATGGATTTGCCCAGTCAACTACGAATACTGGAACCGCGAAGTTACCCCGCATTGCCATAGCTGGCTTAGGAATTGAGTCCAGCACGTTCTCGCCAGCCGTTACGCACGAAGACGCTTTTCATGCCCGATACAGCGGTGAGGTGTTCAACGCCTATCCGTTTATGATGGGCGCAGCTCCCCTGCGCAAACAGGCAATCTGGATACCTACGATTGTCGGAAAATCACTACCGGGCGGAGCCGTGACCCGAGAAGCCTACGAATCGCTGGTAAACAAAACACTGGATTCACTTAAGAAATACGGTCCCTACGATGGCCTATACTTTGATATTCACGGCGCTATGAGCGTGGTCGGTCTCGACGATCCGGAAGGCGATTATATAACCCGAATCCGGAACGTGATCGGGTATAAGACCATCATCTCCACGTCCATGGATTTGCACGGTAATGTGTCGTGGCGATTGGCACAACATACGGATTTGATGACCTGTTACCGGATGGCTCCTCACGAAGATGCCATGCAAACCAAGGAACGGGCCGTGGTTAATCTGCTCGAACGCATCAAAAGCGGTAAAGGTAAACCTGCTTACAAAGCCTGGATACCCATACCGATTCTGCTGCCGGGCGAGAAAACGAGTACGCGCATCGAGCCGGGCAAAAGCCTGTATCAGCAGGTAGAACCCCTGGCTGATCACCGAGAAGGCATTGTGGATGCCGCCATCTGGATCGGGTATGCCTGGGCCGACGAGCCGCGCAACCATGCTGTGGTGATGGTAACGGGTGATGATAAGGCAAAAGTTACCCAGACCGCCGAGAAACTGGCCCTGGATTTCTGGAATGTGCGGAATCAGTTTGAGTTTGTTGCCCCTACCGGGACGTTGAACGACGTACTGGCTAAAGCGCTGGCCAGTACCAAACGCCCTTTTTACATCAGCGATACGGGCGATAACCCAACGGCAGGCGGTGCTGGCGATGTGACGTGGACAATCACACAACTATTGGCTCGGCCGGAATTTAAACAGGCGAATGGTCCTTCGCTGATCTACGCGTCGATTCCCGATCCCGAACTGGTGAAAAAGGCCATAGCCGCTGGCGTGGGTGGGCAGGTTGAGGGTGTTGCCGGAGCGCGTGTCGACGCCCGCTTTGCTCCGCCCGTTCCTCTCAAAGGCACTGTAGAATCGATTGTTAAAGGCGATAAAGATGCTGAAGTAGAGGTAGTTGTTAAAGTGGGTAGCATTCACGTGATTGTTACGCAAAAACGTAAACCCTATCACGAAGAAAAGGACTTTACCCGCCTGGGGCTCAACCCCCGAACAGCCGATATTGTAGTGGTCAAAATTGGCTATCTACAGCCTGAATTGTATGCCATGCAGGCCGACTGGATTATGGCCCTAACACCCGGAGGTGTCGATCAGGATCTGTTTCGGTTGCCCTACAAGCGAATTAAACGGCCCATGTTTCCGTTTGACAAAGACATGAAAAAGCCGGATCTGTCGGCCCAACTCGTGCCCCTGTCGGGGCAAAGCAAATAAGCAATCCCATTTGCCGTATCGACAAAACCAATGACCTGCAAGCGTGTTAAGAAGAGAGGTAGACTCACCGATTTTCTATAACGGCCTATGTTTACATCCCAAATCAGTACGCAAACGAACGAGATTACGCCCGAACTTGACCGGTTTCGCACGAATAAGACAATACCGGCGGTAATCGAAAAAAATGTCCTGACAGCGCTGTCTTTTTATCCAGAGTTGGTGGATACAACAATCCGTTTTGTTTTTAAACAAAAGATAAAATCATCGGTCATGCAGGCCCAGCCGGTTTTCAGCACGTTGTTGGCTGGCCGAAAAAGCAGGGCCTATCGCATCAATATCAGTGCGTTGTTTAAACTGACCTATACCGCCATTCCCATTCATCAACTGCCCGATGCTATCATGATTGGCTGGATTGGCCACGAACTGGGGCATATTATGGACTACGAAAGCCGAAGCAACCTGGGCCTTGTCCGCTTCGGTTGGGGATATGTCTCTTCAGCGGCTTATGTGAAACGGGTAGAGCGAATTGCCGACGGGTACGCGGTTAGCCACGGACTTGGCAGCTACCTAGTCGAAACCAAGCGGTTTATTCTCGACCATGCCGAACTACCGCAAGCCTACAAAGACAAAATTGCCCGTTTGTATGTATCGCCCGAGGAGATTACCGAACAGGTAAAAATACTGGAGGAGCAAAAGCTGGAAGCGCAACGGATAGCCCTAGGTTAGGCTTTTAATATACTGCTCGAATTCAAGGAAGTCGTCTTCCTTCATCACCCTCGGAATTTTGGCTTGACCACCCAGGTTTTTGACATCCTCGGTCCAGCGGTAGAATTTCTCGACTGGAATTACTTCCGCTTCCACACCTTTCAGTGATTTGCTCCGGGCCACCTTGTAGTTTTTGTTGGTCTCGCACAACTCGCTATCAAGCGCAGCGGCCACCTCCGGCCCATTCATTTCTTTGTTGGAGCCGATATACCATTTATTGATATACTCGCCGTCTTTTCGAATAGCAGAAACCACAAACTCTTTGATCTCCATGTCATACTGTTTCTGCATGGCCTCCATTGCCTTGTTCATCTGGTAAACAGACAACTGCTCACCCACCACGTTCAGGAAGTGCTTGGTCCGGCCGGTGATCTGAATTTCGGCCCGGCTTTTATCGGTAATCATGACCGTATCGCCAATCATGTACCGCCAGGCGCCCGATACGGTAGATATCAGCAACACATAATCGACGTTTGCTTCGGCCTTATCCAGCGAAAGAATGGTAGCGTCCTGCTTCACCCGGCCTTCCTCGTCCATGTTTTCATCCACAAAAGGGACAAACTCGAAAAAGATGCCATTGTCGACAATCAGGGCCATCGACAAGGTGTCGGGGCGCTTTTGCGTAGCCAAATAACCTTCCGATGTCAGGTAGGTGTCAATGTAAATGAGGGGCCTGGCCAGCCATGTTTCGAAGCTTTTTCGGTAGGGTTCAAACGCTACTCCGCCGGTTGTATAGACCTGTAGATTAGGCCAGATGTCGTGAATCGTATTGAGTTTGTTATAGGCGATTACCTCCTTCAGCATCATTTCAATCCAGGACGGAATACCGCTCAGGCTGCCAATGTCCCAGCCGGGGGCTTCGGTGGCAATTTGCCGGACTTTTTCGTCCCAGTCGGTGAGCGACGCAATCTCGATGCCTGGTTTGTAATAACCTCTGAACCAGATGGGAATATTGGAAGCACTGATGCCACTGATTTCGCCCTCTTCATGGTCGTCTTTTTCGATCAGGCTGACACTGCTCCCTAGCATCAAAATCTGTTTCTCGAAGAAGTTGGAGGGAAGGTCGAAGTTTTTCAGGCTCATCACCTGCTGGATGCCTGATTTGCGGATCGCGTCGATCATGTCGTCCGTCACCGGGATCGACTTACTGTTGCTGGTGGTGCCGCTGCTTAGCGCGAAATAGCGTTGTCCGCCGGGCCAAGTCACATTCTGATGCCCTTCGAGCAGATAATGCCACCAGTCGTCATACAGTTTGTCGTAATCATGCACAGGAACGGCCTTCTGGAACGTAGCCACTAGATTATCGCTCTTGAGCAGCTCGGTGAAGTTGTGCTTTTTTCCGAAGGCAGTCAGCCTGGCTTTTTTTAACAGATCCTGTAACACCTCGCGTTGGGCTTCCGCCGGGTCGGGCTCCGATGTGACAAAGCCATACACGTCAATTGCTTTTCTGATTAATTCGCCGAAAACTGCCATAAGTACTGTTGTGTAGATTGGTTTGCTTTCCCATTAACCAGATACCCTGGGCTTTGTTAGTGGTAATTAATCAGATGGTATTGGGCTAATTGAGAATTGTCTTGTAAGGAGAAATTGCATCTTTTACGGATTTCTTTCTCTCTGCCCAATTTTGATTGATGTCCTCATTTGTCAGGGTGTAGTTACAAAATGACCCACTATGTTTTGCCATCATCAAAAGGGCGGGACTTTTACCACAAAACTTGATTCAAAAAACTAAATTTCCGTCAACCACATAACTGTCATTGGAACACCAAACCCCGTCATTTGGGTAGGTGCTTGTTCTGCGTTCGGCTTTGACTCATTTGTTACGGTGAGAAGAGGTTCTGTATGCTGCTTGCTATTTTTATGAATCCGGCTTGGGACCTTTTGAAATAATCAGTCTCGTCAGCCCGGGAAACCAGCGTTGCAACCATACAATCACCCTACCGTGATTAGTAAAAACAAAAATCCTCTTTCGTTTCATTACTGCTTTTACCATTACTTTAGCGGCTTTATTGGTAGGCCAAATCAAGTTTTCAGGACGTGGATCTACTCGTGCAGGGTGCCACATTCCTTCATTATCAACTCTGGTAATCTCCGACTCTACAAATCCCGGATGCAAAGTAGTGCAACTCACACCGCTACCCATTAACTCAACCTGCAAAGTCAAACCGATGGAGTGTACCGCAGCCTTAGACGCTCCATAAGCTCCAAGACCAGGGTTGGGGAGGTAGGCTCCTACACTGCCAACCAAACCTATCCGACCTCTGTTTTGCTTTAAATGTGGCAAGGCATATTTAACCGTTAAGGCCAGCCCAGTGACATTGCCTTGTAGTTGCCTATTCCAGTCTTTGGCAGTCAAGCTGTCGATACTTCCAAAAACACCAAAGCCGGCATTTGCCACTGCAACATCTATACGCCCCCAAGTGGTTATGATGTGTTGAACAGCATTTTCTATTGATGTTTCTTCCATAATATCAACTGGAACTACCAATGCTTCACCACCCGAGTTTTTAATCTCGCAAGCAATCTCTTCTAAAAGTTCATTACGTCTGGCTGAAAGCACAACTTTATATCCTAGTCTTGCCCATTCAAAGGCCAAAGCTTTGCCAATTCCAGACGAAGCACCAGTGATCCAAACTACGTTTTCTTTTCTATTTGTCATCTTAAGTCTTATTAATTTAATTGGATTGATTTTCGAGCTGACCCACAACGTTTTGCCGCTACCCGAAGGGCGGCACTTTTACCAAAAAACTGTCTTTGGAATACTAAACCCCGCCTTTTGGGTAGGGGCTGCTAGCGGTTCGTTGTTCTTTCCTGTCTATTAGTCTTGTGGTGAATAGTGCACAATGTCAATTCCAATTCCATTCGGGTCCTGAATGGCAAAATGTCTGTCGCCCCAGGGTTCGTTACGAATGTCGATTTTAATTTCTACACCTTTCTTTTTTAGTTCGTTGTACATCTTGTCCACGTCTTCAACTTCTATGGTTAAATACATTCCCTGCCCTTGAAAAGGTTTCTGGAACAATGGCTGTTGGCTTGGGTGATTGGGAAGCAAGAAACTTATTTCTGCTTCTTTTTTTGGCGTGTGCAATAAGAGATAAAACTCGTTTTCAAATGTTACCCCAAAGCCAAAAATAGTTGTGTAGAAATCTTTTGTTTCTGCCAATTTATTTATTATGATGCCTGCGTTTAATTTCATTTTTTTTGGAGTTTCAGTTGTTAAACTTGTTTGTGAAAAAGCGTTTGATGTGAAACAAACGGCTATTAGAACTGTGAATAATGGTTTTATACTAATTGTCATTTGGGGTGTAAGGCCCGCCTGTTTCTCCCCAACCCCATTTGGGCATTGGTTCGCTTTCCACCATTGGATTTTCTGTTAGTTGCGAATTGATAACTGCAAGTCTTGTTCCCCATTCGATGTGTCCAACAAATGCTGAACGAAATTCAGGGTCGCTTTTTAAACTAACTTCGTCTGCCGTTTCAAGTAAAAGAAGAACCCAACGTTGCCGTTTTTGCTCTGTCAGCATTTTGCCAATATGTTCGCCTATCATTTTGGAATGACTGCCCTTGTCTTCTATTGTATAGAATGTGGGACCGCCAAAAACTTCGGCTACAAAATGAGCAACGTGTTTGACGTGCCTCGGCGACATATTTTTAAAAACTTCTCCTAATAAGTCGTCTCTTAAAACCTTTTCATAGAAGTTGCTAAACAAGGTTTCAAAAGTTTGAATGTCACCTGTCCATTCGTAAAGGGTTGGTATAGTTTTCATTTCTTGTTAGTTGAAGTGTTGTTTTATAATGACAAGTGTTAGTGGTTCGTTGTTTTCTCGTGTTTCACCTTGTTGCTTGGCCATTAAATTTGAAATGCACTTCCTGTAATTACTTTCCACGAATCATTAACTATTTTCTACACCCTTAAATATCTAAATTTTCCGTCGATAATTTGGTCGGCATATTTTTCTTTCAGATGCACGGTAACAGCAACAATGGACGTGTTCTCAATTGTTTTTCTCTTTTTGGTAGGCCAGGCCCTGCCGTAGATTACCTTGCCTCGCTTTGAACCTCACAGAAAGATACTACAGAATGTGCATTGCGCATTCTGTAATTACCCCATCAAACCTTCCCAATCATCCGGTCAAAGATACCCCTTTGTTCCTTCATCGATGCCACTTTATCGGTTGGGTTGGTGTGGCACTCGAGGAGTACCCAGCCTTTGTAATTCATCTTGACCAGATTATTCAGCAGGTCCTGGTAAGGGTAGTCGGTACGGTCGAGTTCGCGGACGTGGCAGGTTGCCCCAAACCGATCGTTCACTAAGTCGAAATTGGATCGGAAACCCTTGCCGTTCAGGTCCTGCGGGTTGCAGTTCCAGCAGATGGTAGCATTCGGATGGGTAGCCACATCCATAATCCGTTTCGTCATGGGCAGTTCCTGGGTTTCTTCACCGTGTACTTCCAGCCGGATTTGTTGACCAAACTCAGCGCCATAGTTGGCCAGTTCGTTTAGCGATTCGCCAATTTGGGCAACCGTTTTTTCGGTGGGGACCTCTTTATGGAGGGCATTGGGTTTCACTTTCACGCCCGTTCCGCCCACATCGGCGCTTAATCGGATAAACTCTTTGGCACGCTCAATGGAGGCTTTCAACTGGCTTTGATCAACATAGTCAAATTGCTGGTTTGTCCCCAGTCCAACCAGCTTCACCGGGCTGTCGGCCAATCTCTTTTTCACGTCCAGTCGTTGAGCGGCATTCAGGTCGGGCATCACTTTGTGGGCATGCTCCACGCGGAGTTCAACACCGTGAATGCCGGTATCGGTGCAATTTTTTATTAGCGTAGGTAAATCCCAGTCTTTCCCCCACAAGTAGGTCACGAACCCCAGTTTGATGCCTGCTTTGTCGCGCATAGCAAGACCAGTGGCAAAGACAGGACCCGTAATAAGGGAGGCTCCGGCGAGCAGGGAAATCTCTTTCAGAAATGTTTTTCTATCGATAGTTGACATGGCAGTAGGGAATAGGCATTGTTGGAAGGAATAAGAAAAAAATTGGCTGCCCCTACCCATTCAGGCAGATGCCGTTGAGCAAGCGTAGATTGTTTCCAACGCTCACTAAATTTACGACAAATAGTCACTGACTTTTTGGTATCTTGCCATTACATAAATTCCTAAACGACTTATCCAAACCCATAGCCTACAATGAATACCACCCGTCTGCTGCTCGTTGACGATCATCAACTGATTTTAGATAGTCTGCAAACCCTGTTTGCGTCGATCCCTGGCGCTCAGGTCGTAGGAATGGTGAACGACAGTCGACGGGTGCCCGACGAACTCGCCCGAAAGCCCGTCGATGTGCTGCTGTGTGACCTGAACATGCCCCACCTGTCGGGCATCGACCTGACGTTGCAACTCCGGCGGTCGCACCCCGCCCTGAAAATTTTGTTAGTGACAATGGCCGAAGATGCCCGCATCATTCGGGAGGCCGTGCGGGCAGGCGTGTCGGGCTACGTTCTGAAACGGGCGGGCCGCGACGAACTAGAAAAAGCCCTGACAACAGTTATGGCTGGTCAACGGTATTTCAGTCCCGCTGTACTAGAACAATTGACCTGTTTAGCCGAGACGGACAGTGGGGAATTTGATCCGTTGACGGTTCTTACCGAACGCGAGGTAGACGTATTGCGGCTCATGGCCAACGAAAACCCGACCCATCTGATTGCCGACAAGCTCTGTATCAGTGTCCCCACCGTGGAGACGCACCGTCGGCATTTGATGCAGAAATTAGGCGTG
>Ga0105046_10014765_pt1 | contig 12037 bp, 8 predicted proteins | sample MAT03_FD_78385 | JGI IMG/M metagenome (GOLD analysis project Ga0105046, IMG submission 78385) | Freshwater microbial communities from Lake Fryxell liftoff mats and glacier meltwater in Antarctica - MAT-03 (megahit assembly) | ecosystem: Environmental > Aquatic > Freshwater > Ice > Liftoff...
CGCCGAGCCACTTAGCGATGCGCGATTCAAGCTGACCGTGAACGGGTTTTTCTCCGGAGACTAAGCGGCTGGCAGAGACGCTGGTTCCGTAGGTTTGAATCGCATTGATTGCCGCTTCGCTAACGCGAGGTTCACCGGACATGCCGATGTAGTTGTAGCTCGCGAAGCTGATCATTTCGCGACCACCGATCACAGTCGTGTCGCGAACGACTGAGTCATGAACGGTAAAATACGGGTTGGGAACGCCCGTCATTAGCATTTGTGCAGTCGTCTGTTGCAGACGTTTGTATTCTGGAAACTGCTCAATGCGATCTTCGGGGGTTTCGACCTTTGTCACTGGCGTTTCAGAAGTCTCGCTTCCGTTTGCAATCGCAGCAGGCGAGCCATTGCGATAGGTCCCACCGGCCTTCAACCGGGTCGCAATCTCGACCGCGTTGGTCGCTAAGTGTTGCTGGATCGCCAGTGCCGTTTCGCCAACGGTTTCGATCGAGTCGAGTACGTCTTGGGGAAATCGACCGCCAAACTTTTCTTCGAGTCCTCTCGCGATTTCAAGCCTTTCCAGGCTATCGAGTCCCAAATCAAGAACGATGTTCGTTTGGCTGGACAATTCACCTGCTCGCTCACCGGCGACCGCCCTGATTTGGTCCTCAACGACTTGAACGAGGGCCACCGGTGCAATCCCACCACTTTCTGATTTACTCGATGAAGATGGCAAGCGTGACGAGTTCGCTGCTCCGCGGGCGCTCATCATCGTCGGTCCGTTTGAACGGAAACCACCGGCTATTTCTTCCCAGCGAACCCATTTTGCGATCACCTTCAAGTCATCTTGAAGTAACGCATCCATACAGGCATGGCGTTGGATCTTTCCGCTACTTGTCTTTGGCACGGAACTGTTTCGGACTAGGTAAACGGCGTCGGGTGGCAACTCATGTTCGGCGGTAACAGCACGGCGAATCTTTTGCAACTGATCGTCCCAATCTAACCCTCGCTGCCGAACCGTTTCGGCGACGATCACCAATTGTTCACGATCCTGGTAATTCATCGCAAACGCAGCAACCGAGCCCGCCTGAACCGCTGGGCTCGCCGACTCGACCGTTTGCTCAATGTCCTGCGGATAACGATTGACTCCGCGAACAATGATCATGTCCTTCAAGCGGCCAGAAATATAAAGCTGTCCCTCGTGGAGAAAGCCCAGGTCTCCGGTCCTCAAAAACGGCCCTTCCCCGTCAGCGGTCATGCCGCCGAACGTGTTTGCCGTTGGAACGGCAGCTTGCCAATAGCCTTGTCCGACCGAAGGAGACTGGACCCATATTTCACCAATTCCGCCGTCGGCAAGAATCGTCATTGTCCCTGGGTCAACAATCTTAACGACTTCACCTTCCAAAACCCGTCCGCAGCCGACCAATGCTCGTGCTTCGGAATGTTCGGCAGGAACCGCTTCAGCAACCTTCTTATCGATCTTTGTACCGTCGAACGTCTGAACAACCGGACGACCAATCGCTGGGCCTGCGGTCACCACCAACGTTGTTTCCGCCATGCCATAGCAAGGCGTGAAGGCTTCACGCTGAAAACCAAACTTGGCGAACCGATTGCAGAACGCATCCAAAGTTGCGGGCCGAATCGGTTCGGCACCGTTAAACGCAATCTTCCAGCACGAAAGATCGGCACCGACCATTTCAGAGTCGCTGATCTTGTCGACGCATAACTGGTAGGCAAAGTTGGGCCCGCCGCTGATCTGAATTCCAAGGCGAGAAATGGTTTGCAGCCAACGATCAGGACGTTGCAAAAATGTCATCGGGCTCATCAACGTACCGGATCGCCCGAAGTAAAGTGGTTGCAAAATACCGCCCACAAGTCCCATGTCGTGATAGGCTGGTAACCACGCCATCCCACGATATTCCCGCTCAGGCTCGAACCCGCTAATGATTAGCTCACAGTTCGCAAGCACATTGCGGTGCGTCAGCATCACACCCTTCGGAGATCCCGTTGAGCCGCTGGTGTACTGCAGAATCGCAAGACTGTCTGGTGTTAAGTTCGCAGGCGGCTTCCAGGAACTGGCATCTCTAAGCGACTTTGAATCGGTGCCAATTACCGATACACCTTCGAGGTCTTCGTGACGTGTTCCACCCACCAGTTGTTCTGCGACCGACTCTGTCGAAAATGCGATTCGAGTGTCTGCGTCAGTAACGATCGAGCGAATTCTCGAAGCTTTGCGATTTCGCCGAGGAGGAAATGCCGGGACAGCAATCGCTCCCAAAGCGTGGCAAGCGAACAAACCGACGACAAAGTCTAGCCCAGGTGGATAGAGCAACAAGATTCTCTGGCCGGGTTCGACCCGGTCTTGAACCGCGCCCGCTAAACCAATCACTTCATCCCAGAGCTCCTGATACGTGAACGCATGTTGAATCGCTTCGCCGTCAGTAAAGCGAAATGCGTTGTGGTCGGGAGTTTTTTGGGCCCAATGACGGACTACCGCCAGGAGATGATCCTGAGGTGGTGCGTCTGAACCGAAATATCGATGGGATCTCACGTTCAGTCGGTGGTTACAAGGTATGGAGTCCGTATGACTAATCCCTAACTGGACCTAGCAATAATCGGCATCCTCTGGGCCGCAAATCGCTTGCGACCGCGATTTGCTTCACCAGAACCATCTTACCGTCATTACAATCGGACTGGTAACCCTCACAGCTTCCCCAAAGGTTCAGATCCGATCAGCTTAGAGCCATTTGAGGTTTTCCCAAGCGGGTGGTTTGTGTTTGAGGTCATGTCCTTTAGCCAGCACCTGCACTGTTGCGGCAAGGCGCCTCCGGTACACTTGCTGGACCATCCGATCGGTTCGCATTCGCAGAGTTTAAATTGTCAAAACGCCTTGATTCTCCGCTTGTCTTGGTATTTGAGGACGAAGCGATTGACCGCTTGCAACCGGTCACGACCGCCCGTCCGGGGTATGCGGTTTCGTGTGCCAGTTTCCGTTTGATCGATTGGATCCGAATGCTTGACGTTCCGATTTGGGCGTCGATTCGACCGCATCTACGAATTCTGCAAAAAGAAGATTTTGGTTACCTAACGCCCCCTGAAAGTCTTGAAACGCCGTCGACGGTACTTTTGATCAATGCGCGCGTGGTTCCCAACACGTCGGTTTTGTTGACACTCAAGCAGTTAATCGCCGAGGATCGACCTCAAACGATTTACGACGAAAGCGGTGCCGTATGTGCCGCCCTGCTGCCGATGACGACTTCGACCAAGGCGATTGAGAAGCAAGCCGCGACGCTGCCGAAGGCGAACTTGTCGCTCACGCTTTTCAATTGGCCGCATGATGTTGTCGCTCAGCACATGAAGTTGATGAACGACGCGATGCAGTATCGAATCGAACATGGTGACTATCAACAAACTATAGACGGTGTGTTCGTCCGACCCGGTGCCAAGATCGGACTTTACCCCGTGATCGACACTAGCAAAGGCCCAATCATTCTCGAAGATGACGTGCAGGTTGGGCCATTCTGTTATCTTTCCGGCCCGGTCTACGCTGGCCCACGAACCCGCGTCATTGAGCACTCCGCTCTCAAAGACGCTGTCTCACTGGGACATACCACAAAGATCGGTGGCGAAGTTGAAGCGTCGGTGATTGAGCCCTACACGAACAAACAACATCACGGATTCCTTGGGCACAGCTACCTTGGAAGTTGGATCAACCTCGGTGCTGGCACGTGTAACAGTGACTTGAAGAACACCTACGGTCACATCAACATGGAATACCAAAACGAAAAGATCGCAACTGAGATGCAGTTCATGGGCTGTATCATGGGCGACTATTCCAAGACAGCGATCAACACGGGGATTTTCACCGGAAAGATCGTCGGTGTTTGCAGTATGCTGTACGGTTTTGTGACGACCAACGTTCCTAGTTTCGTCACTTACGCTCGATTGTTCGGTCAAACGTCAATGTTGCCCTCCGAAGTCATGGTTAGCACCCAGGCGCGCATGTTTGCGCGTCGTAAGGTTGTACAACGAGAATGTGATCGCCAGCTAATCCTTGACATGTTCGACTTAACCGAAGATGAACGCGCCGGGCAAAATCAACTTGGCCTCTAGCCATCGGTTTCACATTTCCAGTCTCACTGTTCAATTTATAAACAGATCGTTTGATGACCATTCGTGTTGGCATTATTGGAGCGACCGGTTACACGGCGCTGGAAACTTTGCGTTTGTTGCTTCGACACGAGAAAGCAGTGGTGACTGTCGCGACCAGTCGCAGTGAAGTCGGGCAAGCGATCTCGGCGGTTCATCCTATCCTAGCCGGATCGATGTCGTTGAACGTGACGGCTTACGACGCGACCGAGGTTGCCAAATCATGTGACGTCGCGATGTGTTGCTTGCCCCATGGTGCGTCGGCTGAATCGGTTCGCGAGCTGATTCGCGCGGGCGTACGAGTGATCGACTTCAGTGCCGATTTTCGATTGTCGAGCACCGAAGTTTACCAGCATCACTACGGTGTCGAGCACCCTTGGCCAGAGCGAGTCGGAAGCACGATTTATGGTCTGCCCGAATGGTATGCGAAAGAGATTGCAAGTGCCGATCTTGTCGCCAATCCCGGATGCTATCCGCAGTCGGCAATCATTCCCCTTGGTCCGCTGCTTGCCAAAGACGCGATCGATCCTGATGACATCATCATCGATTCAAAGAGCGGCGTTAGCGGCGCGGGAAGATCGCCAAAGCTGAATTCTCTCTACTGCGAAGCGAACGAATCGATTTCTGCTTATGCGGTTGGCAACCACCGGCACCAACCGGAGATCAATGATTTGCTCAATCGTTTTTCCGGTAAGTCGCCAAGCGTAGTCTTCACACCGCACCTAACGCCCATGGATCGTGGGATCCTTTCCACAATCTACGTGCGGCCCAAAAACGTGACCCTTGATCAGGTCATGCAGATTTGGCACGAGACCTATAAGGGCTCGCCATTCGTCCACGCGGTCGACCATCTACCTGCGACAAAGCATGTTGCCAACACGAATCATGTGCAGATGACCGTCCGTCAATCCGGCAATCGTTTCGTGGTTCTCTGTGTCATTGATAACTTGATTAAAGGCGCGAGCGGTGCAGCGGTTCAAAACATGAATGTCATGTTTGGACTCGATCAACAACTCGGTCTTCGATAGGAAGCAACATTGGATACGCTCACTCCCAACCCGCTCCCTGCTCCCTTGATTGGTGAATTGTTGCATCAAAAAGAAACTCCGCGAGTCTGGCCGATCCCGTTGATGCTGATCGCCAGTTTAGCCTGTTACCTCTTTGCAAGCGCCGGCGCAGTGATCATTGCTGCGATCGCGGTCAAGGGACGGTTGGATCCATCGATGCTTCGCGACGAAGCATTCGTCCAATCACTGATGCAGTCGAGGGTCGGTTTTCCGTTGATCGTTTTCATTCCTCAGTTCGCAATGATCATTCCCGTTTTGATTGGTGCAAATTTATCGCCCCAAGGCTTTCGCGAGCGTTTGAATCTGGTTCGAGGCCGTTGGCCGATTTGGATTTGGTTCACTGCTGCGATCGCAACGCCGCTGATTGGAATGATTTCGTCAGCGATAGTCGGATCTTTCATGGAAGAAAGTGAAATGCTTGTAGAGATGACAAAAGTCTTTCGAGATTTGGCGAATGGAGGGTTTCTTATTCCGCTTGCGGTCCTGATTGGTGCTACACCGGGTATCTGCGAAGAATTATTGTTTCGCGGTTACGTCCAATCAAGACTTACATCGCGATGGTCGGGCGGAATAGGGATCTTGCTGACTTCGATCGTGTTTGCCGCTTTCCACATGGACTTGGTTCACTCGACCGCCGTGTTCGCGTTGGGCGTTTGGTTGGGATGGATCTGCTGGCAAAGTGGCTCTATTTTTCCTGCGATGCTGGCGCATTTCGTCAACAATTCGTTAAGTGTCCTCGCTGTTTCTGTTGCGCCGGAGAAAGAAACCGATGAAGTCTCGCTGGCTGTCGCGGCCATCATGCTAACGGTGTTGATGTTAAGCGCAGGCGCATTCTTGATAACAGTCGGTTCCGCCTGGCGTTATCGTCAACCTACTTACTTGCCTAACGGAAGCGACAACCTAGCGTCCGAAACCGGCGATGTGCTTCCGCTCGAAAGCATTTCCCCGTCGACGAAAGCTTGACCATGATGATGAACTTGACTTTGGCCATTAGACAATATGTGCCGAACTTGTTATACGCTTTGTTGTTGGTTGGCTCGCCTGCTTTTGGTGATGAACCGACGGCGTCGCCACCATTCGGGCCGGAATTCCCCAAACTTGATTCGGATGCATCAGGCCAGTGGTGGAACAACAAGCAGAAAAACGGACCGCCGAGGTTGATGGTCGAGCGAGATCAGGTTATCGGATTCGCTCTTTATACGCACGATCATGGCGTGCTGAAGCTGACGGCGCAAATGTATCCGCTGATGCCCGAAGAGTCTCGCGAAGTTCGCTTGGAGCTGAATCGCAACGATAAGTGGGAGCAAGTATTAGTCGCACCGATTGTTGAACTCGGCTGGAGCGCTCACTTTCGAATCGAAAACTGGGATAACACGATTAACGTGCCCTATCGGCTGCGTCATGGCGACAAAGCGACCTTTGAAGGAATGATTCGTCAAGATCCAATCGATAAAGAAACGATCGTGGTGGCTTCGATGTCATGCAACAGCAGCCGCACACCGGGGCCACGTCCTCAAGTGATTGAAAACTTGAAGCTGCAAGATCCTGACCTTTTGTTTTTCGCTGGTGACCAATCGTATCACCATACTGAGCATACGTTTGGTTGGCTCGAGTTCGGAATGCAGTTCCGTGACGTGATGAGGGACCGACCGACGGTAACGATCCCGGACGATCACGATGTTGGCCAGCCAAATCTTTGGGGCGAAGGTGGTAAGCTTTCGGTGTCCAAAGACGGTTCCGACGGAGGATACAATTTTCCCGTCGAATATGTGAATATGGTCCAGCGTTGTCAAACCTGGCATCTGCCTGATCCTGTTGACGCGGTTCCTCTTGAACGTGGAATCGGTGTGTATTTCACAAACTTGGTCGTCGGTGGTATCGACTTTGCGATCATTGAAGACCGAAAATTCAAGAGCGGGCCCGAGGGTAAGATTCCACAAATGGGACCGCGTCCTGACCACATTAATGATCCAAACTACAAGCGTGAAGCGATCGACCTGGAAGGCCTTGAGCTCCTTGGTGATCGCCAAGAAAAATTCCTAGCATCATGGGCTGAAGACTGGACCGGTGCCCAGATGAAGTGTCTCTTGTCACAGACCGCATTTTGTGGCGCTGTGCATCTACATGGCAAACCGGACAACCGGCTTCTTGCCGATCTGGATTGCAATGGTTGGCCGCAAACGAAACGAAACGATGCGCTGAGGTTGGCGAGGCGTGCTTGGGCAACGCACATTTGTGGTGACCAGCACCTAGCCGTTGTGGTCAAGCATGGAATCGACACACCTTCGGATGGCCCTTATTCGTTTACCAGTCCCGCGATCGTGAATACGATCTACGGACGCTGGTGGCACCCACTTGATGAAAAGGCTGGGCTCCAACCCGTTGAGAACTCGCCACTTCCGTGGACCGGCGAGTTTCAAGATGGCCTTGGCAACTTCATCCGCATGATCGCTTATGCGAATCCGCCTGATGTCAAAGACGAAAAGCAGCGAGGCGATGGTTATGGGATCGTACGATTTCACAAGAAAGATCAATCGGTCACCTTCGAATGTTGGCCTCGCTTTAGCGATGTTCGTGAGGGCGACGAGGCTCAATATCCAGGCTGGCCTGTGACCTTCAACGTAAAAGACAACGATGGCCGGGCGATCGTTGGCTATCTTGCGGAACTTTCGACGTCCGATGGTGAATCAGCGGTTGTGCAAGTGAGCGAAGATTCATCGGGTGAAGTACTCTATACCGTTCGAACGATTGGCCCAAGTTTTAAGCCGCCCGTCTACGCGCCCGGTAACTACACCATCAAGGCCGGCAAAGACAAAGCGGATTTGAAAATCATCAAGAACTTAACACCCGTCCACGACGGTGAAACGGCGCGGATTCAACTGTGGTAAAAGGCTCGATACCGCTGCTAAGCCCCTTCGCGATGATTTGCTGCCAAAATGGTGCGCAAGCTGCTGTTTTAGCGGAGGTTGAACGCGATGGTTGGCGTCGTGCGTTTTCACGCCCGGGGTTTGTGACCGTCAAAAGTGATAACGCGACGGATAAGCTTCCTCGAGGCGTATTCGTCCGTGCTGCGTCGTGGTCAATCGGCAAAGCGAAAGGAACCGATTCGTCGGCGATGATCGCGGAGGTTGGTGAGGCGATAAAGGCAGCCAAGCAAACATTTGATCGGCTTCACGTTTGGCCCCGAGATCGTGTGCCGATCGGCAAGTTCGGTTTTGAGCCTGGTCCTGATGAAGTGACAACTGCGATTGCGAATACGATTGCGGCGTCTCTCTCTCGATCCCAGGTACGCAGCGGCATTCCGAATGAAGTAGCGAAGTCGGGCGAGAATGTGCTTGATATCGTGCTTGTCGATCCATCGGAATGGTGGATCGGTTGGCATTATGTGCCTAAGGCCGTCAAGAGTGATTCGGGTGCGCAGGTGTCAACCATTTGGCCCGGCGGCGTTCAACCGATCATCCCGACCGTGCCTGTCATTTCGCGAGCATACTACAAGGCCGCCGAAGCGATTCAATGGAGCGGTTTTGAAATCAAGCGAGGTGATCTGGCCGTTGAAGTCGGCAGTTCTCCCGGTGGTGCCTGTGGGCGGATGTTAGAGCTAGGTCTTCGAGTCATCGGAATCGATCCCGGCGAGATGGACCCTGAGGTCGCGGAGCATCCGGACTTTACTCACATTCGAGCTCGCGCCGGAGACATTCCGCGTCGTGAGTTCCGCGGCGCAAAATGGTTGTTCGTCGACAGCAACGTCAGGCCCGATCAATCGCTTACAACGGTCGAGAATATTGTTACTAATCGTGAATCGAACATCGAAGGCATGTTGCTGACGCTGAAGCTCGGCGGCTTTGATCACGCAGATCGCATTCCCGGATGGATCCAGCGCGTGAAGACTTGGGGAGCCTACGACATTCGCGTTCGCAACCTTGCACGTGCCAAGGTTGAAGTCTGTATGTCGGCCAAAATGAAACCGCAGTGAGGTTGATTACTTCGCGTCCCTTGCCTTTTTCACGGCGGTCACATATTCGGCTAAACGCGAAATGTTTTTGCTGAACAATTTACTATCGAGGTAATCTCCGTTGGCAGACTCTTTGCCGTCTTCGTCGGTTAACCATCGACCTTGAGCATCGAGCTTTGCAAGAATCGTCGTCGCGTCTTTCCGAAGTGTTTTCAGACTTGAAACACTTACACGAGGAGTCGCTCCGCTGGCAAGCGTTTTGTAACGTTCCTCAAGCTTTTCGAGTTTGCTTTCGGACTTAAAGCCATAATGAGTCGGAAGGTCTGAGTCATCGTAAGTGAGCGTATAGACATCGCCTTGGCGGAACATATAGAGCGGCTTATTGGTTTCCAGTTCATAGAATCGAGCGAGTTGTCCGTCGGCCAACGTTGATCGTTTCAACCAGGCGAATGCTGCGGGAATCGGTTCCAAGAAACGTTGCTCACCGGTCTTCTCAGTCAAAAACATCAAGGTTGCGATCACATCTTCGGATTCCGTCCCCACGACCGCAGCGGGCTCAAATTTTCGTGCCCATATCGGCACCAAGTCGTGGTTGTACTGCTGTGCCCATGCAGGTTGCGGCTCTGGTAACTGCGCCAGAATCAGAAAATCACCAAACCGAAGCAAGGCGTCTCGGTAGCGATCGTCTTGATAAGTTTCGTAGGCGAGCCAAAGCGTGAAAGCTACCGTGCCGGCGAGCCCATCGTTAAGTGTTTCGTAATTCCAGTAATCCTTCACTCGTCCTTCGGTTCGCCAATCATAAGTCGGGAACGACGCTTTCTTGAGGGGAAATGATTCCACCGGCTTTTCCCAACCCTGCGGGAATCCGCCGTTTGAGAACTGAGCTTTGAGCAACGAATCCATCGCGAACTTGATCGCGTCATGAATGCCTGCATGCGATTGTTTATGAGCTTTGTCCATTTCAATCAGGAAACGGATTGCCGCCTGTGACTTGTCGTCGTCCAGTGTCGAATAGTTCCGTCCCTTACCGTTTCCTTTGCCGTTTCGATATAAGTCACTTCGCTTACCTTTGGGGTCGAAATCAACGCGGTCAGCCCACGCACCTGACTTGAGTTGACCAAATACCAACGCTTCCGCAGCCGCGGTTGCCTTGGATAGTAACCGTTCGTCGCCAGTGGCGTTGTACGCCGCCAGTAATGCCATTCCAACAGTGGGTGTCCCTGGTGGTTGTACCCAAATCTCGGTTGGTGTGGCCTCGCCTTCTCCCCATCGCTGCTTGCCGTCTGACGAGACTCGATAGACATAGCCATCATGAGTTGAAGCTATCTTTGCAAACTCTGTTCCAGCCAAAATGATTGCGTAGGCGGCTTGATCAAAAAGAGCGTCGTCGCTTTCGACCAGATCTCGATCCGCGCCTGATGTTTCGCGATTGGTGTATAGCAAAGTGAAGATGCAAAGCAGGACGACAACACATTTCATAATAACACCTTGTTTGTTGAGCGCAATGACGAGGTTGGCGGGGAAGAGGGATGCCAGATTTCCGGCCACATCAGTTTAAACGAGGGCAATCCCGTTGTGGTACGTGACGTTTCCGATCGTTCCCGTTGGTTCGGTCAGGTAAGCTTTACCGCGGAAAACGGGTCGTGACGAGCGCCCATCTTTCGTGATCGGCATAGGCTCTACGACATGTTGGCGTGCATCGAGAAGCCGCTTGAATGTTTCTAGGTGATTGATTCGCCAGTCCGTTTCGGTTCGATATCTCGGCGTGTCACGATAAGTGATCGATCGCCGCCACTGTCGGCGGCGCGATGTTAATCGGGAATTGTCCACTCGCTTGGGAGCTTCGCGAAATTCATCATGTTGGTATGCCTCCCCGTCAGCATCGACCTCCAGTCGCTCCGCAAAATCGTTCAGCAAAAGCTTTGCGATATAGGAATGCTTGAACCCGATCAGTTTCCGATGACCGAGCGAAACGTCGTAAAAGCCGATCGTGTTTGCGGCGTGTACTTTTGTCTTCACGGACCAAGAAGTGTGAAATTTACCGCAATCGCCGATTTTGAGCGTTCTAGCCTGATTGTCTACGGCAGCGATGGAACTCGCAGCCATGAAGAGAGATTAGAGGGATAAGCTCCCTGTTAGGCCAGTTTAGTTTCGGTCCAATGGCGATCGGAAAAACTCGCGGTCAGTCATCGGCCTAATCGGGTCGTAGTCCGGATAGGACCCGTCATACCACGGTGGCACCGGATAGCCTGCCCCAGGATTCGCTGGATAAGGCTGGTAGGGTTGTCCAGGAATTCCGCCAGGGTTCCCTTGTCCGGGAAATTGTCCTGGAAATTGTCCGCCGCTGCCGGGATAACCGTTTCCAGGATAGCCTCCACCGCCGGGATATCCGTTGCCGGGATGTCCCCCGCCGCCCGGATGTCCGCCGCCCGGAAATGCACCGGGGAAACCGAAGCCTAAGTTAAGACCCGCGAAAGGTGCACCCCATTCGCTGTAGGGGACGCTAAAGGGTCGGTATGGGAATCGCCACTCTCCGTAGGGCCGAACGGGCGGTCCCCATTCGTCGACACGATGGTAGTTGTCGGCGGATTGACCGACTTGAATCGTACTTCGGAAATGTGTGTAACCGCTGGTAATGCGACGCGATTGATCAACAATCGGCGGCGCTTCCACCTGGGCGTACTGATGAACACGCTCGCCCGACATTGGTGAATGCGTAAACGTACTTGGCATTGCCAGCCAGTCTGCGGCGAGCAAGGAGGGTCCCTGAGTCCACAATATCATCGTGGTCGTCAGCGAAAGTGATAGCAACTTCACGCGTGGATTATTCATCCAACCCAAAATAGTTCGTCATTGCGAATCGGCCGGATAAATTTCAACGATTGTCAAA
>Ga0105046_10014766_pt1 | contig 12037 bp, 6 predicted proteins | sample MAT03_FD_78385 | JGI IMG/M metagenome (GOLD analysis project Ga0105046, IMG submission 78385) | Freshwater microbial communities from Lake Fryxell liftoff mats and glacier meltwater in Antarctica - MAT-03 (megahit assembly) | ecosystem: Environmental > Aquatic > Freshwater > Ice > Liftoff...
CGGGCGGAGCGGGACTCCGGAAGCAGGCACTCGCGCCAGAGGTTATGCGCCCGGATTTGGCGAAGCCGGCAGAGCGCCTGGACCAGGCTCGGAGGGCTCTCGGCCTGCTTTGTTGGCGGCAGCCAGCGTAGGAACCAGGAATTCATATCAACTGCCGAAATTCCATCGCAGTGCTCACTCGCTCCCCTGCGTCACGCGCAAGAATCGGTGGTAGCTCATGGTGCCAGGCGCCGTATCGGCTTCGCCTGGCAGCGCCGTCGTGTTGGGGTAGGTCTTCGCCAAAAGGGCAAACCATTCTTTGGCCTCGGCCTCACGACCGTGCTTGTGCAGCGCCAAGACTGCCTTGAGCAGGAAGTTCCGATGTCCAACCGCGATGTGCTCCCGCATACGTGTGTCCGCCCGCTTGAGCTGCTCTTGATAAAGGGCATTGAGCTTGGGGACGACTTCAAGATTGGGTCCGAGTTGCATGTCCGCTGCCGAGGGTGGACTGAGCAGCCGACCGTGAAGGAAGCTCAAGGCCAGGCATTGTTGAATGAGCTGACGAAGAGACTCCACATCCGCCTGTTCCACCGCATCTGGGTTGCGGGAGGCAGCTTTCAAGCCGTGTTCGGCCCAGTATATCCCATGGGCTTCGGGCAGACGCCAGTCCAGCGGGCCGTAGCGCGCATCTATTTCAACGACGAGAGCTGGGTCTAGTTTGAACTCCTGCTTGAGAGACTGTGCCCGCTGCTTCACGGCTGCGGTTGTGGAGGTCAGGTTATTGGAATCAAGTCGTCCCGAGGGGAACACCTCCTCCATGCGAAGCGCCCATTGGTGTCGGTAGAGAGCTTGCTCAGGGTCGGGGGTCAATCCGTCCGCGCGGGTGGGCGCTTCGTTGGCGCTGGGCTTGCGCAGGGCGAGGCGCTGCATGAAAAACCAGGCCAGTTCCCGATGGATCATGAGGTCGTCGGGATAGTCCGTCAGTCCTTCATCGCGCAGCTTCGTAATGGCAGCTTGAAGCAACTGCCAGCGATCGGCGGCCGATGCGACGTTGGTCGCCAGGTTGTAACCGACGTCCCACGCATACATCAGAAAGTAGTCTCGGTCGGGCGATGCACTGTTTTGCTCGCGACCGGCGGCGGGAGTGACGGCTGCTATGCGCAGCAAGTCCTCGCCTTCGGCGCTCAGCAGCGTTAGCTCCTCCTGGGCAGCCTTTGTGCCGGCAGCGTCGTTGGCTTTGGTGGCGGCGACCAACTTCTTCACGGCGGCTTTCTGCTTTCGGAGGAACGGTTCAGCGACGGTGCCGCGAAGCAGTTTCTCGAGCTTCTCCGCGCGGGCAAAGGACTCCTTGTACAGCGCGTCGCGGGCGGCGACATCGTCGGGCTTGATTTGCTTCACGGCCTCTTCGAACCACTTCTCCTCTGCGAGCACCCGCTCGGCGACTTTGGGCGGAATGGGCTTGAGCGTGGCAGAGTTTGTCGCACCAAGTACCGGTTTGTAACGAAGCTCCACGGCTCGCGGGTTCTCGGTGAAGCCGGTGATTTGCAGGAGGCCGGTCGCGCCTTTCGCAGTGCGGAACGCGAAGGTGACCGGTGGTGAACTGCGCTCGCCGGAGACGCTGACGGTCTGCCCCGCCTTAAGCTCGTAGGGAATGTCCCACTGCGCAGGCTTGGGGTTGTCCCAAGCTTTGGCGCTGGTGAGGAGCGGCATCACCCGGGTGCCGGTGCCGGCCATCCTGAGGGCGCGGTTGGTTGCGGGCGCGATTACGATGATGCCTTCCGGCAATTGAATGCCCGTGGACCAGTCCGCCATCGTCAGCGTCGCGGGCATTTGCTGGATCTCGCCGGACTCCAAGTTCAGCGAGAAGCTATAGCCGAGATCACTCAAGGGCAGGGTCGCCTCCACGGTGGGGCCGAAGGCGAGACTTCGCGGGGCGCCGACTGCTTGAGGTTGCGGTTTCGTCTGACTCAGTGCGTTGAGGGGCAGTTTCAAGGCCAACGCAGTCAGGGCGAGGGCGAGCAAGAAGCCGAGGATCACCGCTGCCGACCAGAGTCGCCGACCCCGGCGTCCGCCCAGATGCTGGGCCAGCAGGCAAATGGCAAAATCCACCGTCAGCACGAGGGGGATGAGAAAGTACCAGCCAGACCGCATGACCTGGGTCGCCTTGAAAACCAGGAAGGTGGCAGTAGGAATCGGCTGCCCTTCGCTGAGTTCGGCGAAGGATTCCAGAAAGCGCGGGATGACGCTGGTGAAGAGGACGAAGGCGCAGATCAACAGCACCGCATGCCAGCCCACCGTCGGCAACACCTCAGTTCCGGAGTTGAGCACCGACTCCCGAGCTGCCGGCATGACGGGCGGCGCGACCGGCCAGAGCCTCCTTCCGCACCAAGGCAGCAGCAACGCCCCCAGCCAGATCAGCGGCACGATGATCAACTCACCCACTGCTGGATTCCAGCCACCCGTTTCCTGCATCAACGCGAAGATGAAGAACAGCGCGAGGCCGATCATTGGCACCGCGGTCACCCACGCCAACACAGCGCATAGCGTGCGGAAGCGATGCTGGGTCGCTGCGGTGCCGTACCGCAGGACGGCAAAGGCGAGCACCGTCGAACCCAGCGCAGTCAGGAGGAACAGGGCCAGCATCCAAAAACTCGATCCGCCGACGCGCAGCAGCCACAGCAAAGCGCCACCGAACGTCCCGGTGGTGCAAGCCAGAGCGAAGGCTGCCAAAAAAATCTCCAGCCAACCGCCCGGAGGTTTCAGCAAGGCCGCGGGCGGCGGGGGGAAGGCGGCGTCGAGGTGGGAGTCCCACGAACCAGTTTGCGGCTTTGAAACATGCGCCGTAGCCGCCGACGTAGGTCGGCGCTGACTTGCATCCACTTCAGATGGCGCGGACTCACGTCGGCGGCTACCAAGATCTTGGGGAGGCGTCGCCGCGATGGTTTCCACCTGCGTCTTGACCTCGCTGGCCTGCTGGTAGCGAAGCTCGGGCTTCTGCTCCAGGGCGCGGAGGACGATTTCATCGAGCCGCACGTCAATCTGGACTTTGCGCGAGGGCGGCTGGAGTTCCTTGCCGGGCAGTTCGCCGGTGAGCATTTCGTAGAAGACGACGCCCAACGAGTATATGTCTGCGCGGTGATCCACTTCGGCGGGGTGCGCCGACTGTTCGGGCGACATGTAGCGCGGGGTACCCACCACTTGCGCGCCGGTGAGGCCTTGTGGGACAGGCGTCGCGCCTGGCTCCATTTTTTCCTGTCCGCCTGGAGGCGCAGCCTGCTCTGAAGCTGGCGACAGGCGCAACGCCTGTCCCACCAGCTTCGCGATGCCGAAGTCGGCGATCTTCACGCGGCCTTCCTTGTCGAGCAGGATGTTCTCCGGCTTGATGTCGCGGTGGACGATGCGGCGGTCGTGGGCGTATTGGAGGGCGTCGCAGATGGCGGGCACGATGGCCAGGGCTTCCTGGGGCGACAGGCGGCCGGCGCGGAGGAGTTCGCGGAGGTTCACGCCGTCCACGAATTCCATGAGCAGGTAGTAAATCGGCGGCGGACCGCCGGCGGCGGTTTGAGCGTTGGCGACGCCGAAATCGTGAATGGTCACGATGTTCGGATGACTCAGCCGGGCGAGGGCTTGGGCCTCGCGGAGGAATCGCTCGGCAAAGCGCGGATCGGTCACGCGCTCGGGGGCGAGAATCTTCAAGGCGACGAAGCGGTCGAGCTGCGGCTGACGCGCCTTGTAAACCACGCCCATGCCGCCGCGGCCGAGGCAGGTGAGAATTTCCAATTGCGGAAAATACGGCGCCAGCTCCTCCGGCGAGGGCGGCGGGGTGGCGGTCGCGGTCGCGGGACCGTCGTCGGTAAAGACGGTTTCCGGGTTGAGGTTCAGCGCCATGAGGCAGCGCGGGCAGAGGCCGCCGGACGCGTTCGCCGCGAGCGGCTTGCCGCATTGCGGACAATGGGTCGAAGAGGTGTTGCTCATGCCTGGTACTTACCGGTGGCGGAAGGGTTGTTACACGGCGGAGCTTCAAACCCTCGTAGCCGCGGACGTGAGTCTGCGCCATTCGGCTGAGCATGCGCCGACTGACGTCGGCGGCTACGCGGGAGTGAAAGCAGCGACACGGCGGGTCAGCTTACTCGTGCGCGAGCGCGGCGGCGAGATGGCGCAGTTCGCTGTCCAGGTCGGCATCGGCGGCCAGCGTCTGCGCGAGTTCTGCGCGGTAGATTTCCCGGAAGCGTTTCCGCAGGCGATGCACCGCCACGCGGGCCGCGCCGGGATTGACGCCGAGGTCCGCCGCGACCGCCGGGTAGTCAATGGCTCCGTGCGCGGCCATCAGACACGGCTTGAGCGCCTCGAAGTCGTCCGCCTTGCCGGTGGCGGCAAACTCGGACTGGAGCCGTTGGAGCGTGAGGTCGAGCAGCGTGAGCGCCCACTGGCGGTCGAAGGCTTGGTCGGGCGCGAGGGTTGCCGCCGGTTCCGCCGCATGGAGGCGTTCGGCGAGGGCGGTGTCGAGGGGCACGACGGCCTGGCCGCCGCCGCGCTTTTGAGCCGAGGCCCGCCGCCATTCCTTGGCCATGAAATGCTTGAGCGCCGTGATGAGGAAAGTTCGCAGCCGGCCCTGCTCCTGATCCGCGTCCCGGAGCCAGTTTTTCTCCAGCAGCAAGCGGAAGAATTCCTGCGTGAGATCCTCGGCATCGGACGGCGACTGCCCGCAGCGGCGGGCGTAGGCGTAGAGCGGCGGCCAGTAGGCCCGGCACAACGCCTCGAGCGCCGCGCCCGATTCAGGGGAGGGCGTGCGTGCCGCGGCCAGCACCACCGACCAGCGGGTGGGTGGAAACAGCCGGGGCGCATCGCTGGAGGAGACCGCGCTGCTCATGGGTGCATTGTCCGCGGAGGTATTACCTAAAACCGGCCCCCCGTTACAGCCGTAGATGGGGGAAAGGGAGCGCGCCAGATCTCCCCGCAAAATGAAAAGGCCGCCCCGGCTTCACGCCGGGGCGGCTGGGAGAGTTTCGAGGGCGCTGGCTCAGGACAGTTTCCAGCCGTCGCGCATGGTGCGCTTGACGAATTTGGCGGACTCGGGCGCGTTCTTGGCCACCATGTTCGGGCCGTCCCATTCCAGTTTCTTGCCGACGCGCAGCGCGACGCAGCCGAGCAGGATGATTTCGGTGAGATAGGCCGTGATGTCGAAGCGCGCGTAGCAAAGCTCGGGCTTGTTCTCCTTGATGGCCGTGAGCCATTCGAGATGCTGGCGCTTGTCGGAATCGCCCTGCGCCGCATTGCGCGGAATGGTCTGCGGAATGGGCGTCACGGCCTCGTGGCCCTTGGCCGGGGTGAACTCCTTGTCGCCGGTCATCTTGACGAAGAACTGCGAGCCGTAGTCGTCGGGCGAGAAGATTTTGCCCTTGTCGCCGATGAGCAGGCAGCCGCTGCCGGGGACTTCGCCGCGCATGGCTTCGACGTCCGCGGTGACTTCTTTCGGGGGCTTGTTGCTGCCATCGTGGCGGTAGGGATCGTTGGCCTTGGGCTTGCCGCCGTCGAACCAATTGAAGGTGACTGGCACGAGGCCCTCGCGCTCGGGGAACTCGAAGCGAATCTTGGAGGCGAGCGGATAGGAAACGCCGTTGAAGCCGGAGGATTCGGCTTCGATGAGCGTCGGGTAGCCGAGCTTGAGGGCGCGGAAAGGCATGTTGGCCGTGTGACAGGCCATGTCCCCGAGCGCGCCGGTGCCGAAGTCAGTCCACCCGCGCCAATTGAAAGTGCTATAGACGTCTTTCTTGTAGGGGCGCATGGCGGCCGGGCCGATCCACTGATCCCAGTCGAGGCCTTCGGGCACCGGGTCGCTGCTGGTGGGCATGGGCATGTTGGTGGGCCAGACGGGGCGGTTGCTCCAGACGTAGAGCTGACGCACCGGGCCGATGAGGCCGGCCTGGATGCACTCGACAGCGCGGCGCAAGCCGTCCTCGGCGCTCCCTTGGTTGCCCATCTGGGTGACGACCTTCATTTTCTTGGCCTGGTCGCGCAAATAGCGGGCTTCGTACACGGTCTGGGTCAGCGGCTTCTGGCAATAGACGTGTTTACCCATGCTCATCGCAAGCGTGGCCGCGACAGCGTGCGTGTGGTCGGGCGTGGCGACGGTGACGGCGTCAATGCCCTTGCCCATGTCATCGAACATCTTGCGGAAGTCGGGGTAGTACTTGGCGTTGGGATTGCGCTCGCGGGCGCCTTTGCACTGGCCGCGGTCGGTATCGCAAATGGCGACGATGTTCTCGCTTTCGCAGTGGCGGAGGTCGCTGTCGCCTTTACCGCCGCAGCCGATGCCGGCGATGTTGATTTTGCTGTTGAGGTTCTGGCCGCGGACGAGGGCCGGGCCGCTGATGGCCGCCGCGCCAAGGGTCAGCGCGGTGGTGCGGAGAAAGTCACGCCGGGTGAAACCGGTACGCGACACGGGGGGCAGGGCAGGTTTTTGCATGGGCTTTGGACTAACCGAGCGCCGGGCGGATTCAAAGCAGAAAATGGGAACGGACGAAAAGCAAAGGGCCGCGCAAGTCGCCCTGCGCGGCCCCCGTTCAAAGTTGAGGGGAAAGACTACTTCCCGGCCAATTCGTCGAGCATCAACCCCACCCGGTGGGCGAACGCGTCCAGGGCCGCTGCATCAAGTGAGCTGCGCCCGGAAGCCCGCTCCGGAACTCCGAGCTTGGTCGGCCGCCACAAATCCAGCCTCGCGCCTGGTAGGGCGGCGCTGCCTCGCCGCCAGGCTGAGCCACAGATCAGCCCTACCCGGTTCCTGAAGCGGCTGGCCGCCGCCCGCGGGGCACCGGCACCGGCGGTAAGGTTTTCAAGGCAGCAGGCATTGCAGCGGACACGCCTCGCAGCGGGGCGCGCGCGGGCGACAGAACTGCTTGCCCACCCGCACGAGTTGCGCGTGGTAATCCTGCCAATAGTCCAGCGTGGCGGCGTCCGGTCGGTGGCTGAGCGAGGCCGCGCAAAGCGTCTGCAAGTCGTGATAAGCCTCCGCTTCCGCACACCAGCCGTGCCGGTGGAAAATACGTCGCGTGTAGGCGTCCACCACAAAGCTCGCGTGGCCGCCGGCGTAGAGCAACATGCAGTCCGCCGTCTCCGGGCCGATGCCCTTGATGGCCAGCAGCCGGGCGCGAACCACCGGCGTGGCACCGCCAAAGAGCCGCTCCAGTTCGCCTCCGAACTCGTCCACCAGCACGTCGAGAAAGGCCCGCAGGCGAGCGGCCTTGACGTTGAAATAGCCCGCGGGACGGAGGAGGCGGGCCAGGTCGGTCAACGGGAGCGCGTGGAGGCGACGCGGCTCCAGCACGCCGGCGCCCTTCAAGTTGGCGATGGCGCGCTCGACGTTCGACCAGGCGGTGTTCTGGGTCAGGATGGCACCGACACATACCTCGAAGGGAGTCTCGCCGGGCCACCAGTGCTGAGGCCCGAACGCGGCGCGCATCAGCCGATAGGCCGCGCGCAGTTCACACCTCGGGCGGGGAGCGGCACGGAGTGAGGGGGTCGTCACACCGGGGGAATAGTCCGCCGGGCGTGCGCCGGCAATGGCCAAAGCAGCGGCGCGGCCATCCCGGTCGGGTCTTGAATGCGGATCGTGCCGCAAGCGTTGGCGCCCACGTTTTGAACTGCCAAGGCACCGGCGACAGGCTAGGCTGCACGCGCGAATCCAACCGCTGCCATGCCCGCCGTCCCCGCCCGCCGCCTGCGCGCCGCGGTCGGGAAACCGCGCATTCCCAAAGTCATCTTGCTCATCGAGTCGTCGCGCGCGTCGGGGCGCGACCTTCTGCGCGGCGTGGCCAGCTATTCGCATCACCACGGCCCGTGGTCGTTCTACTGGGAACCAGGCGGGCTGGAGCGCGCCTGGCCGATGTTGCGTTCGTTGGATGCGCACGGCGTCATCCTGCGCGACGTGGAGCAACTCGACGAGGTGCTGGCGCAGGGCATTCCCGCGGTGGTCATCGGGCACAGCCAGCAGGAAGTGCCCGGCCTGGTGAACGTGGTCACGGATTCCCAGGCCATCGGACGCATGGCGGCGGAACACCTGCTGCACTGTGGCTTCCAGCACTTTGCATTCTGTGGCGTCGAGCAACGGCCGTGGTCGCAGTTGCGCGGGGAGTTTTTCGCCGCGCGCATCGGGGAGGCGGGGCGGGAAACGCTCTTTTACGAAGGGCCGCGCGTGCGCCAGGCGGGTTCCTGGCGCGGGGAAAGGCAGTCCATGTCGGCCTGGTTGGCCGCCCTGCCCCGACCGCTGGGCTTGATGGCGGCGAACGACGACCGCGGCCAGCAAGTCATCGAGGCGGGCGGAGAAGCAGGCCAGCCCACTGAGCTATCGCCGCGCGCACCGGGGCGGCTGAGCGGGCGCGAATTGGCGGATGCTATCCGCAAACTGGCGTTGCCCCGGCAGGGGTCCGGGAGCATATATTGCCCCGTGGCTGAATCCTCAGCCCGCCAACCATCCATCCCCATGAAACCACACCAGCGCCAATCCCCGCCGCCCCGCCTCCGCCGGGCATTCACCCTGATCGAATTGCTCGTCGTCATCGCGATCATCGCGATCCTTGCCAGCCTCCTGCTGCCCGCGCTGGCCAAGGCCAAGGAGCGCGCCATGCGCATCAAATGCGGCAGCAACCTCAAGCAAATGGTCCTGGCCTGCACCATGTACGCGGGCGACAACCGCGAGTCGCTCCCGCCCATGTCCTTCGGTGGCAATCCTCCGGGCTACTGGCCGTGGGATCTGCCCGTGGGCACAGCCGATGCGCTCCTGGCCTACGGTTTCCAGCGCCACGTGCTCTACGACCCATCCTGGAGCAAACAGGACAACGACGTGCTCTGGAACTTCGCGGTGGTCAATGGGACGGGCTACCGCGTGATTGGCTACGTGCTGGCCACCAAGAACTCGCCCCGGGTGCGCGCCACGAACATCGTCGAGAAGACCACTTCGACGGCGGTGACCATCGCCGGGCAATCCGTCACCATCCCGACCACCGATCGCGCGTTTGTCGTGGATGCCCTCATCTCCAACGGCAGCAACGAGGCCAATCGCGGGGCAAACAATTACACGGCGGTGGAAGGCGGTTGGGCCGAGAAGCACAGTTCGCCGCACCTGACCGGCCGAATTCCCGACGGTGGCAACCAGGGCTTCCTCGATGGCCACGTCGCGTGGATCAAGTTTGTGAAAACCACGGTGCGCACCGACGGCGCGCCGAGCTTCTGGTGGTGAATTTGCTGTCTGAGCCTCGCCCCCCCGATTTGCCAACCTTCCAATCCTCACATGAAATACAGCTTCCTCCCGCTCTCGTTCGCCGCCGCCGTGGCGTTTGCCGTGGCGTGCCCCGCCCTCCCAGCCCAGGCCGCCACTGCGAAGGTCAATGTCCAGGTGGACCAACCCGCCCATCCCGTCAGCCCGATGCTCTGGGGCATCTTCTTCGAGGACATTAACCTGTCCGCCGACGGCGGGATTTACGCCGAGTTGGTCCGCAACCGCAATTTTCAGGACGCCGACCAGCCTGACCATTGGACCACGGTCGCCAGCGGGACGGCGGAAGTCAGCCTCAGTGTGGACCCCGCCCAACCCGCCAGCGCGAAGAACCCGCGCTCCTTGAAAGTGGCCATCGCCCAAACCGGCGGCGCCCGCGCGGGCGTCGCCAACGCCGGCTTTTACGGCATGGGCGTCAAGCACGGGGAAACCTACAAGCTGTCGCTCCTGGCCCGGGGTGGCAGCGGTTTCACCGGCCCGCTCACGGTCTCTCTGGAAAGCGCCGACAGCGTTCCATACGCCACCGCGACGCTGCCCGCGCTCACCGGGGATTGGAAGACTTACACGGTGGCGCTCAAGGCCAGCGCCAGCGATCCCAAGGCCCGCCTCGTCATCAGTTCCACCCAGGCTGGCACCTTCTGGCTTGATATGGTGTCGCTGTTTCCGGAACAGACTTGGCGCGGCCACGGCCTGCGTCCAGACCTCGCCGAAATGCTCGTCAGCCTCAAGCCCGCTTTCGTTCGCTTCCCCGGCGGTTGCTGGGTCGAAGGCGACACGATGAAGGAAGCCTACCGTTGGAAGCAGACCATCGGCGATCCGGCCGAGCGCCGCACCCAGCACAACATCTGGGGCTATGAAGCCACCCACGGCATCGGTTACCACGAATACCTCCAACTCTGCGAAGATCTCAACGCCGCCCCGCTGTTTTGCATCAACGTCGGCATGTCGCACAAGGAAAACGTGCCCATGGACAAGCTGGGCGAGTACGTGCAGGACGCGCTCGACGCCATCGAATACGCCAATGGCCCGGCCGACAGCACCTGGGGCTCCTTGCGCGTCAAGGCCGGCCATCCCGCGCCCTTCAATCTCCAGTACCTCGAGATCGGCAATGAAAACGGCGGCCCGGCTTACAACGAGCGTTACGCCGTCTTCGCCAAGGCGATCCTCGCGAAGTATCCCCAAATACAGCTCATCGCCAACGTCTGGGGCGGCTACCCGAAGGACAGCGCGGTCCACATCGTGGACGAGCATTACTACGACACGCCGGACTTCTTCATCAGCCAGGCCGGCAAGTACGACACCTACGACCGCAAAGGCCCCAAGGTTTTCGTCGGCGAATACGCCGTCACCCGCAGCGCCGGCCTCGGCAATCTCCGCGGCGCCATCGGCGAAGCCGCATTCATGACCGGCTTGGAGCGTAACTCCGACGTCGTCGTCATGGCCGCCTACGCGCCGCTTTTCTGCAACGCCAACCACAAACGCTGGCCGATCAACCTCATCAACTTCGACAGCACCCGCAACTTCGGTCTCCCCAGCTATTACGTGCAGCAGATGTTTGCCCAGCACCGCGGCGACGTTGTCCTGCCCACCACCGTCGAGGCCGAGACGGTCACCGATACTTCCGCCGGACGCGGCGCGGTCGGCGTCGGCACCTGGCTCACCAGCGCCGAGTTCAGGGACATGAAAGTCACCAAGGACGGGCAGACGCTCTTCACCGGCGACTTCGCCGACGGCACCCAGGGTTGGAAAATGCTCGGCGACGGCGAATGGAAAGTCACCGACGGCGCGCTGCGTCAGAGCCGGCTCACGGAAAACGTCCGCGCCATTGCCGGCAGCAAGGATTGGTCGAATTACACCTACAGTCTCAAGGCCCGAAAAATCAGCGGTCAGGAGGGCTTTCTCATCCCCTTCGCCGTGCGGGACGACGACGCCAAGTGCTGGTGGAACCTCGGCGGCTGGGGCAATACCCGCCACGCGCTGGAGGCGGGTGGCATCATCGGCAACTCCGTCAACGGCAAGATTGAAACCGGTCGCTGGTACGACATCCGCATCGAGATCCGCGGCGAGAGCATCAAGTGCTTCCTCGACGACCGGCTCATCCACGACGCGAAATTCCCCGCATTGCGTCCGATCTACGCTTCCGCCACGCGCGAAAAATCCTCCGGCGACCTCATCCTGAAAGTGGTCAACGTCACGGCCGGCCCGGTGGAGACCGAACTGGCGCTCAACGGCGCCAAAGGGCTGGCCAGCCAGGCGCGGCTCTCCGTGCTGACTGCGGATGGCCCGACGGCTGAGAACACGCTGGCCGCGCCCACCAAGGTGGTTCCGGTCAGCCGCACCATCCCCGTCAGCGGCACCACCCTGCGGCACGCGTTCCCCGGCAATTCCGTCACCGTACTGCGGGTGAAGGCGGACTGAGCCGTGACTATGCAGTCGGAGCGCGGCTGGCTCAGCCACAGCCGCGTTCGCAAGCCGATGGCGCAAGGGTTTTGTCACCGCGCCCACCGGCGCGTTCACACTCACTTTTTAGTCGTGGTGAGCACTCGGCGACGTTGCTGGCTTGGCCCCTATTCCCCGCTGCTGCGGCTGAGAGAGGCGCGCTCCCATTGCATCGTTACGGCTGGGCGGCGCTCTGCTGGGGGCCACCGTCAGGGCCGCAAGCCAAGCAGCGTCGCGAAATCCGCGTCGCCTTGCTCGGCCCGCGGGTGAAACACGAATTCATGCCGGCCTGACGGCAGAGCGCCCGCTGCCCGGCGAATCTCTCCGGCGTCCATGCGGAAGAGCCGA
>Ga0105046_10014767_pt1 | contig 12037 bp, 8 predicted proteins | sample MAT03_FD_78385 | JGI IMG/M metagenome (GOLD analysis project Ga0105046, IMG submission 78385) | Freshwater microbial communities from Lake Fryxell liftoff mats and glacier meltwater in Antarctica - MAT-03 (megahit assembly) | ecosystem: Environmental > Aquatic > Freshwater > Ice > Liftoff...
CGGGTGCGAATTTCGGCCAAACATTGGGCATCCACTTGATCCGCACGCGTTGCCATAACAATATCCGCCCGACGAAGCGAGCGAAGTGGTTCTCTTAGCAAGCCACGTGGCAGCATGTAACCAAATCCGAACGGCTCGCGAGCATCGAGCAGAACAATCTCAAGATCGCGATGGATTCGTCGATGTTGAAATCCATCGTCCAGGAGCAACAATTGCATCCCCAGTTCTTCGGTCGCAATCGCGGCGGTAGCAAGCCGGTCCGGTTTCTGCAAATGAGGCACGTCGGGCAACGCAACCTCTAGCTCTTTCGCTTCGTCATTGCGGCCATCTATTCCCGCTCCATACCCTCTTGATAAAATACCAACGCGAATGTTTCTATCGCGGAACCATCTTGCCAACATTGCAACTGCAGGTGTTTTCCCTGTTCCTCCAGCAGTCAGGTTGCCTATCGAAACAACTGGAACGGTCGCTTTGCCCACCCTCTTCCATTTCCTATCGTAAGCAATGTTTCGAGCCCAGACGACTGCCGAATAGGGTTGGCTCAAGCACCACAAACCGGCGCGCATCAGTATGGAGCTGAGTGAGTTGGAGCGGCCAGACAGTAATTCTTCAACGCGTCGCATGCACCGATGTTCGAATCTACAAGTGGAGAAGTTCGGAATGAGTCGTTCATTTCCGAAAGTATGCTTGCAGTCTATCATATTGCCCCGCCCCTCGGCGACTCCCATCGCAATCGCTTCTTTTTAGCAAGTTCCCAACGAATGTCCGACAGATTTGATCAGGCACCGATTTCGCAACTCATCGGATTCAAAGTCCTACCGGCATCAACAGAGGACAACGAGTTGGGTCGGGCAACCGTAGAGCTAGAAATTGACGAACGGCTCCACAATCCAATGGGCAGAGTACACGGTGGCGTTTTGGCAGCCCTCTCAGATGCAGCTATGGGCATCGCGTTTGGCCGAACCCTCGATCCTGGCCAGGATTTTTCGACCATCGATCTCCATATCCATTTCATGAGGCCAGTTCGAGGAAAAAAGCTGATCGCAAAAGGAGAGATGATTCAGCGAGGTCTGCGTATCGGCTATGTCGTGTGTCGTATCATCGACGATCGCGGAAAAGAAGTCGCCAGCGGCTCATGTAGCTGCACAGTCTTAAGTGATTAGTGTTTTGTCGAACGGCTTCCAAATTGGAACTAAACTGTCGCTCCAGGAATCGATCAATTAGTGGGAGAGGCTTCCAGCCTCTTTATACCCCACAACTTCAAAGTGCTTTGGCCCCATGCCAGCTTGTCTGGCATGAGCCCAAGTTTTGCGGGTTAAAACACGCCGAAACCCCGCCACCCGTCCATTCTTGCACTCGCTCGCCGCCTTAGGCGGCGAGCGAGTGCAAGAATGGTGGCTTTACGGAGGATAGCGATCTAATTTCAAAACTCGTTCACCCGTGAGCAAGCTCACGGGGGTCCAAAAAAGTTGTGGGGTATAAAAAGGCTTACAGCCTGTCGCATAAAAAATGACAGACTGGAAGCCTATCCCACTACTTGCCCAGCTTCTTCTTCAAGATCTCGACGGCTTTTTCCAATTGTGGATCGTCTTTTAGCGTCGGGTCCATTTGCAAGTTAAGTTGGCTCGCCTCTGAGCTTTCCTCGACCTCTCTTGGTTTCCCGAGCCCGTTCTCCATTGGATCAGCGCGTTTGCGAAAGCGATCAATGGCTTTCATAAAGGCCGCTTCGTCCAACTTAACTTGAGCGCCCTCATCAGGCGATATCCCCCATGTATCTTCTGGCTTGGCGTTTGGTTTGCGATGAATCAGTCGACCACTTGGCGGATAGTAGTATGCTGTCGTCAAACGCATGGCAGCCATTCCAGCATCTAGGGGTATCACGTTTTGAACGCTCCCTTTTCCAAACGATCGTTCGCCTACGATCGACGCGCGGCAGCGGTCCTGCATGCAGCCTGCGACAACCTCGCTGGCGCTGGCAGAATGCTCGTTAATGAGAATGACGATGGGAACCGTGTTTGCAATTTCAGTTCCCTGCTTAGCCGTATACCGCTGATCGATTCGGTCGTCGCGCCCTCGAGTACTTACGATATCGCCATCGTCGAGAAACATATCGCAAATATCTCGCGCGGCCAACAAGAGTCCTCCAGTATTGTCTCTGAGGTCAATAATCAGCCCCTTGCACTCTTTCTGAACAGAAGCGATTGCTGCCTTCAGCTCTTCGGTTGTCTTTTCGCCGAACAGCTCTAGTCTCGTATATGCAATCCGCGGATCTTCCTCCATCGCAAACTCCCAGCTTCCATCCAATTTTCGGCGATCGCCCAGAACCGATTCCACGTCGATTCTCGCACGAACGACTCGAATCTTTAGCGGTTCGGGCTCGTTCGCTCGTTCGATAGTGAGCGTGGCCGCGGACCCTTCTTTGCCTCGAAGCTTTTTCGAAGCGGTTTCCACCTTTTCATTTGCGCAAACGACTCCGTCCACTTCCAGAATCACATCGCCCGGCTTAATGCCCGCTCGATAGGCGGGAGAATCAAAAAGCGTAGCCACAACGGTTAAGCGTTCACGCCTCGGGGGACCGTCAATGCTGACACCTAAGCCGCCAAATTCCTGGTCAAATATGGCTTGAAAAGGCTTGAACGACTCAATCGGGATGTAACCAGAATAAGGGTCCAGGGAATCTATCATCCCCTTCATCGCAGCCTGATAAAGTTTTTCCTTGTCCGGTTTTTCAACATACTCTCGATCGATGATATCCATCGCCAACGCTAGGTCGCCTAAATTCCGAATGCGTTGTGCATTTCCATAGCAAAACAGTGACGCGATCAGGACGACTAGCAGAATTTTGAAGTTCTTTGTTGTCAACGGAGGGGCCTGGAGGAGAAGAGTTAGCGAAAAGGTTTCGCGGGTCGAAGTGAAGCGATTGTAGCCGATTGAGTTTGTGAAACGAGTAAGTTTTCAAGCCAATTGGCGCGCAATCCCTATCTGCAGTTATAATAACGGACCCCGCCAAAAATAATACCTCGATGCGAATGCTATGCCTGCCTCAAAAACTCTGTCGATGCTATGGCCCGTCTTGCTTGCTTTTGCATGCAATTTACTAGCCGATGACGTTCCCGCTCCGGATGGACAATCGACCAAACCCGGTCATTCCACCCACGCCGATGCGTTCAACGAGGGACCTCGGCAAGCTGCCTATCTCATGAACGGAATGGGGAACGTGCATTGGGAAATTTCAACAAAGAACCCGATGGCCCAACGGTTCTTTGACCAGGGGATCACTCAACTTCACGGATTTTGGTACTTCGAAGCCGAACGATCGTTTCGGCAAGCTGCTGCGTTTGACCCTGATTGTGCCATTCTCTACTGGGGAATGGCGCGAGCAAATATCGAAAACCCATCGCGATCCAAAGGCTTCAGCGAGCAAGCCATGAAAGCCATCGCGAAAGCGTCTGACAAAGAAAAAAGATTGATCGAAGCATGGAATAAACGCGTCAAAGACACCAAACAGGAACCGGCCAAAGACGACGATTCGAAATCCAAAACCGATCCCGAAAAGAAAGCAAGGGCCAAAGAAAAGAAGCGTGAAAATGACAAGAACAAAAAAGATCAACAGGAACGTTTAAAGCAGTACGTCAAGGATATTGAAAGTATTGCCTACGACTATCCCGACGACATTGAACTCAAGGCAATGTTGGTCCTTCAGTATTGGCAAAACAATGGCAGCGGGATCGAAATCCAAAGTCACTTTGCCATCAACTCGATCCTCGCAGACATTTTCCACACCAATCCGAAACATCCGGCTCAACACTTCCGAATCCATCTCTGGGACTACAAACAGGACAAGCTCGCACTGGACGCCGCGGCGAAATGCGGACCGAGTGCTCCTGGCATCGCTCACATGTGGCATATGCCTGGCCACACGTATTCCCGGCTTCATCGTTACTCTGACGCCGCATGGCAACAAGAAGCGTCCGCGCGGGTCGACCATGCCCACATGATGCGCGATCAAGTTATGCCAGATCAGATCCACAACTATGCGCACAACAATGAATGGTTGATCCGTGACTTGATGTTAACCGGTCGAGTTCGAGAAGCGGTCGAATTGGCAAAGAATATGATCGAATTGCCCCGCCATCCGAAGTTCAACTCCCTCGGCGGACGCGGCAGTGCTTCGCTCGGTCGTGAACGTTTGCTCGGAGTCCTAACAACTTATCGACTCTGGCCACAGCTTATCGAACTTGCCAATTCGACCTACATCGAACCGACCGCAGACGAACTAAAGCAAGACGAAAGAATCGCTTGGTTGACGATCGCTTACAGCCAAACGGACGACAAACCCAAATGCGATGAGTTCCAAAAAACTATGGCGGAACTGATTCAATCATTGATCGCGAAAGCAGCAGAGGGACGAGAAGCATTGCGAATCCTCGGTGAAGCCGACGCAAAGAGTGACGCCAAGGACAAAAGTAAATCACCGTCCAGGCCTCCCAAGCTGCTTGCGCCGTACGAATTAAGTGACGATCCGTTTGGCGACGAAGAGGACCCCAGCGTTCCCAAAATGCCGAGCAAAGATCTCGACGAGGCGCTCGCCAAAGACTGGACCGATGAAAGGCGGGAAAAGGCGACTAAGCAGCTCGAACTGGAGTTCCGAATCGCCAAACTGAAGCAGTTGCAATTCGCGGTTGACTCCTATGTCGCGGCAAGTGAAGGCAAGTTCAAAAAGGCCCTCGAGTTGTCAAACCAATGTCGCCCTGTCATCAACTCCACAACGCGGATGGAATGGCTATCGCAAGCGGGCTATGCCAAGAAAGCTTTGGATCGAATCAAGAAGCGAATCGACGAAGCTCCGGGTGAATTGCTTCCTTTGGCCATAGGTATCTGGATCGCGTCCCAAAATAGCCTCGATGACAACGATGTGAAAGTTCTCGCCAAGAAATGGACGACCGCTCTGTCGCCGATTGCGGCCGGAGCTGATTCGGACTGCAATTTGTTGGATCGGCTTGTACCCGCCATCGAAAAGATGGGTGAAAAGCAACAGTGGCGGGCACCTGCGACGGCTCCCACCGACGTGGGCGATCGGCCTTCATTGGATTCTCTTGGGCCTTTCCGCTGGACGCCGCCGCTCGCTCCAGTTTGGACGGCTGTCGATTCCGAGGGAGAGACCCGTTCCACCAAACAATTCGGGAAAAGGCCTGTCGTTTTGGTGTTCTACCTTGGATTTGGTTGCGTTCACTGCGCCGAGCAGCTTAAGGAGTTTTCGCCCATGGTTGAGCAATTCCAAGCGGCGGGGATCGATGTGGCAGGCATTAGCACGGAAACTCTGTCGCAGCTACAGTCGGGTCTGAGAAAGTACAACGCCGAGATGCGATTGCCGTTGATGGCGAACCCAGAGCTGGACATTTTCAAGGCGTTTCGCTGCTTCGACGATTTCGAAGGTGTGCCGCTTCATGGGACGTTCCTGATCGATACCAACGGCAGGATCAGGTGGCAGGACATCGGCTACAAGCCCTTTATGGAACCAAAGTTCCTTCTAGAAGAAGCAACGCGGCTAATGCGACTTTAGGATGCACTTGAAAGTGGCATGGGCGTCTCGCCCATGAAGTCACGGGCGAGACGCCTCTTTATACCCACAACTTTTTGGACCCCCGTGAGCTTGCTCACGGGTGAACGAGTTTTGAAATTAGATCGCTAACTCGCAAAACTTGAGCTCATGCCAGACAATCTGGCATGGGGCCAAAGCACTTTGAAGTTGTGGGGTATAAAGAGGCGAGACGCCCGTGCTACGTAAGGGCTAGCCTTTCTAACTGAGGAGTTGCCAATTGCGATGAAGAACTTTATTGCTGCTTTTCTTGGGGCTTTGATCGTTGCGAGCCATAGCCTGTCTGCGGTAGTACATGCACAAACATGGGCCAACTTGTCAGTGACCGTTGTGCTAGACGGTGAGATTCCTCCACCCAAGCCAACGCAGATCATAATGGGACGGGCGATCATTTCTGAGGATTTGGTCGTCGATCCCGCGACCAAGGGGATCGCCAATTTCGTCTTCATGATCGATTCAAAAAGGACAAAATTGGAAACGAAGCAGCTGCACCCGGACCAGCAAGAGATCTCAAAAAAGATGCCCTTTTTGGATATCGTGAACGACGCGTTCGTTCCCCATGTCATGGCGATTCGTGCTGGCCAAACCATTGTCGTAAATAACGCTGGACACTGCCCCAAGTTCAATTTCTTCAAGAACGCGGGGGGCAATCCAATGATCCAAGCGGGGGGAAGACTGGGGTCGGCCACCAAAGCCGAAGAGCCTGGGCCAACCAAAGTCGAATGCGCCATTCACCCATGGATGAGCGGATACGTCATTGTTGCTGGTCATCCTTATGTTGGTGTTAGCGACGCGACCGGCAAAATCAAAATCGAAAAAATCCCAGCAGGTCTCGAACTCGATTTTAAAGTTTGGCATGAGTCGCAGGACAAATCGATCGAAGAAGTTACCTTCCTGGGAAAGAAGGAAACGTGGAAAAAGGCTGTGTGAAACTGACACTTCACGAAGGGGACAACGATTTGGGTAATTTATTGATCAAGCCGGGTAGGTTTAGGCACAAGTAACGTCAAAGTGCCGAGCTTCTCTTTTTGCACCGCAGTCTTGCGCTTGGGATCAGGTTCGGATCAGTGTATATTGGCATATGGCGTTCCAAAACCTTCTCCGTGGGGCGTCGTGCATGTACAAATCCCAATACAACTGAGTGTTTTTGATGTCGGATTCCACTGTTGCCATCCCGCTCCCAGCCATTACCAAACGACTTTACATCGAGACCGTTGGCTGCCAAATGAACGTGCTCGATAGCGAAATGGTCGTGGCGGCCCTTCGAAAGTCCGGCTACGGCATCACAAAGAACGCTGCGGATGCAGATGCCATCCTCTTAAATACGTGCTCCGTTCGTGAACACGCAGAAGAAAAGGCTTACAACAATCTCTTCCATCTGAAACAACTAAAGCTAGCAAACCCAGAAAAGATCATAGGTGTCATGGGGTGCATGGCTCAAAAAGACCAGAAGGCCATCTTCGATCGAGTGCCATTTGTTGACCTGGTTGTCGGTCCCGGACAGTTGCACCGCATTCCAGAACTGATTGCGAACGCCCAGGCGGGTGAAAAGCAGCAACTCGCAGTCAGCCTTTCGCGACGAGATGGTAGTGCCGAAGAAATCAAACGATCGCACGAGACATTCGATCCTTTGCGTGATCCAGAAATGCGACCGACACCCTTTCAAGCTTACCTGCGAATCCAGATCGGCTGCGACAAGTTTTGTACTTACTGCATTGTTCCTATGACACGCGGGCCAGAACAAGGACGTGCTCCGGACCAAATCATCGCCGAGGCGAGAGTGCTAGCGGATCAAGGCTGCAAGGAGATCGTGCTCCTCGGACAAACGGTAAACTCTTACAAACATGTTCAAGGAGACAAGACCACACGTCTGTCCGATCTATTGCGTTCCCTGCATGTGATCGACGGAATCGAACGGATCAAATTCGTGACAAACTATCCAAAGGACATGACTCGTGAGCTACTCGAGACTGTTCGCGATTTGCCAAAGTGTTCGCCCTATCTCCATGTGCCCGCTCAGAGCGGCAGCGATAACATCCTCAAACGCATGAAGCGTGGGTACACCACCGCCGATTACTATGAAATGATGGATCGCATCAACGAGATCCTTCCAAAGGCTGCTGTTTCAAGCGACTTCATCGTAGGCTTTTGCGGTGAGACAGAGGAAGAGTTTCAGATGACGATCGACCTGGTCAAGCGATGCCGGTTTAAGAATAGTTTTATCTTCCAATACAGTGTCAGACCTGGCACAAAGGGGGCTGAGATTTACGAGGATGACATCTCGGAAGAAGTGAAACATCGGCGCAATCAAGAATTGCTGGAGGTGCAAAATCAGATTTGCTTAGAGGAGAACATGAAGTTTCTGGGCAAGAGTGTAGAGATCTTAGTTGAGGGTCCCAGCAAATGGGCAATTCGAAAAGGCCAAACCGGCGATCTTTGCCAGATGACCGGACGCACTCCCTGTGACCGGATCGTGGTTTGGCAAGGCAATGTTCGACAAGCAGGACAGATTCTGCCCGTGCATATTGACGACGTCTTCGCATTCACGCTGTTTGGGACTGTTGAGACAAAAGAAGTCGTGCCTGAGCTATTGCAAATCAGGATGTAGCTAGCATTAGTTGCACGACGCTCCGCGTCGTGATTTCATAGTACCCGTCACACTCCGTGTGGCGTCCGTAGTTCAAAAACCTTTTGGTTTTTCATGTGACATCACACGGAGTGTGATGGGTACTTTTTTCGCATTCAAAAAATCACAGCCTGTCCGCGTCGTGATTTATGCGACGCGGAGCGTCGCACATCTAAGGGCACACCAAAAATTAAATCTTCTACTTTTCGTTGGCCTTGACAGTCACATTGTCAATGTAAAATTCTGCATCAGACGATTTCCCGAAAATGCCCGGGCTGCCGACCTTGTTTGGCAGTAAGTCTTCGGCCTCGATCGTCCAAGCCTCGGGTTCAGGTTCGCCGGTCTTCCAGACCTTTCCACGCAAGATTGCTTTTCCATCTTTGTTCTCGCTTTGGAACTTTAGCGTATACCAAGTTTTGGCTTGCCACTCGAATGGAATTGTCTTGGCAAAACGCTGTTCCAACATAGATACCCACGAGCGAATCTGAAGCTTCTGCGAGCCCTCGAGGGACAGAGTGTAGCGCTGGTTCACAACGCCCATATCAGGAAGTTTTTCCGTCGGGACTTTGTTCTTGGTGTCGGCCGCGTAAACTTCCGCTTGCACGGTGTAATCGTGAGCACTTGGTTTGCCCAGGAACGATTGGCTTCGGGTCCCCTTAGGAATCGTGCTGATTTTGACTAATCCATTTCCACCGGTAGGCAGCTCTGAAGGCTGATGACGGTAGGCCGCGCCAATCCAGAAGATTGGTACTTTCTTATCTTCGAAGTCGTAGCTCCAGGGAAGTTGGGCTATAACTCGTCCCCTGGCTACGCTCTTGAGTTCGCCGAAAGCGGCATTGAAGGTGACGCCGGCCCCTGTCGTTTCCGTTGGTGCAGTGTAAAGCAAATCGTCGCCAATCGTCCCACCGCCATCGACGGTCACCACCGCGTCGGTCAAGTTCCTAACGTACTGGCCGGCTGCGTTGTAGGCTCGAACTTGCATTCTCGCTTTCTGGCCTGCAGAAAGCAGCATCTCAACAGGGCAGACTTGGATTTGTGTAATGGTCTTGTCGCCCGACATGGTTTCCACCAGCGGCTTAGGCATCGGATCGGCGTCGACTTTGACTTCCTTTTTACCGATGCAATACAGCGTTTTGTTTGTTGGCAAATAGATTCGGCCATTCGAGATGGCGACCGAGCCGTAGATTTCTCCACCGTCGGTGACTCGCGATTTCCCGAGAACTTCCAATCCTGATTCCGTTGGTTTCAGGCAAAACAGGGTTCCGGATTTCTCGCCAAGGTAGATCTTCCCTTCGGAAACAACAGCTGAACCAGCTATGGCACGACTAATCCTCTTTTCCACATCGATCGCTCCCGTCTTGGCGTTGACACCAAACAGAATGCCGCCGTCGTCGGCAAAGTAGACTCTCTCGCCAACTTTGACGGGCGAACTCTTGCCAATCGTTTTGCCTGGAATCTTCCAAAGCATTTTATCCTCGGTGATATCGCCGGTTGTGTTTCCATCGAATGCGAAGATTGCACCAAGGACAGTGCGATCTGATTCGTTTTGTTCCCCGTGAGCACAGTACACAATTCCATTGTCAACAAGCGGCGTTACGTTGATTCCTCGAGGGGAAGCTTGGTATTTCCAAATGACTTTGCCGGTTCTTGGCTGCAAGGCATAGATCGCTCCGTCGGCAGCCCCAATCACCATCGCGGCTTGACCGTTCAAGACGGTGAAGACTGGGGTACTGTAGGTCGTATCTTCAGGTCTTGGCCGAGTGCTCATGGTCCAGATAGGAGCGCCAGTGGATTTGTCCATGGCCAGCACACGGTGGGCGGGGATTGCTGATTGGTCCCAACCGGTGGTAACGCCAGAAACAATAAGCATATCCTCAAATACGGTTGGGAAATTGGTTCGACCACCATAGGTCGAAAGCATTCCGTATTCTTCCAGCATCGACTTTTCCCAAACGATCTTCCCATCCTTGGCATCCAAGCATTGAAGCATGCAGCCAATACCGAGCACGTAGACCTTGTCGGTTTCAGGATCGCCACACGCGCTGGACCATCCAATTCGTTCCGATGGGGCATCCGACAGAAAGACATTGTGGATGCTTTCCCAAATCAATTCGCCCGTTTCCGCATTCAGGCAGACTGTCTTTTCGGCTTCCTTTGTCGTTTCCGCATCGGATCGGCAGATGGTGTACAGGCGACCGTTCATAACGATCGGAGTCGCATATGAGCCGAGACCTTCTTTCTTCCAGAGCTGGTTCTCGCCATCCACTTTGAAGGTGTCAGGAAGTCCCTTTTCGAGTGATTGGCCGTTCTGCATTGGACCTCGCCAATGGTACCAATCCGTTGGCTTTCCCTTGTTCCCCGTAGAACTTGCCTCCTTGGAATCGTCCGCAGCAATCAGAGCGGTCGACAGGCACATGCCGGCGACGATCCAATTGGAACGGAACAACGATCGTCGAATGAGCCGGGCAGTATTCATGGGGATTGTCATTATGATTTTTGAAGTAGGTGGGGATGGCACAATCGGATTTTAATATACCAAGAAATCGACCCTGTAGAACAGGCTGCCACGGCTAAATGTTTACCTCACCACGCCAGATCGATCGAAGGGTAGGACGGGACCATTTGTCCCGTCCAAACAATCGATCGGGACAATGGTCCCAATCTACGTTTAGATCCGTTAATCCGGTCACAGCGGGAATCGTCAGAAATACCTTTTCGAAAAAACCCCCTTCAATCGGGGGTTTCTCGTGGAACTGCTATTTGCGCAACAACCCATTTTTTCGTATGGTCGATCCCGAATCCCCCAATTTAACACTTTCAATACAAAACGAACTAACCAATGGCCCGTGTTTTTTGTGTAGCTAATCAGAAAGGTGGCGTCGGCAAAACGACAACGGCCATCAATTTGGCTTGGGCTATGGCAAAGTCAGCCAACAAGACACTCGTCGTGGATCTTGACCCGCAGTGCAACGCAACTAGCGGCCTAGGCCACCAACCCGCACAACGCCATCCGCTCCTCATCGACTCCCCGATTCGAGAGAGCATTCTTGAAACACAACAGCCCAACCTCCACTTGATGCCCGGTTGCCGTTCTTTTCAAGATGTCGATCGACTGGCAAAAGGAGACGTTTCCCAAGGGGACTTGCTCAAACAACACCTCGAAGCAGCAATGAGCGGCTACGACGCCGTCTTCGTCGATTGCCCACCGTCGCTTGGGGAACTAACTCAGGCGGCACTTGCCTCAAGTACCGAAGTGCTCATGCCTATCCAATGCGAATACTACGCGATGGAAGGATTGACACAGATGATCCACGTTATCCGCGACGTGATGCAAAAACACCCAGGCAGACTGACGTTTGGTGGAATCCTGCTCACGATGCACGACCCTCGATTTGAGTTGACTCACGAGGTGGCTAACGAAGTAAGAGAGTTTTTTGGTGACATTGTTTTTGACACCGTGATCCCACGCGATATTGCGATCAGCGAGGCACCGAGCTACGGGCAAAGTGTCCTGGCCTATGCGCCGCGTTCACGTGGGACGCGAGCTTATATTGAACTATGCATGGAGGTACTGGAACGTGACTAAAGATCGAAGACTTGGACGTGGTTTGGCTGCTCTTCTCGGAACGCAAATCGAGGAGGGGGCCGCAGAAAACCAAAATTTGGCGGGAAATCCACCTGGCTACCCCACTACTGCTCTTGGATCGCAAAATCCAAATGAAAACGTCATGAACCGAACGGACACTATCCGCTCCATGGCCAACGAAGCTCCCGGTCGCATCACCCCCAATCGTTCGAGCATGTCGCCGATC
>Ga0105046_10014770_pt1 | contig 12033 bp, 8 predicted proteins | sample MAT03_FD_78385 | JGI IMG/M metagenome (GOLD analysis project Ga0105046, IMG submission 78385) | Freshwater microbial communities from Lake Fryxell liftoff mats and glacier meltwater in Antarctica - MAT-03 (megahit assembly) | ecosystem: Environmental > Aquatic > Freshwater > Ice > Liftoff...
ACAGGTGACAGGTGACAGCTGACAGCTGACAGCTGACAGGTGACAGGTGACAGCTGGCAGCTGGCAGCTGACAGCTGACACCGAGGGCCCGCCTCGATGCACGCGCGCGGTTCACAGTGGTTTCTTTGCGAGCTCGCCGATCGATCGGGGTGGCATGACGTTTGCGAATAATGTTCGCATGGACGCGCACATCGGTTGGAAGGGGTTGCTGAGCCTGGTCCTCTCCCTCGTCGCCTGCGGCGATGATGACGGCGGAACGGCGGGAACGGCTGGAGGCGGCGCAGGCGGGGTGGATACCAGCGTCGGCGGAGGGGGCTCCAGCGGCGCCACCGCTCCGGGATCGGGCGGAGCCGACCCAGGTACAGGCGGAACCTCGGGGACGGGCGGCGCTGACTCCTGCGAAGTCGCCGCGACGCCGCTCCGGCTCCTGATCACCTTCCCCGACGGGAGCGTCCGCGACTCTTCCACGAGCAGCCCTGGGAGCGCATCGCTCGACCTCATTGGAACGGTGACCGCCGTCGACGGAAGCACGCTCGCGTTCGAGGACGCCACCAGCGGCGCTGTCGCGACGATGCTGATCGAAGGCACGACGATGCCACAGGTCATCGTCGAGCAAGCGGTGTCGCTCTCGGTGCGGACGTTGCGCGCCGGCCTCGGCGGTCCGGACACCTATCAAGTCGAAATCGTGGACGCCACGACCGACCAGCTCGTGTTCTTTGCTCTCGATGGCGCGCCTCGAGCGGGCGAGCTCGACGATCTACGGGTGGCCGTCGAGCGCGGCGACAATGCAGGCTGCTCGATGCAGAGCGAGGGCGGCGGGAGCGTCACCGGCTACGACGCGCACGTCGTAGCGGGGGCGGGCGCTGTCGAGGTCGCGCTCGGCGAAACCGTGGACGTGCCCACCGCTGGATTCGAGCTCCGAGTCGAGAACCAGGGAATGGCGGTCCACGTCACGCCACCCGAGGGATACGAGTCGGCGGCGGTGGTCGGGCACGTGCGCTACCCGGACGATTGAGCATGCGAATCGCTCTTGGCCCCTCTTTGCGCCTTCCATTCAGTGCGCCCATACCCGCCCATACCCGCCCATACCCCTGAAGATACCCGTGTGAATACACACCTTTTCTTCACCTTTCTTGGACTCGGCATGGCCGCGGCACTCGGCGTGCTCGGCTGCGCTGACGACGGCAGTGGGACGGGCGGCTCGGGCGGCGGGGAGACGTCCAGCGGCGGCGCGGGCGGGCAGGGTTCGCCCCGCCAGACGATCGGCGCGGCGCAGGTGCTCGTGATCAACCCGACGGACGCGACCGTCACGCTGAGCAATGCGTACGAGATCGACGAGGTCACGTTCTCGCTCACCATCGCGCCGCGTGACGGTGAGTGGGTGGAATTCCCTGTCTACGAGGGAGGGTGCTTCCTCGCCGATACCTGTGTCACCTTCGAGGTCGATGGCGTGCCGGACCTTTCGCAGCCGTTTCTCGACGCGAAGGACGGCGACGAGCTCGTCTTCATGATCGAGAGTAACGGTCTGGGTCTGACGTTCCCCGCCTCCGAGGTCGGAGAGCCGAGCCCCGGCCACGCCGCGCTCTTCTACCTGGGCGATCCAACGGGGTTCGGTTACGTCGACGGGGACGAGCTCGTCCCGCTTTTCGACCGCGACGAGGTCCCGGCCGGTACCCCCGTGGCATACGCCGACGGCGAGGCCGGCTACACGCTGGTGGCCGAGGGCGGGCACCCGTTCATCGATGGGAGCCGCTACGTCGTCGACGGCAGGACCAGCCGGCGCAGCCAGCCGCCGTCGCTGCTCGTGTGCGACCTGTCGTACGAGGCGCCGGCACTCGGATGCTTCGACTACCTACTCGCGGAGTGAGGTCGCCTGCGTTGCGACAACGCTCCACGGACCGCTTCCACCTCGGGCCCTCCCCTCCGCGCGGCGACTCACCGAGAATCGCCCGCTCCTCATCCACCACGCGACTTCAGGCCGTAGCGCTCGATGAGGCGGTGCAAGAACTGCCTCGAGACGCCGACGCCCTCGGCGGCACGCGAGACGTTCCCGCCGTGCTCGTTGAGCTTCGCCGCGAGGTAGGCCCGCTCGAAATGCTCGACGACCGCGTCGCGGGCCTCACGAAGGGGCAAGCTCAGCACCTCGGCGAGCGCCGGCGCAGACGGGCGCGGACCGCTCGCATCAGGTGGACCGAGCACTTGCGGCGCGGGCGGCGCGCCGATCACGAGGTCATCGTCGGGAGCGCGACCGCCGAAGAGGACGAGGCGCGCGACGGTGTTGCGCAGCTCGCGCACGTTGCCGGGCCAGGCATGGCCGCGAAGCATGTCGATGACGTTCGGCGGCAGGTCCGCGATGGTGCGAGCGGGGCGCTGCGACGCGAGGAAGTGCTCGACCAGCAGCTGGATGTCGTCCTTGCGATCGCGAAGCGGGGGGACGGTCGCCTCGATCACTGCGAGTCGATAGTAGAGATCGGCCCGAAAAGTGCCCGCAGCGACGCGCGCGCGTAGATCGCGGTGCGTCGCAGCGACCACGCGGACGTCGACCTCGCTCCAGTCGCTACCGCCGATCTTGCGGACGGTGCGCGACTCGAGCACGCGCAGGAGCTTCGGCTGCAGATCGAGGGGCAGCTCGCCCAGCTCGTCGATGAAGAGCGTCCCGCGGTGGGCCTGCTCGAACAGGCCGACGCGGGCGGCGATCGCCCCGGTGAACGCGCCGCGGACGTGACCGAAGAGCTCGGACTCGACCAGCGAAGGTGCGATGGCGCTGCAATCGAAGACAATAAATGGCTCGTCGCGACGCGGGCTCCGATCGTGGATACCGCGGGCGAGCACCTCTTTCCCCGTGCCCGACTCGCCGAGGAGCACGATGGTCGCGTCGACCTGCGCTGCTTGCTCGAGGCGCGCGAAGAGGGCGCGCATGGCGACGCTCGCGCCGAGCGCCTCGCCGAAGCGAACGCCGCGCGAAAGCGGCACGAGCGCGCGGCCCTTTCCTCCCTCGATGACGAGCTTCGCACCGCCGAGTGTCACCTTCGTACCCGGCCGCAGCCACGCTTCGACGATGGAGACGTCGCCGATCGACGTGCCGTTCTTGCTTCCAAGGTCGCGGAGGATGACGCCGCGCGCGTCGAGGACGATGCTGCAGTGGCGGCGCGAGACACGCGCGTCGTCGGCGACGACGATGTCGCAGGTCTCGTCGGCGCCGACGATGATCGGCGCGACCCCCAGCGGGACCGTGATCGCGGCCCCCTTCGCAGGCCTCACTACGACGCGCAGATCGGGCAGCTCGACGGCGTCGACCCGAACGTCCGTGAGGGTGCCCAAAGACGCGGCGTCGCCGTAGGCCATGAGGGCGGCGACTCTAGCAGCAGTGCAGGCCCCCCGCGTCACCCGCCGGTTGACGGAGGCGTCACCACCATGGGTGGTCGATTCGAATGCGCGCCCGATAACCGAGCTTTGCCAGTTGGCGGGGAACTTGCAAATCGGCATTCCATGAAGAATTGCCGCCTTGCCTTCCCACTTCTGGTGATCCTGCTCGCCGCCTGTGAACATGGCAGCGAAGACAGCGCGGTGGACGCGGAATCCGGCAGCGGAAGCGGTGCTGGCGGCAGTACCACGACGACCAGCGGCGTCATGGGCGCGGAGAGTGGCGCTGGCGGCAGCAACGTCTCGACGGGCGACGGCGGAAGTCCCGTCACCGTGACGGTCGGCCCGACCACGACGGGGCCCGTCACGACGACCGCGGGCGAAGGCGGCGGCCCGTCGACTGGGGAAGGCGGCGGACAGACGGGCGCGGGCGGTGCTGGGGGCAGCACACCCTTCGAGTCTCCCGGTACGGTCGAGGCCTCTGGCATGCCTTGCATCGCTGGGGCCGGCGAGGGTTGCACGCGCTTGACGGTTGGCTGCGATGGGGTTCCCTCGATGGACGTCATGCTCCGCGTCACCGAGCCCACCGCGCCCCTACGCGGCACCATCGTGTTCGGGAGCGGCGCGGGAGGCACATCCTTTTATGGCGATGCGGAGGGAGAGGGCGCGGGCGAAGGCGGCCAAACGGTGGTCGCAAGCCTGTTCGATGCACTCCGGGCGGATGGCTTTCGCCTGGTCGAGCGAGCGTGGGTGCGGAGGGCGCCCGGGTCGGCGGGCTGGTTCGAAGGTGGACCGAGCCTGGTCGATGCGACCTGCAGATTCGCGACTCTCATGGGGCATATCGATGAAACCATCGCGACGTCCGGAGCGCTCTGCGCAGTGGCGAACTCCGGCGGCTCGGTCGAGCTGACGTACGGCATGGTGTTCTGGAACGTCGATGCATTGCTCGACTTCGCCATCCCCACGAGCGGTCCGGTCCACCGTCTGGACCAGGCCTGCCACGGCGGTCCGGCCTGGGAAGATGCGTGCCCGCTCGCCGTGGAGTCCTACCTGGAGGCCTGCCAACCTCCTTCATTGCAATGCCAGCTTGCAGGAGGCGCGACCGCACTCATCGACGCCGCCTCGGACGGCGCCTGCTCGGCTCCGCCCTCACCCGAGGTCGACGCGAGGCTCCTCGCCGATAGCCTGCTCGGACCCGCATCGCCCGGTCTGCTGCTGGAGACCCCGCTCGCCTTCCTTTACGGCGGCGAGGATTGCTCAGCCCCGGTCGCGGTCGGGCTCACGTTCGCCGAAGCCGTTCGTGACGCCGGCAACACGGTCGAAACGATCGAGATCGTCCCCGAAGCTCCGCACCCGCTGCACACCGAGCAGCACGGCGCGGCGCGCATCGCCGCCCTGATCGAGGCCCATTGCGGCGAGGCAGCGCAGCGATGACCGGATGATCTTGCGAGCCACGGAGCGGAACGTCGCGCCCGCTAGATCGCGGCGCTCTACGAGCGCGGGGCGGGTGGTACAATCGGCCCGATGTCCGGGGCGCGCCCGTTGCTCATTGCGGGCCGCTACGCCCTTTTCGATCCGATCGCTCGAGGGGGCATGGCGACCGTCCATCTCGGACGGCTCGTCGGAGCCGCCGGCTTTTCGCGCATCGTGGCGATCAAGCGTCTGTTGCCGAGCTACGCGAACGATCCCGAGCTCACGACCGCGCTGCTCGATGAAGCGCGCCTCGCCGCGCGCGTGCGACACGCGCACGTGGCGGCGACGATCGACGTCGTCGAGGAGGGTGGCGAGGTCTTCCTCGTCTGCGAGTACGTGCATGGCGCGTCGCTCGCTGCCGCGATGAAGGCGCTCGGCGCGCGTGGCGAGCGATTTCCTCCCGACCTCGCGGCGCTGGCCATGGCCGGCGCGATGCGGGGGCTGCACGCGGCCCACGAAGCGCGGGGCGAAGACGGTCGACCGCTCGCGATCGTGCACCGCGACGTGTCCCCTCAGAACGTGCTCGTCGGTACCGACGGAATCACGAAGGTCATCGATTTCGGTATCGCAAAGGCCAACGTCCGCGCGACGACGACGCGTGAAGGTCAGCTCAAGGGCAAGCTCTGCTACATGCCGCCGGAGCAGCTCGCTGGTCACGAGGTGACGAGAGCCTCGGATATCTACTCGGCGGGCGTCGTGCTCTGGGAAATGCTCGCGGGGCGGCGACTCTTCGGCGCACCGAGCGAAGCGGGCGTGGTCGGCGCGATCCTCGAGGGGCGTGCCGCGAGACTCGCCGACGAAGCGCCGTGGGTCGCTCCCGGCCTCGCGCGGATCGTGGAGCGCGCGATGGCTCGCGACCCCGACGCCCGTTGGCCTACCGCGCTCGACATGGCGACGGCGCTCGAGGTCGAGGCGCGCACCACGAGCGCCGACGAGCTGGGCGCGTGGATCGCGTGCGTCGCGGCCGAGTCCCTGTCGTTTCAGGCGTTGCGCGTGGCGCAGATCGAGCGCGGCGAGGACGTGGATGCATCCGCAGGAGTCAGGTCGAACGCTCCGCTGTCGCCGTCGCCCGATGACTCCGTCATGCGAACCGCGACCGCGGTCGACGTGAAGCCTCGATCGAGACCGCGCGCCTTGCTGGCGGCGGTCGCGGTCGCCTTCGCGGTCTTCGCGGTCGTCCTTGCAGCGCTGCTCCTGCGCCGCGATGCGAAGCCGGCCGAAGCCTCGACTGCAACGCTCGACAGTGCGACGGACTCGACGGCTCCCGAGGCTTCAGCGTTCGATGTCGCCACCGCGCGGCTGGCGCCGAGCACGACGCCGCCGCAGGCTCCGCCGCAGGCTCCGCCGCAGACTCCGCCGCAGACTCCGCCGCAGGCTCCGCCGCAGGCTCCGCCGCAGACGCCGCCGCAGACGCCGCCGCAGACGCCGCCGCAGACGCCGCCGCAGACTCCGCCGCAGCCGATTCCGCCCGTCGCCCCGTCAAGCCCGCGCCCGGGCGCTCGAGCGCCGGGCCAGCCGCCTCGTGCGACCGCTCCTCCGGAACCTCCGGCGTCGACGCCCCAGGCCGTCGGTTCCCCTTCGCCAGCTCCATCGACGGCGCCGCTCCCCGACTGCGATCCTCCGTGGGAGGTGGACGCGAACGGGATACGGCGCGTGAAGCGCCATTGCATCGGTCAATGACCCATCGCTCGCAGGTCGCGGCCGCGCTCGCGTTCGCTCTCGGCCTCGCCTCCGGCACGGCGTCGGCCGACCCAGGCGACACTTGCATTTCGGCCTACGAGGGCTCGCAGCAGCAACGGCACGACGGAGCACTGGTCCGCGCGCGCGAGGAGCTCGCGCTGTGTCGGGGTGCTTGCCCGGCGGCGCTCGCGAAGGACTGCGAGGTCTGGTCTGCCGAGGTCGAGGCGGCGCTCGGGCACGTCGTCGTCGCAACGACGCTCGACGGCGACGGAGCGATCGTCCGCGGCCTCACCATCGACGGCGTGGGCCGGTCCGTGGCCCTGGGCGGCGTCATCGATCTCGATCCAGGGGCGCATGTGGCGTGGGCCTCCTCGGACACCGGCGCAACGGGCGAGACGCGCTTCGTCCTCGCCCGAGGCGAACGTCGCACCGTCACCGTCGCGCTCGTCGCGCGCCCGACCGACGGTTTCTCCCCTCCCACGCCGTCGATCGTGCTTGCCACGGTGGGCGGAACGGCTCTCCTCGCGGGCGCCGGCCTGGCCATCGCGGGTCACCTTCGACTCTCGGAGCTCCGCGACACGTGCGCCCCCGACTGCGACTCGAGCGACGTCGATGGCGTTCGCACGACATGGATCGCGGGCGGAGCCGTCGCGGGCGCCGGCGTCCTCGCGTTGGCGGCGGCCGTCGCCCTCGTCCTGCTGGACGCGCCGAACGGCGCGAATGGCGGCCTCGCGGTGGGGCGCGGTCCCGACGCGGCGAACGGCGCGAGCTTGCTCTGCCGGTTCTGAGCGGGACACGCGGGTAGCATCGAGGCCATGTCCGTTCGCACCCTGGTCGGCCACGCCGCCTCGACGCTCGCCTTATCGGCGGCGTGGAGCTGCTCGCTGGCCGGCATCGCAGACGGCACCGCAAGCGCCGGCGGAGGAGAACCAGGTCCGGCCGCCTCATCTTCCAGTGCTTCGACGACTTCCACGACGACGTCCGCCTCGAGCGCGAGCGTGACGTCGACCGCCGCATCGGCATCGACGGGCGACGGTGGCGCGGGGCTCGGCGGGGGAGACGCCACGTCGGGGACCGGGGGCGCGGCGACTTCGCCCATCTTCACCTGGGCGGAGGCCCGCGGTAGCGAGACCGACGAGTCGACTGCGGACACCGACGGTCGGCTGGTCATGACGACGCTCGCGGACGGGACCGTGGTGGTCGCGTCCGTCGTCGACGAGGCCGCCGATGACGAGGGGACCCGAGACCGCCTGTCGCTCGCCGTCCTGCGCGAACAAGGCGGGTCGTGGAGTCACACGTTCGATCTCGAGATCTCGAGGCACGATGGCGGAAACAACACGTCCCTGTTGCTGGGGGGCGCCGCGGCAGCCGGAGATCGATTCGCGATCGCGTTGACTTTCAAGGGAACGCTCGAGCTGCCGGACGGCGCGATCACCTCAATCAGCCAGGACGGTGCCGTCCTGGCCTGGACGGTCGACGAGGTGGGCGAGCTCACCGACCCGCACACCGTGACGGTCGGCGGCGTCGGCTTCCAGGCCGCGCAGTCGGTAGCGTTCGTCGCGGGGGGCGACATCCTGATCGGCGGCAGGTTCTCGGACGGCCTCGACTGTCCCAATGCCGGCGGCGATCTGCAGCCCAACCAGGGATTCGTCGCTCGCTTCGACCAAGCGGGAACCTGCACGCACGCTGTCCGCTTCGGCGATCTCGGCCCCAGCACCGGCGGGGGCGTTCGGGCGCTGGCCACGCGGGGGCTCGATGTCCTCGCGATCGGCCTGTTCACCGGCACCCTCGTCGTCGGCGACGACACGCTCACCTCCAGCGGGGGCCAGGCGGACGGCTTCCTGCTCGGCCTCGACGCGAGCGACGATGAGCTCGTGCTCTCCGGCGTCGCCGAAAGCTTCGGGGGGGAAGGCCGAGATATCGCCTCGGCCGCGGTCGCCTTGAACGACGGCGCCTTCGTCGTCGCTGGCGAGACCCAGGGGGGCGACCTGGGAGATCTCTGCGGCACAGCGAACCCGACGGATCGCGTCAATGCGTTCGTCGCGCGCCTCACGGTGGGGGGGACGTGCGAATGGCTCCGCACGTGGGAGACGGCCGGGCCTGCATCGGACGGAGCGCGCGCCCTGGCCGTCGCGCCCGACGGCGGCGTCTTCGTCGCTGGACCCTTCAAAACGATCTCCCCGTGCGCCACCACCACGTGGACCGCCGTCGACACGGACGGCTTCGTGTTCCGGCTCGATCCCACGACGGGCGCTCCGACCCACGGCGTGCAGATTGGAGGAGGCTCGGAGCAGACGGCAACCGCGCTCGCCCCGACCGCTGACGACCTCGGCGCGATGGTCGGCGGAAGCTACAACGGCTACCTCGACCCGCTTCTGCCCACGTCCACGAGCATCGACCTGTTCTTCGGCGCGTTGCGGCCCATGAGCGACCTGCGTTGTCCAAACGAGGTCCGTTGAGATCGGGAGGCTTGCGCGGGCAACCAGTCAGAGGCGGCTCGACGGCTCGGGCCGTCGCCGACCCTCCTCGACAAGGCGAAGCGCTTCGCCCGCGCGCGATCTCATCCACAGCCGGACGCCGGACTCGCGCATCACCGATCAGGCCGTGAAAGACGGCATGTCGACGCTGCACGAGTGCGCCATCCGCCGGATGCTGCTCGGCGAGACGACGTACGAGCAGGTGATGGAAGTGACGAGCGGGCGCTGAGCGACCGCGTCAGATTTTAGAGCGACTTGAGGATCGCGACCACGCCGTCGCACGCGTCGCTGAAGACCAGGTCGCCGTTCGGATCCACGAGCATGCCGGCCGGGCAGTTCAGGGTCGTTGGGAGCGGAGCCGCGTTGAAGCCGCGCGCGCCGAATGTGCCCACGAACGTCGTCGTCCGGTTGTCGTCGAGGCGGATGCGGCGGATGGCGCTGCCATTGAACTCGCTGACGTACAGGTTGCCATGGCCGTCGGCCGCGAGGCCGATCGGCGCGGCGAGCGTCGAGGTGCCTAGGCCCCCGTCGGCGTGCCCGAGCTCGCCGGCGCGCCCCGCGATCGTCGTCACCTCGTTGTTGGAGAGGTCGATCTTCCGGACGATGTGGGTGATGAACTCAGCGACGTAGAGGTGGCCGTCTGCGTACGTGATGCCGGCGGGTGAGGAGAACTGCGCCTGATCACCGATGCCGTCGATCGAGCCTTCTGTGCCGCCGGCAATCGTCGTCACCGTGCCCGACGAGAGGTCGACCTTCTTGATCTTGTAGTTCGACGTGTCGCAAACGTAGAGGTCGACGCCGTCGGTCGCGATGCCGCCGCCGATGCCGTCGGTGCCGGCGAAGCTGAAGCGCGCGGCGGCGCCGACGCCGTCGGCGTTGCCCGGCTCGTTGAGCTGACCGGCGATCGTCTGGACTGCACCCGTCACGCCGTCGACGCGGCGGACGGCGCTCCCGAAAAAGTCGGTGATGTAGAGGTCACCGTCGATGTAGACGGCACCGACGGCGATGCCGAAGGTCGCCTCGTCGGCGGCACCATCGACGATGTCGTCGTCGTTCTCGAAGTCTCCACCGACGCCCGAAAACGACTCGATCGCACCCGTCGCGAGATCGATCTTACGGATGCGGTTGTCGTTTTCGCCGAAGTTCGTCTCGAAGATCGAGCCTTCGCCGTCGAGCGCCAGGCCGATCGGATTCGGGATGCGCGCGACCGTCTTTCCGCCGTCGACCGGAAAATTGTTGGGGATGGGGCCGAGGATCGTCTCGACTTCTTCGTCGTACACATTGAGGCGTCGCGCGGTGCCGTCACGGTCGGTGAAGTAGATGGACCCGGTGTTGCGGAAGCCGGAGAGGTTGCTCACGTCGTTGAGCCGCACGTCGGCGACGGGGCCGTCGACGTACCCTGTGCCCCCGCCGAGATACTCCTGGAACACGGTCTCCAGGCTGCGATCGACGCGCAGGATGTGCTGCTCGTCGGTGTCGTAGTCGCGCACCGCGGTGTAGATGTGGTTGGCGTTGCCGGCCGCCGTGACGGCGGCGAGGCCGCGCGCGCCGTCGGGGAAATCCGCCAAGTACACGTCCTGGCTCGGGTTGTACGGGTCGGGGAACGAACGGAGCTCATTGTCCGACCCGACACGGGCCGTGTAGTAGATGACGCCGTACGCCGTATCGTCGGCGAGATCGCACGTCGGCGTGTTCAGGTTGGAGATGATCGTCGACGTGGCGCCCGACGACCGGCTGATCCGACGGATCGACGATCCGCTGCCGCCCTGCTGGCAGACGTAGAGCGCCGTGCCGGACGGACCGAGGACCATCGAGACGATCCCGTCGAAGAGGCTCGAATCGCCGTCGCTCCCGTCGACGCTGCCCCGGACGCCACACTCGCCGGCGAGCGTCGAGGTCGCGCCGGTCGTCGGGTTGATCTGACGGATGCAGTGGTTGTCGCTGTCGACGACCCACACGTTGCCGTCGGCAACGATGTCCCCAGGGTAGTCGAACCTCGCGTCGACGCCCGGTCCGTCGACGGCTCCCGACTCGCCGGCCTTGCCTGCGAGCGTCGTGACGACGCCCGTGTCGTCGTCGTACTTACGGATCGTGTGGTTGTTCTGGTCCGAGACGTAGATGAGGCGCGTGTCGTTGCTATCTTCGGCGACGCCCCACGGCGAATCGAAATGCGCGCGACGGGCCTGGCCGTCGATGTTGCCGGGCCCACCGACGAGGCCGCCGAGCACCGTTACGCCCAAACCGACGACGGTGATCTCGACCGTCGCCGTCAGGCTCTCGTCCTCGACCGACGTGGCGACGACGTGGAACGTTCCGGGCGCTTCCGGGGCAAAGTAGAGCCCACTGTCGTCGACGGCCCCGGCCTCGTCGCCGCTCTCTTCGATCGACCACGTGACGTCCTGGTTCGCTCCGAGCTGGAGGGGCCTGAGGATGCCCACCTTCGGCTCGTCGGGCGTGACGACGAGCTCGCCCGGCGGGGCGCCACCGCCGCCGCCCGGGCCGCCCGGCCCGGACTGGGTGCTGCTGGTCGACGCTGCGGGCTCGCCCGTGCCGCTTCCTCCCGAGCCGGGACCAGGCCCGGCCTCCGTCGACCCCGATTGCGTCGACCCGGAGCTCTGGGTGCCCGCGGATGACTCGCCCTCGGTGAAGTCGTCGAGGCCGAGCAGGCCCGCGCAACCGGTCACACCGAACGAAAGCGAGATGGCCGCGAAAGAGATTCGAAAAAAGCGCACGGACCGCCCCCCGACGAAACAAAACCAGCGAAAGCCAACGCTCAGGTTAGCGTCGCGACCACGGCGGCGGAGGGAAATCTTAGCCGTTCCGGGCCTGCGCGTACTTCGAGCGCAGCGCGTGCAGAAGGTGCTCGCGCGCCACGGCCGCAGCCCCGATCGGACCGGCGAGAGCGACACCGGGGATCCGCCCGGTGAGCAGCTTGCGCTCGCGGCCCTCTGCGGTGCAGCGGCCGCGGGCCACGGCCTCGCTGGCGATGGAGCGGGCGAGCCATTGCTGCGTGTCGTGGACCCGGCACGCGCCCGCAAGA
>Ga0105046_10014771_pt1 | contig 12033 bp, 8 predicted proteins | sample MAT03_FD_78385 | JGI IMG/M metagenome (GOLD analysis project Ga0105046, IMG submission 78385) | Freshwater microbial communities from Lake Fryxell liftoff mats and glacier meltwater in Antarctica - MAT-03 (megahit assembly) | ecosystem: Environmental > Aquatic > Freshwater > Ice > Liftoff...
AATATACAGGTTGCCAAACAAATGTTAGACCGCTCCAAGTAGACTGTCCAAAACTTAATCAAATTTTCTTTCATTTTTAACATCAGCGTTTAGGGGCTAATTGATTGATTATCATAATATTATTTAGTGATAACAGGTGTTAAAGTTGAAAGGAAAATCAAAAACACACAAATCTTTGATAATCAAATACTTAAGTATTTGTTTTGGACAGCCTACGCTCCAAGGTCTGGAAATAATGGCTACCAATGATTTCTACAGACGTTTGGCCTCTCCGAGGCCTTAAATTAACGGCATTGGCCTTCTGCCACTGTTCCCTGCATCACTTTCGTCTGATGCTCAATACTCTCCCGGTGTACTGCCGATAAAAACTTCTCGATAAATTCGTCGCTCAGATCCCGGCTACGGCCCTGCATGAACGCTTTTTCCAGAATTTCATTCCAGCGGGCCGTTTGCAGGATGGAAATATTATTGCGCAATTTGTAGCGGCCAATATCTTCGGCAAAACGCATCCTGCGTGCAAGCAAGTTGAGTAATTCGAGGTCGACCTCATCGATCTTGTGGCGTAAATTCTCCAGGTTTTCCAGGAATTCCGGGTTGTCGGTCGTTTCGCGGCGTACAATCAGGCGGCTGAGCAATTCGCCATATACAAACGGCGTAATCTGTTGTTTGGCATCGCTCCAGGCCTGGTCGGGGTCGCAATGGGTTTCGGTCATCAGACCCTCGTAGTTGAGGTCAAGCGCCTGTTGGGCCACTTCCAACAGGTCTTCGCGGTTGCCACAGATATGCGAATTATCACAAATCAGCGGCAAATCGGGCATCCGGCGGCGAAGCTCGATGGGGATTTCCCAGTAGGGTGCGTTGCGGAATTTACTTTTTGCATAAGACGAAAATCCGCGGTGAACAGCGCCAACCTGCGTTACGCCGGCATTCCGGATGCGTTCTATGCCACCAATCCAGAGATCGAGATCGGGGTTAACCGGGTTTTTTACCAGCACCGGCACGTCGACACCCTGCAGGGCATCCGCGATTTCCTGTACGGAAAACGGATTTACTGTGGTGCGGGCGCCGATCCACAGCACGTCTATGCCGAATTTCAGGGCCTCGTACACCTGCTTGCCGTTAGCCACTTCGATGGTGGTACGCAGGCCCGTTTCCGCTTTTACGCGGCGCAACCAGGGCAATGCAGCCGCTCCGTTGCCCTCGAATGCACCGGGCCGGGTACGCGGTTTCCAAACGCCGGCCCGAAACAGGTCGATGCCCAGCGGCGCCAGGCCATGCGCCACGGCTAAAGTTTGTTCTTCGGTCTCCGCCGAGCAAGGCCCGGCAATGAGAAATGGGCGGGAAGCGTTTTTTTTGAACATGAGTAATTAAAAATGATGAATGATGAATGATGAATGATGAATGATGTTGAAATTCAATGACTTATGGTCTAATATTCATCATTCATCATTAAAAAAATTATCCGATTATCCTGCGGATGTCGTTGGCATGATCGATCAGGTCATGGAAGGTGTCAAAATCCTTTTTGATCAGAAGGGTGCGAAAGCGGCTAACTGTATTGATGAACTCGTCGAGTACGTCCAGTACATTGTCGCGGTTTTGCTGGAAAATGGGGATCCAGGTGTCCGGATTGCTTTTGGCGAGCCGGACGGTGCTGCTGAACCCGCCGCTGGCTAATTCAAAAATCTGCTGTTCTTCCTTTTCTTTTTCCAAAACGGTGAGCGCCAGGGCGAATGAAGCGATGTGCGAGATATGGCTCACATAGGCGACGTGTAAATCGTGGGCCGCACTATCCATCCCGATGATCCGCATTCCCAGGGCCTGGTAAAATTGTTCGACCATCGTTACGGCATCCGGAGCACTGCCGCCGGTATCGCAAAAGACGCAGCTTTTGCCCCGGAACAATCCGGAAATCGCCGCAGTTGGGCCTGAATATTCTGTGCCGGCCATCGGATGCGTGGCGACGAATCGGGCCCGCATCGAATGATAGCTGACTGCTTGTAATACAGGCGCTTTGGTCGATCCGGCATCCACAACGGTTTGATCTTTTGTAATCAAATCCAGGATACGTGGAATCAGGGTCGTGAGGCTGTCGACCGGAGTGGCAGCTATAATCAAATCGCTCCGGCGAACGGCTTCATCCAGCGGCAATATCTCCTGCACGAGCCCAAGGGCCAGCGCCTCAGCCGCATGCGCCGGGTTTTGATCCACACCGATCACGCGATCGCTAAAGCCATTTTGCTGTAAATCGAGGCCAAAGGAGCCGCCGATGAGGCCCAGGCCAATGATAGTCGTGGTCATGAGGGTATAGCGGTGTTTATGTGCGTGGACGCAGACTTGTTTGCGTGTTCGAGCTCCGATACGCGCCGTATCGCCTCGGAAAGGGTAGCGCGATCGCTGCAAAGGGCAACGCGGATGTATTGGTTTCCGGCGCTGCCGAAAATGCCGCCGGGGGTCAGAAATACGTGCGCATGATGGAGCAGGTGATCACTGAGCGCATAAGCGTCGCTGTAATGCGCCGGAATTTTTGCCCAAACGAACAGCCCTTGCTGGGTTCTATCAAATTGACAACCAATTGTTTCCAGGAGTTCGAAGGCTTTCGCCTGGCGACTGGAGTAGGTAGCGTTTAAGGCCCTATACCAATCATCCGGTAGATGTAGCGCTGCGGCCGCAGCCATTTGAACGGGCAAAAACTGACCGGAATCCATATTGCTTTTGAAACGTAAAATCGTTTTGAGGTAATCCGGATGTCCGGCTACCATCCCGACCCGCCAACCGGCCATATTATGCGATTTGCTCAACGAATTCAGCTCTAAAGCCACCGCTTTCGCCCCGGATGCCGAAAGGATGCTCAACGGTTGTTCGTTCAGTATAAAACTATAGGGATTATCGTGGACGATCAATATGTTGTGTTTCAGCCCGAAATCAACCAGCGCCTGAAAAACGGCGGCCGAAGCCCTTGCCCCCGTGGGCATGTGCGGATAGTTGGCCCATAAAACCTTTACCCGGCGCAGGTCGCTTTGCTCCAGTGCGTCCAGATCGGGCAACCAGTGCTTCGTTTCATCCAGATCATAATACCGGATTTCTGCCCCGGCGAGTAAAGACGCGGCCCGGTATGCCGGATAGCCGGGATTGGGAACAAGTGCCACGTCGCCGGGTTCTAAAAAACTCATGGCAATGTGTACAATACCTTCTTTGGAGCCGATGAGTGGTAAAATCTCTTGTCCGGCATCCAGTTGCACCCCGTAATGCCGCGCGTACCAAGCCGCCCAGGCTTCCCGCAACGCCGGGATACCGGTATAGGACTGATACGCATGCGCCTGGGGCAAATTGAGCCCAGCCGCCAGGGCTTGCTCAACCGCAGGCGCCGGGGGCAAATCAGGCGAGCCAATGCCCAGGTTGATAATCGTTTTGCCTTCCAGGCGCAGCTGCGCAATCTCGCGCAATTTGCCGGCAAAATAATATTCAGCGATGCCTTCGAGGCGTTTGGCAGGATGGATCATGGATGGGTGTGTTTAGTGCAGTTTAGAGGGTTTAGCCCGCCTATGCCCTGCGAGCTTCGGCGGGTAAAAAGTTTAGAGGGCCTATATTTCCCAATTCTCCTCACAACTCCCCCGCTTTATAAACGCCCAGCACTTTCATATCTGCGCTCATGGCATCCAGCAAGCGTAAGGTGGCCGGAAGCGTGAGTCCGTTATGTACCGTGAAATCCAGAAAAAACCGGTATTCCCAGACTTTACCGGGGAGGGGCACAGATTGTATTTTAGTCAAATTGGCGCCATCGGCGGCCAGCATGGCGAGGATGCGACTGAGACTTCCCGGTTGATGCGGCGCGCTGAAACAAACCGAGGCTTTGTTTGCCCCCGGGATAGACGGGGTATCAGCAGATCGTTCAAGCGCCAGGAAACGCGTAAAATTTGCCGAATTTGTCTCGATCGCCGCTGCTTGTACCTGAAGTCCGTATAATTCGGCGGCAAGGGAACTGCCAATGGCGGCCAGGTGTTTGGTTTGCCCCCGCGCAATACGCGCCGCACTTTCAGCCGTGTCTTCGGATTCGACCAGGCGCCAATGCGGAAATTGCTCCAGGTACCCACTGCATTGCGCCAGAGCCATCGGATGGGAGTGTACTTCCCGGATATCGTCCAAACCGGCCCCGGGCAAGGTCAACAGGTTTTGCCGGATAGGTAAAAACACTTCGCCGATGATGTGCAAATCACTCTTTTGCAACAAGTTATAATTTCCGAGAATACTTCCGGCAATGCTGTTTTCAATAGCCAGCACAGCCGCATCCGTTTGGTTGGGGTCGGCCGCTTTGACAAAAAGTTCGGCAAAACTCAGGGCGGGCACAATGCTGGAGTCCTGGCCGAACAGACGCCGCGCAGCGATCTCGTGAAAAGCGCCGCGTACACCCTGGATAACAATTCGGCGGGTTTGTGTTGTAGTTTGCATAGGTGACATACATGAAAAAAGGGAGCCCTGCTTGGCAGGAACTCCCTTTTGGTGTTGTTTAAAATGACTGTTTTTGTCACTTTAGCACCCATAGGTTATTCCTGCCTCCTCCTCTGTAAAAGAAAAAGTTTCCAAAATAACCAAAATAAAAAGTGCTGCTGTGATTCATCTGTACTGTTGTACTATTACGGTGCAAATGTGGCGCTTAATTTGGAACATCACAAGTCCCACCCGAAATTTTTTTTGCGCGCTCGTTTAAATAGCTACTTTTGTCTGCGAGATTCTAAACCTTCTAAACCTTTTTACCCACCGAAGCCTCCAAGGCACAAGAGGGCTAAACCCCCTAAAACCAGCTAACTAACGATATTAATTTTTCCAAATAAATACCTTTCCCTATGCAACAAACCATCTTTCGGCCAATTTCTTCCTTTCTAATTTCCTTTTTTTTAATTGCTCTTTTTTCAATCTCTTCCAACCGCAGTTATGCCCAACAGCCCTACACGCCAGATTGGGCTTCGCTCGATAAACGCCCCACGCCCGACTGGTGGGTCGATGCCAAATTCGGCATTTTTATCCATTGGGGCGTTTATTCGGTACCAGCTTACACCGAGAAAGGCAATTATGCCGAGTGGTACCTGAACGCCCTGACCAACGACGCCCACGACGGCAAAATCCGCGCATTCCACGAAGTCAATTACGGGAATCGCAGCTATTACGACCTGGCTGATGATTTTCACGCTGAATTGTTCAAACCGGATGACTGGGCTAATTTGTTTGAAAAGGCCGGAGCTAAATATGTGGTACTCACCTCGAAACACCACGACGGCTTTTGCCTCTGGCCGAGCCGCGAAGCCGGCAAAACCTGGGGTTTCCCCTGGAGCGCCGATGTGCGCGGACCAGGCCGCGATTTGGTCGGCGATCTGTTTACCGCGCTGCAAAAAACAAAAGTGAAACCGGGTTTGTATTACTCGCTTTACGAATGGTACAACCCCTTGTGGAAATTCGATCCGGCCCGTTACGCTGCCGACCATGCCATGCCGCAGCTGTATGACCTGGTACAACGTTACCAACCCTGGGTCGTTTGGGCCGACGGCGACTGGGACGCTACGCCCGAAACCTGGCAATCTCCCAAATTCCTGGCCTGGTTGTACAACCAAAGCGCCGTGCGCGACCGGGTGGTCGTGAATGACCGTTGGGGTAGCGGCGGGCGATTCAAACATGGAGGCGTTTATACGCCTGAATATCAGCCCAATGTGGATTTCGAAGACCACGCCTGGGAAGAAAGCCGGGGTATGGGCGCTTCCTACGGCTATAACCGCGCCGAGGATGCTTGGGATTACAATTCCGCCCAATCGCTCGTGCTGCACCTGGTGGATAAGGTATCGCGCGGCGGAAACTTCCTGCTCGACATCGGCCCGGATGCCCATGGACAAATTCCCCCGATTATGCAGGAACGCCTGCTGGCGATTGGCAAATGGCTGGGCATCAACGGTGAAGCAATCTACAATACACGCCGCTGGCGGACCAGTGTTCAATGGAGCGCCGGCAACCGCGATTTCAAACCCGCAGCAGCAGCCATAGATGGCGCCGATGAAGACATTTTATTAAAACAAACCATTGACCCGGAGCCGGGGTTTGCGGTAAAAGAAGTATTTTATACCTGGAACCCGCAGACAAAAAGTGTGTACGCCATTTTTCCACAATACCCGGAGAATAGAAAACTCCGTTTGAAAAGTCTGCAATTACCAGCCGGAACGGAAGTCACGCTGATGGGTTTCAAAGACAAATTGAAATGGGAAAATACATCGAGTGCTAAACTGTTTGCCGACGACCGCCCGGCCGATGATTACCGCGCGCCAAAGACGCAAAGTACGATCGGCGAGGGACAGGAAGTGAGCATTACTTTGCCAGAATACAATCCGGGTAAATTTCCTTCACCGTATGCTTATGTCTTGAAAATCAATAATTTCGGTGCTTACGTAGCCAAGCCGATCATCGAATTGCGCTACGATCCGAAAACGGTTCAGCCAGTCGTGTGGATGTCCTCCAAAACGCCAACGGCGATCATTCGTTATACCCTCGACGGATCGGAGCCCCGGGAAAATTCCGCAGAATACAAACAACCCTTCACGCCTAAAAAAGCCTGTACTGTGAAGGCAAAAGCATTCAAAGCCGGTTTGATAGAAAGCGGGATCACTTCCGAAGACGTTAAATTGTATACCATGATGCCTGCTATGTCGCTTTTCCGCGAGCCTTCGCCCGGCCTACAAATGCAGTTGATGCGGATAAATGGCACATACAATGCGGTGAACGTACAGCGAGGCGCACTTGATCGCACGGCCGAAGTCTTTGATTTTGAACTGGATCCTTCTTGTTTGTCGGAACAATGCGGGATGATCTGGAACGGCTTTATCCGGATACCGAACAGCGGCGGATATCGGTTCTGGACGGAATCGGACGACGGTAGCCTGCTGCGGATAGACACGGAGTTGGTTGTCGACAACGATGGCGACCACGGCATGCAGGAAAAGACCGGCGTGTCGTTACTGCAACAAGGCTGGCACCAACTCAAACTGGTCTATTTCAACAGCGGCGGCGCGGGCGGTTTGAAAGTGTCTTATGCTCCTTTGGGCGGAGACCGGCAAGTGATTCCGGGAGAATGGATGGCGCATTGAGGCATATTGATAGACATTTTTCCCATCTTCATCGAATCATTTTTTTGTGCTACACATCCCGGCGCACCTTAGCGGTATTCAATATGACAACTATATAGCCGTACCGCAACATGCGTCAAATTCTCCGCATCCTGTCCGAAGGCGCCGCCCAGGCCTGGCAACAATTGTGGGCCAATAAATTGCGCTCCTTCCTCTCGCTTCTTGGGGTTACGATCGGCATTTTTTGCATCATCGGGGTGAAAAGCGCGGTCAACTCTCTGGAAGACAATATCCGCAACAGCATGGCGAAGCTCGGCAACGACGTGATCTATGTGGAAAAGTTTTCCTGGGCCGAAGACCCCGGGGAGAATTATTGGAAGTGGATGCGGCGGCCCAATTTTTCCTTTGGGGAGTACGAAGCCTTGCGCGATCGCCTGAAAAGCGCCGAACTGGTCGGTTTTTGGCAATTTTTAAGCGCCAAAACGGTGAAGTGGAAATCGTCGAGCGTAGAGAATGCTTTTTTTCTTGGCATTACCGAAGATTGCCGCGATCTGTTTCACCTCGAATTTGAAGAAGACGGCCGGTATTTTTCGCCAGTGGAATACCAGAGCGGTTCGGATGTATGTATCCTCGGGTACGAAATTGCTGTAGGACTTTTTGGCGAAGGGATCGATCCGGTAGACCGCGATATTCAGGTGGGCGGGCGTAAATTGCGGGTACTTGGGGTGTTGAAAAAATCCGGCAAAGACATTTTGAAGCCGTTCAACTTCGATCAATGCGTATTGATCGGCTATAATTTAGCCAGGAGAGGCTTCGGAGTGCGTCAAAAAGGGCAATTCGAACGCACCAGCCTCATGGTAAAAGCAGGCGCCGGGGTTGATATGGAAGCCATGAAAGACGAGATCATCGGCGTGCTCCGGGCCGAACGCCGCATCAAACCGGCCGAAGAGAACAACTTCGCGCTGAACACCTTATCCATCCTCAGCGGCTTATTCGACGGCGTTTTCGGCACCCTGAACATCGCCGGTATGTTTATCGGGGGCTTCGCCTTGCTGGTCGGGATGTTTTCCGTAGCCAATATTATGTTCGTATCGGTCAAAGAGCGCACCAGCCTCATCGGGATCAAAATGGCGCTGGGCGCCAAACGCTGGTTTATATTGCTGGAGATATTGTTCGAAGCAGTGGTATTGTGTGTGGTAGGCGGTTTACTCGGCCTATTGTTTATTTGGGCAACCACAGAAGCTATTACCAGGATAATCGAGTTCGATATACACTTGTCTATCGGAAACGTACTGTTCGGGATCAGTACCTCCGTCATCGTAGGCATCTTATCCGGACTGATCCCGGCTTCCAAGGCTAGTAGGATGGACCCCGTGGAAGCAATACGGAAATAATTTACATCCTTAAATCTTCCACGCTCACCCCCGGATATTGCTTGGCATCAAATTGAAAATGCCCGGCGGCAAATTTCTTATTGGGTGTTAATTTGCCAATCGTAAACGTATACCGGGAACCGTCCTTCCCAAATGCTTTAATGCCCACAATTGTGCCGGTTTTTTCATTGATGCTTACCCGCATTTTGGAATAATCCGATTTTTTATCCACCGGTTTGAATTCAATCTGGGTGATGACCTTGCCGCCCTCGGTGGTTTTGTCGGTAATGGAGTACAGGTAGTCTCCTTTTTGGTAGCGTTTCAACAGATCCTTTGGCGTCAGAAATCCGTTTTCGGTATCATTCGGTTCGGCATTATTGATCTGAACCTCATTGTTTTTCTTCAGGTAAACCCAGGTCGTTTTGGTGTCGCTGATGATGACTTGTTGGTCCATATCGAGGCGGAACTTAGTGTCTTCCTGCGCGACCGTGCCTTTTTGAATTTCCTTGGGTTGAGCGGGCAGTTCGATTTGGAGCGTGAACGTTGCCTCTACGGATTTATAACCGTCGTATTTTTTTCTGATTTTATCCAGGACCTTTTTGGCCTCGGGGTCATTTTTTTCTCCGGGCACGGTTTTTTGGGCCTGTATGGCTGTAAACGCAAGTAATGTAAAAAGCGCGAAAAGCAGATATTTCATAGAATGGTGTTGTTTTGCGCAAAGAAACGGTGAAAGGGCCGTTAGAGTTGCAGACAAGTTGGTTAAAGATTCCTAAAGAGACTTGCAACTTTTTGACGTATAATCATGTTTTCCCTTAAAATGAACACCCGTTTCTCGTTTATTCAAACATGACTAAAAAGAAAAAAAACGGTAGCAAAAAGTTGTCTGCCCAACAATTACAAATAGAAGTGCTCCGATTTCTGCTCGCGCACCCCCACAAGCGTTTCTCGCCTCGCCAGATCACGGATCAAATTCAGGTCGATAACAATAAAGATTCCGCCGAACATGCCTTGCGCCAATTGATGCAAGCCGGTACGGTCGCTGAATTCGCAGAAAATAAATTCGGTTTGTTGCTTGATCGACTCACCATCCCCGATGCCGAACCGGCAGATAATGACCGTAGCCTTACCCGGCAGATTTCCGAAGCCGGGGCTGAAAAACCCTTTAAGAAGAAGGAAAAAACAAAATTAAATCCCGACCGAAAAGCATTTGTTCCGGATCATCCGCTATCAACCACCGATCACCAGACCTTAGCCGTCGACCGGCCGACATCAGCCCCCGAGCGACGGCCATTTCCCGGCGAACGCCGCCCCGCTGCCGAAAAAAGCCGGAAAATCGTCGAAGGCCGCGTGGATATGACCCGGACCGGCGCTGCTTATATCGTCAGCGAATTGCTGGATACGGACGTTTATGTATCGCCGAAACACGTAAACGGGGCGCTCAACGGCGATATCGTCCGGATCATGCTGTTTCAGACCCCGCCCGCCCGTGGCCGCGGGGGCAGCCGACCCGCCCGTAAACCGGAAGGGGAAGTGTTGAGCGTCTTGAAACGCGCCAACGAGTTTTTTATAGGGACGCTGCGTAAAAACAGCAAATACGCCTTGCTCCAGCCGGATAATCCGAATATGCCCCTCGAAATTTACGTCCCCCTCGAGGCCTGCGAAAGTACCCGCAGCGGCGAAAAAGTGGTCGTTCGGATCACGGATTGGCAGGAAGGAAAAGGTCGCCTGCCAATAGGCAAGGTCACTCAAAACCTGGGTGATCTGGGCGGCAATAATTTTGAAATGAACAAAATCCTGATCAACCAGGGTTTTGAACTGTCGCATTCCGATGAAGCTGAGCAGGAAGCCGCGCGAATCCCGGAAACGATTTCTGACCAGGAAATCGCCCGCCGCCGCGATTTTCGAGATATCCTCACCTGCACCATCGACCCAGAAGACGCCAAGGATTTTGACGATGCCCTGAGTATCCGAACACTGGAAAACGGTCAGCTCGAAGTAGGCGTACACATCGCCGATGTGACCCATTACCTGACGCCGGACTCGACCATCGACCGGGAAGCGTATCAGCGGAGTACCTCTGTTTACCTGGTCGATCGCTGCAACCCGATGTTGCCCGAAAAATTATCCAACAACGTTTGTTCGCTGGTGCCGCACCAGGATCGTCTGACTTTTTCCGCAGTTTTTGTATTCGATGAAAAAGACAAATTAGTGTCGCGCTGGTTTGGCAAAACAGTTATTCACTCAGATAAGCGTTTTTCTTACGAAGAAGCCCAAACCGTGCTGGACGGTAAGCCAGCCGAGTCGGTAACTGACCTGGTTATTTATCCAGACTTAGAGAAAGGCTTGAAAACCCTCAACCGCATCGCCGGAAAAATGCGCAAAGAGCGCGAGAAAAACGGCGCCATCGGTTTTGAAACCGATGAAGTGCGTTTCAAACTCGATGCCGACGGCACGCCGCTGGAAGCGTATGTGAAGGAACGCAAAGACGCGCACCTGTTGATCGAAGACTTTATGCTGCTGGCCAACAAAGAAGTGGCGTGGTATATGGACCAAAAAGCGCAGGGCGCGCCCGAAATTCCCTTCGTTTACCGTATCCACGATCTGCCCGACATGATCCGGGTGGCTGAGTTCGCGCGGTTTGCCGCCGAAATGGGCCACCCCATGAAAGTGGATACGCCCAAACAGATCGCCCAGGCCTTCAACTCCCTCATGCGCGCCGCCCGCAAGGACGATCGTTTGAAACTTCTGGAGCCCTTAGCCATCCGCACGATGTCGAAAGCAATTTATTCCACCCAGAATATCGGACACTACGGCCTGGGCTTCACGCACTACAGCCACTTTACTTCACCGATCCGCCGGTATTCGGACGTGCTTGCGCACCGGATCCTCGAGCGCAACCTGGATGGCCGCGTGTACCGGGTAGATAAATCGAAACTGGAAGAACAATGCAAACACGTGAGTGCCCAGGAGCGCAAAGCTGCCGACGCCGAGCGGGAAAGTATTAAATACAAACAGGCAGAATTCGTGCGCCGCCACATCGGCGAAGTGGTGGAAGGCGTGATCAGCGGTTTCCTGGAACGGGGCTTTTTTGTAGAACTCCAGGATTCAAAAGCCGAAGGATTGGTCGAATTCAAACTCATGGACGATGTCTACACCGTCGAAGAAGGCAATCTTCGCGCCAAAGGCCGCCGCTACGGCCGCGTCCTGAAAATGGGCGACCGGGTGAAGGTGCGTATCCTGGCCGTTGATTTGCAAAAACGACAGATAGAAATGGAATGGGAAGAGTAGACAAAAAACAACCCCGCCCCGGTGATCCGGAGCGGGGCGTTTTTCTCATGGTATATTGATCTTCCGACCGGTTTTAAGGCGTTGAGAACAAGGTCGTTTTTGGAATGGCCGCCTCTCTGTAATCTGGGCTTTCGGCTTATGGACTTTAAGGAACGGTGTCAAAATAACTTCCCAATTTGATGCCATTCTTTTGCCGTCATCCGTCCCATCTTTTTCGTTAAATAGCTCGGCTATTCGCCTCAAAAGATAGTTGGCTGACGCCAAAATAA
>Ga0105046_10014772_pt1 | contig 12032 bp, 7 predicted proteins | sample MAT03_FD_78385 | JGI IMG/M metagenome (GOLD analysis project Ga0105046, IMG submission 78385) | Freshwater microbial communities from Lake Fryxell liftoff mats and glacier meltwater in Antarctica - MAT-03 (megahit assembly) | ecosystem: Environmental > Aquatic > Freshwater > Ice > Liftoff...
AGGTCGCATTCGTGGCAATGGCGCGCACGGCGCCGGCGGTGGGCCAGCGACCAGTCAGCGACCATGCGTCGGCTCCCGCCGCAACGCGCAACAGCGCGGAGTCCGCGCCGACCAGCCAACTGTCGTCGATCGCGTCGAACGCGAGGCTGTGAATCGTCTCGCCCACGTCGAGCGAATCGCGCGCGATTGCTCCGCCACGCCGCGATTCGATCACCAACATGCGCCCTCGCGCCGCGCCCCAACCATTGCGACCGGCGGCCACGGCCGTGATCTCACCATTGAGCAGTCGTGACGCCGGCCCGGAGTCAGTGGGCACGCTGTACAGCGCCGTACGCCCGGCGATCAGGAGGCGATCGCTGCCCGGCGTGATGGCCACGTCACGCAGTCCGCTCAGCGCCGACGCGCGACGGCGAAGGGCGCGCGGCTTCGGTGCCGCGGCGAACACGGAGGCGCCGCTATCCGAAAGCACGACCACCAGACTGTCGTTCACCGCCATCGCCGTCGGCATCGACGGCAAGGTCACCGACGTGAGCGAGAGCCGCTCCGGCACGCCCGTGCGCGGCAATTCGGCGCGGCGTTGCGCGTCCAGCTCCCGGGCGAGAAAGAGCCCGGTGATCGCCCCGGTGACCGCCATGTAGGGCAGGGCGCAGCCCATCGGATCACACTGTCCACCGCGTGCCCCGCGGTCGCTGGCGACGTAGTAGCCGCCGGCCAGTGCACTCCCCACCAGCGACCCGATGATGCTGTAGCGCAGCCGATGGTCGCGTACCGTGGCCTGCGCGTGCGCGCGGTGTGCGAACGGCACATTGACCAACAGGAACACGGCGGCTGTAGTGACCGCCAAGGCTCGCCCGGAAACGCTACGCCCCGAATGTGTCATGTCATGGAGGAGAAATGGTGAATTCGCGCGACATGCGCGCCGTCGTGCTGGCCGTGCGGTCGCGCACCGTCACATCCAATCTGTATCGCCCGATGGGGGCTTCGCCCAAACTCAGCGATACCGACAGCGGCACGCGATCACGCCCGTCGAGTCGTTCACGTCGCGTGAAGCGCATGCCGAGTTGCTGGTCACCTTCCGGCGTGAATCCCAGCAGGTCGGCGAGGTTCGCGAGCCCGCGCGATACCGCGTCGCCCTTTCGTTGAATCTCGAGCAGCGTGACCGTCAACTCGACCTCCACCTGCACGTCACCCACCGAGTCGGCCCGCAGCGCATACGCTTCCCAATACAACGTAAACGTATCACGCGGCGTCACGCGCGTGCCGGCCAGCGCGTCGATGTCGGCATCGGCCAGCCCACGCATTGATGCAGCTGGCGCGGGCGCTCGCCCGCGGCGGTGGTGCGCTAGCAGCAAATCGCTGAGTACCAATCCGGTGTCACGAGAGGCGGGCAGTTCGACCACCACCTGGGCGCGACCGTTGGCTGAACGAACACCCGGGTCGATCGCCTCGATGCGTAGTCGATGTTCTCCGCTGGGCAGCGTCAGCACTTTACGGTACTCGACGTTGGCGGCTCGCGGTAGCGCCACGACCACCTGCTGCGAATCGACGACACGCAGGCGCTCGGCACCCCCGCGACGCAACGTGATCGCAAGCACGCCGCGGTCGAGCTCTGCGTCGCGGTACATGTGGGCAATGGGCGCCGCGGTCGCCAACACGACATCGTAGGTGCCACTGCCGGCACCGTTCCTGGGGCCGCGAAAGCGCGCGATCTGCGTCGGCATGGAATCGATGGTGGCCGCGAGCGCAATATTGTCGAGACGGAACGGTGACTGCTCGCGTACCGCCTCGGCGATATCGCGAAAGTCTCCGGCGAACACGGCACCGGGCATCGACAACGCGCCGACGAACACGAACCCGAGTTCGGACGTCGGATAATAGAACACGGTGATCAGTTTTCCTGCGGCATCGCGCGCGTCCAGATTGTCGGTCGATGGCAGCAACGCCTCGACCGGCGCTTCGCCGTATCGCACGATGATCAGTCCGCGATCGGTGCGCCAGCCGCGGACGCTTCGCTCGGGCTCGTCGTAGCGCAGCATCGTGGTGGCGATACGCGAGAGATACTCGAGCCTCGCCTCATTCGGCGCGGTCGACAGCAGCGGATCGATGGCTTCCCAATAGCTCGTGAGGGTGGCCTGCCGCACCGACGCGGAGACCCCGGCCAGACGCACACTGTCCCCCTTGCTCAGGATACGGCCGATGTCGAGGACCTCGGCCCGATCCGTCGCCGACAGGCGCGCGATCGCGCCCTCGAAGTGCGCTTCGGCGTCGACGGCACGCCCGAGGCGAAGCGCGGCGAGACCACCGGCAAACCACAGCGCCGGATCGGTCGCCCCCGCGTTCAGCAGCGGCGTGATCCGCGCGAGTGCTTCGTCATACCGCTGCTGCTCGATCAGCAGCGCGCTCAGTCCGACCGCGCTCGGCGCGTGCTGTGGGGCGGCCACCAGCGCCTCTCGATACAGCTGCTCGGCCTGCGCACTCTCCGTGGCGCCCGCGTTGTCGATCGGTCGCACCTGCTGCTGGAGAAAGTCGCGGATGTAGTGCAGTCTGCTTCGTGCCGAGAACTGATCGAAGAAGATCGTTCCCGTGTACATGTACCGATGCCGCGTGGTGCGAAAGCGCCGTTCGAATACTCGGCCGAGCTCCCACAGGGTTTCGGCCACGAGTGTCTGGTCGCCCGAGGCGCGCGCCACTGCGGCCGCGTTGCGAAACAGCCGCTCCGCGTCGGCTCGCAGAAGCGGCGTGCGCAACCGAAGTCGGGCGAGTTCGAGGGCGAAGCGGGCGTCGCGTGGGGCCAGATCGGCGCCGCGATTCAACAAACGCCAGGCCAGCACTTGCGAGGGCGAATCGGAAAACCCGAGCCCGATGGTGCGCGTGAGGAGGCGACCCCGTTGGTACAGCGCCTCGAGGTTGCGCGGCGCACGGTCGGTAGCCTGCTCCAGAATGACCAGCGCTCCGGCGGTGTCGCCCTTCGCCACGAGGGCGAGGCCGCGCTGGACCAACGAGTCGATGTCGGCTGGTGACGCCGCCGGTTGGGGCTGCGCGTGGAGCGGCGTGAACCGGGGCGCGAAGAGCGAGCCCCATGCGAATGCCACGAAGACGATCCGCACGGTCGATCGGGTGCGGATGTTCAGTCGGGTGGACCCAAGCCGAACGGACGTGGTACAAGGCGCGAGACGCGTCATCGCGGGGTTGAGCGATTCGGATTCACGTGAAAGAATCTGTGCGCGGCACCACGCGTAGTGAACTGCACGATGCGCCATGGTTTCGTGTAATTATGCTTCCTCTTCTGACATTCCATTACCCCGGAGCCTGATCGATGATGAACCTGCGTACGACCGTGGCCTTCACCCTGGGCGCCTTGGTGGCCGCCTTCACCGTGACCGAACGCGCCGACGCGCAGGCGTCGAACTATCCCTCCATGCAGGTGCCGACGGCCTCGACGCGGGACTACACGGCGGCGGTCGCGAGCGGTTCAGGCACGACCGTAATGTTTCAGTGGCGTGAAGGCTGGGCCCCGCGCAAGCACTGGCAGCTCGACGCCGGCCTGATCGATCGGAAGGGCAGCGATAACCTGTCGCTGTTCGTGGGCGGCGGTATCGGACAAGAAATCACGCGGGCGAAGGGCGATCAGCCGCTCGATCTACTGTTCACCGCGGGCGCCGGTGCCGCGTTCGGGGGCGGGTTCACGCTCGTGCGCATTCCGGTGGGCGTGAGCATCGGGCATACTTTCGATCTCGAGCAGGGCATGGCGATCACGCCGTACGTGCATCCTCGGGCCTCGCTCGATCTGGCCAGCAGCGGAGGTCGGCGCGGCGGAAGCCAGTCGGAAGTCAGCCTCAACTTCGATCTGGGCGTCAACTTTCAGGTGAATTCGCAGTTCGCCGTGCGCGCGGCGGCGGCCTTTACCGGGTCGGAGCTGGCTGGGGCTCAGGACACGTTCGCCGTCGGCTTCAACTGGACGCCGGCGCCGTTGGCGCGCCGCTGAGCGGGTCGTCGAACCAAGCGCACAGAGCGCGTAGTGCCGCAAAGGACGTAGAGCGCGCCCGATCGAGAGTACCCGATCGGGCGCGCTCGTTTGTCCCCGTTCTGCGGCTGAGCCCACGCGTCGCGATAAGAACCGTGATACGGCATTGCAGAGTTGTGACGCCAACGGTACTATTGCGGTTCTCCAAGTGGGGACCAGCTGAGCGAGCGGGGGATCAGTCCTGTTTGCCTCCGTTTCGTCCCAGATTCTGGCACGACAGTTCATCTCTCGACAGTTCCCCAAGCGTACGAATCGGTTGCGCGCTTTCCTGCGCAGCGGTCCTTCGTCCCTCGGGTTTTCGGTTGGAGTTCCCCGGCGCGCAGGCGACCGGTGCAGTACCTCGACCGGCTATCCTCTGCGGAGGCCAACGGTCGGGTTTATCGGCCGGCAGGATCTCCACTCCCGCTGGTGTGTTCCTCTCCCCCGTTTCCGGCTTCAGATGCGCCGAGGGCTGAGCATGTCGAGATTTATCAGGTGGCTGTCGCACGTCCCCACCGCCGTTGCCCTGTTGCTGATGCCTGTTGTGGCGCAGGCACAGGGTCCGGCCGTTATCACCGGCGTCGTCAAGAGCGAGTTCGGTGATCCCCTTGAAAACGCCAACGTCTACATCGTTGAACTCGCCATCTCGGCGGGTACCAACGCGGCGGGTCGTTACACCATTACGATCCCGGCGGATCGTCTAAAAGGACAGGCGCTTCAGTTGCGCGCTCGCTCCATCGGGTACAAGGCCAGCGCCACGCCGATCACGCTGCGGGCCGGCAACCAGACGTTCGACTTCACTCTGGCCAAGGACGTCAATCGCCTCCAGGAAATGGTCACCACGGGCGTGACCGCCGGTACGGAGCAGAAGAAGCTCGCGTTCTCAGTGGCGCAGGTCAGCGAAAAGGATATGCCCGTTCCGGGCTCCAACCCGCTGGCGCAGCTGCAGGGTAAAGTGGCCGGCGCCAACATCGTGTCGGCCTCAGGGCGCCCCGGTACAGCTCCCGCTATCATCCTCCGTGGCCCGCAGTCGATCAACGCCACGGGCCGTGGCCAGGACCCGCTGTACATCATCGACGGTGTGATCTCACAGGGTGGCCTGCAGGATATCAACCCACAGGACATCGAGAACATCGAAGTCGTGAAGGGTGCCGCTGCCTCATCGCTGTACGGTTCGCGCGCCGGCAACGGCGTGATCCAGATCACGACGCGCTCGGGTAAGAACCAGAGCGAAGGCGTGAAGTTCCGCGCCAACGTAGAATACGGCGTGTCCGACATCGAGCGTGAGTACCAGTACCCGTCCACGCACTTCATGCTGATGGATGAAACGTCCACCCGCTTCTGCGTGGCGGCGTCAGGTTCGCCCGACTGCTCGCGCACAGTCGACATCTATCAGGAAGCGTTCCGCGTGAACAACGACGGTGGCGACTTCTCGCTGCAGACCGCCACGTTCACGAACGACGCCGGCATTGCCCGCAATCCGGGGGCCCAGGCCTCGCGCGCACTGTTTCAAGTCAATCAGTTCCCGCGCACGTTCAACCCGATCGCGGCGTTCGTCACGAACGGGCAGATCGTCAACTCGACGCTCGACGCCACGGGTCGCGTGGGTCGCACGAACTTCTTCGGCTCGGTGAACCAGCTGCGTCAGGAAGGCTCGGTCAAACTGCTCCCGGGCTACACGCGTAACTCGATGCGCCTCAACATCGATCAGCAGCTTGGTGGCAACATCAACTTCTCGGTCCGCTCCAGCTACACCAGCGCCAACGACTACAACAACGGCGCGGGTTGGTTCGGCCTCACGCGTCAGCCGGCCAACGCCGACCTGTTCGCGACCGACTCCAAGGATCGCCTCTACATCCGCTCCACAGCGCAGAATCAGGGCTTGGGCAATTCCAACCCCGCATACCAAGCGCAGAACTTCGTGCCGCTCAACCGCATCGATCGTTTTGTGGGCAATGCCACGGCGCGGTGGACGCCGCTCAGCTGGCTCGATGGCGAGTTCAACTTCGGTTACGATGCCCGCAACAACTTCCAGGAATCGCAGCAGGATCGTGGCTACCGTACGACCGCGCTCAGCCCCGTCAACCTCGGCACGATCAACCGGAGTGCGGGCCGAGAGTACTCGCTGAACGCCTCCGGCAACGTGTCGGCGCGCAAGAATTGGTTCGACGAGAGCCTCACGTCGCGCCTCACGCTGCGCTACCTGTACGAAACGCAGGACGCGCGCTCGCAGAGCACGGGCGGTGACAATCTGGCCGTGCCCGGCCTCCGCGATCCGGATGCCGCGATCACAGCGCCGTTCACGTCGGGTGGTTCGCAAACCGTACGTCAATTGGGCTTCTTCACGAATCTCGACCTCGACTACAAGGGCCGTTACATTTTCGGCGCCTTGGTGCGTCGCGACGCCGCCTCGCTGTTCGGCGTGGCGAATCGCTGGCAGACCTACGGTCGCGCGTCGGTCGCGTATCGTCTGTCCGATGAGCCTTGGTTCAACTTTGACCAGATCTCCGACCTCAAGTTTCGGTACTCGGTCGGCCAAGCCGGTAACCGTCCCAACTTCACGGCGCAGTACGAGACATTCACGATTGGCGCCGGTGGCGCGCTCAATCCGAACCAGCTCGGCAACCGGAACCTCCGCCCCGAGGTCTCCACCGAGACCGAGTACGGCATGGACCTGGAGCTGTTCAGCAAGTACGGCGTGACGGTCACGAGGGCGCACAACGTGATCAACGACCAGCTGCTGCAGCCTCCCCCGCCCGCAGCGGCCGGTTTTGCCAGCCAGTGGACCAACGCCGGTCAGCTCACGAACAACACCATCGAAGTCTCGCTCAACATCCCGATCGTGGCCTCGCGCAATGTCGATTACTCGGTGCGCTTCAACTACGACCGCACCACGTCGGTCATCACGAAGCTCGACATTCCCGAGTACTTCCAGACGGCTGACGGGTTTCAGGGCTCCGAGACGATGTTCAAGATCGTTCAGGGCGGCGGACTCGGCGACATCTGGGGCCGCAAGTTCGTGAAGGAGTGCGGTCAGCTTCCCACCGCCTTCCAGACGCGCTGCGGTTCGGGCCAGGACTACCAGAGCAACGCCGATGGCTTCATTGTGTACGTGGGACAGGGCAACACGCTCGCCGACGGTATCACGAAGAATCTGTGGATGACCAGTGTCCCGGCAGCGCAGGCGCCGTGGGCTGGCGGCACCACCGGCGATCGGCTCAACTGGGGCTTCCCGATGCTCGAGCGTGACGCCAATGGCGGCGTGCCCGTGTTGAGGGTTGGCCAAGCGTTGCCGGCCTTCCGCTGGTCGAACGCCCAGAACTTCCGTTACAAGCGCTTCACGGCCTATGGCCTGCTGGACGCTACGATTGGCAAGGACGTGTGGAACCGTGGTCGTCAGTGGTCGCTGGGCGACTTCATGCACCGCGATGCCGACCAGCAGGGTCGCTCGGTCGCGGATGCCAAGCCTATCGGCTACTACTTCCGCGCCGTGTCCACGGGTGGTCTCGGGGGTCTGTACGACGTGCTGGCGCCGAATAACAACACGGTCGAGGACGCGGGCTTTGTGAAGGTCCGTGAACTCTCGATCGGCTACAAGATCGGTCCGATCGCTGGCGTGGGGAATTGGGACCTCGCCCTCATTGGTCGCAACCTGTACACGTGGACCAACTACAACGGGTTCGACCCCGAGGTGGGCGTGGGCGGTGGTTCGCTCGGATCCGGCGTGCTCAACGCGATCGACGGCGCCACCTTCCCGAACCTGCGCCAGCTCACGTTCAATCTTAGAACCAGCTTCTGACCCCGGAGTTCACGCCGCGCGAGGCGTTCAAGGCCCTCGCGCGCGTGGACAGCCACTTGAGGAAATTCGATGCGTAACCACGTTTCGCAGTACATGATGGGCGGAGGGCTGCTGCTGGGACTGATGGCCTGCAGCGGCGACTCTCTGAACATCGTCAACTTCAACAACCCTGACGTCGCACGCGCCTACGCCACACCATCGGGTGTGGAAGGCGTAGTCGCCGGTCTGGGCGTCCAGGTGTTCAACACCCAGCGTGCCACCGAATCGGTGAACACGCAGGCGCGTATTCTGTCAGGCGAGAACATCGCCTCGGTGGCCAACTTCGGTATGGCGGCGCGTTCACAGATCCCGCGTACGGTGATCTCGAACGAACTGGGCAACGACAATCAGGTCGGGAACCTCGCGAACTTCAACAATTTTTCGCGCGTTTCCCGGACGGCCTCCAACGCCGTGGCTGCCGTGAATCGTTTGGCCGCCAACGGTCAGACCATCGGCAGTCCGGCGCAGGATGCTCGTGCCAAAGCCTTCGGCTTCTACATTTTAGGCCAGGCGTTGGCCAACCTGGCACTGGCCTACGACTCGGCGGCCATCGTCACGCCGGCCACGCCCAGCGATCAAGTCCCGGGGCTCTCGGGTTCGGCGCAGGTTGGTGCGGCTGCCTTGCAGATGCTCGACTCCGCCATCGCAATCGCCAATTCGGCGGCGGCCAGCACTGGCGCCAACGGGTTTCCGCTCCCCATCACGTGGATCAGCGGAGTGTCCCTCACGCGTGACCAGTTCACTCGCCTCGCGCGCTCTTACAAGGCACGGATCCGTGCCGGAATCGGCCGCACGCCGGCCGCACGCGCGGCGGTCGATTGGGCCGCCGTGATCGCTGATGTCACGAATGGCATCACCGCCGACTTCACTGTCACGCTGGGCGGCACCACCGGCTAGACGGCGGCGTACGACTTCAACCAGATGTACGCACCCGGCGGCTGGCACGCGCTTCCGTACTTTTATTACGGCATGGCCGACGTATCGGGTGAGTACGACGCGTGGCTTGCCACGCCCGTCGCCACCCGAAAGGCGTTCACGCTCACCACGCCCGACCGCCGCTGGCCGTCTGGATCGACCCGTGCCGTGCAGCAGGCGCAAGGCCCAACCGTTGCACTCCCCCCCGGCGTGTACTTCCGCAATCGCCCTACGGGCGAAGATGTGCCGCTGGTCGGACCCGGTGATTCGCAGTATGACCACCGCCGCTACGGCGCGCAGTGGCTCAACGTGCAGCAGGGTCCGTACACGGAAATGTCCAAGACGGAAATGGACATGCTCGCCGCTGAAGGCTTCATCCGGACCGGCAACCTGCCCGCCGCCATCGCACTCGTGAACATCACGCGTGCGCGGAACGGTCTCGATCCGATCGGCAACGTGGCCAGCGCCACGGCACCGTACTCCACCAATCGTGCCACGTGCGTACCGCGTGTCCCGGTGGCACCGAGCTTCACCACGACGGCCTGTGGTAGCCTGCTCGAAGCCATGAAGTACGAGAAGCGTATGGAGACGGCCTACACGGGCTACTTCATCTGGATGGCGGACAACCGCGGCTGGGGCGACCTGGTCGAGGGCACGCCGGTGGAATGGCCGGTGCCGTACCAGGAAATGCAGGCCCGCACGAACCAGCCGTATTACAACGGCACGAACCGCGCGCCGCGCGGCACGTACGGGTTCTGATGCCCGAGCAACGGGCTCTTTGCGTGCGCTCGCGATCGGAAACGATCGTGCAGCGCTCCGTGAGTAGCCTGTGCGCTCTGGCGCTGGCCCTGCAGATCGGGTGCTTTTCGTATCTCCCGGTGCAGTCTGCGCCACCCGTTCCCGCGCAGCAGGTGGGCGTCGTACTCAACGATCGCGGTCGCGTGTTGCTGGGTGATCGGGTCGGTGCCAGTGTCGATAGAATAGATGGAAAAGTCGTCAGCCGGAAAGACGGCACCCTCGTGCTCGATGTGTTTCGCGTGACGGATCTGCGCGGAAATACGGCCACGTGGACCGGCGAGCGAGTGTCGATTCCCGATGAAGCGATTCTCGGTTATCGCGCGCGAAAGTTTTCAAAACTGAAAACGCTCCTGCTGGTTGGTACGATCGCCTTGGCCATCATCGCGTCGCTCGGCAACACGCTCAATCTCTTTGGAGATCCGGCAACCGATCGTCCCGGTGACGGCCCCTCACCGTCCTGAGCGGCCGCGCACACGCGCGATCGTCTCGATCTTCGTTCCTATTTTCGCTTCCTCTCGGAGTCCTTGCCTCATGCGGCTCTCCCGATTCGTAATTCTTGGCGCAGCAGTGTCGGCGATGGTCGGCTGCAGTGAGCCCAGCGATGCACCCACGCTGCAGAACTTGCCGCCGTTGGCGTTCGTACGCTACATCAACGCCGTTCCAGACACACTCAACACCACGGTACGCTTCATCGACCAGGTCGAGTTCTCGCCGATGACGTTCGTCAACGTCCCGTTCCGAGGCCTCGGTCAGGGCAGCTACCAGCCCACTCAAGCCGGCGCGCGCAGGTTCCGCGTGTTCACCTTCAGCGGTGACGTCTCGGTGGCCGGTAACTCGACGATCCTGGTGGATACCACCATTACGTTCGAGGCCGGCAGGTTCTACACCTTGCTGCATCTCGGCTACGCCCGCACCGGCTCCACGCCGAGGCAGCGTATCGTCAATATCACCGACGCCATACCTACTGCACCCGCTGGTATCGCGTTCCGCGCCATCCATGCTGGACTCGACGTGGGTAACGTCGACATCTACGCCACGCCCACGACCACGGACCCCATTACTGGCGCGCCGCTGCTCGCGAACGTCGCACTCAACACGGTGTCCGGGTATCTCGCCCGCGCCACGGGCGCGTTTGCGTCCCGGGTCACGGCGGTCGGTTCGACCACGGCCGTCATCAGCGCCGCGGCTCCGAATGGTACGGCTGGAAGCGCATCTATTGATCCGATCGGTGGCGCCACCATTGCTGGGTCGATCATTACCGCCATCGCGTTCCCCGCTACGCCGGCGAACTCCGCCGGTGTGCGCTTTGCGGCGCCGGGCGTCTCGTACTTCGTGGATAGACAGCCGCCCCGTACGACGCCCAACCCGTAATCGTTACGGTTGTGCGTTTGCACAGGGCCAACACAACAGCGACCGCGAACGTGACGAAAGTCGCGCTCGCGGTCGCTGTGCTTTGCGCCATGCTCTGGGTTCCCACGAGTGTACAGGCCCAGGTACTTCGCGGCTATGCAAAGCTCGCCAGTGACGAGCGCCCGCTCGATCGGGCGCGTGTGATGGCACTCCTGCTCGATGGCCGCGCCATCGGAAGCACGGTCACCGATGACAACGGGCGCTTCCAGTTCCGGATCGATGCCGGCGGTCAGCCCTTCGCGATCTCCATCACGCGAATCGGTATGCAGCCCACGCTCTCCGACCCCATCAACATTAACAGTAATGACACGGTGGACGTGAATTTCACGGTCGTCGAAACGGGTATTCGTGTCGATACGATGCGCGTGAAAGCCACACCATCGTTGAACGACGTGCGCCTCCAGGAAGCACGCCGACGCGGATGGCGCATCTTTCCACCGGCCGAGGTGGAGAAGCTGCGCGAACGCTCGACTTCGTTCGAAGACCTGCTGCGCTCATCGGGATATCCGGGTTTCATCGTCCCTGGCCGTCGCGACGATTGTATCCGCTCCACGCGCTACAATCGCTGTCTCACGATCGTGATCGACGGCGTTCCGCTCAGCGGTAGCTATCCGAACATCAATCCGCGCGATGTCTATTTCTTTGCGCTGCTCGGTAAAACAGAAGCTTCCACGCAATTCGGTGAGCGCGCGCCGTGGGGGGCGATCGTGATCTACACGCGTGCGAAGGGCGACAAGTATTGAGCGCGCTGCCGGGCGTGTTGGCGTGGTGTGCCGGCGGAGAGCTGTGCCGGTTCTGACAGTGTGCTGGTTCGCGCGAAGCTCGCGGAGTTCGCGAAGGCACGCGAAGAAAAGCAACGAAAAGAAGAAATGGAATTGAGGAAACGACGCTGTTCTTCGCGTGCCTTCGCGGTCTTCGCGGTCTTCGCGCGAACCAACCATGCTGGTCGTGCTGAATGAACCCGCCGTCATCACACCGTCGCAAGCCAGCGTCTAGATCTGCTCCCGCAACAACCGCTGCACCAGCCGCACCGAGCGCTCAGTAGCACCGAGCTCGCTCTGCACGAAC
>Ga0105046_10014773_pt1 | contig 12032 bp, 6 predicted proteins | sample MAT03_FD_78385 | JGI IMG/M metagenome (GOLD analysis project Ga0105046, IMG submission 78385) | Freshwater microbial communities from Lake Fryxell liftoff mats and glacier meltwater in Antarctica - MAT-03 (megahit assembly) | ecosystem: Environmental > Aquatic > Freshwater > Ice > Liftoff...
GGGGCAGGTCAAAACGCCGCCTTGCCAATCCCGATTCTTTGTCATTTCCAATCCACTGAACGTGCGTAGATACCGAAGCCATAGTTTAGTTTCTCCGATCCAATCTCAAACAAAAATGCTTTATCGAACCAATAAGTAAGTTTGAGAGGCTGGGCGGAAGGGCCTCGTCTTGCTGTTGAAAGATCATACCTGTCGCGACTTGAAACGAAGTCAAAAAATGCGAGAACGTAATGCAATTAGATTCCGTAGATCCGCACAATTGGGATCTTCGATCGTCCTTAACAGGAAGTGAATAAAAACAAATTGTTTCTCCTTTCCGCTACCGGAACTACAACGCATAATCCAAACGGCATAAAGCAGAAAGTCTCGCTTTGTGCTACAGGAAATGTGGATAAGCACATGCCCACAAACCCTCTTTGGTGGGTGCCCAGTACCTCCATTCGCGCTGTTGGTTGCCTACCTTGCATGCACCAATCTTAAAAGCTTACTCGAAGGACGAGCCGCCGAAAGGTGGGCGGACTCCTTCTAGTTCGATTTCGGTTTCCGATTGGCTTCTATCCATCAGCGATGCTTCGCAGAGGCTCTTAGCATGGTTGCAACTCTCGAAGGATCTCCTTGAGGATCTGCAAACGCGACATGAATCGGGGGCCGTGATTTCGGAACTGCGCGAGGATACGATTCGCATTCTTTTGCCAGAGCGCAAGGCCGTACTCGTCAGCAGTGCCAATGCGTCGACTGCCAAATCGAATGGGTTTACAGCGTCGGTATCGCATTCATTGGCGCAGGCTGTATTTCTTGCGCCGGAACAATCAGGAGTGCTGCAACGTCCTGTCGGTCCCTACACGGACTTATACAGCTTAGGAGTTCTTCTTTATCGCGGGGTAAGCGGAAAGAACCCGATCGCGGCTTCTAATTTGAACGAGCTAATGCTTGGGCAAATGACGACTTCGGTGACCAGTTTGCGGTGGATCGGAAACCCTATCCCACGTTGCATTGATGAATTCATCCTGCGATTGTTGAAACGCGAACCTCGCGATCGATACCAGTCCGCAAGAGCCGCATTGGACGATTTGCAAGCCATCGTGAATTTGCTGGAGCATGGGAAACTAGATTCGGTTGTACTGGGTTGTACGGACCGACGGGAACGACTGTGCGAACCTTCGCTCGTGGGTCGAAACGCGTGGTTGCTTCGTTTTGTTCAGGTTGTTTCCAACGTTCAATCACCTGTCCGGCGTTGGCTGATTCTGTCGAAACCAGGTGAAGGCAAAACGCGACTACTGTGCGAATTTGCAAAAGAGGCCATGGCTCGCGGTGCGTTGGTCTTGCGCATGACGGGGATCGATAGTGAAAACTCTCGCCCCCTCGAAGCATTTGGTTCGATCAGCCGAGATTTGGAGGAGCATTCCAAATCGAATCCGGAATTGATTCACAACTTGATGGTCGGCTTGGCCCAGCACGAGGAAAGCATTCGCCCGCTGCTTCCGTGGCTCTTTCCCTCTCCAGCGAAAGTAACGAACGTCGGGCCTGAAAAATTTGCTGGCCAACGCTTGAAACGAGCCGTCGAGTCGTTGCTGGACTTATTAAATTCCCAACCCCGTCGTATCGTGATGTTGGTCGACAACGTCGATTCGGTCGACGAACTATCGAGAGACTTGCTGACGGGCTGGCTGCAAAGCAGAAAAGTCGGGCAGGATGATTCGCTGATGTTCGTTGCGACAGGCTCCTCGACCAACGCCAACCTCCTTCAGAGTGCGCTGGAGCAGATCCCGGAAATCCTGCAACCTCTATCGCCCGAAGATATCACTGCCCTTCTCAATTCGACGATCGGCCAGTTTCCAAAGGAAGCTTTGGAAATGACAGCGAATGCCTCGAACGGAAACCCATTCGTCGCGATCTCGTTGCTTCAGGGAATGATCGAATCGGGGAGTGTTCTTTTTCGCGAAGGCACTTGGTCCATTTGCTCCGGCGCCCCCCTCACGCTTCAAAGCCACGGCCAGGGTTCGACGGCAATAACGACACGTACCGTCGGACTGCCGGATACCGTAATAAAAATGCTACAGTCAGGGGCCGTCCTGGGCAAAAGCTTCCAATTTCACGAAGCGCAAATGCTTTCCAACGTCGACAGGAACGTGGCTCACGAAGCGATCGAGTTGGCCGTGCAGCGGCAATTGGTTTGGTCGGATAGCCATCAACGCCAAATGGGGTTTGTTCACGATGATGTTCGACAGATGTTCTTGGGCCAGCTCAGTTCTGATTCAAGGAACAGGTTACATCTGGAAGCAGCAAGACTGATCGGCCAAGGGGATTCAAAACGCACTTACGAGCTTGCATACCACTTCGACGCCGCTGGATGCAGAGACGAAGCCATCGATTTCGCAACTTTGGCAGCTAAACACGCTCAGCACCAATATGCAAACGACTTGGCTATCCGTTACTATCGGATCGCGCAAAAATGGATTCCAGGCTCGGATCGTAACCGTCGTCGACAGATATTGGAGAGCTTAGGCGAAGTTTTCTTGAGCACAGGCGACTACGAAGCGGCCGGGTCCGCCTTCGCCGAATCGCTTACGCTCGCCGATCAAGCGATCGACCGCACGCAGCTAGCAGGCAGGTTGGGAGACGTCGAGTTCAAACGTGGACGCATGAGCCAAGCCGCAGAGCAGTACACGGCGGCTCTTGAATTAAGCGGAATTCCAGTCCCACGCACCGCCGCAAAAATGATGCAGGGTTTGTTAATACAGTCCCTCATACAAGGCCGTCATTCCATCTTCGGATTACCGCGAAATCGCAAAGCGGCGGCCGTTATACAACGCTTGAGATGGACCCTCTTTAGCCGCTTGGCCCACACCTATTGGTTTAGCCGTGGAGCCGTTTGGACATTGTTCGCACACCTCTCCGGCATGAACGACGCCGAACAGTATCTGGATACACCGGAACTGGCCAAGAGTTATTCCGAACATGCCCCGGTCTGTAGCTTGCTTGGGTGCTTTCGACGTGCAGAAGTGTATTCGAGGCGATCACTGAAAATTCGGTGCGATCAAAAGGATCTTTGGGGACAGGGCCAGACTCTCTCCTACACCAGCGTAGTGCAATTGGCCGCCACCAACTTCCAATCATGTATCGACTTTGCTTCGGAAGGCATCGAGTTGCTAGAGAAAACCGGCGACGCTTGGGAAACCAATATGGCTCGCTATCAACGCGCCAATGCGTTTTATCGCGCTGGTCGTTTTCGAGAAGCGGCCAACGATGCAAAACGAATCCACGATTCCGGCGTCGAAATTGGAGATGATCAAGCTGCGGGCATAAGCTTGGATGTTTGGATGCGTTCCGCACCCCACCAAGTCCCACCTGAAATTGTGGCAAAACAAGCAAGAATTCACCGAACGGATGCTCAAAGCCACGCTCAGACACATCTCGCTTTGGCTATCGTTCAGATTCGTAGCGATCAGCTCCGTGAGGCGGAAGAAACACTACGCAATGCCATTGCAATTTGCAAGCAAGCACGCCACCTGAACACGTACATCAGTCCCTGTTATGCGTGGCTTGCGACTACGCTTCGGAAAACCGCAAGCACCACCCCCCGTTTTCAGGTTAGGTTGTTTCAGAGCCGCGTTGCTCAAGCTCGACGGGCAGCCAAGATAGCGTACGAGATAGCCAAAAAATTCCCTGCGGACCTTCCCCAGGTCCTCCGAGAGTCAGCCCTGATCGAATCGCTGATGGGAAAAACGTCTTCGGCCGCGAAATTGTTCCGGAAAAGTGTCCGAATCGCAGAACAACTGCAAAGTCCAATGCAGGTCTGGGAGTCTCTTTCATGCTTAAGCGAATTGGCTAGAGATCTGGCCGACAATCGCCTGCAATTGACGGTCGCTGAAACCGCGCGAATTGCATGGCTGAATGAGAACTTGGCGGACTCCATTCGCTGCATTGAGGGAAGCAGCACCTCTCAGGAAACGCTTTCGCTGGCAGATCGATTTGACACGTTGTTGGCAGACGGACGTCGAATCACAAGGTCGCTTGATAAGCGTGATATCTTCCGCGAAGGCTGCTTGGCAGCCCAGCACCTTCTGAGAGGACAGGTCATTGTCATTCTCTCCCAAGAAGCCTCCGGACAGAAATGGACGGTATCCAACAAAATCGCCACGGACCTTGTCACCTCCACACAAATGGACAGCATGGCGCGAGACAACAGCTTCATCGACCGAATAGGACATGAGGGTGTAACGCGAGTCATGCCATGGGACGACCGGGATCGCTTTACCAAAGGAAGTCTCCTTGCCACACCGATTCGAATTCGTGATTCCATCGTTGCGTACCTTGTCGTTGGACACACCGAACTGGAAAACCTATTTGGGAACGAGGAGTTAAAGGTAGCGGAATTCATCGCCACTTTGACCGGTGCCGCTCTAGAGAATGCAGAAGGGTTTAGCGAATTGCAGGAGCTGAATTCCACCTTGGAACAGCGAGTGGAGGAACGCACCGCCGCGGCCGAGCTCCGCTCAGCCGAACTGATCTTAAGCAATGAAGCGCTCCGTGAGACCGAAGAACAACTTCGCGACGCGATCCAAGTCGCCAATGCAGCTAGTCAGGCCAAGAGCCGGTTCTTGGCAACCATGAGTCATGAGGTCCGAACCCCCCTCAACGGCATCTTGGGGATGACGCAACTTGCCTTAGCCAACAATTCCAACCCACAACTCACCAGCTACCTGAACACCATCCAACGCTCAGGTGTTTCGCTGCTCCGCCTGCTGAACGACATCCTCGATTTCTCAAAGATCGAAGCAGGAAAAATGACTGTCGAATCGATCGCATTCGATCCGCGGGAAGTATTCATGGATGCCATTGGACTTCTCTCTATTCCCGCTTGGCAAAAGGGCATTGAGATCGCAGCCTATTTCCCTCCAAACATGCCGTGCAACATGCTCGGGGATCCAATGAAGCTACGACAAATCATCCTCAACCTCCTCGGAAACGCGATCAAGTTCACATCCGAAGGGCATGTGGAAATGCGAGTCGAAATCGCTTTCGGAGAATCGCCGAAGTGGAAAATCCGTGTCATCGACACGGGGACCGGAATTCCTGCGGACAAACAACAATCGATCTTTGAATCGTTCTCGCAAGCCGACAACAGCACAACGCGGCGATTCGGTGGTACCGGGCTTGGGCTCTCCATTTCAACGGAACTCGTTCGATTGATGAACGGCGTAATCGAAGTCACCAGCCAAGTAGACGTCGGAAGCGAGTTTACGATCGTATTGCCCTTCAACGTGGAGACACTGCCGTCACAACCACTTGAAAAGCCGGTCAGGCGTTTTTCTGGTCAAAAATTCCTGCTTGTCGATCCATGCAGTGCCGCTAGGCGATGCTTGGAACAGACCATTGCCGACTACGGTGGATTCGCTATCAGTTTTGATACGTGGTTTGACATGCCCTTGCTGGACAGACCTGAACTGGAACTGTTTGATGGCGTGATCGCAGCCGGCATCGAGGCTGCCGATCTGCTCGACCAAGCGTCCGAGCTCGGCATTCGCAACTGGTTGGCACAAGGCCCAGACGCATCGCAACATGCGAATCGCAATTATCTAATCAAGCCTTGTATCGGCAATGAATGGATCATGGCGATGGAACTGGTGCTTTCCAAATCAGAGCCAAACACAAACGCCAGATCATGTAGGAACTTGACGCCACCCAAGTACGATTCCGAACCCAACAAACGCTCCAACCTTGATCAACACTTAAAGATTTTAGTTGCTGAGGATGGAATCGTAAATCAGTGCGTGCTAGTGGGACTGCTCGAACTTTCGGGCCATTTGGCGACCGTCGCTAATAATGGACGAGAAGCAGTTGAATTGCTTGAGCACCAGGAATTCGATCTCGTACTGATGGACCTCGACATGCCTGAGTTAGATGGCGTCCAAGCCACGAGGCTTATTCGCAGTCGTCGAATATCGATTCCTATTTATGCCATGACGGCCCATCACGATCAACAACATGCGGATCAATGTCATGAAGCAGGCATGAACGGCTTCTTGACCAAACCTATCAACCCCAGTGACCTTCAGCGAATTCTGACAGAGGTTGCGAGGGCAGACGTCGAAAAAACCCTCCTGCCATGAACATGCAGTCTATCGGCATCTGGCATTTGCAAGCCGAGCTACAATGGCGATCAAATCGTCCCTGGAACAGGGTTTAGGGATCAACTCTTGAACCCCCGCGTCGTCGGCGAGCGATCGCAGCTCATCGTCAATGTTTCCCGATGTTATCGCAACCGGCAGATCTTTTCGGATCATCCGTACCGCGCGGGCCACCTCGATCCCCGTCAGGCCCGGCATGTTGTAGTCGATCAAAACCAAATCGAAGCCAGACGAATCAAGCCGAAGTGCTTCCAAGGCTCTTTCTTGATCGGTGAAATCTCGAATCGCATATCCGCAACGCTCAAGCAAAAACTTCATCGAGCGCAGTACTAGTGCATCATCATCGATAAGCAGGATATGCAGGTTTGCCAATTTTTTTGAACCTGTTTTACTATTCCCAACTGCTGGACAATTGGCAAATCGATTGAGCCAAGGATGTTCCCTCGTCAAGTCGGCTGTTGACTAAGATTAGCTTCTCGCGGTAATCCAAGATACCATAAAAAGGGAGCCTTGCAACTTGAGTTGGCTTTGAGTAGCTTGCGGACAGCGATCGAATAGAGTGAAATAGTCCACCAAGGGGCGGTGAAATGCCCCCGAGTTTTACTCGAGTTTTACTCGGGGGATATTACCATCCCTCTAGAATAGATGGTCACGAACCCTGGCGTGAAGCTGTGGAAGGCTCACGGCACGGAGTGCCGTGCTACACTGAGGTGCAAAGCCTAGAACGTCAAGCCATGGCATGCAGTACGACTCAGGGAATCACACTCATGCGAACCGTTGTCGGATGCGTCGCAGAACGCAGGATCCGGTGAGTCGCTTTTTGAAAATCCTCGGGTTTTGCTAGATAGATATTCTCGATGAACTTCTGAGGATTGCGATCCACCAACGGAAACCATGTGCTTTGGACTTGAATCATGATGCGGTGCCCTTTCTTAAATCGATGCATTACGTCCAGCAATTCCAAATGCACCTTGGCAGGCACATTCGGCTGAAAGGGAGCGGGGTGCTCAAACGAATCACGAAAACGTCCGCGAATCACTTCGCTTCGAATCATCATCTGATAGTTGGGCAGCGTAGCGGCGTTCGTTCCGTCTGGCTGGACATCGATCAGCTTCACCACGAAATCGGCATCCGTTCCTGTAGTGGTGACCCACAAATCGACATCGAGTGGACCCGCTAGGATCAAGTCCGCGTCGAGCCGTTCCGTTTGATAGACCAGGACGTCCGGCCTTCGGCTCGCAAATCGCTGATCTTCGACCATGAACTCGACCGTCATCCGTGGCGTGATGGCTTCGGTGTACGGCACGGGCTTGGCCGGGTCGCTGATAAACTCGTCGTACGCATCGGTGGTTCCTGCTTCCGGCGGTTCGAAGGATAAGGCGCCACGATCCCTTGCATAAAGCGTCTTGGCTGTGACATCGCGAGGGGGCCATCGATCGAAGGTTCGCCAGGTGTTCGAACCGGTTTCGAAGACCGTGGCCTCGGCGGGTGCGGAGTGCTCTGCGTCCCTCAAGTACTTTTCAAAGAATGGAAACTCTATTTCCGCTCGGTAGAAGGCCGCGGTTTTGGAACCAAACGGAACCAATCCTAGTTTGTCGCCGTCCCCATTCGCCCAGCCGCCGTGGATCCAAGGTCCAACCACTAGCACATTGTTTGCGTTTGGATTCTGACGTTCAATCGATTGGTACGTTTTGAACGAACCATAAAGGTCTTCGGCATCGTACCATCCGGCAACGACCATGACAGCGGGTGCTACCTTGTTCAAGTGAGGTAGGATTTCACGCTTCTTCCAAAATTCATCTCGATTGGGGTGAGCCATCATCTCCGTCCAAAACGGTACTTTCCCTTTCAGATGTCGGCGATTAATTTCTTCGATAGTGTTTGCATCGAGAAACAACTGGTAGCCGTCGATCGTAGGCAGTACCTCGGGCGCCGGTCGTTCGGTAGTTGGCCCGGTGCGTTCGTGCGCGTTGTTGTTGAGCCATCGATAAGCATGCGCCAGGAAAAAAGCACCGTTGTGTAGAAAATCGTCGAAGTACCAATCCCCCACCGGGGCTTGAGGAGACACGGCCCGCAGCGCGGGATGAGCATCGATCATGCCAGCAGAAGCGTAAAAGCCAGGATACGAAATACCGAACATGCCAACTCGACCATTATTGTTTGGCACGTTCTTTAGCAGCCAGTCGATCGTGTCGTACGTGTCGGAGCTCTCGTCGCAATCCGTAGGGGACTTTTTGTTGGCGATGTGAGGAGTGACCTGCTGAAACGTTCCTTCCGACAGGAATCTGCCCCGAACATCCTGATTCACAAAAATATAACCCGCCTTGACGAAATACTCGCTCGGGCCGAGCGAGGATGGGTAAGTGTCAGCACCATATGGTGCACACGAATAGGGTGTTCGTTTCATCAAGATGGGATAAGTTTTGGTCGTGTCCTTCGGGCTAAAGACGGTCGTATGCAGTTTCGTTCCATCCCGCAACGCGATCACGTGCTCGCTCTTTTGATACCGCAGCCGAATCGTGCTCTCTGGACTAATTGCTTCTTGAGCGGCCAGGTTTCCTTGGAATAACGTAGTCGAAAAAAGACTACCGAGACACCAACCAAGTTGTAGAATCAGCGTCGTAAAGACTAGTCGAGTTGTCGGAACCAACATGCAGTTCATCCTTTTGTTTTTACAAAGCATCATTAATTTGCAGAAAGTTGCAGAATCAAAATTCTACACCACGGGGTTGGCACATGCGAAAATGGAGGAAGGCTTTGGGTTGGTTGGGGGCTCGTCCCCCACCAATCTTGTTTTGGCGTACTAACGAATGACACTCGCGAACCGACCCGTTCCCCTCGGGTTTGCCCGCCTCCGGCGGGCAAACGGGCCGTTGATTTAAGGTCGTTCGCAGAAATAGGGCAATTATGGAAACCCGAAGCGTGAGCGAGTGGGTGTATCTCGTCCCTCACTTACGTTTCGGGTTACCAAATCAACAGCCCCCAAACCCGAGGGGAACGGGAGTTGGGACGCCCAATTGTAGTACGCCCAAACACATCCGTCGGGAACGAGCCCCGAACGGATGGGCTAGCGATATTGTCTCGATCGACTGCACCAGTCAAGGTTTGAATTCTAGGAGTTTGGGTTACACTACTGCCTTGCCAAATTCACGGGCAAGCCTTGACTCCATTTCACCGCCAATTGCAACCTAAAACCAAGTATTCATGTCAAACATCCTACGATCGCTTCCTGTTGGCCAGAATGTCGGTATCGCGTTTTCTGGAGGACTCGACACGAGTGCTGCAATATATTGGATGCGTCAAAAGGGGGCAATTCCATATTGTTATACGGCCAATCTCGGGCAGCCAGACGAAACCAACTACGACGACATTCCAAAACGAGCCCTGGAGTGTGGTGCCGAGAAGGCCCGATTGATCGATTGCCGCGAGCAACTCGTTCATGAAGGCTTGGCTGCCTTGCAGTGCGGCGCATTTCACATTACGACCGCGGGACTACCCTACTTCAACACCACGCCAATCGGTCGAGCTGTGACCGGAACGATGTTGGTCCAAGCCATGAAGGAAGACGGGGTCAATATATGGGGCGACGGGAGTACCTACAAAGGAAACGACATAGAACGATTCTACCGTTACGGCTTGCTGGCCAATCCAAGCCTCCAAGTTTACAAGCCTTGGCTAGACGAACAATTCAACAAGGAACTAGGTGGCCGCAAAGAGATGTCCGAATTGCTTGAAAAAGCAGGGCTCGCTTATCACATGAGCAAAGAAAAAGCCTATTCCACCGACTCCAATATTTGGGGAGCCACCCATGAAGCCAAAGACCTTGAAATGCTGAACAGCGGCATCAAGATCGTGGCCCCAATCATGGGTGTGCCGTTCTGGAAATCCGATTGTCCAGTCCTTGCCGAGGCGGTCTCTGTCGCTTTTGAAGCCGGCACGCCAGTAGCACTCAATGGCAAGTCCTTTGAATCCAAAGTCGAATTGGTCCTAGAGGCCAACGCCATAGGCGGACGACATGGACTAGGCATGTCCGACCAAATCGAGAATCGTATCATCGAGGCCAAGAGCCGTGGCATCTACGAAGCACCTGGGATGGCGTTGCTATTCATCGCTTACGAACGACTGATCACCGGCATTCATAACGAAGGTACGATGGAGCAGTATCGCGATATGGGGCGACGACTCGGTCGACTCCTTTACGAAGGCCGCTGGTTCGACTCGCAATCTTTGATGCTGCGTGAGGCCTTACAGCATTGGGTCGCCAAAGCTGTCACGGGAGAAGTGATCCTCGAACTGAGGCGAGGTAACGACTATTCCATTCTGGATACCCGAAGTCCGAACTTGACCTACAAGCCAGAGCGGCTGACGATGGAAAGCGGCAAAGGGGAGTTTTCTCCAACGGATCGAATCGGTCAACTGACGATGCGAAATCTTGATATTGCGGATTCTCGCGACAAGCTAAACGTTTACCGAAGCGCAGGTTTGCTAACCGCTGGTGGAACGGATTCGATCAAGCTGCTTGAGTAGGTTTGTTTATTCTTATTCGTGCTATTCTCGCGATTGGCGGGCAAGTACTGTTCTTGACCGTTAGAATTGGCTAAACGACCTATCCACCCTTTTCGATGGCTCATTTCCCGTGTCGAACTCTACTCAGCCAAATTACGAGCTACCATCCTCGCAACACACCAAGTCAGGGGCCGGCGCTAGCACCATCGTTGTTGTCGTCCTGGTATGCTTCGTCGCTTGCTTGTTTGTATGCGGCGGAATCATGGCGGCACTCATGATTCCTGCCGTTTCGGAGGGTCGCGAAGCCGCTCGTCGAATGCAATGCAGCAATAATCTCAAACAAATTGGGCTCGCATTTCACAACTACCATTCGGCATATGGATCACTCCCGCCTGCCTATACTGTCGATGCAGATGGAAATCGATTGCATAGTTGGCGGACTTTGATCCTGCCATTCATCGACCAATCGGCCCTGGTTCAACAGATCGATCTGAACAAACCTTGGGATGATCCCGCCAACGCGATTCTACAGCAAATGGAGGTCCCAGTTTTTCGGTGCCCCTCCTCCAAGGTCGCAGTTGGAATGACAACCTATCAAATCATCGAAGACCCATCGAGCCCGTTTCCTGGCAGCGCTCCTTTAAAATTTAGTGACATCCGCGACGGACTCAGCAACACGCTGTTTGTTATCGAATCGGATGAAATGGATGCGGTGCACTGGGCCGAGCCCAAGGACCAAAACCAATTGAGCTATTTGGCAGCCGTCAAAGCATCGCACAACGGAGGTCGAAACGCGGTGATGGGAGATGGCGCCGTTCTTTTCTTGTCCGACAATATGGATCAAAGGGTGGCCAGCGATATCGCAACAAGAAGTGGCGGCGAAGTCGTCAATTCTGGCGCACTGCGATGAACGCAATGCCCACTGGCTCCCGAGCTCGCTTAATCACAGTACCGTTCAATGAAAGCCAATTTCGCAAAATCTCGTTTAACGGTTAGCCGTAGACATACGTTAATGGTATCGAGTGCGCCTTCGGCTGACTGTTAAACAATTAATTGAACGGTATTGCGATCAATCACATGGGCTTGAGCGTGGAGCGACCAAAGACATATTAAGTCCATGTGCGAGCCGAGCGAGAACGCAAACTATTCGCTTCGAAATCGTCAACAAACTCTTGCTTCACTGGATCGAAGTTCAGTTTACGCTTCAACATCCAGGCGGTCGCCGCCGCATGGCACGCAACGTGCGAGTTGCGCATAACCTCTGGGTTGGTTACCGTCGGCTGTCGCGACTTGATGCAATCAAAAAAGTTCCTTGCATGCGCTGTCACATCCAAGCCCTTTACCTTGCCCGCCGAGTCCTGAAGCTCTTTACGAAGCGAATCCGATGAGACAACC
>Ga0105046_10014774_pt1 | contig 12031 bp, 4 predicted proteins | sample MAT03_FD_78385 | JGI IMG/M metagenome (GOLD analysis project Ga0105046, IMG submission 78385) | Freshwater microbial communities from Lake Fryxell liftoff mats and glacier meltwater in Antarctica - MAT-03 (megahit assembly) | ecosystem: Environmental > Aquatic > Freshwater > Ice > Liftoff...
CGACGCCGCCCGCACCCTTCTCGCCAATCCCATTCTCCGCATAACGCTCGAGGGCAACAAACGCAGCGAGACCCTCCTCCTCGGCCCGCCCGCGCCTGCCTCGACAACGACTGCCGCCGCCCCGATCGCTCCAGCGCCCGCCACTAACGCCGGTGAAGCGACCACAACCCCCGCCAGCCCTTCGCCGATCTACTACGCGCTGATGCAAGCCGACGCCTCTGCCAGCGCCTCCACCGAGAAACCGACCGTCTTCACCGTCGCCGTTCCCGACGACCTCCTTGCCAAGCTTCGCAACGCCCAAAGCACCCTTCGCGAAAAGCGTATCCTCGATTTCGATCCGGCCGTGCTGACCACCATCACGCTTTCTCCCGAGTTCGTCCTGCAACGCCTCGAAACTCCCGCCGCCGCGGCGTCCGCCTGGCAGATCGTGGGCCGCTCCGCGGATCAATCACCCCAACCCGCCCCCGCCGATCCGCAGATCATGGAGCGGCTGATCGGTGATCTCTCCCGCCTCGAAGCAGAGGAGTTCATCGACGTCGCTTCTGAGGCGGACAAGGAAAACTTCGGTTTCACGCGCCCCGTGCGCACGATCATGCTGACCACCCGCGCGCAGAATTCCGACGCGCCCGTCTCGACCGAACTGCAGATCGGCTCCGGCTCCAATCGCAACACCTACGCCAAGCTCACCACCCAACCCTACATCTACCGCGTATCCTCGGAAATCATCCACAACACGCCCCTCTCCGCGCTCTATTACCGCGAACGTCTCCTGCGCAACCTCCCCGCCAGCACCCCGATCACTGCCATCAAAATCCTCGATCAGACCACCCAGCCTGAAACCATCGTCTTCGAGACATCATTGCCTCTTGCCGCCACCTCCCCGCTCTCGCCACAAAACCGCGAAGCCACCGAAACCCTCGTCGCCCAGCTCCGCACCTTGCGCGCGAAAAACTTCGTCGCCAACGAACTCCCCAAAACCGTTTTCACCGCCGGCGAAGAACGTCCTTGGAAGTACCGCCTCGAAGCCACCCTCGGGCCGCCCAGCGGACAAGACACGCGCGCCCCGGTCTCGACACTGCTCTTCACCGAACGCTCCGGCGGCACCACGCAGCTCGCCGGCTCCCCCGATTTCGATGTAGCCTTCGAAGTTGAGCAACCGCTCCTCGATGCGCTCTTCACGATTCTCTACGGCGCCCGCGACCCCGGTCCGCCCACGCCGCCGCCCGCCGTTCCTACGTCCGCTGCTGCTCCTTCAACCACGCCCTCCGCCGAGGAGCCCGCGCCCACCCCCGAGGCACCCGCAACACCTCCGCCCGAGAGCGCCGGCCGCCCGCCGGCCTCCGCAGAACCGCCCACCGCGAAGTGAGCGCAGCCGAACCACGCAAATATCCTCCCGCCCTCTGACCCGATGCTCAGCCCGCGAACGCCCACGCCCGCTCCGTCCAGCTCCGCTTGGTCCCCTTCCGTCTGGCCCGGTGAGCGCACGCGCCCCGCGTGCCGCCGCCGACGTCTCGCCGGCGGCTCCGGCTTTTGCGCGCGCCCCGCGCATCCCGCCATTTTTCGCGCCGCTCACGGTGCCTCCATTCATTGGGCGTTGGGCGTTGGGCGTTCGCGGTCGGCGCACCCCCGCTTGTTTGGCACGACGCCCATCACCGCCGCCACCGCCACCGCCACCGCATGAGCCTGCCGCGCTTCACCTGGTTCGTCTGCAAACGCTGCGCTCACAGCGCTTGCAGCTTCGTCCTCTGGTCCGTCTGGCTCGCCCTGATCATCGTATTGGGTTTCCAAATCCACATCGCGGTCTCGCGCAAACTTGATGTCCCCGCTTGGCTGCTCCGTCGGCTCGAAAGCCGCCAGCCAGTCCAGGGATTCCGCGCCGAAGCCGGCTCCGCCAGCGTCCACCCCACCGGCCACTTCATCCTGCGCGACGTCCGTTTCTTCAGCGAAAATTTCTCCGAGCCGCTGCTCACCGCGCGCATCGTGGAATCGTCAATCGATCCATGGGCGCGCCTCACCGGTGATCTCATCCCATCCTACCTCAGTCTTCGCGGCGTTGAGCTGCGCCTTCCGGCCGTGCTCGCACCCTCCGGCAGCGCCGAGTCAGTCGTGCAAGAGCTGGACCTGTCTCTGCGCATCGCCCATCGCGAGGTGGCGATCGACCAGCTCACCGGACGCATCGCGAACCTGACGCTCTCCGCCCGCGGCGCACTCTCCTTTCCGCAGCCGCCTGCAGCCGCGAAAGCCGAGGCCGCACAAATTCTCGAACAGGTTCTCCGCGCTTATCTCCAAACGCTTCGCACGATCGCGACTCACGCGCCGCGCCTCGCGCAGCTTGAAAGCCCTCACCTCAACCTCCTCTTAAAACCTCACCCGTTTCGCCTCGCCACCGCCCAGGTCGAACTCACGGCCAATGGTGCCCACTGCGCCGCCGATCTCGTCAAACTCGGCACACCCTCCGAGCAAGTTGTCCTCGGCGCGCTCACCCTTTCCGCCTCACTTCCGCTCCGCCATCCCGAGGGCTGGACGAGCCACGTCAATCTCCGCGTCGCCTCCGCCATCGCACCGCGCAATCTCGCCGCACAAGACGTCGCGCTCGCGCTCGCCGCTTCGCTCGCTCCCAGCTGGAAACCCACCCCTCGCGATCTCCACCTCACCGCCACACAGCTCTCCGCCAACGGTCTCACCGCGCGCGCCGTCACCGCCCGCGCCACCGGCACCTGGCCCCAGCTGGAAACACGACTCGGCTTTGATTTGTTCGACACGCCGTGGATGCTCAACGCCAGCACCGACTTCACCACACGGTCCGCCAACATCTCCTTCTCGAGCCGGCTGACCCCGGCGCTCCTCGCGCACGCGAGCGCCCGCGCCGGACGCGACCTCTCGCTCTTCCTGGAGCCCGCAACTCCGCCCGCCTTCGACGCATCCGTCCAACTCGACCCGGGCTGGAAATTATCCCGCACGCACGGCCATTTCAGCTCCGGTCCAGTCGTTGCCCGCCGGGTCTCCATCGACAAGGCCTCCGGCGAATTCTCCCTCGCAGGATCCGACCTGCTCGTCGACCGCATCCGCCTCACGCTGGGCGCGAGCGAGGCCCGCGGGAGTTACTGGATGGATACCGCCAGTCGCGACTTCCGCTTCCTCCTCACCGGGGGACTCCGTCCGCCGGAAATCGGCGGCTGGTTCTCGCAATGGTGGCCAAACTTTTGGAGTAATTTCGATTTCACGGCGGCCATACCTCAAGCCGACATCGATATCGGCGGCACTTGGGGCTACCCTGATCAAACAACGGTCTTCGTTCACGTCGACGCGTCCCGCCCCGCCATCAAGACCGTGCCCTTCGACCGGGTTCGCACGACGCTCTTCATCCGTCCCGACTTTTATGACGGGCTCGATTTTTTTGCCGCACGCGACACCGGCACCGCCCGCGGCACCTTCACCCGCACGATGGATCTGGCCACAAACGCCATGCGCACCACCACGTTTAACGTGGTCAGCGATCAGATGCCCCTCGATACCGCGCGTGTCTTCGGCAGAGTCGGCACCGAAATCGTCGAGCCGTTCGCCTTTGCTCGCCCGCCTCACCTCAAAGTCATCGGTCAACTCGACGGCCCCGCCAACCCCGACGGCATTCACGAGAGCGCCGAGATCGATGTCGCGTCGCGAGGACCGTTTACCTTTTTCGGGCTCTCACTTTCCGATCTCTCCACGCACGCAACTCTCGACGACGACGACCTCCAGCTCGCGGGTCTGCGCGTCGGCTTCGCCGGCGGCTACGCGAGTGGCCGCGCGCGCATGTACGGCCGCGGCGATCAACGCCGTCTCGGTTTTGACGCCGTCATCGAAAACGCCTCGCTGGGTGAATCCATCCGCACGCTTGAAGAATTCGGCGCGCGCCGGAAAAACGAGCCTCCCGGCCCGGTGAGCAAATTCCAGGAACGCGTCGCACCAGGCCGCCTCAACCTGCGCCTGTCAGCAGACGGAAACTACAGCGATCCCTATAGCTTCGTCGGCAACGGCAGCGGCGAAATCGACAGCGCCGAGCTCGCCGAGATCAATCTCCTCGGCGCCCTTTCCGAAGTGCTCCGCTCCGTGCGCGTGCTGAACTTCACATCTCTACGGCTCAATTTCGCTCAGTCCAATTTCAAGCTCTCGGGAAATCGCCTGAAGTTTCCCGAGATTAAAATTTCTGGACCGACTGCAGCCATCGATCTGACGGGCATTTACCGGCTCGATCTCCGGCAGATGGATTTCGGCGCGAAACTTCACCCATTCGAGCAAAGTAAAAACCCCCTCGCATCCGCGCTTGATCTGGTGCTCACCCCGATTTCCTCGATCCTCCAACTGCGGCTGGAGGGAAAGATTGATCAACCCCGCTGGCGCTTCGCCTACGGCCCCAGCAGTTTCCTGCGTTCGCTTTCGGGAAAAACCGATCCGTTTGCTGAACCACCCGCCCAACCCTCGTCGGCCCCGAAACCACCGGCGTCGCTTCGTCGCCGTTAGGCCCGCGCAAAAACCACGTTGCCCGAGGGTGCCCGCGCCGCACACTCGCCCGAACTGCCGATGGTCCAGCCCGTTTTCCTTCCTCGCACCCCTTGGCCGAAAAAACTGTCTCTCGCTCTCGCGCTTAGCCTCAGCGCTCTCAGTTCGTTCGTTCTTTGCGGGTGGTACTTCGGTCTGGATCCACTTGTGCAGGTCGGCCCGAACTGGCAGCCCGTTGAGGCCAGCGCTGCATTCAGTTTTTTCCTCTTTGGCATCACCCTGCTGCTGATTGAACTCGGCTTGCGCCGCGCTGCGTTCATCGCGGTCGTGCCCGCCTTGCTGTGCCTCCTCACGGAGTCGCAGAACCAGTTCTCGGTGGACCTCGGCATCGACGAACTGCTCGCCCTCGACCACCTCCACACCGGCACTGGCACACCCGGTCGCATGGCGCTCGTCGTTTCTTTCTCCCTGTTGATCGCCGCCGTCCCGCTCATCTCCCTTGGGGTCCGCCGTTCTTTCCGCTACCGTAACCTCAGCCTCGCGCTGGCGGGATCCGTGATGATGTCCGCGGGTTTTTCCGCGCTCATCGGCCATGCCTTCAACCTTCCCGCAGTGTACCGGTGGGGCGGAGACACTGATATCCCGCAGGCCAGCGCCTGGATGCTGCTGCTCCTCGGCTCAGCGTTGCTTTCACTCGCCTGGCGCGAGCACCAAAAGTTCCGGCTCGGAGCGCCCGCGTGGATTCCCCTCCCCGTCGCAGTCGCTTCCATTGCACTTACGCTCATCGTCTGGATCGGCCTCAGGGAACGTGAGAACATCTACCTCGGCACGACGACGCAGGTCGCGATTAACAGCCTCGCCAGTTCCCTGAACTCGGAATTCGAGCGCCTCGCCACTTCATCCGAACGGCTCGCCCGCCGCTGGGGTCAGTCCGGTGAAGCCTCACGTGAAATCTGGGACGTTGATGCGCGCGCCTTCCTCGACAACGCACCCGCGTGCTCTGCGGTCGTCCGGCTGGATCCAGCTTTTCGCTCGGTCTGGGTTTTTCCGTCGCACGGCAACGAAGCCAAACTCGGAGTCGACCACGGAGCAACCGCCCCCCGACTCAAAGCCTTGGAGCTGGTAAGGGACAGAAGAACGCCCACAGCGATCTCGGCATCCATGGATCAAGCTGAGCGCAAACCCGGCTTCGCCGTCTACGCGGGGATCTTCACTGACAATCAGCTCACCGGCTACGCCTCGGCAGAATTCCCGTACGGCCGCGTCCTCGACGCACTCGAGCGCCGCGTGAAGTTCGGGACCGCCTTCCACGTCGCCGTCTATCTCGGTAACGAAAAAATCTACGACAACCTCCGGAGCGATGAACCGCTCGCGGGCCCGCGACTCGAGTCCATTTTCAACATTCAGAACCGCCGCTTCCGTATCGGAATGAGCCCGACACCCGCCAGCCTAGCGGCCGGCCGGCGCTACCTTCCGGAACTCTCGCTGACGGCGGGCCTCGGCATCACGCTACTCCTCGCACTCAGCGTCCACCTCGCACGCAATGCCCGCTCAGGCTTGCACAGCGCGCGCCTCTCCAACCAGCGCCTGCTCTCCGAGAACGACGAACGCCGCCGCATCGAAGAGATGCTCAAGCTCTCCGACGAACGCCTGCGGCTCGCGCTCGATGCGACCCACATCGGCATCTTCGAGTGGAGCCTTCCCAGCAACCAACTCTACTACAGCCCGGGCCTTTGGACCATGCTCGGCTACAAGCCAGGATCCATTTCCGCCACGCCCGAAGCGTGGACCGCACTTATCCACCCTGAAGATCTGCCGGGCTATCGCGCAGCAATCGAAGAACAACTCGCCGGCAGCACGACCTTCGTCGAGCCCGAGTACCGTGTGCGGACAGCGACCGGTGAGTGGCGTTGGCTCCATTTCCGCGCAAAGACCGTCACGCGCACCGCCAGCGGCACACCGGCCCGAATCATCGGCACGCTGCAAGACATCACCCCGCGCAAAGAAGCGGAGCAGGCCCTCCGCCTCAGCCAGGCCGCCACCCGCAAGCTCTCCTTGGTCGCTTCAAGCACCGATAACATCGTTATCATCGCCAGCGCCAGCGGCACCGTGGAGTGGGTGAACGAAAGCTTCGAACGCACCCTAGAGTACCAACTGGCGGACGTCCTCGGAAAAAATCCCGCGGACTTCATGGTTGGCCCTGACACCAACCCGAGAACCCTCCGCCGGATCCAGGCCGCGTTGGCACGAGGCGAGGGCCTCACCACAGATGTCGTCAACTACTCAAAATCCGGTCGCAAATTCCATCTTCACCTCGAAGTTCAACCTGCCCGCAATGACGCAGGTGAGCTGGAAAACTTTATCGCTGTCCTCGCCGACATCACCAGCCGCGTAGAAACCGAACACACTCTCCGCCGCGCGAAGAGCGAAGCGGACGCGGCTTCGCGCGCAAAGAGCGAGTTCCTCGCCTCCATGTCGCACGAGATCCGCACGCCCATGAACGGCGTCATCGGCATGACCAGCCTGTTGCTCGACACCAAGCTCGACCATGAGCAGCGCGACTACGTCAGCACCATCCGCACGAGTGGCGAAGCGCTGCTCACCATCATCAACGACATCCTGGATTTCTCCAAGATCGAGTCGGGCAAGATGGAGCTTGAGCGCCTTCCTTTCGAACTCTCCGTGTGCATCGAGGATGCTCTCGATTTGCTGTCTGTTTCCGCTGCGGCCAAACGCCTCGAACTAGCCTACCACATCGAGGACGACGTACCGTCCTGGATACAAGGCGACCTCACTCGTCTTCGCCAGGTTCTCGTCAACCTCGTCAACAACGCAATCAAGTTTACGCCCGCCGGAAGCATCGCCGTCACCGCCCGCCGCGTTCCATCCCCGGGCGTTTCTGCAGCAATCCCAGATGCGCTCACTTTGGAGTTCTCCGTAGCGGACACGGGAATCGGCATTCCGCCTGATCGCATGCACCGGTTGTTCCGCCCCTTCAGCCAGGTGGATTCATCAACGACGCGACGCTTCGGCGGCACAGGACTCGGCCTGGCGATCTGCCATCGGCTGTGCACGTTAATGGGCGGCGACATCAAAGTAAGCAGCACCGTCGGCAGCGGCTCCACTTTCACCTTCACGATTTTCACCGAGGCAATCCCCGTTCCGCCTGGCTGGGGCCTCACCGAGATGCCCGCGCGCCTCAACTACGGACCCGTACTCTGCCTAGACGACCATCCGGTGACTCGGCGGCGCATTCAGACGTTTCTGCAATCATGGGGAGCGCGTCCAAACTGCGTCGGCAGCTACGCTGCAGCGAGCGACGCATTGGCCGAAGAAATCGCCCCGGTCGCCGTGATTCTCGACCACGATTTCATCTCGCGCGAAGAAGCGAGGTCCCTTCGCACAGCCCTGGTCCAAAGCGACGTCCCCATCCTGTTGATGATTTCAGCGGGACAGTCCTCGGAGCTGCTGGAGCCATTCACAGGCCGCCCAGCCACGGCGACGACGACCAAACCGCTGCGCACCCCATCGCTCGTCCGCGGTATCCGCTCACTCTTCGGCGCCATGCCAGAAAGCATTTCGCCTTTCACAAGTCATGTTGCGGAGCGATTGCTCGCGCACGATATCCCGCTCGATATCCTTTTGGCTGAGGATAATCCCGTGAACCAGAAAGTGGCTCTCCGCTTTTTGGAGCGCCTCGGCTACCGCGCTGACGCTGTAGGCAACGGCCTCGAAACTCTCAACGCGCTTGAGGCCCGCCGTTATCATCTCGTCCTCATGGATCTTCAAATGCCGGAAATGGACGGGTTGGAAGCCTCGCGCCAGATTCGCAGCCGATTGCCCGCTGATCGTCAGCCGAAGATCATTGCTCTTACCGCCAATGCGCTCCGCGGCGACCGCGAACTCTGCTTGGACGCCGGCATGGACGACTACATCACCAAGCCGGTTAAGCTCCAGGAAATCGCTGACGCCATCCGCAGGCTGTTCGGACCATCTTCCGAGAGCCTCGCTGACCCTAGATCCCCTCCGAGCCTAGCCGTAGATTAAGTGGCTCTTGGCTGTGCCACCCTAGCATGACACAGCGAGCGTTGGCGCAGTTTAGAGTACTCGATTCCATCGTTGCGCAGGCTTATTCGCCCTTGACGCTAGGAGACGTCAACAGGCCGATATTTGAGGCGCTGTCCCCCGCTTTCGCCTCACCCACCCGCAGCTTCGCAATCCTCGCTTGTTTTCCCTAAGTCATCTGTCCTTTCGCAGTCCCGACTTTGTCGTCTGCACGCCATAACCTCGGGCGGCTTTCACTCTCGCAGGTACACTAAACATGCCCCAAACCCCATGATAACAAAAACCCGCTCCTTCCCCTCAGACTGCAGTTGGCTGAGTCGCTGGATGGGCGTCTGCACGCTAGGTTTCTTCACGGCGCTTTCCCCCATAACGCAGGCTCAAAATGCTACAGGAACCGTCACCGGCACCGTCCTCAATAGCTCTTCTGGAAAATACCTCGAAGGCGCTGAAGTTTCCGTCGAATCTCTAGGCGTCGCCCTGCGCACGAATTCGGAACGCGGTGGCTCTTTCATCCTCTCCGGCGTACCTGCGGGCGCCCAAACGCTCGTCGTCGCCTATCCCGGCTTGGAAACAAAATCCCAGTCAATCGACGTGAAAGCGGGGCAGCCTGTTTCCGTTCCGATCTCCCTCGCCGCAGATATCCTTATCCTCAAAGCAATGACGGTCTCGACCGCCAAGGAAGGCATGTCGCAAGCCCAAGCGCTCCAAAAAATTTCCGTTCAGTTCAAGGTAGTCGCGGCGAACGACCAGTTCGGCGAAATCAGCGAAGGCAACATCGGTGAGTACCTGAAGTTTCTCCCCGGAGTCGGCATCGACTACAATTCGAACGACGCGCGTGGGGTCAGCCTCCGCGGACTACGTACCCAGTTCACGCTCGTCGCAGTCGATGGTACACCAATGGCTAGCGCAGCCTCCGGTGGCGTTAGTCGCCGCTTCGAACTCGAACAGATAGCAATGAACAACGTTGAAACGACCGAAGTTTATAAGTCCATCACCCCAGACATTCAGGCCGATGCAACCGGGGGCATGATCAACATGGTCACAAAGAGCGCCTTTGATCGCAACGACGTCAGCATCTTTAGCTACAACTTATCACTCAACGCTCCGAGCACGCGTATTGGTAGCCATACAGCGGCGGGTACATATGAGACCGGTCGCCATGCTGTCATTCGCCCCAACGCTGAACTTAACTACGCCCGCCGCATTAATGATAAGATCGGCTTCAATGTGAACTATCGCTTCTCGGAAATCTATCACGATTCCCCTCGTACAGAATACATCTGGCGAGCAACCGGCCCGGGCTTTTCTGTCTCAGACCCCACGTTGGCTTCCTACAATCAAAATAATGAGCAAAAACTCACGCACCGCGAGTCCTTTGCCGCCAAGCTGGACTATAAGATTAGCGACGCCACGAAACTTACGCTTTCAGGCCAATGGAACTGGTATGATCTCGTTTTTACCCAGCGCCGGATGCAGTACACGCTCGGGGCGACCGGACAGACCAATCCGGCGGGCATTGAACGATCCACATCCGGCACGAGCGGCATGAACGTGGCAAACAGTTTTCAGCAGCGAAACAAGTTCGGGACCACTATCCACGGGAATGCCAGGTTGGAGCACACATTTGCTAACGATTCATCCCTCTGGGCCGTCGGTTACCTGTCAAAATCTAATAGTAAATACCGCGACGCCACCAAAGGCTTTACGGCCGAGAGCACAGCTAACCTCAACGGGGTAACCAGCATCACTCTGGACAACGTCGCATCGTCGCCACGACTCCCATCAGTTGCGCTAAACATCCCTTCAGTTAACCGCGAATCACTTACCAACTACACCTTCACCGGTTCCAATAGTACCGCCTTCCGTTCCCGCCCGCTAACTGCGCATGACATGAAAATGGGCGGCCGATTGAATTACAGCCTTCGGTTCAATGGGTGGATCCCGCTCAAACTCCAAGCTGGGCTCGCCTATGACATCGTACAGCGTGAGATCGTCGAACAAGAAATTCGCGTCACAGGCGTACCAGTTCTGACGGGGGCTCCTCTGGCAGCCTACGCCGAGGGAGATCTTTTCAACTTCGATTTCGGCTACGGCACCGCACAAACGCTGAATCCCTACCGTCTCTATTCTGACTACTTTAGCCCTGCCGCGAAGCGCCTCCAGACGGATAACTATCGTTTGTTTGAAGAAGATAATGTCGCTGGATACGCGCTGGTCGATGCGAAGTTTTTTCAGGATCTAATTTTCGTCGGCGGTGCCCGCTGGGAACAACGTGGCATCGATGCGAAAGGGCAAAGCCGTGCGACTGCCACATCCCGCCCCGCGCGGTACGACATCACTTATGACAACTGGTATCCCTCTGCAACGCTTCGGTATAACCCGAGCACGGCCAAGCGCTTTGTTTTTCGTGGTTCTGCCAGCCGTACCGTCGGTCACCCGGAATATTCCGATCTGCTTCCTAGCGTAAATATTCCCCTCAGTGGCGGCATAGGCACTATCACCACGACCGATCCAGACTTGAAGCCCTACTATCTCAACAACTATGACGTTGGCCTTGAGTACTATCCCATTAAGACCGGCGTGATCAGTGTCGCAGCCTTCCACAAAAAGGTGAGCGGCTTTATTGTTTCGCAGCAAATCCCCCTCTCGAGCACGCAGATCCAGCAGTTCATAACCGCTAATGGTTTTGATCCGAATGACTTTATCAGCACCACGTCCGCATCATACCGCACCAACGGGAAAGGCTCGGAACTCAACGGTATCGAGTTGCAATACAACCAAAACTTTTCGTTCCTGCCATCGCCGTTCAAAGGCTTGAGTCTTCAAAGCAACTATACTAAGATCGATATCGACGGCGAAGACTTGGCGAGCCAGACCGAACAGGAGCTCAGCGCTGTAACCGAGTCAGTAAACGTGATCTTAGGCTACCGGCTAGGCCGCTTCAACGCAATAATCAGTAACAACTGGACCACCGATGTTCTTATCACGAATGCAACACCACTCGTGACGTATAAGTCCCCTGAGCTGAAGACCTCCATTAAGGTGGAATACAACGTCAGCCGTAATTATAATATATATGCTGAAGCCCGTAATATATTTTATGAACGCGAAGAGTACTACACCGGGTACAATCTCCACGAGCGCAGCATCAACCTTCCAGGACGCTCATTCGAGTACGGCGACCCCATCTATGTTATTGGCATCAAGGGCACATTCTAGTGTAGTCGGTCCTGAAAAACATTTAAACCATGGCAGATTCAAGGATCAATTTGAAGGCAGGTTGGATATAAGTTCCTGGAAGCATTGAGCGGGGGATTTCCAGCCGAGGATTTTGCGAGGGCGTTCGTTGAGCATTTCTTGGTATGCGCTGAGTTGCTGATAGGAGACGGTGGACAGGTCGGTGCCTTTGGGCAGGTAGTGGCGGATACGGCCGTTTTGGCTTTCGCAGGTACCGCGTTCCCAGGGGCTGTGGGGGTGGCAGAAGAAG
>Ga0105046_10014775_pt1 | contig 12031 bp, 12 predicted proteins | sample MAT03_FD_78385 | JGI IMG/M metagenome (GOLD analysis project Ga0105046, IMG submission 78385) | Freshwater microbial communities from Lake Fryxell liftoff mats and glacier meltwater in Antarctica - MAT-03 (megahit assembly) | ecosystem: Environmental > Aquatic > Freshwater > Ice > Liftoff...
CCTGGGGCAATCGCCTGGTGGGCGGCTGGCAGCTCAACACGATTTATAGCTTGCAGAGCGGCGGGCCGGTCGGATTTGGCAACGTCATCTACTTCGGCGGCGACCTACAGTGGAAAGACCGCAGTCTCCCACAGGTCTTTGACGTGACCCGCTTCGAGCGAGCCGCCCCCAATCAGCTTGGCGCAAACGTCCGCACCTTCCCGCAGGCCTTCCCTGCCTATCGCGCCAACATGATCAACAACATCGACATCTCCACGATCAAGAACATCCAGATCGTCGAGCGATTGACCGCGCAATTACGTGTGGAGTCGTTCAACGCCTTCAAGCACACAATCTTCAACGGTCCTGACACTAACCCAACCAGTGGCAACTTTGGCCGCATCACCAGCGCATCGAATCTTCCGCGAACCTATCAGCTCGCGCTTCGCCTGCACTGGTAAGGCAACTCCCAACCCGAAACGAAAATTCGGTGGCCCGCGCAACCGGATTTATTTTGATACTTCTCGCGGCGTTTTTTCGAGTTCGTTGCAGGAAACCTTATGTCTCTTCAGCGAACCATCTTCTTGCTCCTTCTCACGGCTGCCTGCAGCCTGGGACAAACCGTCGGCTACGGCATCGGCATCACTGCCAAAAACAACGAAGCACTTACTGCCGCCAACCCAAGTTACAACTCGGCCACCGAGCAGTACCTCGTCATCGGTACCGCTGTCCTACCCACCGGCGTCAATGCGGCTGACTTCCACGTCCGTATCCAGAATCACTTTGTCGGCATGACACCCGTAGGGGTCAGCACTACAAACTTCCAATTTGCCCTTCCCATACCGATGGGCCCAACGCCACCCCCGGGCGGCTGGACTGGCTGGGCCTATGTCGATCACTACGCAAATGTAGATCGCATCACCCGGCCCATCATCGCCGAACTGATCAAGAACGCCACCAATGAAGTTTTCGCCCGTACACGTGTCGTCATGCTCGACAACCGCCGCCACGTCAACATGAATACCAATTCCCCGGCTACCACTATCAGCTCAGGAATCTCTGTCGAGGTCAGCTCGCGTGGCCTCGATAACCTTGAGGGCCTTCTTCGTTCGGCTTCCCCTCAGCGCAGTCTCTCTGAGTTTAATGGCCGTCTTACCGAAGCCTTCCAAAATTACGAAAACGATACCTCCCTGGATACTACCCTCAGCAACAGTCTTAAGGCCTGCGTCCCGGTCAGCGATCTCCCCGCAGACTACAGGCTTACTCCCGCATTCATTACCTTCGCGGGGGCAACCGGAGCCGCTTATGCCGCCTATCAGGTTGCCGATGCTATCCTCAACGGCACCACTTCACCGGCTGGAGCGCTCAGTCTTCTCACTCCTGCTGCTTTTGCTACTCTGGGTGCGGCTGGAGGCGCTGCTGCAATCAAAGCAAGCAGTTGTGTGAGGGAATTTCCAACTTTTCCTCGAATGGAACTTTGTGCCCGCACACTCAGAGGTACGTCTCGCTCCCTCTCCATTGTTGGCCTTGGAGCAATAGACCTCCAGATGGGAACTACCCTTGATGTCTCTCCACCGAATCTCCTCGCCTTGAATACCCTACGCACTCCAACCGGTGTTCTTGATGGCAGCGCCACCGATCTCTTCTTTCGTTACAGCCACGACCCCTCAAGGGCTTGCCTGAACAGCAACACAACCTTTCGGCCAGTAAAAAACCTCCCCGCCAACCAGATACCAGCAACTTCCACCATGGATAGTTTCCGTTCCTGCTCTGGCATTACGATCAATGCTACCAATGCGACACAAGCCGTAGGATCCACTTTCGAGTTTCGCGCCGAGACCGGCAACAATACCAACCCCGAGCGCCATCGAGTGGAACATTTGACCTCCCCCAATCGTATTTTCACCCTCAGCGCTTCCACCAGTAAAGATGCATACAAGGGGCTCTGTAACCGAAATGGCTTTAAGTCTGGCGCGGACGCTTTAGCTGAAAAATTCTTCAATCGAATGCGCAACTCCCTCGATACCGCCTGGAAGCGGGATGACCCACAAACCCAGCAAGCCAATGCTCTGGATCTCGTTTTTTCAAAATGGGAAACCGGCATCTTTGGTGACCTCAACCTCGCCGGCACTCCCACCGGTGCCGACCACGTTCTCACACACAATTACAACCTTCTTGCCAGCAAGACTCTGACCGAACGGCTTTTCCTTCGCTACGACACTTCTTCGCTCAGCACCGTAGGAAGCAACGCTACGAACTTTGTAGATTCCAAGGCCGAGAATGTTACTTGTCAGCACATCAACGATCCCTGTCGCAACAATCGCAATCGTTTTGGCAACCTTTTTGATGTCAGCTACACCGTTTCTACTGCCGCTCTCAACGACGTGCTTCGCCGGTTGGGCGTAACAAACCTGCTCACCCTCGATTGGCAACCCACTTACGAGGAAATCGGCATCGTTCCCCCTCCCGGCTCTCTGCTCACCGACATTGCACTACTGAACGGAACGACGCTAGCGCAGATCGATCCCGCATTTGTCGCCCTGGGCAACAGCACAGCTACTCTTCGTTTCACCCCCACGATCTACCCGTCCACATATATCAATCCCGAGCCTCCACCCACCGTCCCGGAAGGTACTGAAAACCTCACGTACAATCTCCCCCAATACAAAATGGAGTTAGTTGCCACGGCACCTGGTCCTTTTGGTGACGGCAAGTGGCTCGACGCCGTCATTGATTTCCATGACCCCGAACTCGATCTTCGTCTCGCTTCCGGTCCCTCTGTGGATCGCATCATTCCAACCTTGAGTAGCCAGAGAAGTGCGCGGGCCACTGTTCTGCGCCATTCCTTCCCCTCTTGTCCAATCGGGCCGCTCGTCGCCCCCGTCCAACTTCCACCACCCAACCCGGTAATTCCTCATCCCACTTGCGGCGATCAGCTTGCGGCCTCTCTGTTCAATCGCTTCCGTACCATCCTCACAGACCGCCTCACCTACATGCTCAGCCGATTCCCGGCGCCCGTGCTTTTTAACGCCAACGGCCAGGGTCAGCCCACGATTGTCGTCAATGCTACAGACCGCTTCCAGTGGGTCAACAACATCACCTTCTACGGAAACCTCCAATAGGACGCTCAAATGAAAAACACACTTCTCACTCTCTTTTGGGCTGCATGCCTTTCTCATGCCGCCACCCTCACCAATACCGTTGTCTCCACTCAATTCGTCGGCCCAAGTATTGTCAACAACCCCATCTACCGAACCTACGGTGATTTTCGCCCGGTCTCAAACACCGGTGTCGTCAACCAACCAGACGGCACTCAAGAGTTCTCCAGCCACTACGGAGCAGTTGCGGCAATTCAAACCAACATTGACTCGCCGGGTGTCGCACTCCAACTCTATAGCAATTACCGCCTCACGTTCACAGTGCTTGACCCTACAAACTCTGGATACAGCCTCACCCTTGGGCATTCTATTCTGGGCTTCATCAACGCGGGCATTGATGTTGATAACTCGCTCCCTGGGAGTGGTGTTGGCGCTCGTTATCAGGGCATTACCGTGGAATGGCTTGACCCTGACAATAGTTGGATTGCTTTGTCGAATCTCGAACTCTCTACCAACATTGGTGCGCAAGCGGACGTAGATGATCCACTGGTCAGTCGATTCATCTTCGACGGAGCAACGGAAACTGCCTTTGCCCTCTCCGGCACCCGCGACTTCCAGTTCCGCTTCAATTTCCAGCTCCAGGCATACAGCCAACCGGGTGCATTCGGGGAGGCGGCAATACGCCTCGGACTCGATCCTGGCAACGCTATTCCTTCGTTCGTGTTATCCAATACGCCGGGACCAGATGGCACTTCGGTCGATCAACTCGGCCACTTCGTCACCCTAAGCATGCAAAGTTTCGGTGGACCCATCGGCAATGAGGTTCCCGAACCCTCCACTGTCATTCCGATGCTTACCGCAATCGGTGTGGCAGTTCGTTCAAAGTATCGTAAGTAAGCTGATGAGCGAACCACAATCCACTTGGTCCCGTATCGAGAGCCTTTTCACATAGGCTCTCGAACTTCCGGCCTCCGAGCGCCGCAATTTTATTGCTCGCGAATGCGCAGACAATCCTTCTTTGCGCGATGAATTATCGCGATTGTTAGAAGCCGACGCTGAAGCTGCTGACTTTCTGGCCCCTCCAACTCTCAACTTCAGCGGCCACACTTTTGGCAGCTATGAAGCGCTCGAAGAAATAGGCTGCGGTGGGATGAGCGTTGTCTATAAAGGCCGCCGTCGTGACGGAGACTTTGAAAAGCTCGTCGCCATCAAGATCCTGCTCCTCCACCCCGATCAGAGTCTGCAGACATCGGAGACGCAAATCCTCGCCGGGCTAGAACACCCCAACATTGCCCGTCTCCTCGATGCGGGAGCGACACCATCCGGCTTTCGTTTCCTGGTAATGGAATATGTCGATGGTGTTCCATGTCCGCAATACGCTGCGAACCTTTCTCTCGATCAAAAGCTGCGGCTCTTTCTTTCAATTTGCCGTGCGGTGCAGTTCTCCCACCAGAGCCTTGTGGTTCATCGCGACCTCAAACCCGCCAATATCCTGGTTACTCAAGACGGCACCGCAAAGCTACTCGACTTTGGGATTGCCAAGCTCCTTCGCTCCGATCCAGCACTCAATCAAACACACGGAATCCGCGCCTACACACCCGACTACGCGAGCCCCGAACAGATCCTTGGCGGAGCTGTCACTACGGCTTCTGATGTTTACTCGCTCGGTGCGTTGCTTTGTGAATTGGTCTCAGGCCGGCCTCCGCGACAGCTAAATACGCTCTCTACGGCAGACCTCGTGGCGGAAGTGCAACGGGATGTTCTCCCGTTCTAGCCTTTTGCCGGAGACCTCTCTGCAATAGCGCAAAAAGCGCTGCGACGGCTTCCGTCCGAGCGATATCCATCCGCTTCTGAATTTGCAAATGACGTCGAGCGATTCCTCGATCAGGAGCCTGTTTCAGCCTAGGTTCCTACCTGGTCTTACCGCACCAGAAAGTTTATCCGGCGGCATCGGCTGGCTGTATCCGCTGCCGCACTGATGGCTGCCGCCCTCGCTACAACGACGGGCCTTGCGCTCTGGCAAGCTCGCGAAGCGACGCAACGTTTCGAGCAGGTCCGGCGCTTGGCCGAGTCTCTGCTGTTTGAGATTCATGACGCCGTTGCTCCTTTGCCCGGTTCTATTGCCGCCTCAAAGCTCATCACTGCCCGCTCTCTTGAGTATCTCGATGAAATCGCCCGAAATCCACGCGCCAGTCTTGATCTTCAGCTCAATGTCGTGCGAGGCTACCTGCGGCTTTCGGAGCTGGCTGGCATCGAAATAGGCGGGCGCTCCATGGGGGATTCCTCAGGTGGACAAGTACTTGCGCAAAAGGCGCTCGATGTGGCCCGCCGCCTCGCCTCTGCCTACCCTTCGTCCCTTGAGGTGCAAGCTGCCCTTGCGGATTCACTCGTCAATGTGGCTTCGGCAATGCATTTAAGGGGATTGGACAAAGAATCCCTTCCCGGCTTTGACGAGGCCGTTCAGATCGCTAGCAAATTGAACGCGGCCCAGCCGGGGAATCCCGTCAGCCAGGAACGGCTTGCCTATGCTCTGAAACAGGCGGCAGGCCCAAGATTTAGGCTGAAAATGAGCGAAAAGGCTTGCAGTTGGCCAAGCAATCCTTGGACCTGCGTCATAAGATTTTTGATGTTTTGCCCAACTCTCCCATGGCGCTGCAAAAGCTATCGGAAAGCTATCTGGAACTCGCCAGCCACTACGGATTCCTCAGAGATTTCGACCGGTTTCCACCTTACGCACGCGAATCTTACCGCCTCACTGAGCTTCGCTATCGCCGCGATCCGCGGAATTCCCGATTTCCGTTCTCTGCCGCAATCGCGCATATGGCCGTGGTGGCAATGCACAACAAGGACTACCCCGATGCCATCCGCCTCTATCTGGAAATAGCCAAGATTCGCCGGGAGATCGTCGATGAGGATCCTCGCGATGTCAATGCCAAGGTCAGATACGCCGCTGCGCTGGATCGCGTGGGGAATACTTATGCCTATGCTGGCAATTATCCTGAGGCCATTCGAAGCGGGGAAGAGGCATTGCAGCTATTGCGCAAGCTGCATCAGGAAGATCCCGAAAATAGCAATACAGCCAGAGAGTACCTTTTTGCCGTAGGAGACCTCTCAAAGTCCTACGATCTCGGCAAGCGTCTAGACCGTGCCTGTCCCCTGGCCCGTGAGTTTCTCGCCAATTTTAATCGAGCTGGCCGAGGAACCAAGGTTGCCCTGAATCGCCATCTCGACCGAAACAAGACCTTGCTTGAGAAGTGTCCCTAGCCGCAATACATGTCACTTTGAAAGTTGTTTGCCATTGTGTTTGGCGGACTGAAGCTTTCTTGGCTAAGCGTTTTGGAAGCAGCCCTCGAAACACAAGCGCATTTGATGTGGCCGGCCAAGTCGCACCTTCGTCTCGAAGTTCCCGAAAACCATGCCGACGCTTCCTGTCGCAGTGCGGGTGAACTGCCGTACGCTGCCTGTTTCCCGTTAGGCGGAACAAAAGCCTATCTCAGGCGATGCTGCTGAAGCTTAAGTGACGTGCAATGGGGCTAGCTTGCCTGGGTTCAGAATTTAACCGGGCATCATGAAGAGGTACACTCGGATTGTGCGGCGCATTCCAGCTTCTTTGCTCTTGCTCCTGTTCAGCTTCAGTCTGATCACGCCGCTCCTCGCTGCGCCCAACGAAGCCAAATTGCCGGCCTGCTGCCGTCGAGACGGCAAACACCGCTGTGCAGCGATGGCGAGTCAAGCAACACACTCCAGTGGTCTCAAGATTGCCACTGCGCCTTGTTCACAATACCCACAAACAAAGGCCACAGTAGCTAACGGCACTGGTTTTGCAATTGCAACCGATACAACTTTGCTCACCTTGAGCGCCGTCGAAGCTGCGCACTTACCCGAAGGTATTCTGCAGCAGCCTGTATCGGGCAATGGCCACCAAGAGCGCGGCCCTCCTTCTTTTTCCTTCTAGTCACAAACAGCGACGTTGGGTGATCACCCGAACACCGTATTGAAGGGAAAGGGATTTTCATTTTTAAAGCCAGGGCTAGTCACGAGATGGATTGCCTGAGAGCGAAGCTGCTTCGCCTGCTCATGAGCCTGTTGCTCTGCCTTGCTTTTCTTGGTCCTATCGCCGCTCAAGCTCTTGCGGTACTCCAGGCATCAAAAGACTCCTGCAAAATGCGTTGCTGTAGCAGGAAAACCTCTTGCTGCCGCCGGACGAGCAAACAGGGCGAAGCCATCACTTCACGGCCCTGTTTGAAGTGTGTCCAAGTACCGCTGACGATTGCATCTGCCGGGCCTGCACTTACAACAAGATCCACTACCGCGCTGGGCGTTGCGATTTCCATTTCAAATTCTCTTGGGCGCCCAGATGGGCTCGCCCATCCTCAGCCCAAAACTTTTGCACGCTTTGAGCGTCCACCCCCACAAGCCTGATTCGCCCCCCCCATTTTCAGACAAGTTCATTTTCTCTTTGGAGAAAGAGGGATCTATGGTGTTGAAGATGATTGACACCCCTGTTTTTGCGATAGCGATTGCCGCTGCAGGAGTGCCTCAAAAGCAATCACGGAGAGTGGTCGCGCTGGAGCAAAAACTTCGCGACGCTCAACTCGATTTTGAAAAGGGCATTCGATATGCCGATGGAGCCGGTCTTGCAAAAGACATGCAAAAGGCTGCCGGGCATCACCGCAAGGCAGCAGAGACAGATCACATGCCCGCCCAATACAATCTTGCCGATCTGCTCGACTCGCGGGCACCGGCGCTATCCAGGCAGGCGGCGGAAAGTGGTTACCCCGGGGCCCGGGAGTGACGCAAGACTACGTGATGGCCTATGGTCGGCTCGATGTTGCTGCAGCGGAGGTGAGCGCGGCCGGCCCCCTTCGCGACCAGATAGCGAAGCGGACGACGCCTACGCAAATAGGACAGGCCAAACAAATCTCACCGATGAAAATCAAAAAGTTCAGAGGAGCTAAGCAATGAGTTGTCGATGCTCGATTCATGCCACCAGACGAAGTTTTCTGTTTGTGGCTGCAATAGCAGCGGGAGTTCCCGTAGCGTTCGCCAATCTGGCTGATGGAGACCCGAGGCTGGAGAAGTTGTTTTCGATGTTTATCGCGCCATGCTGCTGGCGGGAGAACCTTCTGGTGCACTCCTCGCCGACAGCAGATGAGTTGCGGGCCGACATACGCAAGAAAATAGAAGCGGGCTTGAGCGATGACCAGATCAAGGCAATGTTCCTTTCACGCTATTCAACTCGAATTCTGGCGATGCCAGAAGGCGTAAAGGCGAAGTGGCTGAATTGGACGCCGTGGTTGCTTTCCGCCGCCGGAATGGCTGCACTGACCGGGATCGTTTGGCGTTCGGTACATCGTGAACAGCCTGTATTGGCGCAGGCCAATTTGCCTGAGTTGCCTGAGGAGGAGTGGTAACAGATGAGGACTCTCATTCTGTTGTTGGCTATCGCCGCAGTTCTGCCTGGGCAAGCCAGGCGAGAGGACCCTCCCGCTTACAAAGAAAGTGGCATGCCCTTTGTTGTAACCGGGCTTGGTGGGGCGATCTAAGTCTCCTACATCGACTATTTCGGAACGGAGGGTCATGCCTTTCGTTTCTCTCGCTGGGATGGGCGCACGTGGTCAGCCCCTGAAACAATTGCGCAGGGCAAAAACTGGTTTTTGAATCGGGCTGATTATCCAAAGATTGCCCTGCTGCCGAATGGTGCGATGCTGGCACCAAGAGCTGGCGTGAAGTTTATGGCATGAGTTTAGAGGAACCCACGGATTAAACCGGCTTTCTGAGTTTCTTGCCCCAGTCCCCAGGAGCAGTCTATTTGGCCCCACCAGCCAATCCGAAACCCGAAGATGGTCATCGCAAAACAGTGCGGTACTTTTCATTTGGGCCCGTAGGCGAGGCACTAAAAGATCTGGAGATCGACTTGGACACATGCTCCTGTTGCCAGACTGCGATTGGTGCGACCAGCGACGGCTTCATCGCGGCCTACCGGGACCATCAGCCGGGTGACATCCGGGACATTGCGGTTGTCCGTTTTGCCGATGGCGTCTGGACCAAACCAAAGACGCTGCATCCCGATGGGTGGAAGATCAACGATTACCCGGCCGATGAGCCCTCCATTGCAACGCAAGAAAAGAACGCAACTGTGGTTTGGATAACCCGCGCCGGGGAGATCCCCAAGTTACAGGTGGCGCTGTCGCGGGATAACGGAAGCCATTTTGCGGCACCGGTTCAGATTGACGACGGCAAGCCGCTGGGCAGGGCTTCCATTGTGGTGCTGGATGACAGCAACTACCTGGTGGCATGGATCGAAAAGACAGGAGACGGCGGCAAAGCGCAGATTCGCATGAAGTGGATCTCGCTCGATGGCCAGACATCGCAATCCGTTGTAGCCGCCGAGGCCAGCACTTCGCGACTCGCGGGCTTTCCCAAACTGGCCGTCTCGAAAGACCAAATTCTGGTTGCCTGGCGCGATGGAAACATCCGCGCGGTGACGCTCAACGTAAATCAATTCAGAGGTAAGGATACAAAGTGAAGTTTCCAGACCGTTTATGCAGATCTATTGCTCTTTTTGTTTGCGGTTCTGCCGCATTTGCGCAGTCTTCTACTGCAACCCTATCCGGGCTGATTTTGGATGAGCAGGAGCTCGCGCCTGGGTGCGGCGTCCGATATAGGGTCTTCTTCCTTCGACTTCCGCCACACCTTCACCGGTTCAGCCAGCTACGAGATTCCCGTGCCTAAGGTAAGCCGCCTTGCCCGTGCTGTAGTTGGAGGTTTCGCCTTTGATTCAGCGGTACGTCTGCGGACTGCATCGCCGGTCGGAATCGTTAACGGGCGCGACCCGCTTGGGCTGGGTCTAACAAATGTGGCGCGGCCCGATGTGGTGCCGGGTGTGCCGCTTTATCTTCACAGCGATGCTTTTGCAGGAGGCAAGCGCTTTAACTCGGCAGCCTTTGATGGAGCAACTCCACTGGCACAGGCACGGCAGGGCACGCTTGGGCGCGGAGTGCTTCGTGGCTTTGGCCTGCAGCAAGTCGACCTGGCTCTTCGCCGCCGTTTTCGCATCACGAAAGAATCGAATCTCGACTTTCGCGCCGACGCTTTCAGTCTCTTCAACACCCCAAACTTTGCCAATTCGATTGGAGCGCTGACGGATACCAATTTTGGACGGTCGACGCAGATTCTCAGTACAGGCTTGGGTGGGTTAAATCCGCCCTTCCAAGTGGGCGGGCCGCGGTCTCTACAACTGGCACTGAAGGTGCAGTTTTGATCTTCTGTTTATTGGTGAACCTAAGATTTGAAACGAAACCGAATTGCAAATCCTCTGTTGGTTGTGTGCGCGGCAAAGTGATGCCGGGCTGAAGGAGAACAAGAAAGATATGACTAGACGAAATTTGATTGTCGGCAGCGCGCTAGCGGCTTTTCAGCTGAACGCACAAAATGCGGCTTCAACCGTGACCCTGCCCAAGCTCCCTTATGCCCTCGACGCACTCGAGCCCTTTATTGATGCCCGCACGATGGAGATTCACCACGGCAAGCATCATCAGACTTATGTAGACAATCTGAACAAGGCACTGGCCACACAGCCCGAATTGGCCAAACAACCGCTGGATCAATTGCTGAAAAATCTCTCGTCAGTGCCGGATTCGATTCGTGCAGCAGTTCGCAACAGTGGTGGCGGCCACGCGAACCATTCCCTGTTTTGGCAAACGCTGGGAAAGCCCAAGGGCGGCCCAGTGGGCAAGCTCGTAAAGGCAATCGACAAGAGCTTCGGAAATCAGGCAGCCTTTGAAGACAAACTTCGTGTATCGGGCCTGAGCGTTTTCGCCAGTGGCTGGGTTTGGGTACTTCCGAGTGGCTCTGATGGCCTGTCGATTGAAACCTCACCGAATCAGGACAGCCCGTGGAATGCCGGGAAGACACCGCTTTTTGGCCTTGATGTATGGGAGCACGCTTACTATCTGAAATATCAGAATCGGCGTGCGGACTATCTCGCTGCAGCATTGAAGGTGGTCAACTGGGACTTTGTTTCCGCGCGCTACGAAGACCTTTCCAAGTAGATGCGTTTGCTGCTTGCCGTCGTGTTTTTTCTGGCGTCGAGTGCTCAACAAGCACTGGCGCCAGCGAAGGTAAATCGTTACCAACTGAATGGGGTTGTGGTTCGACTTTTCGACGGAGTTTCCTGATAAGGGCATGTTCAGCCCCCGCGACTCGGCATCTCCTTAAGTTGCTGGAAGAGCCAGGCTCTCGCAAATTCCCAGTCCCTCTTCGCCGTCACAACAGAGATCTCAAGGCTCTCGGCCACCTCTGTAAACTCCATTCCACCAAAGAAACGCATCTCCACTACTTGAGCTTTGCGTGCGTCTTTCTCCGCCAGTCGATCAAGCGCGGCATCGAGGTCGAGGAGCCGCTCGACAGGTACCGAAAGTTGCAATGCCGCGAATTCCACACCCGGTGCCCAATCGATTCTTTCTCTATCCCCTTGCCGCTTCTCCGCCGTGCGCGCCCTTACCGCATCGATCAGCACCATACGCATGGCGCGCGAGGCCATCGCAAGGAAATGCGTCTTGCTCTTCCAGCCGCGCTCGTGTAATCTCAGCCACACCTCATGCACCAGTTGTGTAGTCTGCATCGAGGCGTGGCTTACCGAACGGCTTAAATGAATCGCAGCGATTTTATGCAACTCGCTATAAATCTCATCGATGGGCTCACTCTTACTCATCACTGCTCGTGTAGCGTAATAGAAATGACTTGTAATAATAGGTGCGCGGACTTATGATGAGGTATGGCGCGCCCCATCTCCCTCATTGAACTCACTCCAGAGGAGGGTGCCGAATTGCGGCGACGCGCCCGTGCCACCACCTCCACGCAGCGGGATAGCCTTCGTGCGCGCATTGTTCTTTCTCGGGCGGAAGGGCATAAAGAGGAGGAGGTGGCCGCCGAAGTCGGCGTTAGCTTGA
>Ga0105046_10014778_pt1 | contig 12030 bp, 3 predicted proteins | sample MAT03_FD_78385 | JGI IMG/M metagenome (GOLD analysis project Ga0105046, IMG submission 78385) | Freshwater microbial communities from Lake Fryxell liftoff mats and glacier meltwater in Antarctica - MAT-03 (megahit assembly) | ecosystem: Environmental > Aquatic > Freshwater > Ice > Liftoff...
GTACTCGATTGCCCTGGGATTCAAATCCAGTCCGGCACAGTCATAGCCGGCCTTAACCATCCTGTAGACCAGTCGGCCTGTCCCGCAGGCTGGTTCCAGTAGTCTTAGAGACTTAGTTGCCGATGACTTCGACTTTGCCCGCGTTACGTGCTTACCAAATGCAGCCTCGAGAAATTTAAATTCGGCTGCCCAATCGGCTCCGAAAATCAAATCGTAGTAAACCGGATAATCATAAATATTGCCTTCTATAGTTTTGATTGTCATGGTGAACCTGCGAGGATTGGTCAATTATGGCTGTTTACAGCGGAGCAAAGTATAGCGTCATCCATTCAGATTGAGTTAGTAGGCGTCGCCGCGTCTCTCTGCATAATTTCTGCATAGTAATTGTCCCGAAATAGTTTCCTTGTTTTCATTCTATAAGACGCAATACCGTTGAATATTAGGCTTGGCAGTCATTCATTTGTTTAACCAGCAGAATGATAACTACAAACGCGTGCATCATTTCACTGAGCAACTCGACACCAATTTGCGATGACTGTCATCATCTGGAATACGAGTGAAGTGGTCTTTTTCGAGCCGATAAAGTTTACGTAAAGCGAATAGTAAGCAAAACTGAGGGAATTTTGATAAAATAGTCTCACAAATTTTCGTGTCGAGTTTGTCTGGATCGAATCCTTGTCTTCCATTGGAAGCCCCTCTGTGGCAAAGGAAGCTCCATTATGGTGGAAAATACGCCATTTAAGGGGGGATAGCATGCATTTGCATGGAACGAGCATTGCATATTCAATAAGTGTTAGGTTGATTTTCTAATTTGAAAATCTGCCTCGTCTTATCAAAACCTTGTCAACTTCGCTGGACTTTACCGCCAGCTACCTATGAACCCCTTATCCTCAGTTAGGCATTTGTCTGACGAATTTCGCTCGATCGCGAGTTGCGCTCGATCCGTTTGGGGCATGGTTCCTGGTAAGCATCGCTGGATGTTAATTGGGGCGGCCTTTCTGATGGCCATTTCTAGTTTTACCAACATCGTATCTGCCTTAATGCTCGGGAAGATCGTCGATAAGATTCAGTTTAGTAGAACCTCGGATGCCGCAGGTGCGAGTGCTTCTGGAGCATCGGCGATTGTATGGATCCTTGGATTGATTGGTTCCATGTACATTGTTCGCGAAGTGATTAGCGTTACTCGCAGAGCGATGGTAGAACGAAGCTGCACACGGATCAATCAGGACATGCAGCTTCAGCTAATTCAACACGTCTTGAAGCTCGATATGCAATCATTGAGCGGCGAGAAAATCGGAGCCCTTCACGGTCGCATTCTTCGAAGTGTCGATGGGCTCGTCCGGTTCGTTAAATTGATGTTCTTGGATTTCGTTCCAGCTTTGTTGACAGGTGGCTTGGCTCTAGCGGCCGTGCTGACCAAACAACCGATTCTCGGATGGCTGATGATGGGTGTTATTCCCGTGTCGGTCTACTTAACGCTTCGGCAGCTAAACAATCAAAAAGGAATTCGGCTTCAGTTAATGCGAGACTGTGAGCAGATTGACGGAACGATTGTCGAGCAGTTGCACGGAGCAGAATACTTAAGAGTGGCTAATACCTACGATCATGAACTCGACCGGCTACGTAGCGAAATGGAACGGCGTCGGCAACGCGAGGTAACTCACCACTTTCAAATGTCATTGTATGGTAGTGGTAAAGCTCTCAACGAAGGTGTCTTTCACGTCAGCGTTTTGGCGTTGGCAAGCTATCTTGCGTACCAAGGCACTATAACAGTTGGGGAAGTATTAGCTTTCTCGGTTTTGTTTCTTAATGTGATGTCGCCTTTGAATGAGATCCACCGCGTAATCGACGAGGGCCATGAGGCTAGTTTAAGGTTGGCAGACTATCTCGATTTGTTACAAAAGCCGGAAGATCGTTCGTTCAATACGACAGCGGCGGTTGCAACCAGTAAAAACAGTGATCTAGACGGTAGCTTGAAACCCGCTGGCAGTTTGAAACCTGAGGCTAGCGGCTACGGCTCAGAAAAAAGCTTCATTCAATTTGTAGATATTTCTGCTGGATATAAGCTTCACGAAACAAATCGAAGGCCTGTGCTCCGAAATTTGACGTTGTCGATCGCCAAGGGCGAGACGATTGGAGTCGCCGGGGCTTCTGGATCTGGAAAGTCGACATGGATCAAGGTGCTGCTGCGCTTGCTGCATCCAGCCGACGGGCATTTGTTGTTCGCCAATCAGGATATTTCACAAGTTTCACGAGAATGGATTGCTGAAAACGTCGGATACGTCGGGCAGAATCCTTTTGTATTCTCAGGAACCATTACGGGAAATATTACATACGGTTGCAAGAAAGTCGACCAATCTAACGTTGAAGCCGCTGCAAAAGAGGCTTGCTTGCACGACGAAATTATTCGAATGAGCAATGGATATGACTCGCATGTTGACGAGATGGGTCGAAATCTTTCCGGAGGTCAACGGCAGCGTTTGGCTTTGGCACGCCTAATGCTTAAGGATCCTCCAGTCCTAATACTGGATGAAGCGACCAGCGCTCTCGACAATATTAGTGAGCGACACATCCAGCGAGCCCTAGCCAGTAAATCGACAGTCCGAACGACAATATTGATAGCGCACCGTCTTACCACATTAAAGCATTGCGACCGAATCTTTGTTTTTGACGAAGGTCAAATTGCAGAGAGTGGCAGCTATGAATCGTTACTTCGGCAGAATGGAATCTTTGCCGAACTAGTTCGTTCGGGAGAGCAACCAGCGTCGCCCGAAGCCAGTCCTCTTCTTGCTGGAGTTCCTTAAATAAGTCCAGCACCTCACCGTCCCTATCTGATCCTACTTAACCGAAACTTTTCAAAATTCTCATCGAAGCCTAGAAAATTATGTCACCCAGCGAAATACTCGTTCCTAAAAACTACTCCGTCAGCTATGTAAGCCCTCGTTCGAATTCTAGTGGTTTCTCTTCCGCAATGATCGACGACGAAGTGCTAGTAGCCGATACTCGGTCTCGAATTTCTCCGGCGCAAGCAGTAGATTCGAAGTTGTTGCGAACCGCGCATCGAACTGAAGAGTATAATCGCGGAACACATTTTATCCGCAATGTTGGCCGGCCCTCCAAAGTCTAGTTCATTGGAAGTCCGGCTACGAGACGCCCGCTTCTTTGAGTTTGACTTTGGTAGATCAACCGACTTTTCAGCACATTAACCCTTCTACATCCCACACGATTGAATCGTTTGCCGAGAATTTGGCCAACGAGCTATCGATTGATGTGAAGGTGAAAATCCGTGAAAAAGAGTATCGCCGTCTAGTAGTTCAAGGTGCACGCGATATCGCGGCCGCTTACACTCTCGCGATCGATTCACTTCGGCAAAACGAATCGATCAATCCTCAGTCGGAATGGTTAGTCGACAACTACTACATTGTCGAAACCCAAATTTCGGACATTGAAGAACTCCTGCCGATTGGCTTTCTGAGAAAGCTTCCGAGCACTGCTGCCGGACAACCTCGCGTTGGCGAGCTTGCACGTCAACTTTTAGCATTCTGTGAAAGTGAACTCGACGAACCATCTATTTCACGGTTTATCGATTCATTCCAATTAGTTGCGCCTCTGACCATTGCTGAATCCTGGGCGCTTCCGATTCTTCTGAGAGTGTCATTGATTGAGAACCTACGGATGGTCGCTATTCAAATGACCAATTCGATCGACTGTCAGCGAGATGCCGAGCAACGGTTGGCGATCTGGCAATCCCAACGCATTTTCGATCTTGGGGATGAATCGTCGCTGCGTTCGGTATCAACGATTGTTAGGCTGTTCGAACTTCTTGGGAACTCTAACCCGCTTGCGGAAACTAATGATACTGACGACGCCGTAGCCCTACCCGAGTTTCCTATTGATCGCCAGACGGAAGTTGCACCGGTTACTGATCTTCAGAATGAATCCGGCCAAGCTCAATCCGTTGAGAATGAGGTGACCGACCCACAGTTGGCCATCGTAGCCCTGCGTATGCACGTGAAGACGTTAGGCTGGGATCTAGACGAATTGGCCCGATCAGAACGTCAACGCCAAGCAGCTGGGCAAGTACTTATCGGCAACATTATCACTAGTATGCGGATGGTCGCCGCGCTTGATTGGATGAAGTTCTTTGAACGAGTTAATCATGCCGATGCCATCCTGAAGAAGGACCCGCAAGGTGTTTATAGCGAGATGGATTTTGCGAGCCGTAATGAGTACCGAAATGTCATTGAATCCGTTTCTAGACAGTCTAGGAAAAGTGAGTTTGATGTAGCCGAAGTTGTAGTCGCTTTGGCGGAAGCTTACAGGGACGAACCTTTACCAGAGCTGCGTGTGAGATCGCACGTCGGCTACTGGCTTGTCGGTGACGGTTTTGCAGATTTGATAGACAGACTCGCTATTCACGCGACTCTTTCGCAACGCGTACTCGAAGCAATGCGTCGTCGTCCCCAAACCGTGTACTTCGGTGGAATTCTGTCCTTCACGTTAATGGTATTGGTTGCGATGATGTTATATACAACATCACAAACCGTCTGGTGGCCAATTTCAATATCGATTGTGATACTCGCCATACTTCCCGCTTCGGATGTGGCGATGTCGTTCCACTGCATGTTGATCACGAGGTTCTTTCGACCCATGAAGCTCCCGAAGCTCGAGTTTCGAAGTGGTGTTCCTGAGGAGTTCCCAACGATCGTGGTCGTTCCATCGATGCTTTCGTCACGTAAAGAAGCCAAGACTTTGCTTGAAAAGCTCGAGGTCCACTATTTAAATAACCCCGATCCGTCATTGTCCTTCGCACTATTGACAGACTTTTCGGATGCTCCGCAACCAACAATGCCGGATGATGATGCAAAGCTTCAAGAAGCGATAGCTGGGATTCGTCGATTGAATGCAAGGTACGGAACTAGCCGAGGTCCATTCTTCCTATTTCATCGCAAGCGTCAGTGGAATCCATCCGAAGGAGCATGGATGGGCTGGGAACGCAAGCGTGGAAAGCTTATGGAGTTCGGAAAGTTGCTTCGAGGAGATTCTTCTACTTCTTATGTAGTCCAAGAGGGAGACCAGGAGCGATTAAATCAGTTTCGTGATTCGTCGCGACGTCCGTTCGTAGTGACACTCGACGCTGATACGCAATTGCCCCGAGATTCTGCGAAAAAGATGATCGGAACGTTGGCTCATCCACTGAATCGTCCTCACTTGGGGCGTGGAAACATCGTTCGTACGGGATACTCGATTTTGCAACCGCGTGTAACGATCCATTTAGCCGAGATAACAAAGACACGTTACGTACGCGTGATGGCTTCGTCGGCAGGGCTAGACCCCTACGTTACGGCTGCATCGGATGTCTATCAGGATCTGTTCGGTGAAGGAAGCTTTACGGGGAAGGGTATCTACGACCTGCATGCTTTCGAGCGCACTGTCGATGATGCTTTTCCTGAGAATACGATTCTGAGCCACGACTTGATCGAGGGCTGCCACGCTAGAGTGGCAGTCGTAAGTGATATCGAAGTTTTTGATGGCTACCCATTGCGATACGATGCAGACGCAAAACGCATGCATCGTTGGGTTCGCGGAGACTGGCAGATAGCTCCATGGCTATTTTCTAATGTCCCCTATATATCAGGAACTAAACCAAACCCGTTGTCACTTCTGTCGCGATGGAAAATTTTTGACAATCTAAGACGAAGCTTGGTTGGTCCGTCCACATTGGCTTTGCTACTGGTTGCGTGGTTTTTCTGCTCAACTGAAGCAGCTCAATGGGCTATTGTCGCGTTGGTCTTGGCATTCTTCCCGGCGATACTTGCGATCACGGTCGGAACCTATGATTGGCTTTGCCTTTTTCGCCAAATGCGAAAACCCTTCGCAGTTCTCTCGCATACGTCGGCGCAATGGTGGTTTACGGTCGAGCAGTGTTTTTACTCGTCCATGTTGCTGCCGCATAAAGCCGTTCAAATGATCGATGCGATCGTACGCAGTAACTACAGGATGATCGTATCGAACAGGAAATTACTTGAATGGGAGACGGCGCAAGCTGCCGAGTCGCGGTTGAGCAAAAAGCGATGGGCCATTTATCAACAGCTTTGGTACTTGCCGGTGCTTGGAATCGCATTAGCTATTGGTCTTCCACCTGCAAGTCGGTTGTTTGCGTTGCCGTGGATTGTGGTCTGGATCCTATCGCCATGGATTACGGATCGTATAAGCCGTGTACGGGTTTTGAAAGAGGTCTCCCTTTCTGAAGACCAGCGAACCGAGTTGCGAGGAGTCTTGTCGGCAACCTGGGCCTTTCTTGAGCAGTTTGTTGAACCGGCGGGTAATTGGTTACCGCCAGACAATGTCCAGGAGTATCCAAGCGAAAAGATTGCAACCAGGATATCGCCTACGAACGAAGGGCTGTTTCTTGTTTCCGCATTGATTGCCCGCGACTTCGGTTTTATCGGGCTTGAAAGAATGGTGACATTACTTGAGCACAATATCGACTCTTGGAAGAAGCTTGAGACCCATCGTGGTCATTGGTTGAATTGGTATGACACCGCGACAGGCATGCTGCTACCTCCTCGATATGTATCGACAGTCGACAGTGGAAATCTAGCGGTCTGTCTCATGACCTTTCGGACAGGTTTGGATGACTATGTAGATCGGCCGATATGGGGAGATTATTTGAGTATAGGGGTTCGTGATTCGGCTAAATGGCTTATTGCGCATCTAGACAGAATCGACCGTCAAATTACTTCCACATCGGATCCTTTGTCGGCGATAAGTCGGTCTGTTCGAACGCTAACAGCTCAGATTTCCCAAACCGTTCCAAAGAGCGCCACCGAACCTATTGGATGGATCAAGCAACGCCCGTTAGCTATTGAGTTAATTGTCAAACTTCGGGAAGTCCATGCGAGTGCTTTGGCAATCGATCAATTCAATTTAGCTCGCAAGATTCATATTTTTTGTGAGCGTATCACCGGAGTATTTGAAGATATTCAGAATGTGATCGGTTGGTTAACAGAAGATTTGGTTCCTGAGTTCCTCAGAGCATCCTACAGCAAGCCGATGTCTCTCCGGGAGATCGAGAAATTAAATCATTCACATCGAGACTCACTCTATGAAGTCAGAGGATTCTCGGAGTCCACAAATTTTATAGGTCAGCTAGTCGCTCGAATGAAAGCCCTATCGGATTGGTCCGAAGAAGCCCTGATGAGCATGGATTTTCGATACTTATATAATCCGCAGCGTAAGCTTTTTTCGATTGGATACAACCTCGAAACGCAAGAGTTAGACCGTTCGTACTATGACTTGCTCTGTTCCGAGTCACGACTGGCGAGTTACTTTGCGATCGCAAAAGGAGATGTTGAAACTAGTCATTGGTTCCAGTTGGGACGCAAGTCGACCATTGCTTCGGGTAAGTACAGCCTGATTTCTTGGGGTGGTACGATGTTTGAATACTTGATGCCGCCTCTGTTTCAAAAGAACTACGATTTATCCCTTATTACGGAGTCGTGTCGAGCGGCCGTTCATCATCAGCAACAATATGCGAAGTCTCGAGGGATACCTTGGGGTATATCGGAATCTGGTTTTTCGGCGATTGCAAAAAATTCCGACTATTACTATCAGTCTTTTGGAGTCCCCGGATTGGGTTTGAAGCGGGGGTTGGCCAAAGATCTCGTCGTGTCGCCTTACTCGACGCTATTGGCCGTTCCTGTGGATCCGCAAGGGTCTTACGAGAATTTGCGATGGCTTCGGGCTGAACAAGGTGAAGGGGATTGGGGTTTTTACGAAGCGATTGACTTTACTCCATCGCGGCTAAGACGCAATCAGAGGTCCGCCGTTGTGCAATCATATATGGCTCATCATCAAGGAATGGCAATCCTTGGACTTGCAAACTACTTAGACTCAGGTTCTATACAGAAGCGCTTCGCGATGCATCCCCTGGCGAAGAGCAACGAATTATTGTTGCAAGAGAAACTTCCTTCGTCAGCGCACGTGATGCAATTTAATCCTGATGAAGCTGAAGCACCACCAATCGCAGTTGCTGACGAGGGTCTTGTTAGTCGGCGTATCTTGGGCGTGAATTCCAAAGCCCCTCGAGTGAACGTGTTGTCGAATGGTCTGCCGGGCAATCAGATAAGTCTAGTTACAACGCAATCTGGAGGAGGATACAGTCGATGGCAAGACATTCAAATTACCCGCTGGCAACCCGATACGACTCTGGACAATGCCGGATATTTTTTTTATCTCAAGGATGTTGATAGTGGCTATTTTTGGTCAGCAACTTTCCAGCCGACGCACGTGGTACCCGATGCGTACGAAACGACATTTTCTATCGACAAAACCGAGTATCGCCGCGAGCAGGGGGCAATAGAAACGCTGCTTGAGGTAACCGTGTCGCCCGAGTCCGCCGCCGAGATTCGGCAACTGCGGATTACTAATCACGATTCGGTTATTCGTCGATTGGACGTTACGTCATATTGCGAGTTGCTGATGGCTCAGTCCAGGTTCGCGAGGTTTGAGAGGAAATTCTGGGAGCGAACGGTTGAAACAGGCTACGACGCGCCTACACACTCGCTATATGCTTTTCGAGGGCCTTTCGAGTCTCACCCTCAGTCAATCTGCGTTTCCCAAACGATTACCGCTCCGCCTAAAGTAGCTGCAACGATTTCTTGGGAAACCGATCGCTCCCGATTTTTGGGAAAGAACCGAACTGCGACACTACCGATTGCGATGGATTTGAATCGCCTTTCCGATACCCTTGGTCCGACGCAAGATCCAATTCAATCGCTGCGATGCCGAGTCGAACTACCGCCGGGTGAAAGCGTGACGATTGCTTGGACGACGCTTGTTACTCAATCGATCGACGAAGCCCGTGCTGCTGCAGCCGCTTATCAATCGCCACGAGGCATTCAACGCGCGTTCGAATTGTCCTGGGCCCTAGTCCCTGTAGAATTGAAACATCAATCGCTAACGGCAAGCGACGTACATCTCTACCAACGTCTAGCTTCTGCGATTCTTTATCCTGACCGAGCATTCCGTTATGTAAGTCACCTTCCTTCCGTAGGTATCGAGCCAAGCGTTGGTCGGGATGACCGGATCCCAAATGAAGATTTTTCGATGGGGCAATCTGATCTTTGGCCATGGAGTGTATCGGGCGACTGGCCGATCATATTGGTTGATGTTTCTTCAACGGAACACTTGATGGCGATCAAGGAGATACTGCAATCGCATCGCTTTTTGCTCTCGCGCGGCTTGCGGCACGATTTGCTCCTATTGAACTCGATGCCAGGTAGTTATTACGACGGCTTGCATGATCAAATCATTGGTATGCTTCGAGATGTTCAATCGGCCATGAATTCGACTCGCGATACGGTGTTTCTACTCCGAGGTAGTGAGCTGACGTCACATCAATTAGAGTTCTTGCGTCGTATCGCTACCGTATTTATGCCAGGTGATTTTGGTTCAATAGGCAATTACTTGGGACGCTCGCAAGCAAACACGACAGCTTCCGTTGGGACTACTTACGCGTTAACTCAGCTAGCGACGCTTCAGCATTCGCTCCAAGATGACGCTTCAAAAGGGCCCAGCGTACGAAGAGAGATAACTACTAACGCAGTCACATTGGAAGATGGGCGTCGAATCGTGATCGATAGTTTTCACAGCGAGATTGCAACAAATCCAAATTTCGGTTTCGAAATGAGTCGCCTGGGATTCAAGACTACATGGCACGGTGATTCCTGGTTTAATCGCCTTACTTCACCTGTCAATATCGCGTCTACAGAGCAAACCGCCGAGCGAATCTATGTCACCGACGCGGTTGTCGGAGGAGTTCGTTCGCTACGTACTGGATATGACTTCCGCGTTCATATCGACCCTCACGATTCCATAAAGATCGTTGAAGTTACGCTCGCCAATGATGGTGATCAAGTCAAGCAAATGGCGGTTACTTATGCCGTTGAATGGGCATTGGACGTAGATCGAATCGAAAGTCAGCTACACATCGAAACGCGAATACATCGCGAGAGCGGGGCTCTATTGGCTTTAAACTCGTATCATCCCAAGCGTCCAAAGCAAGTCGCCTTTCTGCAGGTCAACGCCGCCGAGAGGTCACTTACTGGCTCCAGGAAGGGGTTTTTAGGAAGGAATGGCTCCTGGTTCCTCCCGGCCGCCGTAATAGAGGATCAGCTTGATAATCAGGTAGGGGTTGGACTGGATCCGATAGGGGCGATTCAGACCAAAGTAAGCCTCGATCCGCACCAGCAAGTAACAGTACAGTTCTTACTAGGTGTAGGCGTCGATCTTTTAGATGCGACGCGTCTATTATCCAAACATCGAGTCCTTTAAGAGCTCGTTAACTGACGCGGCTAGTTCTTTAAAAATTTGCCACATCTCGATAATCGCCACCATCGTTAACCCTCCAACGAAGTTGGTAGGGTCGAAGAACGAGCCATAAAGCGAGTTTTTCGGGGAGGGCGAGATTTGACCGCGTAAAACAATCGACTGTGTTAAATTTCTTTGGATCACAACATCCACCCCTCCCCGGCGTGGCTGACGCCCGCCGACCCTCCCCAAACTACGTTTCGGGAGGGTTACAGCTATCTGTAGACGTAGCGTTGAGTAAGAAGTCTCAATTTTTTTAGATCTTTAGAAACTTCTAATCTGTCATCGCAATTTTGTTAATGGCGTTGAGTCAGACCGTCTCGGGCGATCGATCGTTAACAAGTTGCCCGAAGCCGAATCGGGGGAATCGAAAACGGCAATTACGCAGACATTGAGGGAGAATTCTTAATGCAACTCTAACAATATTTCGATTGCATTGCCGATTCAAATTGCTATCGTTATGGGTACCTGGATTGACGAAGTTGGATGAATTTCCTAATGCCGTGAACGCGCGATTCGGTTGCTGCGGCAGACCATCTGACAAACAATGTTGTTTCCACTGAGGACGCAAATGAGTTGATTGTTGATCTTTGTTTCAAGGGTTTGTCTCATGAACGCTCGAGTTGTCAGGAAGTCGTCTGGTTTTACGCTAGTTGAATTATTAGTTGTTATTGCGATCATCGGGATATTGGCAGGCTTACTCTTGCCAGCAATTCAACAAGCTCGCGAAGCGGCGAGAAGGATGAGTTGCTCAAGTCAAATGCGCCAAATCGGCTTGGCGTGCTTCAATTACGAAGCAGCTTACAAAGTTTTTCCGGCAGGAAGATTTTCTCCGGACCGAATTCAAAACGGGGCCCCACAGAAGGTATACACTCAATATAACACCCTTCCGACTGTCGGAGCCTATACTGGGTTTAGATCGGTTCATCAGGCAATTCTGCCATTCATGGATCAACAAGTCATTTATGCTAAGATCGACTTCGCGAGGCCGACTTCCGTTCGAATGACAAACGCAGGCGTACCAGTGAATGCAAATTACGAGGCCTACGCTAAGGCTGCTTCATTGTTTATCTGTCCTTCGGAAGTGAATGCGCGACGCAAAATTACTGAAAACAACTACCGATATAATTTTGGTGGTAGTACGCCTTTTGGCGGAGCAAGGGACACGAATAATAATGATGATTACGCAGCGACTATCAATGTTCCGTCGCCAGGGATTACGCCTCGGACACAACTTCCCGCTAGGACACTATCTTGTCAAGGCGATGGGGCCTTCAGCATTGGCGACGGTCTACCTTTATCCGCTTTCACCGATGGCACTTCAAATACGGTTATCTTCAGCGAGCGAATCATGGGTAGCGGTAACAACTTAAGAATTATGAAACCCGGTCGAGCTGACATGATTACTATGCCTAGTCGCGCCAACGGTCTTATTGATCCGGACGTCATTATGAACAGGTGCGAGAGTTACATTCCAGTCCCTGAGCCTTTAGGTTTTCACTTCGAGTCTGCGGGACGCTGGTTGGGTGGCTCGGATTTTTCTAACGGATGGCCTTTCGGATTCTACTCGAGCACAATGTACAACCACGTAGCGCCGCCGAATTGGAGGGGTATGGATTGTGGGACTTGGAGTGCAATTATGGATGCACCAGGAGA
>Ga0105046_10014779_pt1 | contig 12030 bp, 8 predicted proteins | sample MAT03_FD_78385 | JGI IMG/M metagenome (GOLD analysis project Ga0105046, IMG submission 78385) | Freshwater microbial communities from Lake Fryxell liftoff mats and glacier meltwater in Antarctica - MAT-03 (megahit assembly) | ecosystem: Environmental > Aquatic > Freshwater > Ice > Liftoff...
GCCACCATCTCTTTGCCGGTACCTGATTCACCTGAAACCAAAATAGTGGCATCGCTTGGCGCAACTTGCATTAAAGTTGTCCGCAAAGTCTGCATGCACTGCGAGTCTCCTAGTAGTTCGCCAACAGCAAATTCAGAGGCAATGTCATTAGTAACCGAATTGGCATTGCGGACGTTTGGGCTGCGAGCTTCAAGGTTGATTGCTTTATCCAAAAGATCGGAGAGATTTTGAATCTCAAAGGGCTTTTCAATAAAATCAACCGCACCGAGTTTCATCGCCTCGACCGCTGTTTTTACAGCGTTAGAAGCTGAAAGCATCAACACGGGCGCAGCTACGTTTTTTGCCCTTAATTGCCGCAACGTTTCGATACCGCCAACGTTTGGCATCATCACATCTAAAACGATCACATCGGGGCAGAAATTAACTAATGATTTTAAAGCCTCGGCACCATCACTCGCGGTGCTGATTTCGAACCGCTCACTGAGCAGTAACTTAAGCGAGTCCCTTATGGCTGCTTCATCGTCAACGATTAAAACTTTTTTGGTGTGCATGCGCGCCAAAATTCGTAAAATTGAGCTGCTCTATAGATACTCTGGTGGGAGTCGACCCGGCAGGTTTAAGATGACCCGCATGTATCAACGGATTCTTGTATCAAGTGCACTATTGTTTGCGGGGTGTTTTTGGCAGGCCCCATCGGCTTGCGCGGCCTCGAATGGAAGCGCCGAGACGTTCCTGGCGGAGATCAGGTCTGGCATAGCGGGGCTACCATCCTCTGAAGGGCTGCTGCAAACGGCCCGCAGCGGAGCGCCTGCGGCCTGTATCGCAAAAATCTCTGATTATATTAAAGATAATCCACGTAGACCCGCCCCTTGGGATGCTTTGACCGCTCAGGCGGTTTGCGCACTGTGCGCAAAAGATAGGCGTGCTGCATTGCAATTTGCTGATACGGGCTTAAGCCTGCGCGGCAGCAATTCAGATTTATTAGTAGTTAAAGCATTAATCCTTGATTTGCCGCTGCCAGATAGTGAGCAGCCAAATAGCCAGCGGCCCATTGTGACGACAACCTCGGCGCCGCATGAACCAAAGCCGGTAACCCCTGCAGAATTAAAAGCTCAAGCCTTAACAGAAGCGATAGTCTTTAATCGTTTCGAGCACGTATCAAGGCTTAAAACATTAATTTTATTGGGGCACACGCTGAATGATTTAGGGCAAACGGCGCGCGCTGCTAATTTAATTAGTCGATTTGTTGCTCGTGAGCCCGGTGCGCGCGCGATGTTGGTTGAAACTTTTATGCGCGCTGGTAATCGCGCCAAAGCGCTTTCACTTTCGCAGGAATATTTAACAGCAACGCCCAAGGAAGCAGACATTCTGCGCGCCCGAGTGCGTGCACTTTTAGGTGCAACGGACAGAGTTTTAAATCGCGCCGACTTTCAAGAGGCATTGGAATTGATGCAAGATTTACCAACTGCCCTAGGGTTTCCAGATCTAATGCTCAAAGGGCAAATCCTACTGATGCTTAATCGCCCGCAAGAAGCGCTTAAGATATTAACATCGGTACCAAGCGAGCTATTAGAAAGCGATGAATCAAAAGCTGCGCTTAAAGCGCTGAAGGATCAGGCTATGGATGAAGTGCAAAGCGCGAAGTGAAAATTACATAACTGATAAAACAGCGAGCGAAAAACTATTCTACTGCGAAAGCAAACTAGCGATGCGGCTTACCATCTTAGGCTCGTCCCAATCACGCGGGCCAAGGATGCGTGAGCTTGCTTGGCCAGTATCCGGATCCATCATCAGCATTATCTTTCCTTGAGCGTCTAGTAAAAAAGTCTCAGGCACGCCGGTTAGTTTGTAATCAGACTTTGCATCACCCGTATCAACTGCTACTGGGAAAGTTAATCCAAGCGCCTTTACTGATTGAGCAAGATTATCCCGCGTGTCATCTATGCCAACGGCTAAGACAACAAATCCGCGAGGTTTTAGTTTTTGATATAGCCTTTCTAAAGCCGGTAACTCAGAAACACACGGGCCGCACCAAGACGCCCAAAAATTAACTAGCACTACCTTGCCGCGATATTCTAATAATGAAACAGCAGATCCATCAAGTGCCACAGCTTTTATATCAGGTGGCACAGATCCAACTGACATAGCCATGTTTGGATTTTGACCCGTACAACTAGCAATACACGAACAACCAGCAATAATTAGGCACGCATAAAAAAACGGTAATCTCTTAGTGCACCAGCACCAGAGATTACCGCTTTCATATTTGGCCAGAACAAACATTACGGTACGGTCAGCCATTATGAAGCTGACGTATCTGGCGCGCCGCCAGTCATTGAAGAACCAGCATATTTCTTCTTAAAACGATCGATACGGCCTTCGGTGTCGATTAGCTTCTGCTTACCGGTGTAAAACGGGTGGCAGTTTGAGCAAATCGTAATTTTGATCTCTGGAATCGTAGAACCAATTGTAAAAGTTGAACCACAACCTGCACAAGTTACAGCAGATGCGTAATAATTAGGATGACCTTCGCTTCTCATATCCGTTCTCTTAAAAAAACTTAGAAGCAGAGAATGTAAGAAAACGTCCCTGAAGTCAATCAAAGCGCAGCAGGATTCAAATAGCTGGCTCGACCGGTAAGAAAAGCCGTCGTAGTGTTATCGCAATATGGTTATAAACTCTAAGGAATATAAAGCCCGTTTAGCTTCACTCTCCACCGCTTTGAGGGTAGCGAGCGGCAGCTCAATTATAGTGTTACCGGCTGCAAGTGACGCTATTAAGACCCATGATCAGAGCTATGGATTTTTCCAAGACCGCGATTTTCTTTATTTCACTGGGCTCAAAAACCTAGAGAATGCGGTGCTTATACTGAGCTCAGAGCTTAAAAAGCCGGGCACCCTATTAGTTGCAAAGCGCACCGCTAAGCAAAAGCTTTGGGATGGGCCCGGGCACGCAGAGGAGGCTAAAGCAGCCACACGCGCGCTGGGGCTAAACCTAGTTGAAGTTGAAAACTTAAGCGCTGAAACGCAACGCGCAATTGCCGGGTTTGATACAGTTTATTTAAACTCTGCGCGCTCGAATTTTGCGCTCAAAATTGCGCAATGGCTACTTGCAAAGCCTCATTACGAGCTGCAATCAACAAAGCTGCCGTCGACTATCGCCCACAGTCAAACGCTAACAGCACCACTGCGGGCGGTAAAATCAGAGTTAGAAATTCAGTTGATTCGTAACGCGGTCTCGCTTACCGAGAGTGCGCTAATAGAAGTATTGCGCGTTACACATCCCGGTTATTCAGAGCTTCATTTGGCAAAGCTTTTTGAAGGACTAGTGCGCGAGGCGGGCGGGAATTTAGCGTTTAATTCAATAGTTGCAGGTGGCCCAAATGCAGGCGTGCTGCATCATTCACCCAGCGCGCGCAAATTAAAAAAAGGTGAGCTAGTTTTATTTGACGTTGGTGCAGAGCTTGAAGGGTACAATGGAGATATCTCACGCACCGTTTCGTTGAGCGCGCCTGCGCATCTGGATAAACTTTTAACGTACGTTGATCGCGCGCAAGGAGAGATTGCAAAGCTATTAAAAATTGGAGCAGCTTACCAAGAGATCAAACTAAAAGCGGTCAACATAGTTGCTGAACAGCTTGCCAAATGCGGAATCCCGGTGCGTGGCAGCGCTAAAGGGTTAGTTAAGTCAGAGGAGATTAAAAAATTCTTCCCGCACAACTTTGGACATTCTTTAGGGCTTGATGTGCACGACCCGTTACCAGCGGATGCTAAACTAAAAGCCGGCATGGTGTTTACAGTCGAGCCTGGTTTGTATTTAAGTAAAAAAATCGGCAACTATCCAGCACTTGGAATACGCATTGAAGATGATTTTTTTGTGAGTAAATCGGGCCCAAAAATATTTAGCTCAATTCCGCAGCTGATTTCCCTTTAAATAATTGCTAAAGCGCTAACGAGCACTTGAAAATCGCTGCAGAATCACCCGTGGCGACGGTCTAAGTATTCTTTGGCAGAAGGGCTCCCTAAGTTCTGAGATCTGGCTACTATCCGGCCCAGTATTCCAGAGGCAGCCTTTGCATGATCCTGTTCTTTGTGCCCCATTCGGGCCAGCATTTGATGAGCGGCCCATCTCGGACCGAATCCCAGATCAGCGAACTTTGTCGCTACCTCGATACATCCAGATAGGGCCTCGACTGCATCCACATCGTCTTTTAATTTCATCAGCCTGAGACCTCTCTCCAAAAACAGCTCGGCTAAATAAACTGAATTTAACAGTTTAGGAAATCTAATAATTAAACTTTTTGGACCATCCATTGCCTCGGTTAGCTGAGTTTGCGGCGTCCAGTCTGCATGTCGCCGCTGCAAACGCATTTCTCCTAAATACGCTCGCAACAAAAGCTCAGCGGTCCATGGGCTGTGATTAAGCGCAAGCTCCGTTTTAAGTTCATTGATTAGTTGCTTTGCGGAGGTCGATAAAGTTAGCAAAGTATCATTGCTTTGTTCAGTTTCGAGCAATAAGGTCTCAAACTGAAGAACTTTTACCGGTAACCGCTCGATATCTCTTTGGCGATTAAGTCTCTCAAGTATCGAATTCCCCTGTTTCTGGGCTGGATTTTGGTGCTGCGCTTCCGCAGGATTTTTAGACGAATCTTCCAGCCTGGCACAGTGATTCAAAGCCTCTTCTATTTTTAACTCAGCAGCTAGCAGTTCACCGTGAAGCGTATCCATTCTGGCTAACGTAGCGAGATATCTGGAGTTCGCGTGATCGCCTGCCGAATCTATTTGTTCTGGAAGGATTAAATCAAGCTGAGTTTTTGCCCGATTAAGTTGCCAAGACTTAATGTAAACTTCCGCTAGATCTAAACGATAAAGAATTGCAATTGCAATATCGCCATCTTTTAAAGCTTCGTCAGTGTTAATTTCCAATACTTCAGCTCCGCCTTCCAGCTCCGCGGCACCGCCGTGACACACTGCTAAGCCAGCACTATGCAAAAATTCTCGCGCAGCCATCGGATCGTTCTGAACAGTCGGCAAAGTAGAAGCCATATAAAAAAGATCTGCTGCCGTTGTGTAATCACCGCGTTCAATCGCCATCGCACCTAAAACTCGGTAGGCCTCAACTTCCCCAGCCCCCTCGTTTTCAGAACTCAGGATCCCTAGTGCACACTTACAAATTAAATTTAGCGGATCGGGGTGAATTACCGGATAGCGCGCGTATTGAAACGAAAGCCAGAGTAAGTCCGTAGCAATTTGGAATTGAACTTCCGCTGATTGATTAAGGGCCTTATCCAAAACAGCGTTGATGACTTCAATTTGCTTGTTCTGAATAGTGGCTTTGGCGGGCGGATCAAGCTTCTGCTCATCACTGGTAAGGCAGAGACGTAAGATGGCAAGCTCAAGGGGATCACTATAGTAGGCAGCCTGGCCCGGAAGCTTCTCTGATGCAGACTCTTCTTTGACTGCTTGCTCAAATATTAACCGAGCATCCGCAAAGTTACCCTGACCCGCTAATTGCCTTGCTAACAGACGACTAGTTTGCGCCGCAAAAGTCGGATCGTTTTTTGGGATCCTGTGCTCAAGTTGGTAAGCTTTTGCTGCGCTGGCCGTTATATCTGCACGATTATTACTAGCAACACATCGTGCAAGGCAGCCGGTATAGAGAGCTTTGGCCTGTTCATGTGCTAAATCATCGGCTAAATCATCGCTGTGCTGGCGCCGTGAAAGCACCGCCATCAGACGTGTAACGGTATCAATTAAGACATGCGGTCGGGTCGTCAAAGCTCGCAAAAAATTCTCTGGGCTAACAGCTACTACCGTCGCGAGGTGCCCAGTTCTACTTAACTCTCCGGGAGTCGCCGGAAGATACACGCCAAACTGCACGTGGGTACTCATTTCGGAAGCCTTTCAATTTTTATACAACCCCTTAATCCTGCCCAAAAATTGAAAGTTAGTAAAATGATGCAAGGAAATGCGAAAAATCTAGCAAAATCCCGAAAAACCTAGCGCTGGCATCACCCTTGGTTAGCAGCGCGCCGCTCTCTCGCCTCTAGTGCGGCTGCCTCATCTTCTTCAATATCCAATTCAAAGCCGCGCACCAACTGGGAACGGACTGCGGGTAAGCCGTCAGCGGGCGGCCCCCAGGTAACGATACTTAAATTCTCTTCAGCGCGCGTAATGGCTACGTAAAGAGAGTTTCGAGTTTGCTCGCCAGCGGGATAATTTTTGCTGGTGGGATTCCATAACATTACATTTGTAAACTCAATCCCTTTTACTTGTTGCACATCGGTTACAACCAGTCCTTCCTGAAACGAAAATGAATACTCATCGCCAAGCCTAACAGCAGGCCCAAAAGTTGGCTCAAGTAAAGAAAGCACGTGACGCGCCTCCATCGAGTCCCTACAAATCACCGCGGTTAACGCTCCGGAATATTTCTCCATCGCAGTTGTAAGCCAGCCTATAGCGGCCTTAATTGCTTTGTCTTCGGCGCGCGAATGAAACCAAATCGGAACCCTGCCATGGCGGCCATCGGTCACCACATCACGCTTCTGAACAAAGTCTGCCAGGCGCATAATTTCTATCGTCGAGCGATGGCTTACCGTTAAGGATAAAAAGCGCGACATGCTATCGCCTAAATTCCACGTGCTGCGCAGTTTCTCCCAACCAGGAAAACTATTACCAGTTGCCGTGCGCTGCGAAACGTCACCCACAAGCGTTAGGTTAGTAGGGTCTTCTACGCCGCTTACGATACAGGCTAGCTCGGTTGGACTAAATTCTTGTATCTCATCAACCACTAAATGATTGTACAAACCGCTCTCGCCGGTATGCAGCTTAACTGAACCAAAGCGTAATTGATGAAACCTAATCAGTAACGCATCGTCGTTTTTATCCAGCGTATTTTCATCGATATTTCTTAAAAGCCTGATGTGGGCTGCTTGAATTAAATCTTTACTTAAGAGCTGTGTTTCATCTAGCTCTAAAATTAGCTTCGTATTCTCTAACGTCAGCCGCAGTATCTCTAGCGCCGTTTTAGCAGCGCCCACTCCAGTGAAAGAACCCCCTGCTTGTGCTTTATCAGGTTTGTCAGGTCTGTCAGGTTGTCTTTGATAAGTTTCGAAAGTTCTCTCAAACGCACGCAGCATCGCCATTGAGCGCTTTACCCGATCAATGCTAAGCGGAGTTTTATCGGCTGGCCTGCGAATCATAAACGCGCCGGTTTTTTCCGTACTGCCCGTACTGCCTGTACTGCCTGTACTGCCTGTAGCACTTGAAGAAACTTCTACAAAACTGGGCGCTAACGCCTTTACTGAAAGTGCGGCCCATTCCTCAAAAGTTAGGACTTTTATACCGCGTATTTCCAACGCATCGATACTGCGTTGAATAAAATTTTTAAGTGCACGACTTAAAGCAATTACCAAACACTGCTCAGCTAGCAAACTTGAATTATCGGGGTGCAGCAACCAGGCCAAGCGATGCAACGCTACGGTTGTTTTTCCTGACCCAGCGATACCTTGAATCAGCACCGCAGTGGTTGCGTCTTCGGTAATAGTTTTAAACTGATCCGCCGTAATTAAAGGGAGCACATCGCGCAACTGACCGTAAGAATGAGCGCTATCTTTGCCGCCGCGTCCACTAAAGCGCCAGCCCGCTTTGTCACGCATTAGGGTGCCACCATTGTAAGAGATTCTTCGCAGCGCTGACTTATCTACATCTAGCTGACGGCGCAGCTTTACGGTGCCTAAGCGCTCCCTACCTTGAATCTCCTCTTCGTACTCATCGCCCTCTTTATATTCGTAATAGAGCTTAGAAATTGGCGCTTTACGCCAATCAATAATGCGGCAATCAGTATTTGCTGCCACGCCAACACGATATTCAAAATCTTTTAACTGACCAGATTGTGGCCCAACTAAAATTTCTTCCCTCACAACTAACCTTGCAAAGTACGGCTTCTCAACCAAACGGTCGAGCACTTTAACATCACCTATACCTTTCTCAGTCAGCGCATGCGAAACAGCTTCATCCGATGCAAGCTGCACCCGATCTTCAGCGCGCTTTGAGCCAACCATGTCAGCTGTAAGTTGCTGCGCACGTTTATTTTCCATCGTAACGCGCTGAATCGTTGAGGAGCGCTGCGTTTTTAGAGATTCAACAACTCTGGCTAGAATTTCCTGTTCTTCGTCTAAAATTACTTGAGCTTCAGGTGGAATAGTCATCGTTATTATAAGCAGGCAGTTATTAGCACTAAAAAAAGGTTAAAAATTGAAACGGGCGCGCAAGCCTAAGCTATATCGCCTAATCAAGGCAAGCCGATCAAAGATATTCCAGCTTAGTTTCAGCAAAAGGGTGGGAATCTTTCAGCTATCAGTGGGCACCCTCTCAAAGAGCTCAAAATGACAATATGCTTATTGGACCGCAAAGGCTTCGACGTGAGCTCAGCCGAACGTACGCAAATGTAACAAATTTCGTTGCGTCCTTTGCGTACGTTGCGGTCCACAAAATCTAGGTCAACCTACGCACCAGGGAGATTTTTTCAACCGCAAAGGACGCGATCAACGCAAAGTTATAATACATACAGCTAAATCGACGCCGGACCTGGCGTATGCTCCATATTGGAGCAGATATTTCTTTCTTGTCAGCCCCGCAACGAGGCAGCTCTATTTTGTGATCAGTTACTTAATGTCCCATCGTGCTCTTTCTCTTGTTCTGCATCGTGCCCAGTGTCCGATTCATCAGTGTCCGATTCATCAGTGCCCGATTCTTCAGTGCCCGATTCTTCTTCCTCTAAGCCAATCGGCCCATGAAGCAGATTCACGATCGCAGTTTTAAGCCCACGCAGCCCGTCGCGCTTAACGCCTGAAATTAACAGAGCAGCGCTTGTTTCAGTGCTGTATGCAGTAACTAGCCTTTCTGCTGCTTCAGTATCGAGTAAATCACTTTTATTAAGCACTACTATGCGCGGAATATCAGATAATTTTAAATCCTCAATTGTCTTATGCACAGCGTTCATCTTATCAGCTATCTCTAAATCAACTGCGTCTACTACGTGAATCAATATTGCAGCTTGCGAAAGTTCATCTAACGTAGCTTTAAAAGCACGCACTAATTCTTTCGGAAGTTCGCGGATAAAACCTACTGTATCGGATAAAACAAAGGTCACAATTTTTGTACCATCACCAACCGGATAACCAATTTTGCGCTGGGTAGGATCAAGCGTTGCAAAAAGCTTATCCTCTGCAAGCACGGTGCTATTAGTCAGGGCGTTAAATAACGTCGATTTTCCGGCATTTGTATATCCAACCAGCGCCACCAATGGCACAGCCCCTTTGGTTCGCACCCGCGAGCGAAGCGTACGTTTTGATTCAAGCTCGCGCAGTTTTTTCTCTAATAATGCGATTCTGTCTTTAGTTCTTCGGCGGCCAATCTCTAGCTTTGTTTCACCAGGCCCGCGCCCACCGATACCACCTGAAAGACGCGACATTCCAGCGTCTTGCTCCTGTAAACGCGGTAAGTTGTAGCGCAATTGTGCTAGCTCCACCTGTAATCTTCCGTCACCACTACTTGCACGGCGTGCAAAAATATCAAGAATCAACATGCTGCGATCAATTACTTTAAGCTCCGTTAAATTTGTAACCGCGCGCCACTGGCTGGGTGATAACTCAGCATCAAAGATAAGCATGGTGGCGTCCCTGCGCAGCGCCAAAAGCACAACTTCCTCCAATCGGCCTTTACCTAAAATGGTGCGCGAATCAGGCGCCTTACGTTGAATAACTTTTGATACAATCGCTATACCCGCCGTGCGCGCCAGCTCCATTATTTCTAACATTGCAGAGTCAGCTTTTTGCTGACTCACTGGACGCACCGATATTGCAACCGCGCGCACCAGGTTAGTCGACTTTGTGCCGCTATCTAAAAATGTAAGTTTTCTCTCCTGATCAGCAATAAAGGTTGAGAAATCTAGCGCTTGCTCCTGGTAAGACGGCACAACAACTGTAACAGCAATTGGCTCATCAGTATTTTCATCCTGATCAAGATAAGCGTAAGTAACCGCTAATTCGTTCTCATTAGTTTTTACACCGACTACGGCGTCAAGCCTTAGTTTTTCTAAATCGCCGTAAATATCCGTAGGGATTTTTGGTTGCTTTGAATGATGCGAAAGGTCGCTAAAAATCAACCTTACCCTTCTAAGACGCCCCTGCCCTACTCGGTAGCGGCCCATATCAGGCAAGTATACGCGCTCCCTAGTGCCAACTATTACTTGCAGCACTTCACCGTCACGGCTAACTAACAGTGCTATTTTTCTGCCCACCGACACCGCGCGCTCAAACAACTCGCGCCCTAAGTCAAGAGAGACCAAGAGCTCAGCATCAAGCCTACGCCGGTAAAGGCGCTCTAAATCTTCACGTTGTCGCGGCGCAAGGCCTTTGGTGTTTCCGAATAATTCTAATGACATAGAGCCCTATGAAAGGAACAGTCATTCGGTATACCCCAGGTTAGGGATTGAGCGAAATGGCAGTAGGCGTCCATAACAGAGAGGTATGGAAGATAAAACAAAACCTCAAAGTTTCGTGCGTGCCTTAAATACCGATAATCGGCGCGAACTTGAAAACTTATGCCTGCTTTTTAAAGAGCAAGGAGTAACACTCGGATATCCCGCTGCTTTGCTTAATCCGCGGGCGTGGCTAGCCATCAATAATAAAGCTAGCGCCAAGCTAGTGTCTGTAACGGTCGGAACTTTTGCGCAAACTGCAGGGCACATCTCTCTAAAAACGGACCGACTACTCGGATCGGCAGGTGAACACGACTTTGATGTGGCACTTTCTTTAGGTTTAGGAGCAACCGAGCAAATTGTTACTCAGCTAAAAGTAAATCGTACCATCCAAAACGCTCACTCAATTACTTATTTAGGACCACGCCAAGTTTTTGAGTCCGGCAAATTTGCGCGCGAGCTTGGGCTTTCAAGCACGGCACTGCTGGCCAGTTTGGAATGGATGTACGCAGTAAGCGCTGTTAAAGAGCCCGCAAAAAAAGCGATGGCTATATTTGTGCCGGAAGTAATCGCTAAAAATTGTGAACAAACATTTGCAGAGCTTGGGCTTTTAAGAAAACGAAAAAACCGCAAAGATTCAACCGACTGGGCATTACCAGCAGACTTAAGCGCTGTTACTTCAGTGGACCGAAAAGCTGGCCTTTATGCCATTAATCCAAGCTTACTAGGGAATCGTCAATTGGATTTGAGTTTCGCTGTTTGCCTACTGGTTAACATTTTTGATCCGCATGCAGCTGAATTTATAACTAAAACTCTTGAGCAAGGTTACGAATTTTCAGGCCTAGCGCCACGCCTAAATGGAATCGATTACGCAGTTCTTTCGCGCTCAGCGTACCTGCACGCAAATAGCGCAAACACTAACTTTCGGACGGAGCAGTACAGCCCAAAAATAAATTTTCCCTCGTGAAGCGGTACCAAGTCCAGCAAAGAAAGATTTTATTTGCGCGGCCCCAACGCGGCTAAATCTGAATAGCCTTGGGAGCGGTTGGAGGAGTTGGTGCAGTTGGTGCAGTTCTGCCATTTCTGGCCGCATAGCAGAAAGCTGATACCAGCAGCGGTGAGACTTGGCCAAAAAGGGGAGAACGGAACTCCAGGTTTTGTTTCCCCCATGCAGAGCCCTGAAGGGGTGACATAAACATTGCGTCCGTCCCTAGAACTGTACTTCGTTAGCTCTTTTTTTACTTAGCGCTGTAACTAACTTAATTTTTAACAAAGAGATTAGCTCAGCTAAAGCAAGGAGTGCAGAAACCTAGCATCCCACCTACGAATCCTTCGCAATAACAACCGGCATTCACGCATTTTCTCTGCGAGAAATCCTCAATTTTAGCTCTTTTACCCTCAATTTCGAAGCACTCCGTCTGCTTGCGCTGAATAGCGTTTGTAAGTGGTTTTTATCGATTGAGGTTTTTAGTTATGAATTTAAAAAATAATAACGTAGCAAAATTTCTTTTTATAGCGATCTCTTTTATCGCACCACTTTGCGCACAA
>Ga0105046_10014780_pt1 | contig 12030 bp, 7 predicted proteins | sample MAT03_FD_78385 | JGI IMG/M metagenome (GOLD analysis project Ga0105046, IMG submission 78385) | Freshwater microbial communities from Lake Fryxell liftoff mats and glacier meltwater in Antarctica - MAT-03 (megahit assembly) | ecosystem: Environmental > Aquatic > Freshwater > Ice > Liftoff...
AGCGACGGTGGCGGTGCGCCGCGCCCCCGCGACCTCGCGCGGTCCCGACCCCGCCCTGCGCCGACCCCGCACTGCGCCGAACTGCGCCGAACTGCGGCACCCCCGCAGCGAACTGTCCCAAACCCCTGTGCTCTGCCCGCGCCCTTGCCCGTCTTGGCCCCGCGCCCTTGCCCGCCCTTGGCCCCGCAGCGGAGCCCTTTGGCACCGCGAAAAGGAATGCTACACCGCCCCCAACGTCCCTGAACGGAGGTATCGTGGTGTCTGACGACTATCTGGCCCTATCGCCCGAAACCATGGCCGCGCGTCTGGGCACCTTGCCCGTCATGCGCAGCCTTGTTGGCGACCCCGCGCTGTGGCGGATCAGCGAGGTCGGCGATGGCAACCTGAACCTGGTGTTCATCGTCACCGGGCCGGCAGGCGCGGTCATCGTCAAGCAGGCGCTGCCCTATGTCCGGCTGGTGGGCGAAAGCTGGCCCTTGCCGTTGTCGCGCACGTTCTTTGAATATCACGCCCTGACCCGGCAACAGGCGCGCGATCCGGGCTCGGTTCCGACCGTCCATCACTTTGACGACCGGCAGGCGCTGATCGTGATGGAATATCTGGCCGATCACATCATCCTGCGGCACGGGCTGATTGCGGGGATCACCTATCCGGGGCTGGGGGTCCGGCTGGGGCAGTTCGCGGCCCGGACGCTGTTTCGCGGCTCGGACCTGAGCATGAAGGCGGCGGCCCGCAAGGCCGACCTGGGCCTGTTCTCGGCCAATGTGGCGATGTGCGACATCACCGAAAGCCTGGTGTTTTCAGACCCGTATTTCGCCGCGCCGATGAACCGGCACACGCCGGGGCTGGACGGGATCGTGGCGCAGCTGCGCGCCGACACGGCGCTGAAAACCACTGCGCAGGATCTGAAATGGGCCTTTGCCACCCAGGCCGAAACGATGCTGCATGGCGATCTGCACACCGGTTCGGTGATGGTCAGCGCAACAGGGGTGCGGGTGATCGACCCCGAATTTGCCACCTATGGCCCGATCGGGTTCGATGTCGGCATGATGATCGCCAATTTCCTGATGGCCTATGGATCTCAGCCCGGCCACGGTGCGGACCGGGGCGACTACGGGAACTGGATCCTGACGGTGGTGACCGAAATCTGGGCCACCTTCGCGGCGACCTTTGCCGATCTGTGGCAGACCGAGCGGACGGGGATGCTGTACGAGGCCACGCTGTTCGAGGATCAGGGCCATGGCGATGCCGCCAGGGCCGCCTGCGCGGCGCGGCTGACGGCGATCTGGCGCGATGCCCTGGGCTTTTGCGGGATCGAGATGCACCGCCGCATCCTGGGCCTGGCCCATAATGCCGATTTCGAGCAGATCGCCGACATCCCCCTGCGGGCGGATTGTGAACGGCGGTCCCTGCTGTTGGGACGCGAACTGGCACTTGGGCGGCACAGCGTCCCCGACATCGCCGCCGTGCTGGACCTGACGCGCCGGATCAATGCGCGGGGGTGATCGGTGCCGTGACTACCCCGCTGCCCGGCGCAGCTCGGCCATCAATTCGGCCAGTGCGTGCTGGTATTGCGGCTCGATCAGTTGCCCTTCGGCGGCAAACGCCTGGCCTGAATGGGCGATCAGCACCTCGGGGCCGGACAAAAGCCGGGGCCGGAACGGGGTCAGGCACAGGCGCAGCGACGATTGCGCCCGCTCGCCCCCGGAGCGCCCCCCGGCGGCGGACATGATCGCCACCGGCTTGTCGCGCCAGACGCCGCCCGGCTTGACCCGGCTCAGCCAGTCCAGCGCGTTCTTCAGCACGCCCGACAGCGCCTTGTTGTATTCCGGCGTCGCGATGATCACGGCATCGGCATCGCGCACCTGCGCGGCAAGGCGTTCCACCCCGGCAGGGATGCCCTGATCCTCGACATCGCCGTTGTACAGCGGCAGGTCCAGATCGGCGGCGACAAAGGCATCGGGCGCAAAGACCCGCGCCGCCTCGTTCATCAGCGTGCGGTTCGTGGATGCCGCCCGCAGCGCACCGCACAGGCCCAGAAGTGTGTTCATGTTGCCCCCCTTGTCGGCCGCTGGGTTCTAGGCGGCAGTCCTGCCAATGCCAACCCGCCTTGCGATTGGCCCGCGCCTCTTTCATGGTGCCGGGCGGAACGGGGGGCAGACATGCGGCACGGCGGGCAGATACTGGTGGATCAGTTGCGCAGGCTGGGCGTGCGGCGGGTGTTTTCGGTGCCGGGCGAAAGCTTTCTTGCGGCGCTGGACGGCCTGCATGACAGTGGCATCGCCAATATCGTCTGCCGCCACGAAGGGGCGGCGGCGATGATGGCCGAGGCTTGTGGCAAGATGACCGGCACGCCCGGCATCTGTTTTGTCACCCGCGGGCCCGGGGCGACCAATGCGGCGGCGGGTATCCATATCGCCCGGCAGGATTCCACCCCGCTGATCGTGTTCGTCGGCCAGATCGACACCACCCACCGCGACCGTGAGGCGTTTCAGGAAATCAGCTATCCCCTGGTGTTTGGCGGCCTGGCCAAATGGGTGGCCGAGGTGAACCAGACCGACCGGCTGCCCGAATACATCGGGCGTGCCTTTGCGGTGGCCACCCAAGGCCGCCCGGGCCCGGTGGTGCTGGCCCTGCCCGAGGATATGCTGTCGGGCCATGCCGATGTCGCCGATCTGCCCGGCCCGATCCCGCGCGCCTGGCCCGACCTGGCCGGTGCCGCAAGGGCAGCGATGGCGGTGCTGGCGGGGGCAAAGGCCCCGCTGGTCATCGTCGGGGGGCCGCATTGGTCGGCCATCGCCGCCGCCGATCTGGGCCGCTTTGCCAGTGCTCAGGGCCTGCCGGTGGCGCTGGGCTTTCGGCGGCAGGACTATCTGGACAACCGCCACCCCCATTATGCGGGCGACCTGAATGTAGGCGTCAATCCGCGCCTTGCCGCCCGCCTGCGCGCGGCGGATGCGCTGCTGGTCATCGGCTCGCGCCTGGGCGATATCGAAACCCAAGGGTATACGCTGATCGACCCCGCCGCACCCGGCAAGCGGATCGTGCATGTGCATGCCGACCCGGACGAGCCGGGCCGGGTCTATACCCCGACGCTGGCCATCACCGCGACCGGCCCGGAGATGATCGCCGCGCTTGCCGCGCTGCCCGCCGCGCTGCCCGCCGCGCTGCTCGCCACGCAGCCCGCGGCCCTGCCCGCCGCGCTGCCCGCCACGCTGCCCGCCGCGCTGCCCGCCACGCCGCCCGCCACGCCGCCCGTTGCGCTGCCCGTCGCGACGGGCTGGCCCGATCAGGTCCGCGCGGCGCGCGCCGACTATGACCGGTGGGCCGTTCCCCAACCATCGCCGGGGGCGGTGCAGATGGAACAGGTGGTGCGCTGGCTGTCCGACAACCTGCCGCCGGACGCGATCCTGACCAATGGCGCGGGCAACTATGCCGCCTGGCTGCACCGCTATTTCTGCTACAAGCGGCATGGCACCCAACTGGCGCCGACCTCGGGCAGCATGGGCTACGGTTTTCCTGCGGCGATCAGCGCGGCGTTGCAGTATCCGGACCGGACGGTGGTCTGCCTGGCCGGCGACGGTTGTTTCCAGATGACGCTGAACGAGATGTCGACAGCGGTCCAGCATGGCGCAGCGCCGATCGTGATCGTGGCCAACAATGGCCGCTATGGCACGATCCGCATGCATCAGGAGCGGACCTATCCCGGCCGGGTCAGTGGCACCGATCTGGCCAATCCCGACTTTGCCGCTCTGGCCCGCGCCTATGGCGGCCATGGTGAAGTGGTCAACGAAACCGCCGCCTTCCCCGCCGCCTTTGCCCGCGCGCAGGCCAGCGGGCGGCTGGCGGTGATCGAACTGACGCTGGACCCCGAGTCGCTGTCCACCGGGCAAACCCTGTCCGCCGCCCGGGCACAGGGCCTGGCGCGAAAGATCGACTGACCGGACCGGCGGGGCAATGGCACCGGCAATGGCAACGGCAATGGCGATGGCGATGGTGACGGGACGCTTGTCACGGTGCAATCGCGCCGGTCGGCCGGTTCCCGGACCGGTCCTGACCACCTGCACCGATAGCGGCGTCCCGCCAGGCTCTCCCAACCTTGCCCGGCCGCTGATCCGATCAGTGCGGGTTGGATGGCAGTCTGCGTCGAAAAAGGCAGCCTTTTGCTGTGCTGCACCAGTCGATCTGATCGCCGCCCCGACCTTTGGCCCAGCGGATGGCAAGCATGCGAACCAAACCGCACGGGACCGGTCGGGGCTGCGTTGATCCGCCCGTGACAGCGCGGGTGCAGAACGGGCGCCAGCCCGTGTTGGCCGGCAAAGTACTCCGGCAGCCACGTGGCGGCGGCCCGTTGGCTGACATTTCGCGGGCCAAGCGAGGGAAATGGCCAGATTGCAACGACAGGGGCTGTGGCCTGCAGTGCGTTGTCGCAGGATGGCTGCCCCGCCTGCGCGAACGCGACATCCTTGGGGATGCCGCGTCACGACCGACGCCGATGGCCACAACCGGGGCTGTCACACATTCGACCGGTGCGCGGGGGTGCGATCAGGCCCTGCGGGTTTTCCTGCCGCTTTCGCCCGATGAAGGTCAGCGACCAGGCCCTTTTTTTCATCAGGGCGGCCAGTTCCCATGCCATGCCCACGGACCCAGTCGGGATGTCATCTTCACTGCCGTCGCGGGTCAGCGTGGTACAAGGGGGCAGCGGAGTGGCTTTGATCGGTCATATCCCATTGACGACATAGGCCGATCCAGACCCGGACACGGCCTTTGCCAGTGCCGACAGCAACCTTGCGATGTCGGCGGCGGCGTGGTCGGCGCGCAGGTGGATCAGCAGCGGCCCGGACGGATCGCCGTCACAATCGTCCAGACCAAAGCCCTGCGCCCGCAGCCGTCCGGCCAGCAGACCGGTGCGCAGCCCCGGCACCGGACCACCCGCGCGCCGGCCCAGCGTCAGCGGCACCACCGGCCCGGCACGGCCCGGGACGGCCAGCCCCAGCAGCGCCAGCCCCATCCGCAGGTCAAGCACGTTGGTCATCAGCCGCGCCCGGCGCGCCGCCCCTTCGGCCCCGGTGACGATGTGCAGCGCGGCCAGGGCGCGTGCGGCATCACGTCGGCGTGGCAGCGCGCTGGGCGCGGTCAGGGCGGGCAGCAGCGGCAACCGGCTGGTCGCCGCAAACGCCCCGCTGCTGCCAAAGACAGGGCCCAGCCGCGCGGTCACCAGGTCGATCTTGCCCAACAGGCCCGACGCCTCGACCCGGCCACCGCCGGTCGGGCCCATCGCGCCCAGATCATGGCTGATGTCCAGGCAGAACACCGCTGCCTGCACGCAAGCCATCGCCTGCAGGCCGGCCAGGTCGGGTTGCGTGGCGTCGGCGGCAAACAAGGATTGACCAAGGACCATGATCCGCGCCCGTGGCATGGTACGGCGCAGATCGGCCAGCCCAAGTGCCGTGTCCGCCATCGGGTGCTGCGCGGCAAAGTGCAGGGTCGCGCCGGTGGCCGCAGCGGCCAGGCGCAGGCAGGGGCCGGCCCGGCCGTCGATCAGCAGATGATCGCCCGGCCCGACCAGACGCCGCAGCACGCACCCCTGATCAAGGCCCAAGGCCACCGCGTCCAGCCCGACGAAAGCGGCCAGCCGGGTTTGCAAGCGGGCAATCGCATCGCGGGGCGCACGTGCCGGGGCGCGACGCAGCGCGGCATGGCAGGCCAGATCCAGGCTGTCGGGCGTCGCGAAATCCATGCCCCGTGTTGCCGCCCCGGCAGCGGGACGACAGGGTCGCAGGGGATCGCGGTCCATCGCCATGCGCTGCAGCCAAGACCGGCACAGCGCAAATCATCCGTAAAATCGGCTTGCGGCTATTCGACGTCGCCGAACAGCCCCTTGCGCAGGATCTGCGACCGGCGCAGCCCCGCAACCGGATAGTCCGGATCGCCGACCAGTTGTCGCGCGGTGAAACCCGGCTCGATCCGTGCCAGACGGTCAACCAGATCGGCGGCGGCCTGATGTTCGCCCGCATGGGCCTGCAAGGCCGCCAGATAGCGTAACGGCGGCTTGAAATGCGGCATCACGGTTGCCGCACTGGCCAGGGCCTGCGCCTCGGGCAGACGGCCAGACACGGTGGCGGTCAGGGCGCGGCCCATGTCGTACCAATGCTTGAACGGGGTATTGCCCGCCAGACGCTGCGATTTCACGGCATAGACATGCGCATCCTCGATCCGCCCGGCATGCAGTGCGGCGGTGGACAGCGCGTCCCAGCCAAACGGGTTGGTCTGGTTGGTTCGGACCGAGCGGCGCGCCAGTTCGGCCGCCATCCCCGGATCGCCCCGGATCAGGATCGCCGCCTTTGACGCCGCCGCCAGCACCATCGAATTCATCGGCTCGAACTCCATCGCGCGGATGGCCAGTTCGGTGGTTTCCTCGATCGTGGCCATCCGGTCGACATCGTGTTTCTCGACCAGCCGGATCACCCGCAGGAACACCTTCCAGGCCAGATAGATCCCGCGCGGGTCCATCAGAAACGCGCGGTCCAGCAGATCGTCCGCACCGGCATATTCCGCCGGGCGCATGGTGAAAATCCGCCGCACCGCAATCCGCCCCAGCGCCGAGGCGTCCAGATGCCGGCGCACCGGGGTCTGGCCGCTCAGGATCGCCTCGGCAAAACCCTCGACCGCCTCGTTCACAAAGCGCTGGATATCGTCGTTGTGCAGCGCATCCACACCATGATCGCCATGCGCAATCTGATTGCCCGACCACAGCCGCCGCCGCCCGCGCCCACCGTCCAGCGTGACACGCAGCGCGGTGACACCATCGCGGACCAGCGCGCGGGTGGCAAAGATCAGCCCGTCCTCGGCCAGCGGCGTGCGCGGGGGGTCGCCGCTGTGGCGCGGTTGCGGATCGGTTTCGACCACCTCGACGCTGAACTGTTCCGACAGGCTGCGCGCAAGGGTATCGACGAACAGATCGCCCACCAGCCGCTCCATCGGGTTGGACGAACCGGACTGTTCGAACAGGATGCGCCGCAGCGGCGGTCGCCGGGCAGGGGGCGCCTCTTTCGCCGCAGCGGTGCCAAAGCTGCGGATGGCGCTGTCGCGCCGCGCGCGTTCGATCCGCAGCCAGGCGTCGAACTCGGGGTCGCGCACGTTCAAACCGTCCAGAAACACCCCTTCGCCATCGGTGATGCTGATCCGGCTGCCGTTCAGGGCCACATCCTGCCGTCCCGCGATCAGGATGGCATCGTGCGGGCCCAGCGCCCGGCGCAACACGGCCAGGGCCTGGCGCAGGCTGGCGCTTTTCTGGTCATCGCCGCGGTCGCTCCACAACATGTCCTGCAGCGCCTTGCGGGTGCGGACATGGCCGGGGGCGGTGGCCAGCAGGGCCACCAGCCCATGCACCTTTTGCGCGGCGGGCGGGGTCATGTCACTGCCATCCGGCCCGAGGATTGCAAAGCGACCCACCAGATTGATCTGCACCATATCCATGCCGCGCGATACCTGCATGACAACAGCCTACATCCGGTTATCCGCCAGACCAAATCCTATTGGATGGTCCGCTCAGCGCAAATTGGGTGGGGCCAGCGCAAAAACTGCGTGAAAATCCGGCCAGCCCTGCAAAAATCCTGCCCGGTCCGGACGCTCCTGTCGCACGATACCCCCGCAACATGACGTCGCAACAAGGAGAGTCGGCAGATGAGCGGGTTTGGGCATTCGGGTCATTCAGGGCATTCGGGTCACTCCGGCCACTCTGGCCATTCGGGGCATTCCGGTCACTCCGGTCACTCCGGCCATTCGGGCCATTCGGGTTCCGTCGGCACCGATCATGCAGGCGGGATGAAATCCACCGCCCTGTCGGTCGCTCTTGCCGTCAGCCGCGATGGGCTGATCGGGGCATGGGATGGCAACGCGGCCATTACCGATCCGATACTGCCCGCCATCGAACAGTATGACTACCTGACCCCCGCCTTGCGCGGCAGGATGCTGGATCAGGCACTGATTGGCGCGGTGTCGGTCCAAGCCGGACCGACAACCGGCACGGTCAAGGTCGGCACAGACACATTGGTCAGCTTGACGCGGCCTGCAAACGGCATCTTTGCCGCGCAGATGCCGCTGCTGCGGGTCTATGCCGATCTGCGCGCCGACCGGCTGCCCGAGATTTTCCAGCAGATCCATGACATGATGTCGTTCTATGGCGCCATCGTGAACCTGGACCATACCGGCCGCCGCTGGACGATGGAGGTGCTGGAGGCCGCGGTGCGCCTGGCCATCGCTGTCGAACTGCCGCTGAAGCACGGCTTTGCCGCCCAGCGCCCGATTGCCTATTCGCAAAAGGTGCAACCGATCATCCAGACCCCGCCGCATTACAGCTATCCCTCGGGCCACGCGACGGAAAGTTTCCTGATCGCGACGCTGCTCGCCCATTTCAGCGGGGGCGATCCCTGGACCGAGATCAATGCGGGGAACCTGCTGTTCCAACTGGCCGAGCGGATCACCAACAACCGCACCATCGCCGGTTTGCATTTCCCGCTTGATAACTATGCCGGGGCGCTGCTGGGGGTCGCCTTGGGGCGCTGTCTGATTTCAACAGGCACGGGCCTGAAACTGCCGGCAGAAGCCAAGTTCACCGGCGTTGGCCACCTCGATCCGATGGCGCACTTCCATTTGGAAGGGTGCGGCGATCTGGTCGGCGTCAAACCGACTGACACAGCCCCATACCCCGACGACATCTTTGCCTACATCTGGAAACGCGCCACCAAAGAATGGGTCTGAGCCATGGCAAGCTGGGACGACAGCGACGCCACCGGATGGCTGGGGACGGTGCAGGGGTCTTATGTCCATTGGTGGCTGCAGGTGGACAAGACGGGCGGGGCCCGCGACGGCGGGTCGCCATCCATTGTTCCGACCAACGGGTTGAAATCCTTTGTCCTGACCAACCAACCCGTCGACGGTGCCCCCGCTTCGGACGACAACTTTCGCGTTGACCTCGGGCAGGTCGATGGACCGAACCCCGAATTTCGCCGCCTTCAGGGCGTTCTGCCGGCCTTCTGCCTGCCCAGCGACAGTGCAGCGCCGACCCGGATCGTGCCTTTTGACAGGTCCTTGAACAACAGGGATTTTGATGATGATCCGATCATTCTGGGCATCATCGACAGCGACATTGCGCTGACCCATGAACGCTTTCGCACCAGCACTGGCAAAAGCAGGATTCTATCGGCCTGGATCATGGGCGAAAAGTTTGGCGGTGCGTCCGGCAGTCTGAACGCGCGAATCGTGCCATACGGGCTGGAAGTCTTTCGCGCCGACATCAACGCGGCGATCGGGATGCCGGACCAGGACGCGGCCGAGTTGTCGCTGGGCACCAGCAGCCTGCTCCCGCTTGGCTCTCGCGGCACGGCCCAGCGGACAGCCCATGGGACCCATGTGCTGGACCTTGCGGCGGGGACCGATCCGCAGGACACATCCGCCGCGGCGCAAAAGATGCGGGACAGTGTCAGGATTCTGGCGGTTTCGCTGCCCTCCAACCGGGTGATCGGGCCGTCGGGCACCTTTCTGGAACCGTTTGCACAGCATGCCCTGCAATGGATTGCAATCCGGGCCGCCGGCTTGAAACCGATCTTCAGCACATTGCCGATCCAGGTCGTCATCAACCTGTCCTACGGTCTGGCCGCCGGTCCGCGCGATGGGTCCAGCGTTCTGTCACAAGAGGTCAGCAAGCTTACCGCCGTTACCAACGGCGACCTTCGGTTCCGTGTGCTGATGCCTGCGGGCAACAACAACCTTGACCGGGGCCATGCCGTGCTGCGGCTGGGCGGCGACGTGACCCGGGCGACCGCGACCTGGCTGGTCGCGCCAGAAAACATCTATTCCGCCTATGCCGAGATATGGCTGCCGTTGGAACATCCGGGCACGGATCTGACCCTGACCATCACACCGCCCGGCCAACCGGGCGATGTCATCGACCTGAGCGTCGGGAACAGGATCAGGGTCCTGAAGGCATCAAGTGCCGCAAACGCGCCAAGGCTCGCCGGTGTTTATCGGCTGACAACCTCCAACGGCCGCAAGGGCCTGGTCCTGTGCATCGCGCCGACGCGCAGTCTGCTTGCCGGGCGACCGCCTGCGCCACCGGGGCCATGGCTGCTGACGCTCGGCGGCCCGGAAAACACCGAAGTCATCGTGCAGGTGCAGGTCCAATCCTCGCGCCCGCTGGTGGCGGGGTTCGGTCCGCATGCGCCCAGCCTGTTGCAGGGCGATGACGATGCCGCGCTGTGGGATCGCAACGGCGATCTGGCCGATACCTATGATTCGCTGCCCGATCATGGCGGCAAGCCGGCCGTCTATCCCAGGGACAACGACCCCGAACCAAAGCCCGGGGCGACACTGCGCCGCAAAGGCACGCTGAACGCGATTGCGGTGGGTAGCGGGGTTGCGATCATCGGCGGTTTTCGGGTGGCGGACGCACTGCCCCGGCGAATGTCGGCATCCGGCTTGATCCCGCTGACGAAGAAAGGCGCGCCTTCAGGGTTGCCGACATTTTCGCCCACCTATGCCTATCCCGAAACCGAAAGCCCGATGCTGCCGGGGCTTTTGGCCGCAGGCTATCGGTCGGGCAGCGTGGCGGTGGTACAGGGGACCAGCTTTGCCACCGCACTTGCGACGCGCGACCTGCTGACCAGGCTGATTGACGATCCTGCCAAAGCCCCTGCAATCGACGACGATACTGCAAAACCGCCGCTTCTGAAATCCGAACCGCTCAAGGTCGGGGCAGGCAAGAAGGACGGCCCGACCGTGGCCCGGATCGACCGCCGGTCGGCGATGCCGCATCCCTGACCCGGCGCGGCACTGTCGGCGCAGACGAAAAACCCTCGATGGCCATGCCATCGGGGGTTTGCCGTTTGCGGCAATGTCGTCGCGGGCGATAACCGCAGGGCAGCGCGACGGCCTGTCATCGGCCTGTCACGCAGGTCACCTAACCCGGCCCGGCAAACGCCAGCCAAGAGGTTTCCCATGCGCCCGTCCCGAACATCCCCCCCGATTCGCAGCATCATTGCCGAGCGCGTGTCGCGCCGCGGTTTCCTTCTTGGCGCGGGCACATCCCTGGGCGCCGTGGCCGCCGGCGGCTTTGTCGGCTCGCTGTTTTCCGGTGCGGCCCATGCGCAGGCGGCGGCATCCAGCCTGACCTTTACCGAACTGACCCGCATCTTTGACCAGACCCACCACGTCGCCGACGGCTACAAGGCCGAGGTCGTGGTTGCCTGGGGCGATCCGATGGTTGCAGGCGATGCACCCTTTGACCATGCAGCGATGGACGCCGCCGCGCAGGCGCAGCGGTTCGGTTACAACGCCGACTTCATCGCCTTCATGCCGCTGCCGCGCGGCTCGCAGAACTCGGACAACGGGCTGCTGTGCGTCAACAACGAATATGTCTCGTTCAACGTGATGTTCGACGAGATGCCCGACGACGATGAAGGCGCCAAGCGCATGACCGCCGAACAGGTGGCGCTGTGCAACATGGCGATCGGCCATTCCATCGTCGAGATCAAGCGCGAGGCCGGCCTGTGGTCGGTGGTGCAGGACAGCCCGATGAACCGCCGCATCACGCTGGACACCCCGATGGCGATTTCCGGCCCTGTCGCCGGGCATGACTGGATGAAGACCAGCCATGACCCCGAGGGCCGGATGGTGCGCGGCACCAATTACAACTGCGGCGGCGGCGTGACCCCCTGGGGCACCGTGCTGACCTGCGAGGAAGGCGCGTCCGATACCTTTGGCGGCGACATCGCCACCACCGCCTTTGCCGATGTGCTGGAACGCTATGGCTTTGACGGGTCCGACTACTATGCCCGCGCCAAGTTCGACCCCCGTTTCGACATCTCGGTCGAGCCGAACGAGCCCAACCGCTTTGACTGGGTGGTCGAGATCGACCCCTACGACCCCGCCGCGATGCCGGTCAAGCGCACGGCGCTGGGCCGGATGGCGCATGAAGCCGCGGCCACGGTGCTGAACAAGGATGGCCGGGTTGTCGTGTACATGGGCGAC